>CXWL01014375.1_pt1 | contig 23695 bp, 13 predicted proteins | sample 590931 | NCBI WGS metagenome assembly CXWL01 (sample SAMEA3498368, study PRJEB10139) | groundwater metagenome | biome: water well; material: biofilm material | place: Germany | collected 2015-04-27
CCCAATGGCCGGGTGACACCGCACTACGACCCGGCCATGGTGCAGCAGTTCGTGCACCACCCGGACGACTATCTGCAGTGGGACGCCTGGGACAGCCTGGCGCTGCCGGTGCTGTGCCTGCGCGGCGAGACGTCCGACCTGCTGCTGCCCGAAACCGCCGACGCCATGCGCGCCCGCGGGCCGCGCGCGGTGGTGGTCACCATCGCCGGCTGCGGCCATGCGCCGGCATTGAATACGCCGGCGCAGTTTGCGCTGGTGGAGAGGTTCCTGGGCGGGGCCTGAGGGCAACGCGGGGCGTCGGCCCCGGCGGGCGTGCCGGGTCCCTAGAATGCCCCGCCTCATCCACCGTCTGGGCCTGCATGTCGTCCGGTGTCATCCGTATCCGCGGTGCGCGTCAGCACAACCTGAAGAACCTGGACCTGGACATCCGCACCGGCGAGATGACGGTTGTCACCGGGCCCAGTGGCTCGGGCAAATCGAGCCTGGTCTTCGATACGCTGTATGCCGAAGGCCAGCGCCGCTACGTCGAGACCTTCAGCGCCTATGCGCGGCAGTTTCTCGACCGCATGGACCGGCCGGCGGTGGACCGCGTGGACGGCGTGCCGCCGGCGATCGCCATCGACCAGACGAACCCGGTGCGCACCTCGCGCTCGACCGTGGGCACGATGACCGAGCTCAACGATCACCTCAAGCTGCTGTTCGCGCGTGCGGCGCAGTTGATCGACAGGCAGACCGCACTGCCGGTGCGGCACGACACGCCAGAGACGATCCACGCCGAACTGCTGCTGCGCGCCGCAGCCTACGCCGGGCCACACCAGGAAGGTGACCCGCGGCTGGTCTTCACCTTTCCGGTCGAACTGCCGGCCGATACCAGCGCCGAGCAGCAGGAGCAATGGCTGTCGGCGAGTGGCTTCACCCGCGTGCAGGCCGAGCGCGTGGGGGCCGTCAAGCAGCTCGATGTCGTGGCCGACCGCCTGCGCCTGGCCGGCGCCGAAAAGGTGCGCGTCATGGAGGCCATCGAGCTGGCGCTCAAACGCGGCAGCGGGCGCCTCAACATCTACGTCGGCGATGACGCAGGCAGCACCGAGCAGTGGCGCTATTCCACCGGCCTGCACTGCCCCGAGAGCGACCTGCGCTACGCCGACCCGCAGCCGGCCATGTTCAGCTTCAACTCGGCCTACGGTGCCTGCGATACCTGCCGCGGCTTCGGGCGCGTGATCGGCGTGGATATGGGACTGGTCATCCCCGACGCGCGCAAGACGCTGCGCGGCGGCGCCATCAAACCGATGCAGACGCCGGCCTGGAAGGACTGCCAGGCCGACCTCCTCAAATACGCCGGCGAAGCCGGCATCCCGCGCGATACCGCGTGGCAGCAGCTCCTGCCGGCGCAACGCGACTGGGTCATCGAGGGGTCGCCGCAGTGGGCCGGCAACTGGAACAAGCAGTGGTACGGCGTGCGCCGCTTCTTCGAGTACCTCGAGAGCAAGGCCTACAAGATGCACATCCGTGTGCTCTTGTCCAAATACCGCAGCTATACGCCGTGCCCGGCCTGCGGCGGCGCGCGGCTGAAGCTCGAAGCGCTGCTGTGGCGCATCGGCTCGCAGGCCGATGCCGATGCCGTGCTGCCGGCCGCGCAACGCCTGTTGCCGCTGGGCGCCGCCTGGAGCCGCGCGCAGCTGGAGGCGCTGCCCGGCCTCTGCCTGCACGACTTGATGCAGCTCTCGATCGAGCGCCTGCGCCGCTTTTTTGACGGCCTGACGCTGCCCAGCACGATGCTCGACGACGCGCTCAAGCTGCTGCTCGATGAAGTGCGCACACGGCTCAAATACCTATGCGACGTGGGCCTGGCCTACCTCACGCTGGACCGCCAGAGCCGCACCCTCAGCGGCGGCGAAGTGCAGCGCATCAACCTCACCACGGCGCTGGGCACCTCGCTCGTCAACACCCTGTTCGTGCTGGACGAGCCCAGCATCGGCCTGCACCCGCGCGACATGGGCCGCATCGTGCAGGCCATGCACCGGCTGCGCGATGCCGGCAATACGCTGGTTGTGGTCGAGCACGACCCGGCGGTGATGCTGGCCGCCGACCGCCTGATCGACATGGGCCCCGGCCCCGGTGAGCGCGGCGGGCAGATCGTCTTCGACGGCACCCCGCATGCGGCGCGCAGCGCCGATACGCTGACCGGAGCCTACCTCGGTGCGCGCAAGCAGGTCGGGCTGGGCTACCGGCGGCCGGTGGAGCCGGGCACGCCGCGTCTGGTGCTCGAAGGTGCGCGCGACCACAACCTCAAGCGCGTCAGCGTCGAGCTGCCGCTGCAGCGCCTGGTGTGCATCACCGGCGTCAGCGGCTCGGGCAAGAGCACGCTGATCCAGGACGTGCTCTACCCGGCGCTGGCGCGCCACTTCGGCAAGGCCACCGAGACACCGGGCGCATTTGATCGCCTGCTCGGGGCCGACCTCCTGAGCGACGCCGTCTTCGTGGATCAAAGCCCGATCGGCAAGACCGCGCGCAGCAACCCGGCCAGCTACGTCGGCGCCTTCGACGAATTGCGCAAGATCTTTGCCGATGCCCCGCTGGCACGCGAGCGCAGCTATAGCGCCGGCACCTTCAGCTTCAACGCCGGCGACGGGCGCTGCCCGACCTGCCGCGGCTCGGGCTTCGAGCATGTCGAGATGCAGTTTCTCAGCGACGTCTATCTGCGCTGCCCGGATTGCGACGGCCGCCGCTACCGCCCGCAGATCCTGGATGTGAAGGTGGTGCGCGGGCCGATGCAGCTCTCGATCGCCGATGTGCTGGACCTCACCGTGGCCGAGGCCGCGCACTGGTTTCAGAACGACCGCGAGGTGGTGGCGCGCCTGCAGCCCATCGTCGATGTCGGCCTGGATTACGTGCGCCTGGGGCAACCGGTGCCCACCCTCAGCGGTGGCGAGGCACAGCGCCTCAAGCTGGCAGGTTTTCTGGCCGATGCCGCGGCGGGCCCACGGCAGCCGGCCGCCAGGCGCGGCACGCTGTTTCTCTTTGACGAGCCGACGACCGGCCTGCACTTCGACGATATCGCCAAGCTCATGCGCGCGCTGCGCAAATTGCAGGCGGCGGGCCATTCGCTGCTGGTGATTGAGCACAACCTGGATGTCGTGCGCTCGGCCGACTGGATCGTCGATCTCGGGCCCGAGGGTGGCGAGGGCGGTGGCGAGGTGGTCTGCATCGGCACGCCCGAGGACGTGAAGGCGCACGCCAGCTCGCACACCGGGCGCGCGCTGCGCGAGTACGAGGCCGCACTGGGCCTGGGTGTGCTGGCGGCTGAAGAAGGGCGGGAGCTGCAGAGCCTGGGCGATGAAGGACGGCCTTTGCAGGCCGTCGTGCGCGCGCAGCGGCAGGCGCAGCAGGGCGATGAAGTCATCCGCATCGTCAATGCGCGCGAGCACAACCTCAAGTCGCTCAACGTCGATATCCCGCGCGGCAAGTTCAATGTCGTCACCGGTGTCAGCGGCTCGGGCAAGAGCACGCTGGCCTTCGACATCCTGTTCAACGAGGGCCAGCGCCGCTATCTCGAGTCGCTGAATGCCTACGCGCGCAGCATCGTGCAGCCGGCCGGGCGGCCCGAGGTGGATGCGGTGTACGGCATCCCGCCCACGGTGGCCATCGAACAGCGGCTGTCGCGCGGCGGGCGCAAGAGCACGGTGGCCACCACCACCGAGGTCTGGCACTTCCTGCGCCTGCTGTGGGTCAAGCTCGGCTTGCAGCATTGCATCCATGACGGTGCGCCGGTGAAGGCGCAAAGCGCCGAGAGCATCGCCGCGCAGTTGCTGCGCGCGCCGCACGAGGGCGGCTACCGCGGCCAGCATATCGGCCTGCTGGCGCCGCTGGTGGTCAACCGAAAGGGCGTCTATACCGACCTGGCCAAGTGGGCCAAGGCGCGCGGCCACACCCACCTGCGGGTCGATGGCGAGTTCTTGTCGCTGAGCCCCTTTGCGCGCATCGACCGCTTCAAGGAACATACCCTGGAGCTGCCTGTGGGCAGCCTCGTGATCACGCCTGAAAGCGAGCCCGAACTGCGCGCGCTGCTGAGCAAGACGCTCGAGCTGGGCAAGGGCGTGCTGCACCTGCTGCACCCGCTGGACGGGCTGGCCGGTGCGATGGCGGCTGGCGCTGCGGCCGGCCATGTCGGCATCGGCCTGGGCATCGGCGAGATCAAGGTCTTCTCGACCAAGCGCGCCTGCCCCACCTGCGGCACCAGCTACGCCGAACTCGACCCGCGCATGTTCAGCTACAACAGCAAGCACGGCTGGTGTGCGGGCTGCGTCGGCACCGGCCTCGCGCTGACACGCGAGCAGCGCAAGGCCTATGACGACTCGGTGCGCGATGACGACGGTCGCGAGCAGCGCTTTCCCTCTGAAGAGACCGAAGTCGAGGGTGTGGCCGGCGCACCGTGTGGCGATTGCGACGGCGCGCGGCTCAACCCGACCTCGCGCCGCGTCACCTTCGAGCAGCGCGCGATCAGCGATATCGCGCGCCTCTCGGTGCGCGAGGCTCGGCAGTGGATCGACGCGCTGGCGCTGCACGGCCGCGACGCCGATATCGCGCGCGATGTCGTCAGCGAAATCAGGAGCCGGCTCGAATTCCTGGCCGATGTCGGCCTGGGCTACCTCACGCTCGACCGCGCCGCCCCCACCTTGAGCGGCGGCGAAGCGCAGCGCATCCGCCTGGCCGCCCAACTGGGCAGCAACCTGCAGGGCGTGTGCTACGTGCTCGACGAGCCCACCATCGGCCTGCACCCGCGCGACAACGGCGTCCTGCTGGGCGCGCTGGCCAAGCTCGGTGCCGCCGGCAATACGCTGGTCGTGGTGGAACACGACGAAGACACCATCCGCCGGGCTGAGCACATCATCGATATCGGGCCCGGCGCCGGCAAGCGCGGCGGCCGGCTGGTCGCGCAGGGCACGGTGGCCGACCTCGCGCTGCAGGCCGATTCGCTCACCGGCCGCCTGCTGGCGCACCCGCTGGTGCACCCGCTGCAGGCGCGCCGGCCGGTGGACGCAACGCTGCCCGCGCTGTGGCTGCGCGGCGCATCGCTGCACAACCTGCAAGGCATGGACGTGTGGCTGCCGCTGGGCCGGCTGGTGGCGGTGAGCGGCGTGTCGGGCTCGGGCAAGAGCACGCTGGCGCGCGAGGTGCTGCTGGCCAACGTGGCCGCCGCGGTAGCGCTGAAGGCCAGCAAGGCCGGCCGCGACGCGCCGGCGGCGGGCCAGCTGCCGCCGCTGGTGGGTTGCACGGGGCTGTCGGGCTTTGACGCCATCGACCGCGTGCTGGAGGTCGATCAAACCCCCATCGGCAAGACGCCGCGCAGTTGCCCGGCCACCTACATCGGCTTCTGGGATGCCATCCGCAAGCTCTATACCGAGACGCTGGAGGCGCGCGTGCGCGGCTACGCGGCGGCGCGCTTCAGCTTCAATACGGGCGACGGCCGCTGCCCCGGCTGTGAAGGCCAGGGCCTGCGCACCATCGAGATGAGCTTCCTGCCCGACGTCAAGGTGCGCTGCGACACCTGCCACGGCGCGCGCTTCAACCCCGAGACGCTGGCCGTGAGCTGGCGCGGCAAGAGCATCGGCGACGTGCTGCGCATGGAGGTGGACGAGGCGGTGGGCTTCTTTGCCAGCATGCCCCACATCAGCCACCCGCTGCAGTTGCTGGCCGACGTGGGCCTGGGCTACCTCACGCTGGGCCAGCCCAGCCCGACCCTCAGCGGCGGCGAGGCGCAGCGCATCAAGCTCGTCGCCGAGCTGAGCAAGGTGCGCGACGACATCACCCGCCGCGGCAACCGCGCACCCCGCACGCTGTATGTGCTGGACGAGCCCACCGTGGGCCTGCACATGGCCGATGTGGAAAAACTCATCCGCGTGCTGCACCGCCTGGTAGACGGCGGCCACAGCGTGATCGCGATCGAGCACGACCTGGACGTCATCGCCGAAGCCGACTGGGTCATCGACCTCGGCCCCGAAGGCGGCGCCGAGGGCGGGCGCGTGGTGGTGGCCGGCACGCCCGAGGCGGTGGTGGCGGCGGGCTCGCACACCGGGCGGGCGTTGGCGGGGGTGCTGGGGCGGTCTTGACCCGAGATCAGCGAAGCACGGCCTTCGCGATTTGCACGACAGCGCTCACCCGTTGTTGACGCCAATGACGATGGGCATCAGCGATCGGTCGTGTCGGCGTCTTCCTGCAGCGCGTAAGTCAGCGTTTCGTCCAGGTTCATCGCCCGCCCGTCCTGCCAGCTGCGTTCAAAGGCGGCATCGTCACCGAGTTCGACACGAGCCATTGCCACATTTTGTTCAGATTTCCCGCGCGCCAACGGGGAGAGCGGAATGCCGAAAGTGGCGCGAAGGCCCTCAGCAGCGCCCCATAGCTGCGCCGCGCGAAGGAGCCGGTTCATGGCTGCCTCAACTCCTCCAAGTCCTTCGAGCGAAGAGGGTAAGCCCCAGCGATCGCCAAGATCGCGTCGAATCGCCAGGCACTCAATGAAGCTTGCGCGGGCGGCGCGAAGCCTGCCCTGTCCGCACGCGAAGCTTCCTAGATTGCTCAGCGACCAGGCGACATCATGCTGGTTGCCAAGTTCCCGGAAGATGGCCAAACCTTCTTCGGTCAGGGCCACAGCCGCCGGTGCGTCGCCACCTTCACGGACAGCGGTGCCAAGGTTAGTCAGGCTGATCGCGATGGCATTGCGGTCCCCCACTTCGCGGTCGATCAGCAAGCATTCCTCGTACAGCGCCCTGGCGGCCATATGGTCCCGCAGGTTGTTGGCAACAAGGCCCAAGTTGTTCAGTACCGGGGCAAGGGCGTGTCGGTCACCCAATTCCCGCAACACGGCCAGTGCCTCTTCATACAGCGCCCGCGCGGCCGAATAGTCACCTTGGTTCAAGGCGCACGTTCCCAAGCCACTGAGCGACCCGGCAGTCCCCTTTCGATCGCCCAGATTGCGACTGAGCACCAGGCTCTCCTGAAAGTACGGTCGCGCCGCGGCGAAGTCGCCTTGCATCCGCGCCATCTGTCCTGCTGCCCTCAATGCATTGGCACGGTACTGCGCAGATTGCGAGTCCGGCTCGGCCTTGAGTAGGCGGCCCAGCCACGCCGAGCCCTCGGTAAAGTGCCCACGTATCACCCAAAATCGCTCGAGTGCCCCCGCCAGGCGTAGGCCATCGGCCGGATCCCCCTCACCTTCGGTCGACCAGCTTAGCGCCGCCCGGATGTTGGGGTGTTCCGCCTCCAGGCGCCCCAGCCAGTCGATTTGGTCGGCCTTGGTCAGATGCGGCTCGGCTTCCTCTGCCAATGCGACAAAGTAGCTCAGGTGTCGGCTCTGCCATTGGGCGGCGTCGCCTGACTCGCGCATACGGTCTTGCGCGTATTGCCGCATGGTCTCCAGCAGGCCGTATCGGGTTGTCTTGCCGCCGTCCTCGGCCTGTACCAGGCTTTTGTCGACGAGCGACGCGAGCAAATCCAACACGGCCCAGTCAGCTATGCCCTGTCCACTGCAAACCTGCTCGGCGGCGGCCAAGGTCCAGCCGCCCGAAAAAGTTGCGAGTCGGCGCAGCATCGCCTGCTCGGGCTCATCGAGCAGGTCATAACTCCAATCAATCAGGGACCGAAGCGTTTGCTGCCGGGCGGCGGCCGTGCGCCTTCCGCTGCTGAGCATGCCCATTCCGTGATCCAGCCGCGCATTGACTTCAGCCACGGACATGGCCCGTACTCGCGCTGCAGCCAACTCGATCGCCAATGGAATTCCGTCCAACCGGTGGCAAATGGAGGCCACTGCGGGTGCGTTTTCGAGCGTGACTTTCAACTGCGGCCGGTGCAGCGAAGCCCGGTCAAAGAACAACCGCGCCGAAGGATGCGCCATCAGCCGCTCTGGCGTTGTGTCGCGCAGGGGATCGGGAGCCGCGAGCGGCGGCACCCGATAAGTCAGTTCTCCCACCGCCCGCAGTCCTTCGCGGCTTGTCACCAAGACGCAGGCGTTACTGCATTGAGCCAATACGGCCTCTGCCAGCTGCGCACAGGCAGCAAGCACATGTTCCGCGTTGTCCAGCACGAGCAGCAGCTTCTTGGCTGCCAGGTGGTCGGTCAGCCGTTGCGTCATGGCCTTGCCCGGCACGTCTTCACAGCGCATCACCGCGGCGACAGTCTTGGCAACCAGAGCTGGGTCGACGAGAGCAGCCAGATCGACCCACCAGACGCCATCCCGGTATGAGGCCAGCAAGTCGGCGCCCAGCTGCAGCGCCAGACGGGTCTTGCCGCAGCCGCCCACCCCAGTCAAGGTCAGAAGCCGGGTTCGGCCAAACAGCAGCTTGATTTCAGCCATCTCCTTCTCGCGGCCGATAAAACTGTTCGGCTGCTGCGACAGGTTTGTCAGCACTACGGGTTGGACGGAGTGCACAGGCGACACGGGCCGAGGCTGGCCAGCCAATGACTCCACCACAGGCAGCACGAACCGATAGCCATACCCGGGCACTGTGGCCACTGCATTGGCCCCGACCACCCTGCGCAAGGCGCTGACCTGAACCTGGATGTTGTTGTCCTCGACCACCAGGCCACGCCACACGAGCTTGAGCAATTCGCTCTTCGAGACCACCCGGTCCCGCCGCTCGATGAGGGTGGAGAGCAGGTCGAAGGCGCGCGCTCCCAGCGTCGCCGGCTCACCATCCACAAGCAGCAAGCGCTGCGGGTATCGAACTTCGATGTTGCCAAACCTGAAACAACGAGTGCCCACATTGGCGGTCTTCGGCCGGTCACCAGATGCATGTACCGGTATGGCGATGTTTACGACCGACTGGTCGCCAAGGTTGTCGAAGGCCGCGTCCAACCGGCTCGATACAACTCCAGGAGCGGCGGCGGAATCGCTCACACCACCCGGCTCGGCCAGGCGTCGCAGGCGTGCAGGCGAGCGTGGGGGCACTTGAGGCACTGCGGGTCTGATCGGTGCGATGTACTGGTTTGCATCCGCGCCCACATCGAGATCCAGCCGTTCATTGGCGCTGGGGTGCAGCAGCGTGCTCGTGCGCTCCAAGTGCACTGGAGCCGACTCCACCGGCCGCCGCACAGGCGGCCGGGCGCGGCCTTCCAGCACGTCGCGCAACTCGGCCACGCTCTGTGGCCGGTCGGTGGGGCGCGGGCAAAGCATCCAGTCGATCGTGTGCAGGAAGGCCACGCCGCAGCCAGGCAGCTGCTCGGGCGTCAGATTCGAAGCGCAATCGCGCACGGTGCGCGCGGTGGCCGGTGACGGCGGACGGCCCAGCAGTAGGTAGTGCAGCGTGGCGCCGAGCGCATAGATGTCGGTCCAGGGACCTTGTCTCACCGCGCCGGTTTCGCCGTACTGCTCTATCGGCGCGTAGGCCGGTTTGACGATGGCCGTGAGCGCCTGACTCTTGTCGCTGAGCACGTGGCGCGCAGCGCCAAAGTCCAGCAGCACCGGGCAGCCGTCAGGCTCGATCTGGATGTTGTCGGGTGCGATGTCGCGGTGGTAAACACCTTCGCTGTGCAGCTTTTCGATCGCGCCCAGCAGTGGCAAGAGGATGCTCCGGCACCAGGCCTCATCCGGCGGACCAGCCATGCCGAGCCGGATTTCCTTTACCGTGCGGCCGTGCATCACGGGCATGGCCATATAGGCGGTGCCGTTGGCTCTCCAGAAGCGGTGTACCTTGAGCAGCGAGGGGTGGTTGAAGCGCGCCAGCATCTTCGCTTCATTGACGAAAGACTTCAGCCCCAGCGCAAATGACTCGGCGTCGGACTGCAAGCGCACCGTGACGTGCATGGTCTCGGTGCGCCCGGCCAGCGACGCTGGCATGTACTCCTTGATCGCCACCTCGCGCTCAAGGGCGTGATCAAAGGCCAGGTAGACGATGCCGAAGCCGCCCACCCCCAACAAGCTGAGCAGTTCGAATTCACCCAGGCGCGTTCCGGCAGGCAGAGCGTTCGGGGTGGCTGCTTCCAGCTCGGATGCGTCGAACGACATGGATGAATGACCTAATCAGGGAAGAAACACTTGGAAACCTCGTGAATGCGCGCCGCGCCTCCTGCACAGTGCGCTGACGGTGGCCTGCGCGCAGCCACCCTGACGCCGTCACTCTTGGCGCAGTGATCGACCATTTCAATCACGTCACCCAAGTCAACCCCGGCGCGAAACAGCGCGCAGCGATCCTCGTCGACGGGTTCGGCCAGCGCCGCCAACCGCGGCTTCCAACGCCGCCACCGTTGAAAGGTCGTCAACGGCCATCTGGCGCGTGCAAGCCTTGGCTTCGGTAGCAAAGATCGAAAGTCGCCGCCGGGCGTTTGAACTACGTTTCAGCAACTCTTCAGCCTTGTAAGAAGCTTGTGGCCTACCTTGTGTCATGCCCCCCGCGTGGCCGATTCTCATAGGAAGCCCAACCGAGTTCAACAAGATGAAGTCGAACAAACTGAAGTTCGCCGTACGGGTTTTCCCTCTATGCGCGCACGTAACCAGCCCCGCCCGTCTGACACGGATTGCGCGTCGCGGCGATCACGACTTGGGCGGGAAGCGGTACCTGCCAACCGGCAGCGCACCGCGGAAAGATGAGGACTCGGCTGCAGTCAGCCCGCCTGTCGCCTGCCAGGGAGGCTTGAAGTGAATCAGTCCAGGTTCTACTCAGCGTGGATCTTGTTGACGGTGGTGCTTTTGCCTGGGTGCACGCGCGCGACCGACGACACGGGCGCAAGCCCGACATCGCCGCTGGAGATCGTTCGCCAAGCGCAACTGCCATTTGCCAAGCCGGCGGCAATGTCGGGCGAGGTTTGGCTGAAGAGTTGGGCAGACCAACTGCCGGTGTCGGCGAGCATCAGGGTGACCGAGAACTCAATGCACCCGAACCAGTACCCCGTGTATTCGGCGCGCATCACCATCACGAACAACACCGGGCATCGGCTGGCAACAGGAACCAATCTCTACGTCGTCCAGACTGCCGAGCGCAACTCGCCGACAGAGTCGACCTCGGCGCTCTTGCGGGTCATTGGTGGGCAGTTCAAGCAACCGCCCCTGGAGGACTACTCGGGGGTGGTTGAGTTCCGCGGTTCGGAACACAACGAGTACGAGAGCTTGGGCCTGGTGGACTGGGTGAGTGTCGAGACCCGGGGCGGCCTATACGACTTCATGGGTGTGTTCTTGCACGTAGCGGGCTATCGATCTCGATACCCGGCAGCGCAAGACTTCGGCGGCGCCGCGCCTGGGAGGTCCCTAAGAATCGACACGAGCGACTTGCAGCTTTCGATTGCCGTCAAACAGGACCGACTGGCTTCGACGTACATGGTTTCCCCTGAGCTTCGGTTCGGCACAAACCAAGAGGCGCGTTTTCGCTACCTGCTTCGCTTCGCCAAGGGAAGCCACAAGCTGGAGGAAGCCGCGCTGCTGCCCATCGCGGCCGATGCGTTGGTTCGTGTGATCGTCGACAAGTCCAAGCCACTGTGGATGCGTGTGTTTGCGACACGCTGGGCCGGGACGCACTTCGCACCGTCGGTGGCGCAAGCATTGCAGTCCGCGCTACAGGACGATCAGCTCGCGGTTCGTGCCGCGGCACTTGAGGCCATCGGTGCGGCAAAGCATCGCGAGAGCTTTGAGCCTGTGCTTCAGGCGGCGAGCGACGACAAAGGGCATGCCCGTGTTCGTCGCGCTGCAGTCCGCGCTGTCGGCCAGCTCGGCGACACGCGCGCCACGCCGCTGTTGACGAGCCTGGTCACCGCCAAGGACTCACCATTTCGTCTGGCTGGCTTGCAGGCCATGGCCGCCATTGCCGACCCGGGCAGCCGGGAAACGGTGATGAAGCTGCTTGAGGCCGGGCAGTTGCCATCCGCAGACCTGGCGGCCCCATTCGTTGATGAAACGATGCTCGACCGCTTGTTGCGCGTGGCCGGCAATCCGAAGGTCGAGCGTGGCGCGGCAATTGGCGCAATTGCCAAGGTCGGCACGCCGGCCGCGTTCGCTGCGCTGTTGGAATTGCAGCCGCGCCTCGATGCGCGTGGCCGAGCTCAGCTGGCCGCAGCGTTGCGGGGTATCGACGAGCCCGCCGCACTGGCCATTCTGCGTACAGCGGTAGTCGACCAGGACAAGTCCGTCCAGTACAACGCCTTGCAGTCCTTGGCCACGGTGAAATCGGCAGAGAGAGCTCAGATCCTGCTCGAGAAGGCCTCCGGATCGACTGCCGAAGGCTCGCGCTCGGCACTGCAAATTGCGGCCAAGTCAAGGATCGCAGAGGTCAAGCCGCGACTTCTCGTGGTGGTCAAGGACGCTGGTCTCGCCGCTGACCTGCGACGAAGCGCTGCTCAGGCATTGGCGTACTTCCCGGGCCCGGACTCGATTGAAACACTGACGCTGGCCCTTCAGGATTCCTCAAAGGATTTGCGCATGGAGGCAGCGCAAACACTCGCAGTCATAGGGGGCGCAGCGCAGATACCTGCCCTGACAAAGGTGCTGAGTGACTCCGAGATGTTGGTTCGGCTCTACGCGGCGCGCTCGATTTCTGACCTGGGTTCTGATTCGTCGTGCGGCCCGCTGGTTGACGCATTCGTCCGGGAGTCAAGCGGTGAGGCCGGAGTTGCCTTGTCCGACGGGCTCTTGCGTCTGGGTTGCGTCGACAAGAAGCAGGCTGCACCGCTGATCGCCCGGCTGCGTGTGGATGTATCGGACAAGCGCCTGCGTGGGGCCATCGGTCAGTACTTGAGCGCTGCAAGCGGGCAGAAGTTTGATACGGGGTATGGCGCGTCAGGCAACGCCGTCGATGCAGCGCAGGCCACCTGGGCCAACTGGGCGGGGGTTGGCAAGTGAGTTCACTTCAAGGCATGCGGCGACAGCCGAGCCCGACCTGGAGGCCGAGAGTGCCGGGCCAGCCCCTGTGCCCTGACCAGCCCAAGCTGTGGCCGAAGTGCCCGTCAACCGAGCCGCCGATGCCCCCCCGCGACTGCGTGGTTGACAGTTTCGGCTTGCGGCGGGACTCCTGGCCGTTGCAGTGGCAGCCCTACAACCAGGCAACAGTGAGAGGTTGACGATGCAAGTCAAGAAACTACCGCCGATGACGAAGCGCACCATGATGGCCGCGGCCGGCGCGAGCGCGCTGCTGATGGCAGGCGCAGTGCAGGCGGCACTGCAGGACCGTGATCTGAACGGCGACACCGTGGTCGACGCTTTCTACGACACCGATCTGAATATCACCTGGCTGCGCGATGCCAATGTGATCGGGTCTGTGAACCTGGGCACGGCGGTCGGCTGGGCCGACGGCTTCAGCTTCGCCGGATACGACGACTGGCGGCTGCCGACTAGCGATACGTGCTCTGGCTACAACTGCACCGGCAGCGAGATGGGCCACCTGTGGTACGTCGAACTCGGCAACCCGGCGGGTGGTCCGATGACCAACACCGGCAGCTTCCAGAACATGCAGTCCTCCGTCTACTGGTCTGGCACGGGGTACGTGCTTCCGAACTACGCGTGGTACTTCTACACCAACGTCGGCTACCAGAACCTAGGCCCCCACTACGTTTACTCTGCCTACTACGCCATGGCTGTTCGGCCTGGAGATGTGCATTCGGTGCCAGAGCTGGGGAGCTTTGCGCTGATGCTGGCCGGGATGACCGGGCTGGTGGTGGCGCGGTGGCAGCGGCGACGTTCAGGCTACGGCGCTTGAGGATCGGGTCTAGTCAAATGGCCAGTTTGGATTTCCCATTCCCCCACACGTTGTGCCCTCTCCCTGCCTTGGGGAGTTGTGGGTGTTGCGGGGGCCGCAAACCACCTGACGATCTCTCGTAGACCGTCCGTCACAACCTCGGGGGAGGAACATCGATGAAGCACCTTCAGCGCGCCGTCACCGGCGCCGCATTGCTTGCACTCAGCAGCGCTTCCAGCGCGCTGACCTTCAACTTCACCTTTACCGCAGGCACCAGCGCCCAGGCGCAGCAGGCGTTCATCGACGCCGGGGCGCGCTGGTCCACGCTCTTCAGCGACAGCACCACGATCGACATGACAGTGGGCACGGCAGCGCTGCCTGCCAATTTCCTGGCGTCAGCCGATTCGCGCCGCGCCAGCTTCACCTACAGCACCTTCAGCGCCGCGCTGCTGACGGATATCACCAGCGCCAGCGACGTCGTCGCCGTGGCCAGCCTGCCCGCGGGCAGCTCTTTCGGGATGCTGATCAACCGCACCAGCGACAACCCCAACGGCTCGGGTTCGGCCACGCCCTACGTCGACACCACGGGCGCCAACAACACGACCATCAGGCTCACCACCGCAAACGCCAAGGCGCTGGGCCTGGCGCCGGGCACCGGCACGGTGGGGGCGTGCACCACCACCTGCGACGCGAGCATCTTGTTCAGCAACACGTTCACCTTTGACTTCGACCCCACCAACGGCATCACCGCCGGGCAGCTCGACTTTGTCGGCATCGCCACTCACGAAATCGGCCATGCGCTGGGCTTTGTGAGCGGCGTGGACAGGCTCGACATCAACTCGCCGCCGATCGCCGGGCCCTTCACGGCCGATCAGTTCGTCTTTGTCAATTCTCTCGACCTGTTCCGCTACTCCGCTTCGAGCTTCGCCTCGGGCGTGATCGACTACACCGCCGACACCCGCAGCAAGTACTTCTCGATCAACGGCGGCGTGGCGGTTGGCCCCACCTTCTCCACCGGCCTCAACTTCGGCGATGGCCGGCAGGCCAGCCACTGGAAGGATAGCCTGGGGATCGGCATCATGGACCCCACGGCCAGCCCCGGTGAGCTGCTGGCGATCAGCGCCAATGACCAACTGGCCTTCGACGTGATCGGCTGGAATCTGGCAGTGGCCATACCCGAGCCCGCCTCCTACGCCTTGTTCGGCCTGGGCCTGCTGGGCCTTGCGGCCCGCCGCCGGATGGGGCGGCAGAGCTGACGCACACCCGACCTCGACGCTCAGTTGACCCTCTTGTAGTGGAGCGCTTGATGCGCACCACTATAGGAATCAACAACTTAGCCGTTTAACTGTCGAATCCCGGCGACCCGGCCGCGCAAGTCACCCGTCCGCCAACCGCCCGATGCTCGGCAGCAGTGCCGGATTGGGCGCGCCAGTGGCCGGGCTGGTGGCCATCAGCCGCAGCGCACGGGTCTGCAGTTGCACGGCGTTGTCGCGGTCGCCGCAGCGGTCGAGCACGTCGCTGATGCGCAGCAGCACCTTCACCTCCCAGCCGGCATCGGCGACACAGCCGGCCAGGGTGGAGGCCTCGAAGACGTGGTCGCGTGCGCGCTCGCGGGCGGCGTGGCCGCTGCCGGCGCCGCTGGCGTTCTGCATTTCGGCCAGGCTGGCCGCCGTCTCGCACAGCTCGCACAGCAAGTCGACGACTGGGTCCGTGGAGCCGGCCAGGCGCCCCCAGCGCAGCGCAGCTTCAAGGTGGGACTCGGCGCTGGCCAGGGCACCGAGCGCGCGGTAGCAGCGGGCGACGTCGGCCAGCGCCTGGCTCATCTGGAACGGCCGGGCGTTCAGCTCGGCGGCATCCAGCGCAGCAGTGGCCAGCCGCAGCGCTTCGCGGGCGGGCTCTTCGAGCAACAGGGCTTTGAGCATGGCGGCCACCTGGGTTGGGACTGAGCGCGATGCTACGCAGGCCCAGGCGCTTGCTGTGCCCCGCATCTGCGGGGGGCGGGTCGCACTATCAGGGCAAAATGCGCAGGCGCTCCGGTGGCCCATCGTCCAGCGCGCGGTGCCGATGGCCCTGCGGCCGCCGGCGCATGCAGGCAAAGGGGGAGACAACAATGAACAAGCTCAAGCGATGGGCGGGGCTCGTGCCCGCGTTGGCAGCGGCCGCGCTGCATGCGGCCGATGCACCCCCCGTCAAACAGGTCCCCACGCTGGAGCCGCCGGCGTACACGGTGACCGACCGGCCACGCTCGGTGATCTTCAAGCGCTCGGTGATGACCGTCAGCAACGACAAGTTCGGGGAGATCGCCACCGGCTACTTCTGCTCGGGCGGTGCACCGCTGACGATGACCAGTAACGTCGTCAACGCCCTCGGCGCCCGTTTTGCAAGCGTTGGGCGCCGCGAGTTGCAGCGGCTCGGTTTCACCGATTCGAGCGAGGAGAGATCGGCCTTTGCGCGCAGCGATTCGGTGCACAGCGACTACGAAATCGCGGCCACCTTGCGTGCCACCCAGGCCTGGCTGTGTACCGACGGCGCACGCTCCACCAAGGGCGCCATCTGGCTGCAGGCACGATGGGAGGTGTTTGCACCGAAGCAGCAGCGCGTGGTGCTCACGGTGACCACCGAAGGCAGTTTTGCCAGCGAGGCCAAGCTGGAAAGGACGATCGACCAATTCTTTGAGGCAGCCTTCCTGTCGGCGATGAAGAACGCACTGGCGGACAAGGAGATGGCCGCGCGGCTGCGCGCCGATCCGGGGCAGGGCGGGGCGGCAACAGCCGAGGCGCGCGACGCGCTGGCGATCGCGCGCCCGATGGAGGCGAACGACGCACCGGATGCCGAGTTCAAGGCGCACCGCTCGGCAGTCGTCACGGTTTTTGGTGGTACCGGCAGCGGCAGCGGTTTCTACATCGATGGCGCGGGCGGCCACCTGCTGACCAACCACCATGTGGTTGGTGACAGCAAGTACGTCAAGGTCCGCCTGGCCACCGGCCGCGACCTGGTGGGTGAAGTGCTGCGCAGCGATGCGCTGCGCGATGTTGCGCTGGTCAAGACCGAGGCGGTGGCCCTGCAGGCGCTGGCCCTGGCCAGGACGACACCGGCAGTCGGCGACGAGGTTTTCGTCATCGGCTCGCCGTATGGCGAGCGCTTCGCATCGACGCTGACCAAAGGCGTGCTCAGCGGCAGCACCAAGGTCGATGACCAGCGCTACTGGCAAAGCGACGTGAAGGTGTTGCCCGGCAGCAGTGGCGGCCCGCTCTTGATGCGCGACGGCGCGGTGGTGGGCCTGGTCCGGGGCGGCGTCGGCCCTTGGGCGGGCGCGACGATCGACCTGTTCGTGCCGATCGACGAAGCGATCGCCAAGCTCGGCATCGTCTTTCGACGCTGACGCGTTGCCTGGCCCCTGGGGGCAGCGAACGCAGTGAGCTTGGAGACCCTAGCGCGTCGCGGCCCACGCCCGCCGCAGCCGCCAGCCCAGCAGCAGCGTCACGATGGCGGCATACACCGACCACTCGGCAAAGTCGTTCTTGCCGGCGCGCATCCAGAAAAAGTGCAGCAGGGCCAGCAGCACCACGGCATAGACCGCGCGGTGCAGTGCCTGCCAGCGCGCGGCACCCAGCGCCTTGATGGCGCGGTTGAAGGAGGTGGCGGCGAGCGGCAGCATCAGCAGCAGCGCCGAGCTGCCGACCAGGATGAAGGGGCGCTTGGTGATGTCCTTGATGATCGCCGCCGGGTCGAAGCCCATATCCAGCCAGGCGAAGCACAGGAAGTGCAGCACGCCGTAGAAAAACGTGTACAGCCCGAGCATGCGGCGCAGGCGCGCCAGCGCGTGCCAGCCGGTGAGCTGGCGCAGCGGGGTGACGGCCAGCGTGAGGCACAGCAGGCGCAGTGTCCAGTCGCCGGTGGAGCGGATCAGTGCCTCGGCCGGGTTGGCGCCCAGCCGGTTGGCGATGGCGCCATACAGCAGCCACGCCAGCGGCAGCAGCGCGGCGGCAAACAGCAACGGCTTGGCCTCGCGGCGCAGCAACCAGCGGCCCGCCCGCGGCGGCACGGGCGGTGCGTGTCGGGGGCTGGTGTCGGGCTTCAGACGCGCTCGGGCGGGGCCGTCAGAAATGCCGTTTGAGGTCCATGCCGGCATACATCTGCCCCACCTGCGGCTCATAGCCGTTGAACATCAGCGTCGCCCGCTTCTTCGCAAACAGGCCGTCTTCACCGATGCGCCGCTCGGTGGCCTGGCTCCAGCGCGGGTGGTCCACCTTCGGGTTGACGTTGGAATAGAAACCGTATTCGCTGGCGGCGGCGGACTCCCAGCTGGTCTTGGGCTGCTTGGCGACGAAGCGGATCCTGACGATCGACTTGCCCGACTTGAAGCCGTATTTCCACGGCACCACCACGCGCAGCGGGGCACCGTTCTGGTTGGGCAGCACCTCGCCGTACATGCCGAAGGTCAGCAGCGTGAGCGGGTGCATGGCTTCGTCCAGGCGCAGGCCTTCGGCGTAGGGCCAGTCGAGCACCGACGAGGCCAGGCCGGGCATCTGCGCCTTGTCGGCGAGGGTCAGGAACTGCACGAATTTGGCGTTGCCGGTGGGCTCCACCCGGCGGATCAACTCGGCCAGCGGGTAGCCCAGCCACGGGATCACCATCGACCAGCCTTCGACGCAGCGCAGGCGGTAGATGCGCTCTTCCATGCCGGCCAGCCTGAGCAGCGTGTCGATGTCGTAGGTGCCGGGCTTCTTGACTTCGCCCTCGACCACCACGCTCCAGGGCCGGGTCTTGAGCGCGCCGGCGTGGCGTGCCGGGTCGGCCTTGTCGGTGCCGAACTCGTAGTAGTTGTTGTAGCTGGTGGCGTCCTGGTAGGGCGTGGCCTTTTCCAGCGTCATGGCGCCCGCCACTGTGCTCTTGGCACCGTGCAGTGCCGCCCCCTTGCCCGGCCGTGCTGTCTGCGCCACTGACAGCGCCGGCCACGCTGCGGCGGCGCTGCCCGCCGCCAGGCCCTGCATCAGGCCCTGCATCAGGCGGCGGCGCGAGAGGTAGGTTTCGCGCGCTGTGATTTCCGATGAAACGGGGTGCATAGGACTCCTGCTGGTGCCTGCCGGATGCGTCGTGCGGCCGCTCGGGGCCTTACAGCTTGCCACAGGAATGCCAGCCGGGTGGCCGCAGCTCATGGCCCACAAATGCAAAGGCCGGTACGAGACCGGCCCTGGCAGCGCTGCTTGTGCAATACGCTAGCGCAGCCCGGCCACGTAGTCGGCCACGGCCTTGATCTCGCGGTCGTTCAGCTTGCCGGCAATCGCCGTCATCTGCGCGTTGTTGGCGCGCTCACCCGAGCGGAAGGCCAGCAACTGGGCCTCGGCATATTCGGCGTGCTGGCCGCCCACGCGCGGGTATTGGGCGGGCAGGCCGGCGCCGTTGGGGCTGTGGCAGCCGGCGCAGGCCGGTACTTGCTTGGAGGCGATGCCGCCGCGGTAGATCTGCTCGCCCAGGGCCACGGTGTCCTTGCTCCTGGCGTAGCCGGGCTTGGCGCTCTTGGAGGCGTAGAACGCGGCGATATGCCGGCTGTCGTCGGCGGACAGCGGTGCCGCCATGCCCGTCATGATGGGGTTCTTGCGCTTGCCGCTCTTGAACTCGCCCAACTGCTTGACGATGTACTCGGCGTGCTGGCCCTGCAGGATCGGGTTGGCCGGCAGGCCGCGCGTGCCGTCCGCCAGGTGGCAGGCCTGGCAGGCGGCGGCGAGTTGCCCACCCTTGGCCGCATCGGGCTGGAATGCGGGCTTGCTCTCGGCGGCGAGTGCGGTGGCGGCGAGGAGAGCCAGGAAAACAGCGACAGTCGACTTCATGCGGGGGCCTTAAAACGGGGGCTGCTCAGGGCGCAAGCGGCGAATTTTACAATGCACCATGACACCAACCCCCCGGGCTGCTCCCGCCGCCGCTGCGGCCGCCCCCAGTGACGCCGCCAAGACCGCACTGGCCTGGACCCACAGCGCCCGTTTCCTCACCACCGCCAGCCGGCTCGACCAGTTGCCCACCGGCGAGCTGCCCGAGATTGCATTTGTCGGCCGCAGCAATGCCGGCAAGTCCACCGCCATCAACCGGCTGGCGCAGCAAAAGCGGCTGGCGTTTGCATCGCGCACGCCGGGGCGCACGCAGCATATCAACCTGTTCGAGGTGGGCCCCAAGGATGCGCCCGACGCGCTGTTTGCCGACTTGCCCGGCTACGGCTATGCGGCCGTCGAGCGCGCGGCCAAGCTGCGCTGGCAGGAAGTGATGGCCGACTACCTGCAATTGCGCCGGCCGCTGCACGGCGTGGTGCTGATGATCGACTCGCGGCTCGGGTTTACCGCGCTCGACCAGCGTCTGCTGGCGCTGATCGCGCCGCGCCTGGCCAACGGCGAGGTCCGCCTGCTGGCCTTGCTGACCAAGTGCGACAAGCTCAACCGCAGCCAGGTCCAGGCCGCCGTGCTGGCGGCGCAGCAGGTGTTGGCCGAGGTGACGACCGACAACGCCGATATCGGCGTGACGCCGTTTTCCGCGCTGTCACGCCAGGGCCTGGGCGACGTGGCCGAAGCCGTGCATGGCTGGGCCCACCCGGCGCAAGCCGAACCGCTGCCCCTCGGGGCGGCGACGCCTTAGTCGGCGTCCTGCGGGCCGGTTCAGGCGGTTGACTCGGTCGCCACCTGCTCCTGCACCTTGGCTGCTGCGCTGGCCACGAGGGAGCGCTGGGTGAGCCTCTTGAGCAGGCCGTTGCCGCGCATCATGAGCAGCGCGCCGCGGCGGATGGCCCAGGTCGCGTCGGAGGCGCCGTCGCCAAAGAGCCAGATCTCGCGGCGCTCGCCCGGCCACAGCAATTGCGCCTGCACCCAGTGGCCCTGCAGGAACATGCGCACCCAGTCGCCCGGGCGCAGGCGTTCCAGCCACTCCTGGGCACCGGCGGGGGTGGGCGGCGCAGGGGGCGCGGCCTCGTCCATCAGCTCGGCGGGCACGGTGTCGAGTTGCGGCACATCCAGCGTGCCGTGCATCGTCGAGGGCACGGCCAGCCCCGCGGTGAGCTTGTCTTCGAGTTTCTGCAGCGCGCCGACATGGCTGGCGGCGGCGGCCAGCCGGCGCGTGAGACGCTTGTGCAGGTAGCCGTCCAGGCGCTCCAGCGCCCACACATACAGGCCGGTGTTCTGCTCGGGTTCGCTGGCGAGCTGGTCTATCGTGCCGTGGCTGAGCTTGAGCAGGTGCACGCGCTCGGGGTCGGCCGCATCGGGCGCCATCTCGGCGGCATAGACCATGCGGTTGATGAAGCGCCACAGCGGGTGCTTGTCCTGGTCGAGCAGGGTGCGGTCGCGCAGCGCCAGCCGCATCGCCGGGCCGTGCAGGCGCGAGACGAGCAGGCTGACATCGGCCGGCATGCGCTCGTCGGTGAGCATGGCGTCGAAGAGCCGGCTCACCAGTTCGATGGCCTGGCGGTCGGCGCGCTGGGTGGTGGCCTGGGCGATCTCGCTCCAGTGCTCGCGCTGCGGGCTGCGCGGCGCCTGGCCCTGGTAGCTGAGCTTGGCGGCGTCCAGCGGTGCCGGCATGCTCTCGCGGATGCGGTACAGATCGGGCGTGTAGGTGGTCTCGCCCGGGCGCCCGCGGCGCGAGCCGGCCGGCAGGATCAGGGTGCGGTAGGCGGCGGGCTCCAGGCCCATCGATTCGAGCCGCGACGTGGATGCCGCGTAGGTCTTGCGCAACAGTTGCGCCAGCGGCGTGGCGGCGTGCCGCATGAAGGCCACCTGGTGGCCGCGCGACAGTGGCAGCGCCTGCGCCGCGGCCCAGACCGCACGCGCATAGGTCTCGGCCCGGAAGGGGTTGTAGTCGCGCGCCATGTCCATGTCGCCGACCAACGCCGAGACAAAGGTCTGCAGCTCGCGCAACTCGTACTCGGCCACGCTCTTGATGGCCTCGATGGTGTGCGAAAGTTCCACATCGACGGCCACGACTTCTTCGTCCACCAGCGACAACGCCTGCGGCTTGGGTGCCTTGGCCGCGCTCTTGGGCGCCTGGCGCGCGAGGTCGGCATTGACCTGATCGCGCAGCGAGTGCAGGAAGTAGTCCGCCAGCCGCCGGCGCTGGGCCTGCAGCGCCTGCATCAGGTCGGCCAGGGCCGAGCGCTGCAGCGGGGACATCGCCGGCAGCCCCTTGCGGGCATGCTCGAGCGTGCCTTCGACCAATTGGTCGAACAGCAGCGGGGCGCGCAGCATCTCGTCATCGACGAACTGCAACAGCGCACGGGAGACCTGCGGGGCAGTCATGACAGCCGGATTATCCGGCGCCCGCCGCGCTGGCAATCAAGGAAAAAGGCGTGTCTTTCCACGTCTGGGCGGGCTGCGCTGGCGCAGCGCGACAGCGCACGTCGGGTCTAATCGGGCCCGCCATACACCCCTACCGAGACGCCACGATGATCCGCTGCGACCGCACCGAAGCCTGGGCCGCCCTGCAAGGCCACTACCAGGCGCATGGCCGAGACCTGGATCTGCGCGAGGCCTTTGCCCGCGACCCGGCGCGCTTCGACACGCTCACGCTTGAAGCGCCCGAAATATTTGCCGATCTGTCCAAGAACCTGGTCGATACCGCCACGCTGCACTTCCTGCACGCGCTGGCGCGTGAATGCGGCCTGGAGGCGCGGCGTGACGCCATGCTGCGCGGCGAGATCGCCAATGCCACCGAGGGCCGCGCCGTGCTGCACACGGCCTTGCGCGCGCCGCGTTTTCCAGGCGCCGGCCCCTTCAACGACGAGGTGCACGGCGTGCTGGATGCCATGCTGGCCTACGCCGAGCGCGTGCGCGGCGACCGCAGCATCACCGATATCGTGAATATCGGCATCGGCGGCAGCGACCTCGGGCCGCAGATGGTGGTGCCCGCGCTCGACGCCTACGGCCAGCCCGCCCAGCGCCTGCACTTCGTGAGCAATGTCGATGGCCACGATATCGCGCCCCTGCTGCAGCGCCTGGATGCCGGCAAGACGCTCTTCATCGTGGCCAGCAAGACCTTCACCACGCAAGAGACGCTGGCCAATGCGCTGGCCGCGCGCGCGTGGTTCGTGGGCCGGGGCGGCACCGACATCGCGCGCCACTTCGCGGCCGCCACCACCAACGTCAAGGCGGCGGCCGAATTCGGTATCAGCACCACCTTTGGTTTCTGGGACTGGGTGGGCGGACGCTACTCGCTGTGGAGCGCCATCGGGTTGCCGATCGCGATTGCCATCGGGGCGCAAAACTTCCGCGCCTTCCTGGCCGGCGCGCATGCCATGGACCTGCACTTTGCGCAGGCACCGCTGGCGCGCAACCTGCCCGTCGTGCTGGGCCTGATCGATATCTGGTACCGCAACTTTCACGGCTGCACCAGCCGCAGCGTGGCGCCCTACCACCAGGGCCTGAAGCGCCTGCCGGCCTATCTGCAGCAGTTGGAAATGGAGAGCAACGGCAAGCGTGTTGATCTGGAAGGCCAGCCGCTGCCCTATGCCACCAGCCCGGTGGTGTGGGGCGAGCCGGGCACCAACGGCCAGCACGCCTACTTCCAGATGCTGCACCAGGGCAGCGATGTGATCCCGGTTGAATTCATCGCCGTCAAGACCCCCGCCCACACGCTGGCGGACCAGCACCGCAAGCTGCTGGCCAACTGCCTGGCGCAGAGCCAGGCGCTGATGATGGGCAAGAGCGCCGAAGTGGCCGCCGCCGAGCAGGCGCCCACCGCGGCACCCGGCTTCAGCCGCGCGGTGCTGGCACAGCACCGCAGCTTTCCGGGCAACCGGCCGAGCACGACGCTGGTGCTGGACGCGCTCACGCCGCACTCGCTGGGCGCGCTGATCGCGCTCTACGAGCATCGCGTCTTCACGAGCGGCGCGCTGTGGGGCATCAACAGCTTCGACCAATGGGGCGTGGAGCTGGGCAAGGCGCTGTGCAACCAGTTGCTGCCGCGCCTGAGCACGCTGGATGTAGGCGGGCTCGATGCCTCCACCGCCGGCTTGCTGCGGCGGCTCACGGCATGAAGATCGTGTTCGATCTCGGCGGCGTGCTGTTGCGCTGGCAGCC
>CXWL01071168.1_pt2 | contig 23688 bp, 27 predicted proteins | sample 590931 | NCBI WGS metagenome assembly CXWL01 (sample SAMEA3498368, study PRJEB10139) | groundwater metagenome | biome: water well; material: biofilm material | place: Germany | collected 2015-04-27
TGCTTCAGGGTCTTTTGCGGCAGCGTGACGGTGGCGTTGAAGGTGTCCGCGACCGCGACGGTCGGGAATTCCTCGGCCGCCAGCGTTTGCAGGGCGAAGCGCGATTTTCCGGTCTGGACGGTCAGGCGCTTGTTCAGCAGCGTCATGGTGACGTCGCCCGATTCCGGCAGCGCGCGCAGGATGTCGAGCAGCTTGCGCGCGGCGACNNGGTATCTCGGGTGGTTTTGACCAATTGCATAGTAATCCTCGGTAGGTTTATCGTAAAAGCTGGTTACTGACTGTTTGTTACTTTGATACTGCCCGGGGCAACTCGCTCCCCCAACCAAACACCTCTATTTTGCCAGAAATTGCTTTTGCAAAATACTTGTTGGCCGCAGGGCGGGCGCGGGCGATCCGCACCCGTACCGGGGTCTGACCGCGCGGGTCAGACCTCAGACGCGTCGTCAGCCCTTCAACGTCTGCTCCAACACGTGCAACTCATGATTGCATTCGGCATTCTTGGTCCGGTCCAGCGCGATCTTCCTCACCGCGTGCAGCACGGTCGTATGATCCCGCCCGCCGAACAGCTCGCCGATCTCCGGCAAACTCTTCTGCGTCAGCTCCTTGGCCAGATACATCGCAATCTGCCGCGGCCGCGCAATATTCGCCGGCCGGCGCTTCGAATACATGTCCGCGACCTTGATGTTGAAGAAGTCCGCCACCGTCTTCTGGATGTTCTCCACCGAAATCTGCCGGTTCTGCACCGACAGCAAGTCCTTCAGCGCTTCCTTCACCACATCGATGGTGATGTCCTTGCCGTGGAAGCGCGAATACGCCAGGATCTTGCGCAGCGCGCCTTCCAGCTCGCGCACGTTGGAACGCAGGTGCTTCGCCACGAAGAACGCCACGTCGTCGGAGAAATTGACCCCTTCCGAATTGGCCTTCTTGAGCAGGATCGCCACCCGCATTTCCAGCTCCGGCGGCTCGATCGCCACCGTCAGGCCGGAATCGAAGCGCGAGATCAGGCGGTCGTCCATGCCCGTGATCTCTTTCGGATACGTGTCGCTGGTGATGATGATTTGCTTCTTCGCCGCGATCAGCGCCTCGAACGCATAGAAAAACTCTTCCTGCGTGCGGCTCTTTCCGCCAAAGAACTGAATATCGTCGATCAGCAGCATGTCGAGCGAATGATAGTAATGCTTGAAGTCGTCGAAGCCCTTGCGCTGGTACGCCGTCACCACGTCGCGCACATACTGCTCGGCGTGGATGTAGCGGATCTTGGCGCCAGGCTGGTCGGCCATCACCTGGTTGCCGATCGCGTGGATCAGGTGGGTCTTGCCGAGGCCCACGCCGCCGTAGAAGAACAGCGGGTTGTACGACACGCCCGGATTGTTGGCCACCTGGATCGCGGCGGCGCGCGCCAGCTGGTTGGCCTTGCCGGTCACGAAGCTGTCGAACGTCAGGTCGGTGTTGATCCGGCTCTGCTCGCGGCGCGGCGAATTGCCGATGTTGAACATCTCCGGCGCGGCGGCTGCCTCGTTGGCTTGCCGCGGCATACCAGGCGAGCCATCCGGCTGCGGCGCCGGCACCGGTGCTGCCACTTTCTTGGGCAGGTTGTTTTTCGGGTCGAGCACGAACTGCACTTCGATCGGCGCTTCCCAGTACTGGTGCGCCAGGGCCGTGATGCGGCTGGCGAATTGCGTCTTCACCCAGTCGAGCTTGAAACGGTTGGGCGCGGCAATGCGCAGCCGGCCGTCCTCGTAATCGAGGGCGACCAGCGGTTTGATCCACGCACTGAATTGTTGCGGTGTCAGCTCCAGTTCCAACTGCGCGGAACAGGTCTGCCAGAAATTTTCCATGAATCGTCTTGTGATAAATAAGGTGTGGAGGGGCGGTTCGATGCTTCCCGGCGCGCATGCGTCGCGCGAGGGGTGCGCCACACGTAACACGCTATTCTACCCGCGACGGGCCGAGTTATCCACAGGCACGGCGGTTATTTTCGTTCCGCGCTGCCAGAAGCGCAGGCAGGCAAAGCGCCGCGCCACACCACACGGCTGGAGCCGGAAAGCGACACCGACCTTGACAAGGGGAGCCGAAATGCTGTCTAATTCAGGGTTCCCCGCCCGTATTCCGTGCAAATCAGTCAACGGCTGCTTGTGCGACAGCGGGCAAAAAGAGTACCTGCTGTGGCGTGTCGCTGGCTTAACCATCTGCGAAATGTCCTTGGCGCCGAAAACTGACGGGACGTCAGACCCGATTTTGCATTTTATTTTGCTTTAAGCGAGACCACCATGAAACGTACTTACCAACCTTCCGTCGTTCGTCGCAAGCGCACGCACGGCTTCCGCGCTCGTATGGCTACCCGTGGCGGCCGCGATGTCCTGAACGCTCGTCGCGCCAAGGGCCGCAAACGCCTGGCCGTATAAGGCTACGAATGACTAGCGAAGGTTCACACGACTTCGCGCGCGTTCGGCGTATCGTTAAAACGGATGAATTTTCATCCGTTTTTCGTTTGCGCCCGGCGCAAAAAACGGCGCATTTCGTGCTCTACACCCGCTCCAATGAATTGCCGCATGCGCGGCTGGGCGTCGTGGTGGCCAAACGCTTTGCACCGCGCGCAGTCACGCGCAACACGATCAAGCGCGTCACGCGCGAGCTGTTTCGCGTTGCCAGGCTGCCCGCGCTGGACTGCATCGTGCGCCTCGCGCGCCCGGTCAACAGCAAGCAAGGCCCGGCCACCAACGTCGCGCTGAAGGCGGCCATTCGCGTCGAAATCGCGCGCCTGTTTTCGTCGCAGGCGAACCTGCGCCCGGCGCCCGCGCCGCTCGAGCCGAAAGTCTCCGCCCCATGAACAAGCTGCTTGTCTGGTTGTTGCGCGCCTATCAGCTGCTGCTGTCCCCGATGCTGGGGCAGAACTGCCGCTTTTATCCGACGTGCTCGAACTATTCGATCGAAGCGATCCGCACCCATGGCGCGGCGCGCGGTTCGCTGCTGGCGGTGCGCCGCGTGTGCAAATGCCACCCGTGGAACGACGGCGGGGTCGACCTGGTGCCGCCCGCGCCCGACAAGAATTCATCTCCGACCGCTTGCGGTTGCAACCACTCCTGAAATTAACTCCTGGCCAATACCTCAATGGAAATTAATAAACGTACCCTCATGTGGATCGTGTTCGCCGTATCGCTGGTGATTCTTTGGAATGACTGGATGGTCTCGAACGGCAAGCAGTCCCTGTTCTCGAGCACTCCGCCGGCCAAGGTCGCGACCGTGCCTGCCGCCGCCGCCGCCGCCGGCAGCAGCGCGGCGCTGCCGTCCGCAGCCGCACCGGCGGGCGGCGTGGCCGCCGTGCCTGGCGCGCCCGAAGTGGCGCCGTTCAAGCGTGAACTGATCACCATCACCACCGACGTGCTGAAGGTCGACATCGACACCGCAGGCGGCGTCGTGCGCCGCCTCGAGCTGCTGAAGTTCAAGAAGGCCGGCCATCCGGGCTGGTTCGGCGGCTGCTTCGGCCTGTTCGAAGCCTGCAAGCCGAGTGCCGACGCGACCAAGAACGAAGTGCTGTTCGACGAAGGCCAGAACCACGCCTACCTGGCGCAAACCGGCCTGGTTGGCGGCGCGGTCCTGCCGAACCACAACACCGGCTTCGTCGCCAAGCCTGGCGCGCGCGCCATCGACGGCGGCAACGACGTGCAGCTGGTGCTCGAGTCGGAAGCGGGCGGCGTCAAGCTGACCAAGACCTACACGTTCCATCGCGGTTCCTACGTCATCGACCTGCGCCACGACGTGAGCAACGTCGGCGCCGCGCCGGTGACGCCGTCGCTGTACCTGCAGTTGCTGCATGACGGTAACGCGCCTGCCGGCGAATCGTTCTTCAACACCACCTTCACCGGCCCGACCCTGTACACGCCGGAAGAGAAGTACCAGAAGCTCGACTTTGCGACCATCGAGAAAAAGGGCCGCGCCGAACACGCCACCAAGTCGAACGACGGCTGGATCGCGATGTCGCAGCACTTCTTCGTGTCCGCATTCGTCCCGCAGCCGAACACGCCGCGCGAGATCTACACCAAGAAGGTCGATGCGAACCGCTATGCGATCGGCTCCGTGATCCCGCTGGGCACCGTTGCGCCAGGCGCCACCGTGAGCAGCAACGCCCGGCTGTATTCGGGCCCGCAGGACGAGAAGCTGCTGGAAAGCGTGTCGCCGGGCCTCGACCTGGTCAAGGACTACGGCTTCCTGACGATCATCGCCAAGCCGATTTTCTGGGTGATCGACCAGATCCACAAAGTCCTCGGCAACTGGGGCTGGACCATTGTCGCGTTCACGATCCTGATCAAGCTGGCGTTCTTCCCGCTGTCGGCGGCAGGTTACAAGAGCATGGCCAAGGTCAAGCTGGTGACGCCGAAGATGCAGGCGATCCGCGAGCGCTACAAGAACGATCCGGCCAAGATGAACCAGGCCACGATGGAGTTGTACAAGACCGAGAAGATCAACCCGCTGGGCGGCTGCCTGCCGATCCTGGTGCAGATGCCGGTGTTTATCGCGCTGTACTGGGTGCTGCAGGCATCGGTCGAATTCCGCGGCGCGCCGTGGATCGGCTGGATCCAGGACCTGTCGCAGCCGGATCCATGGTGCATCCTGCCGGTGCTGTACGCGATCTCGATGTACATCACGACCAAGCTCAATCCGGCGCCGGCCGACCCGATGCAGGCGAAGATGATGCTGTGGATGCCGCTGGCGTTCTCGATCATGTTCTTCTTCTTCCCGTCCGGGCTGGTGCTGTACTGGGTGGTCAACAACATCCTGTCGATCGGACAGCAGTGGGTCATTACCAAGAAGTTCGCTGACGCGGCCGCGCCGAAGTAAGCGCTGCGCAAATCAGGAAGAGCCCGCGTTTCGCGGGTTTTTTTTCGTGCGACAGGGGCGGAGGGGTATGACGGGGACGCCGAGTCCCCGGTTCGAAGCCGCCAACTCCACCGGGGTCAGACCCTTAACAGAACAACCTGGGTCCGACCCCTCGAGCAGGACAACAGCCCTCCCCAATCTCATCTACAATTCCCCCATGAACCTCGACTCTTCCCCCATCGCCGCGATCGCCACGGCACCCGGCCGCGGCGGCATCGGCGTGGTGCGCGCCTCCGGCAAGGACCTGGCGCCGCTGCTCGCCGCACTGTTCCCGCACACCGCCCTCAAACCGCGCCACGCCACCTACATCGACTTCAAGGCCGCCGACGGCACCGTCATCGACCAGGGCATCGCCATCCTCTTCACCGGCCCGCATTCCTACACCGGCGAAGACGTCCTCGAACTGCAAGGCCACGGCGGCCCGGTCGTGCTGCAGATGCTGCTCGCGCGCGTGCTCGAAGCCGGCGCCGAATCCAGCCTGCGCCTGGCCGAACCGGGCGAATTCACGCGCCGCGCCTACCTCAACGACAAACTCGACCTGGCCCAGGCAGAAGCGGTGGCCGACCTGATCGACGCCTCCACCGAAGCCGCCGCCAAGTCGGCGTCGCAATCGCTGTCGGGCGCCTTCTCCAAGACCATCCACACGCTGGTCGAACAGACCATCGGCCTGCGCATGCTGGTCGAAGCCACGCTCGACTTCCCGGAAGAGGAAATCGACTTCCTCGAAAAATCCGACGCGCGCGGCCAGCTGGCGGTCATCATCGATTCGCTGGACAAGGTATTCAAGCAGGCGGCGCAAGGCGCGCTGCTGCGCGAGGGCCTGAACGTGGTGCTGGTCGGCCAGCCGAACGTCGGCAAGTCGTCGCTGCTCAATTCACTGGCGGGCGCCGACGTGGCGATCGTCACGCCGATCGCCGGCACCACCCGCGACAAGGTCAGCGAGACGATCCAGATCGAAGGCATCCCGCTGCACATCATCGACACCGCCGGCATCCGCACCATCGACGACGCGGTCGACCAGGTCGAGCGCATCGGCATCGAGCGCACCTGGGGAGAAGTCGGCAAGGCCGACGTGATCCTGCACCTGCTCGACGCCAGCTACGGCCCGACCGGCGCCGACGAGCATATCGTCGCCGCCTTCCCGCACGGCGTGCCGGTGCTGCGCATCTGGAACAAGATCGACCTGTCCGGCCACAAGCCGGCGGTGGATGCGGCGCCGGACGCGGTCAACGTCTACCTGTCGGCGCACGAACATATCGGGATCGATCTGCTGCGCGCCGAACTGCTGCGCATCGCCGGCTGGCAGCAGACCGGGGAGTCGCTGTACCTGGCGCGCGAACGCCACCTGATCGCGTTGCGCGCGGCGCGCCAGCATCTCGACATCGCCGCCGCGCATGCCGCGCAGAGCGACCAGTCGCTCGACCTGTTCGCCGAGGAGCTGCGGCTGGCGCAGGCTCAGTTGTCGAGCATCACGGGCGCGTTCTCGTCCGACGATTTGCTCGGGGTGATCTTCGGGCGGTTCTGCATCGGGAAATAAGCTGGGGTCGCCCTTTCAAGTGCACGGATTTGCCATTGAGCAGAGGGATCGTCATGAAACCGACCAGCACTGTCGACCTGGAATTCCATCCCGAACGCGATGACCTGGGCAAGGGAAAAGAACTCAGGGATGGACTTTCCGTTGCCTTGCAAATCGGCGACACCCTCTGGGTTGCCAACGACGAATCGATCAGCCTCGAACGGCTCACTCTGGTCGCGGGACGCAACCCGGGCGCCTACCGGTACGGCCGGAATCACCGGCAGTTCGCGCTCGGCGACTACCTTCGGCTGCCAGTGGCGCCCCCCGAGAACCCCGCCGACCTGGAGGAGGTGGACGTGGAAGGGCTGGACTACGGCGACGGCTACCTCTGGCTGGTCGGGTCGCACAGCCTGAAGCGCGGCAAGCCGACGGCCGACGATGGGATAAAGGGCGCGCGCAAGCTGTTGGCCAAGGTAACTGCAGCCGGCAACCGCTACCTCCTCGCCCGCATCCCCGTTGTGCAAGGCGACGGTTCGTACACCCTGGCCAAGGAAGCGACGCACAAGCGGGTGAAGCGAATCGCCGCGCAACTGCACGGCAACGCCAGGGGTAACGACCTGACTGAGGCACTGCGGGCGGACAAGCATCTCGGACCGTCCCTCGCGATCCCCGGCAAGGAAAACGGATTCGATATCGANNCTATATCGAAAGCACTTCCTCCAACTGGGAGGTCTCGGCATCCGCGACGTTTGCATCCACGGCCCGGACCTGCTGATCCTGGCAGGTCCGACCATGGATCTCGACGGTCCGGTCACCGTCTTCCGGTGGCCGGGCGGCGCTGCGCCGAAGGGCGGGCGGGTGGTTGCGGCGGCCGATCTCGAGCATGTGCTGGATGTGCCGTATGCCCAGGGCGCGGACCACGCCGAGGGCATGACGCTNNCGCGTCGGAGCGCCGGCAGGTGGGAGACAGTGCGGCCAGGGCCGACGTTTTTCCGCTGCCCTCGAGCGCCCGCTAACCGCGGTCCGATTGGCCCTACGGCGCGCGCCTTAAGGGGCCTGAACATCCAGCACGCGCGCTTCGACAATCAACGAGGCGACCAGCTCGATTAACTCATCAACGAAGCTTGCAGTGACATCGAGGTCCCCCTCATATTCGGCCAGGTTGCGCTTCTTGTGGGCGAGGTCGAGCAACAGCCATTTGTTGGGCGGGAGTCCTAGCGTGTGTTCAAGGCACTGGAACACAAGGTATCGATTTTCGCTTCGATATCCGTGAGCTCGCAGCGCTGACAGCGCGGCGGCGTGTGCGGCATTGTACGCAAGGTCAAACCGGCTTTCCAGGGATAGGATCGTTTGCCTCGCGTCATGCAGGCGGACACTCGCCGAGCTTAAAAGTCCGGCACGTTCCCTGGCATCAGGCGATTCCGCCTTCAGCTTTCCGATGCGCGCCAAATTCGCCAGGGCCGCCGAGCTTGGTAACGTCATGGTCCGCCCCTTTTACGAAAATTTTTGGCTGTTCAAGCACGCGCATGATGAATGATTTTCCGTCATGTACGCGCTGCGCGAACTCGGCTGGCGTATAGAGCGTTGGATTGATGATACGCCCTAGTTGTTCGCGTGCCGGCGCCAATGCTTCGAGCAGCGCTGCGTTCGAGGGAACAGCCCCAATTATCATCAGGTCGATGTCGCTGCCCGCATGCTCTGTTCCCTTGGCGATCGAGCCATAGACGAACGCCAGCTCAATCGTCGGCAAGAATCGCTCCAGCGCGGCGCGCAATATATCGGCCACTCCGAACGTCTTCAGAACAATGGTGCGCAGTTCTGCGAAAATCGGCGCTTCGGGATTGGCTTGGTAGTGCTTCTGGTTGCCTACGCGGCGCACGGTTACCAGTGCCGCCGCTTCGAGCCGGGCCAGTTCACGCTGGACGGCGCCGGAACCGGACGCGGCCAGTCCGATGATTTCGTTCGCGTAGAACGAACGATCCGACTGGCCGAACAATACGCCCAGCACGCGTTGTTGTGTCTTCGTAAAAAGTGCGTCTGCGTATATACCCATAAAAGGTATGTTAGGCCCCAATATAGGTATTGTCAAACCTCGCCTGAATCAAGCAGCGGCTGCGAATGTGCAAACAAGAATCAATCGCATTTGCATGCTCGATTTCTCAAGCGTATTGGTGCAGTGATATGATGTTCTTGCGCAGAAATGCTGCCCGACNNCTGAACCATGTACTGCGCGTGCCGATCGCGGCCGAGATCCATTCGCGCCCCTTTCTCAAGCTCGAGGCGCCGGAGTCGATCTCGCACCTGGCGATATTCCGCGACAGCGACAACGGCCCGCCGCATTCGAACGCGCGCTCGCAGCACCTGCTGCTGGCCGAGCTGTGCGGCCAGTTCGGCGTGGCGCCGCCGGCCCAGGGTTCGAACTACTTCTTCCACGACTTCGGCCGCTTCCGCCTGAAGTGGGAATGCCACACCGAATTTGCCACCTACACCTTCGCCGGACGCGCGCCGGCCACGCCGCCGGCGGACGGCCCGTTCGCGCAGATGCCGTCGGCCCACCTGCCGCAGCAATGGCTGCTGAACCTGAAGGGCCGGCTGATGGTCGCCGCCCACGTGGCGCTGGTGCGCGGCGATGGCGAGCTCGACGACGTGCTCGGAGCGTTCGAAAGCAACCGCCTGGTCGGCGCCAGCGTGATGCAGGGCGGCGAGCTGTGGACCGATTTCGCCATCCATGCCGACGGCTTCAGCCGCTTCGTGATCCGCGACGCCGGCATGCGCGCCCAGCAGGCCGGGCGGCTGGTGCAGCGCGTGCTGGAAATCGAAACCTACCGCATGATGGCGCTGCTCGGCTTGCCGTCGGCGCAGCAGGCGGGCGGCGCGCTGAACGCGATCGAGGCGGAACTGGCGGCGCTGGCCACCGCCATGGTGGCGACCGATGCCGCCGCGGCGGGCGCGCCCACGCTGGCCGACGGCGGCGCGGAACAGGCGCTGCTCGACCAGATCACGCGGCTGGCGGCGCGGCTCGAAAAGCTCTCGCTCGACAACAGCTATCGCTTCTCGGCCTCGAAAGCGTACTTCTGGCTGGTCAACGCGCGCATCGAAGAATTGCGCGAGGCGCGCATCGGCGGCGTGCCGACCGTGGGCGAATTCATGGAGCGGCGGCTGGCCCCGGCGATGCACACCTGCGCGGCGGCGGCGGCGCGCCAGGACGGGCTCGGCCAGCGCATCGCCAACACCAACGACCTGCTGCGCACCCGCGTCGGCATCGTCCAGGAGATGCAGAACCGCCAGATACTGCAGTCGATGAATGCGCGCGCGGCCCAGCAACTGCGCCTGCAGCAGGCGGTCGAGGGCCTGTCGGTGGCGGCGATTTCGTATTACGTGATCGGGCTGCTGAGCTATTCCGGCAAGGCCGCGAAGGTGCTGGGCATGGCCATCAACGCTGAAGTCCTGGTCGGCGTGCTGGTGCCGTTCGTCGCGGCCGGGGTCTGGCTCGCGCTGCGCCAGATGCATCGCCGCATTCACGCCTGACGCGCCAGCTACCGGAACGGCCCGCGCGCCAGGATGTGCTACGCTTTTCGCCTCATCGGCCAACTGGACAGCGGAGCGCAAAAAATGACAAGTCAACGTGGCGGCACATGGGGTCGGCTATTCCGGAATAGCGCGGTCGTCCTGCTTGCATGCGGCATGCTGGCCTCCTGCGCCACGTTGGTCGGCCAGCGCCAGGTCGAGATCCCGCTGCACAAGCTGCAGGCCGGCGTCGAGCGCCGCTTCCCGCTCGACAACCGCGCGCTGGAATTGTTCGACATCCGCTTGAGCCGGCCACGCCTGTCGCTGCTGGCCGGCAGCGACCGGGTCGCCCTCGACATGGAGGCCTATGTCGCGCCGCCGTTCCTGAAGCAGTCGTGGACCGGCAGCCTGGCGCTGTCCGGACGGCTGTTCGTCGATGCGGCGCGCGGCGCGGTATTCATGGCCGATCCGCGGGTCGACAAGTTCGTCATCGACGGCGTCGACGAGGCCCGCCAGCGCCAGTTGGGCAAGATCGCCAACCTGCTCATGGACAAGGTGATCCGCGATGTGCCGGTGTACAGCTTCCGCAAGGAAGACCTGCGCTACGGCGGCGTGCAGTTCGTTCCTGCCCGGATCAGCACCACGCCGGCCGCCCTCGTCGTGACGCTCGAACCGGCCCGCTAGCGGCGCGCGCCACCCCGTTTCGCAATCCTGTTATTATTTTCTGATCGGAATTCATTGGCATTTGTAAAGCGATTCCGGCGCCGAAATGCGGGATGTGGGTGCATTGCGACAACACAAGAACTGTCCGGATTCACAGCATTGCAGAGCTTGCGCATTCAGCGTAACTTGTGATTTTACGGAGCTGCTGACGCACCAGGGCGCGTTCGAAGCGCCGATTGAGAATTCTCATGCCCCGCGATATTCCACTAAAGTAATCTTGCTGTAAGACTTAAGCGTGCCGCTGCTTCAAGGGGGAATCTTGGGAACCGTTCAGGAGAGTTTGCCGGACAAGGATGCGGGCATCGAGTCGGTCGCACCGCCGTTGCCGCCGCTGCGTCCGCGCCAGAGCCTGCCGCCGAAAGGCTCGTGCTGGTACTGCGAAAAGCCGCTCGACAGCGTGCGCCGCTTCTGCGGCAAGGAGTGCGCCGACGGCTTCGACGAAGAAGCGGAATTCACCCGCTGACGCATTTCACGCCAACCGATCTCCCGCCGCCTCCCGGCCTGCCTGCTCCAACCGTCCCAGCGCCTCCAGCGCGCCTTCGAAATCGAATTCGTTCGTCGCCAGCGCCACTTCGCAAAAGCCGGCCTCGCCGAGCGCCTCCCTCAGGCTTGCGCCGCACTGTTCCAGCAAGTCCAGCGCGGCGCCGTCGCCGCTCGACAGCAGTTCAGCCAGTTGCGTCACCTGCGCCCGCTCCGGCTGCATCGACCGCGGCGCCGCTTGCGCAGCGCCGCCTTGCGCCGGCATCCCCGCCAGCAAGCGCTCGATCACCTGCAGCACTGCGGCCAGCGCGGCGTCGAGCGGGGCGAGGGCGACGCGCTGGCCCGCCGCAGCGCTGCGCAGGACGAGTTCGAGCGCGCTCGCCTGCCGGTGCAAAGCAGGCGCGCTGATCATTCCGGAAGCACCCTTCAGGGTATGCGCCATGCGGTGCGCCAGGAGGATGTCGGCACTGGCGATGGCGCCGCGGATCGGCGCGACGCCGTCCCGGTAATCGTCGCGGAAGCGCCGGAGCATGCGCGTGTACAGAGCGCGGTCGCCCATCACGCGCCCGACCCCGTCGGCCACATCGAGCCAGCCGCCAGGCGCCCCGTCGATACCGTTGAAATTCTCATCCGCTATTGCCATGGCGCTAACAATAGCAGATTTTCATACGCTGCAAGCAGTGTTTCACCTGGTCGTGAAGGACCAGTTTTTCGTGACCGGCACGCTGTCCGAAGTGCCGACGAACGTCACGTCATAGACGGTATTGGCCTTGAGTACCGCCAGCGGCACGATGGCCGCGGCCGATCTCGGCGTTTCGGTATCGACGGCGGTCGCGAGCAGCTTGACCGGCAGGTCGGCGCCGCCGCGAGGACGCACGGTGAAGCTCTGCACCGTCATGACGGCGCTGATGTCGGCATGCACGCTGATCGGGTAGCCGACCTCGTTGGCCCCGGCGACCGGATCGGGCGCCTCGTAATCGCTGAAGAAATTCGGCGTCACGCCGGTCTGGCCGCCGTAAGGCCAGTTGACCAGAACGCCGCGCCCGATCCCCGGCCCGTAGCCGTTGTTGGCCGCGAAGTCGCTGGTGAAATAGGTGTAGCCGGCGCTGGTGGTGGCCGCACCGGTGCCGATTTCCTTGAACATCGGCTCGAAGATCACGAAGCGGTGGTAAATCGCGGTGATCAGTTCTTCCGCCATGTAAAAGCCGGAATTGTTGGACGTCGCCGAGATCACCTCGCCGTACGCATAATTGGCGTTGCCGAAGGTGTAGCCGGCGTCGCGCAGGCGGTCGAGCAGCTTTTCGCCGGTGAAGCCCGGCTTGCCGATGGTCTGGTCGTGCGTCACCGTGTTATTGGTTTTCTGGTAATCGGAATGGCCTTGCGCGGCGCGGTCGATCAGGGCGTTGGACGCCGTGACCGGTATCCCGATCTGGCCGCGCCGGTAGTTAATCCAGTTCCTGCCGTCGATCGCGATGTTGTTGACCGTGGCCGGCGCGCCGACTTCCGGCGCGACCACCACGCCGGGCGGTGCGGGCGCCGGCGTCGCGACGGTGGTTCCGCCGCCGCCGCCGCACGCGACCAGGGACCATGCGGTGGCCAACCCGGCCAATGCGCTGTACCAGCGATTCGAGGTATTCATCAATGTTTTCTCTTGCACGTTGTTCCTTCGTTCGCCGATTCTAGGCGAAATTGAGTTTTGGTGAGATTTGCCTGGGCACAGGCCGCGCCCCCGATCCCGCCTGCGCTGTAAAATAAACAATTCCCGCATTTCATCGAGCGAGCATTTGAAACCTACCCGCCAACAGCGCCTGGCGCGCGCCAAGTTCGCGCTGCCCAGTGCCGTCACCCTGCTGTCGATCGCCTGCGGCTTCGGCAGCATCGTCATCTCGGTCGACAACGCCCACGTGGGCGACCCCGGCGCCTTCCGGATGGCGGCGATCCTGCTGGTGCTGGCCGGCATCTTCGACGCGCTCGACGGCTTCGTGGCGCGCGCCACCGGCACGGCTTCCGAATTCGGCATGCAGCTCGATTCGATCGCCGACGTGATGAACTTCGGCTGCGCGCCCGGCTTGCTGCTGTACTGCTACGGCTTCGTCCAACTGGGCCAGGGCCAGCCCACCTTGCTGCGCATGGGCGGCCTCGCCTGCTTCATTTTCGTCGCTTGCGGCGCGCTTCGCTTGGCGCGCTTCAACGTCAGTGCCGGGCGCACCGATCCGCGCTACTTCGTCGGCATGCCGATCACCGCCGGCGCGGCCTGCGTCGCCGCGGTCGTGGTCGCCTGGCCGAACCCGCTCGTGAGCAACCTGCAGGGCTACCTGCTGATGGCGCTGATGGTCGCGGTCGGCACGCTGATGGTATCGACGGTCCGCTTCCCCAGTTCCAAGCAAGCCATGAACAAGTTCGTGTTCGTGGCGATTGCCGTCAGCCTGGCCTTGCTGGCCTGGTTGCAGACCAAATTCTTTGCGTTGTTTTTTGTTTTTTATGTGGGTGCGACGCTGCTGCTCAATATCGCATGGCAGCTGGGCTGGCGCGGTGTTCCGCAGCCCGAAGTGTTCGAAGACTGAACTTCCCGATGTGAATCAGGCAAACTTGTCCAGCATCGCCGCCAGCTGGCTGGCGCTGGCCTGGGCTTGCGCCAGGTCCTGCGCGTTGGCGCTCTGGTTGACGATGCTGCTGGTCAGCAACTGGACGAAGGAGCGGTCCAGCGCCTTGCGCGCGGCGGCCATTTGCTGGGCCACCGCGTCGACGTCCGACGGCTCCGCCGCCAGCGCGATCAATTTCTGTACTCCGCGCAGCTGGCCTTCGATGCGGGCCAGGCGGTTCAACAAGTCCTTCTTCTGCTGTGCGCTCAGCGCCCTGCCTTCGACAATCTTCAGCGCGCTGTCAGACATGCAAGCACTCCTGGTTAAGCAACCTCATGGGACCGCGCAGCACGCAGTATTCTAAACCAATCGGTACGGCTAAGCGTGAAGGCGGTGCCGGCCACGGCGACCGCGACCGCTTCGATGCGCCCGCTGCCGGTGAGCGGGATCGGCCTGCATGGCAAGCGCATGATCCAGGCGAACACCACGCTGGCGAACGGCTGTCCGAGTTCGTCGGCGATGCTCTTGATCACCAGCCGCAGGCTTTCCGCATTCCCGTCGTTGCCGCTGAACAGGCGCCCGCCGGCCAGCGGCGACCAGATCATCGGCGACAAGCCCATGTCCTGCAGGCCGTCGAAAGTTTCGTCGAACATCGGCGCCACGTGCATCGGCGAGAACTCGACCTGGTTGGTGGCCAGCTCGATGCGCCGGTTGAGCGACTCGAACTGGTGCCGGCTGAAATTCGACACGCCGAAATTGAGCACCTTGCCGGCCGCCTTCAGCGCGCTGAAAGCGTCGGCGATCTCGTCGAAATCCATCAGCGGGTCGGGGCGGTGGATCAGCAGCAGGTCGAGCCGGTCGGTATGCAACTGGCGCAGCGATTCCTCGGCCGACGCCACGATGTGCGCCGCGCTGGTGTCGTAATGCTGGATCGAATGGGCCGGGCGCCGCGGCGACACCAGCTTGATCCCGCACTTGCTGACCAGCTCGATCCGGTCGCGCAGCGAAGGTTGAGCGCGCAGCGCTTCGCCGAACAGCCCCTCGACGCCGTAGCCGCCATAGATATCCGCATGGTCGAAGCTGGTGACGCCCAGCGCGATGCACTGCTCGATGAAGGTCACGCGCTGCTCGACCGTCATGCCCCACTCCGTCATCCGCCACATGCCGCCGACGATGCGCGACAGGTGCAGTCCATCGGAACCGGTGGCAACGCGCGGGCAGTGCAGGGCGCAAGGCAGGCCTTGGAGCATCGTGGGGTTTCTTTCTTGGTCAGGAAAAATCAGGCTGGACTTACTTGAACCACAGGCGCATCGAATCCCAGGCGCGGCCGAAGATGCTCGCTTGCGATACTTCTTCCAGCGACACCACCGGCAGTTCCAGCAGCGACTTGCCGTCGACCATCATTTTCAGGGTGCCGACGCGGCCGTTGCGGGCCAGCGGCGCGACCAGCGGGTCCTTGCGCTCGAGCACCGGCTTCATCTTGGCGGCGACGCCCTTCGGCACCGTCACCAGCACGTCGTTGGCGAAGCCGATCTTGACCGTCGCTTGCGAACCTTTCCACACTTCCGGGGTGGCGATCGCCTGGCCCTTGGCGTACAGCTTGACCGTGTCGAAGTTCTGGAAGCCCCAGTTCAGCAGCTTCTGGCTTTCCTGGGTGCGCGCCGAATCGGAGTTCGTGCCGAGCACCACCGTGATCAGGCGGCGCTCGCCGGCGTTGCCGTTCGGGCGACGCGCCGACGCGATCATGCAGTAGCCGGCCGCTTCGGTGTGGCCGGTCTTCATGCCGTCCACGGTCGGGTCGAGCCACAGCAGGCGGTTGCGGTTCGGCTGGGTGATCTTGTTATAGGTGAAGCTCTTGACCGAGTCGATCTTGTAGTACTCGGGGAAATCGGCGATCACGCGCGCCGCCAGGGTCGACAGGTCTTGCGCGGTCGAATAGTTTTGCGGGCTCGGCAGGCCGTGCGGATTGGCGAAGCGGGTGTTCTTCAGGCCCATCCGTTCGGCTTCGCGGTTCATCAGGGTGACGAACGCGCCTTCGTCGCCGGCCACCGCTTCGGCCAGCGCCACGGCGGCGTCATTGCCCGACTGCACCATCAGCCCGTGCAGCAGGTCGTTGACCTTGACCGGGGTGGCAGGGTCGATGAACATCTTCGAGCTGCTGGCGTCCACTTTCCACGCCCGGACCGACACGTTGACCATCTGGTTGATGTCGATTTTCTTGTCCTTGAGCGCCTGGAACGTCACGTAGGCGGTCATGATCTTGGTCAGCGAAGCGGGCTCGATGCGCGCGCCGGGGTCTTGGGCGGCGATCACCTGGCCGCTGGTGGCGTCGAGCAGGATCCAGGATTTGGCGGCGATGGTGGGCGCCGGCAGGGTTTGCGCGACAGCGGCGGTCATCAGCACGACACTGGCGGCGAGGGCCGCAAACAATTTTTTCATGGGAATCGAAGTCTTAAAAAGGTGAGGTGCGCGGGCAATGCCAAAGGCATCGCCGAAAAGAAGAGGCCCAATTATAGCGAGGATTAATCGGTCCGCCGCCACAGTTGTGTTACAAGATTCTTGATGTGGCCGAGTTTGCGGTGGAAGAAGTGGTCGGCGCCGGGGATCACGATCACCGGGATGTCCTGCGGCCGGGCCCAGTCGAACACTGCCGCCAGGGGGATGGTGTCGTCGACTTCGCCATGGATCAGGATCGAATCGGCCGGAACGTCGGGCATCGCCCACTTGCCGGCGGCGCTGCCGACCAGCACCAGGCGCTCGGCCGGCTCGCCGTCCGCCATCAGGCGCTGCTGCAGCCGGGCCATCACGAAGGTGCCGAACGAGAAACCCGACAGCGCCGCCGGCAGGCCCGGATATCGGGCGCGCATGTGCGCCAGCATCAGCGCCATGTCGTCGGTCTCGCCGTGGCCATGGTCGTGCACGCCTTCCGAGGCGCCGACGCCGCGGAAGTTGAAGCGCACCGCCACATAGCCGAGGCCGACGAAGGTGCGCGCCAGGGTCTGGGCCACCTTGTTGTCCATGGTGCCGCCGTACAGCGGGTGCGGATGGGCGACCAGCGCGATGCCGCGCGGCTCGTCGGCCGGCATGTCGAGCACGCATTCCATGTTGCCGGCGGCGCCGGCGAGGGTGAATTTCTCGGATTGTTTGTTCATGTGCGAATACGTGTCAGATTTTCAGGCGCTCGACGACCTTGCCGCCGACCAGGTGGCTGTCGATGATCTCGTCGATGTCGCTGGTGTCGATGTAGGTGTACCAGACGCCTTCGGGATACACCACCACCACCGGGCCCTCGTCGCAGCGGTCCAGGCAGCCGGCCTGGTTGATCCGGATTTTCTCATGGCCGTTCAGGCCGAGTTGCTTGATGCGCGTCTTGGCGTGCTTTTGCGCCGCCTGCGCGCCGCGTTCGCCGCAGCTGGGGCGGCCGTCTTCGCGCACGTTCATGCAAAAAAACACGTGTTTCTCAAAATAGGGTTTGTCGCTCATCGGGATTGTTCCGCAAAATATGGGGGGGCGCCGAGAGGCGCCCCGCAATGATACCCGCTCTCACTGGCGATTGAGTTTATGCGAGGGAAGGATCAGGAACCAGAGCGCGAAAAACGGCCACAGCAGCGATAAGAATTGCGCGGCGCCGTTGAAATTCAGAAACTTTCCCTGCACCCAGCCCTGCAAGGTGGAGGCGAAGTAAGGATTGACCGGGATGGTGTTTACCACGACCAGGCTCAGCAACAGGGTGACGATCGCCAGGCGCCGCTGCGCCGCCTGCGGCGCGAAGGCCAGCCCGGCCAGCATGATCAGGCCGATCAGGAAGCCGCCTTGCGCGCCCGGCGTGATCCACACCCAGGCGTTGTCCGGAGTGAACAACAGCGAGGTCGACAGGGCCTTGAGCGCCAGCGCCGTGACCAGGATGGCGACAATCAGCGCGGTGCGCGGGGCGCCGCGCCGCAGCATGCACAGCATGGTCAGCACGGCGCCGGTCATGCCGCAGGCGGTGATGATGGTCTCCGACAGCCAGTACTGCTCCACGCTCATGGTCGCCGCGCCGGGGCGCAGCATGGCGACCAGGTCGATGCTGGTGTCGAGCCAGTCGGTCAGCCACTCGGAAAAGATCGGCAGCACCTGGCCGTGCCCGAACAGGTAGGCCTGAGGATAAATCTGCGACAGCGGCCACAGCGCCAACAGCACCAGGCCCTGGCTGGCGTGCGGCGCGAACCAGCGCTGGCGCAGGTTGTACAGCCGGCTCTGGTTCAGGTAGGAACGCGCGCCGGCCGCGCCGATGAAGGCGCCGGCGAAGCAGCCGATCGAATTGGTCAGGAAGTCGAGGTTGGACGGCACCCGGCTCGGCAGGTAGGTTTGCACCGCCTCCATCGTGCCCGACACCAGCAGCCCCAGCAGCGCCGTCAGCAGCACCGCCCAGGCGCCGCGGATGCGCGGATACAGCGACGGCACGATCAGCATGCCGAGCGGGATGTAACCGATGATGTTGACCACCACGTCGAACCCGGTCCAGTAGCGCGGCGGCGCCAGGTTCAGGAACGTCAGCGGCGGCAGCCCGCTGCCGCGCCAGCCGGTGAACGGGTACCAGCTGGCGTACACGATCAGCAGCAGGTAGGCCACCAGCGCCGCGCGCACCATCGGCGAACCTTTGCGCCGCTCCGGCCGGATTTCCCCAGGCGTCATTTCTTGCGCGGGGTCTGGGTGGCGAGCCAGCCGATCATGTCGGCCGACACCGCGTCGGCCGCTTGCGCCAGCGCGCGCGCGCCGCCCGCCGCGTCGGCGCTGCCCGCGGCCACCTGGCGGTTGAAGGTGCGCTGGTCGATCAGGGTATGGCCGTTGAACAGCGAGGCGCGCAGCACCACCTGGCCGTAGCTGCTGGCGGTGCTCTCGAAGGTGTGGGTGAAGTCGTCCAGGTCGATGCGCAGCAGCGGCACGCCGTTCGAGGCGTCGGTCGACGACAGCACCTTGACGCCGGCCTGCGCCACGCGCGACTTGATGCGCTGGGTCAGCATCTGCAGCGGGGTCGAACTCCAGCGGCTGTTGGCGTACGAGCGCGCCTGCAGCGGATCGGCGTAATTGAGCCGGTAGAACATGCGCTCGTTGTCGAAGGCGGCATTGCCGGTGACGTCGGTGACCACCACCGCCGGCACCGTCGCCGCCACGTCGGTCGTGTTGACCGGCGCGGCCGAGGAGCCGAAATCGAACACGGTGTTGCCGGCCGGCCCTTTGCCGTTCGAGGCGCAGCCGGCCAGCAGCACGGCGGCGCCGACGGCGGCCAGCAGTTGTCGGGTTACTCTCGTCAATCGGGTGGGTGTCGGGTTCATTGGTTTTCCTTATTTGGTCGGTGCGACAAAACCGGGTTCGCCCGGTCCCGGGGTGGCCGAGGCGGCCCCGAACAGCAGGCCTTGCGGCCGGTCCGACAGCGAATTGGCGGTGCGCTTGACCGCCCGCAGCGAGGTGCGCGCTTCGTCGGTCATCGACACCAGGTGCGGCAGCGTTTCCAGTTCCAGGTCGCTGGCGACGCCTTCGAGCGAGCCGCCGACCCGGTCGACGGTCTCGGTCAGGCGCGTGATCGGCCCGTCCGGCGCCTGCAGCGTGGTAGCCAGCTGGTCGTAATTTTTCACGGTCCTGCTGGCGCTGGCCGACAGTTCGTTGAACGAGGCCATGCTCTGCTCGGCCTTGGCGGTCAGCGCCGGCAGGCGCGCCAGGGTCGGCTCGAGCTGCTTCGGAATCGCCTCGTAGGCCTTGGCGGTCTTGCCGATGCTCTCGAACGCGCCGATCATGATTTTCTGGTTCTCCTCGCTCATCAGCTGGTCGACTTTGGTGGCGATTTCCTCGGTCTTCTTGAGGATGATCTCGCCGCGCTTTTCCAGCTGGTCCAGGAAGCCCTGGCGCAGCGGGATGACGGCGACGCGGTTCTTGTCGCTGGCCAGCAGCGGCGACCCGGTCTTTTCGTCGTCGAGCTGGATGAAGGCGATTCCGGTCACGCCCTGGTAGCCGAGCTTGGCGAAGGTGGTCTTGGTGACCGGCGCTTCAGGGTCGACCGACAGCCGGATCACGATTTGTCCGGCGACCGCCGGGTTGAAGCTGATGTCGTCGACCTTGCCCACTTCCAGCCCGCGGTAGCGCACCGCCGCCTGCGGGTTCAGGCCCGGGATCGACTCGGTGGTGGCGATCTGGTACGGCACCCGTTCCACCCGGTCGCGGTTGAACCAGGACCCCGCCAGCACCACCGCTACCAGCAGGGCGATGGTGAAGAAGCCGGTCATCAATGCATGCGATCTGTTTTCCATATGTCAGTTCTCCGATTCTTTGGCTTGCTCGGTTTCGAGCTCGTGCTCGTCGAGCACTTCGAGGGCGCGCCTTCCGCGCGCGCCGAGGAAAAATTGTTTGATGAACGGATGATCCACTTTCAGGACGTCGCGCGACGGTCCCAGCGCGATCACGTGTTTTTCGGCCAGCACCGCGATCCGGGTCGACAGCGCGAACAGGGTGTCGAGGTCGTGCGTGACCATCACCACGGTCAGGCCCAGTTCGCGGTGCAGCGACCGGATCAGGGCCACGAAGGCGTCCGACAGGTCGGGGTCGAGGCCCGCGGTCGGCTCGTCGAGGAACAGCAGGCGCGGTTCGAGCGCCAGCGCGCGCGCCAGCGAGGCGCGCTTGACCATCCCGCCCGACAGGTCGGACGGCATCTTGTTGGCGTGTTCGATGCCCAGCCCGACCATTTTCATCTTCAGCAGCACCGCGTCGTAGATCACGTCTTCCGGCAGCGCGCGCAGTTCGCGCATCGGTTGGGCGATATTGTCGAACACCGTCAGCGCCGAATACAGCGCGCCCTGCTGGAACAGCATGCCCCAGTGGTTGCGCATGCGCCGCAGCTGGTCGGCGTCGGCCTCGCTGATGTCTTCGCCGAACACCCGCACCGAGCCGCGCGCCGGGGTTTCCAGGCCCAGCATCTGGCGCAGCAGCACCGTCTTGCCGGTGCCGGAGCCGCCGACGATCGACAGGATCTCGCCCTGGTAGATTTCGAGGCTCAGGTCCTGGTGCACCACGGTGCGGCCGAACTTGGTCCACAGGCCCTCGATCTGCACCACCGGCGGCCCGACGTCCTCGTCCGGCTTCATGGTCAGGCGCGGCGCCGCGCGCTCTGGCTTGGCTGCTTCCGTCATCAGAACCCCACGCCGCTGAAGATGATGGCGAATACCGCATCGGCCAGGATCACCACCGTGATCGCGGTGACCACCGAGGTGGTGGTGCCGCGCCCGAGGCTTTCGGTGTTCGGCTTGATGCGCAGGCCGAAGTGGCACGACACCAGCGCGATCAGCATGCCGAACACCACGCCCTTGAGCAGGCCGATGAGGTAGTTCGCCAGCGGCACCGCGTCCGGCAGCTTCTGGATGAAGTAGCTCGCCGAAAGATTGAGTTCGACCTTGGCCGACACCATGCCGCCGATCAGCGCCATCGCATCGGTCCACACCACCAGCAGCGGCATCGAGATCGCCAGCGCGATCACCTTTGGCATGATCAGGCGGTAGCCGTGCGAAATGCCCATCACCAGCATCGCATCGAGTTCCTCGGTCACCCGCATCACGCCCAGCTGCGCGGTGATCGACGAGCCGGAGCGGCCGGCCACCAGGATCGCCGCCAGCAGTGGCCCCAGTTCGCGGATCACGCTCATGCCGAGGATGTTCACCAGGTACATGTCGCCGCCGAAGGTGCGCAACTGCTGCGCCGACAGGTAGGACAGCACCACGCCGATCAGGAAGCCGACCAGCGCGGTGATGCCGAGCGCCTGGAAGCCGGCATGGAAGATGTTGGCGGAGACCTCGCGCCACGGCCCGGTTTTTGGATGGCGGATGAAGCGGCCGATGTCCTGCACCACCTGGCCGATCAGCTTGATGAAGCCGTGCATATGCTCGAAGAACGACAGCATGCCGAAGCCGAGCACCATCACCCAGGTAATATGCTTGACGTGGGCCGGCTTCACTTCGGCGCGGCTCGCTTCCTCGATGCGCTTGAACAGGTCTTCCTGTTTCGGCGCCAGCTTCAACTGGTCCGGCCGCTGCTTGTCCCACGAGTTCCAGAACATCTGCGCGCCGATGTGATCGAGGCTGACGATCTCCGACAGGTCCCATTCGAGCGCTTTGCCCTTCAGCGACGCCAGCGTCTTGATGATCGTCTTGATCGACCCGCAGTCGGCCAGCGCGTGAACCTGCCAAACGCCGGTTGCGACGACAGCTTCAGTCTGGCTGCTGTCGGCATGGCGGAGGGTTAAGGTTGGCGCATTTTCAATTGGCATTGCGCCAGTGTAAAAGAGTTTGGCCCTGTCCGCTACCGCTGTTCTCTAGCGTACTCATGCTGCGAGGTGGCGCGCCTGGCGCATTGGCGCCACCGCCGCCGGCTTTTGCTTCTCCGCCGGCGCGTCGATGCGGCCGGCGTAATCGCTGCCCACCAACGCGATCGCGGCTTCCTTGTCCATGCCGCGCAGCTGCAGCCACTGCGCCACCAGCGTAGCCAGCCGATCGAGCGCGATGCGGTGGGTGGCGTCGGTTTTGCTGTAGATCCAGTCGGAGAACGCCATGAAGTTGTTGAACGGGGCGTCGCCGAGCATCTGCCCGATCGTATTGACGAAGCGTCCGGAGTTGGCCACCAGGTCCCAGTAGCGCGCAAAGCGCACCAGCCGCAGCATCGTGCTGAAGTCGACGTCCCGGGTGGCCAGGATGGTGTACGGCGGGTAGGGATCGAACACCATGCCGAATTCCTCGGTATGGCGGATGATCGGCGTGCCGCGCAGCCGCTTCAGGATGCCGAACTGGATCTCGTGCGGCTTGAGCGCCACCAGCTGGTCGAAGCCGCGCGCGAAGCTGGCGACGTCCTCGCCCGGCAGGCCGGCGATCAGGTCGACGTGCAGGTGCGCGTGCGACTGCGTGCACAGCCAGCGGATGTTCTCCGCCGCCTTCGCGTTGTCCTGCTTGCGGCTCACCAGCGACTGCACCTCCGGNNGGTCTTGATATTCAGGTTGAAGGTGCGGTCGACGAACTTGAACAGCCGGGCGCCGCGCGCATGCAGTGCCTCGAGTTCGCCGAGGAAGGTATCGAGCGCGAACGGCCACGCGGTCTTGTCCAGCGCCGACAGGCAGAACTCGCACTTGAACGGGCAGCCGCGCGACGCCTCTACATATAAGGTGCGGTGCTTAATGTCGTGATCGCTGTAGAGCGAGTAGGGCATCTTGATCTCGGCCATCGGCGGCTGCACGCCGGCGTGCACCTTCATCAGCGGCTTCGGCCCGTTGAGGATCTCGCCGCACAGCTTGGGGAAGGTGACGTCGCCCCAGCCGGTCACCAGGTAGTCGGCCAGCTGGACGATCTGCTGCTCGGCGCTCTCGTGCGACACTTCCGGCCCGCCCAGAACGATGACCACCTGCGGCGCCACCCGCTTGAGCATCGCCACCACCCGGGTGGTTTCCTCGACGTTCCATATATAGATACCGAAACCGATGATCCGCGGCGCTTGCGCCAGCAGCTTCTCGACGATCTCGGTCGTCTTGGCGCCGATGACGAATTCCTGGATGCTGGCCTGCGGCTGCAACGGCCCCATGTTCGCCAGCAGATAGCGCAGCCCCAGCGAAGCATGGGCGTAGCGGGCGTTCAGGGTCGAGAGGATGATCGTCATGGGGCTTGTTGTCGCGGCAAAACCGCCATTTTACGCCCGCCCCGTGTATTTCTCGTGAAATGTCACAAACCTGCTTGCCAAGCATGATGCCAGTTTGCTATAGTTCGCCTCCCGGAGAAAAAGACGCACCGAATCAACGAGTTGCGGAAGGTTCATCGGGTAGTGCCTTAACGGCATGTTGTAAAAAAGAGGTTGACGAAATAGCCGAAACGCTGCATACTCTTCCTTCTGTGCTGCTGACAAACACACCGCTTTGTCGCCAAGTAGCAAGCTGTACCGAACAAGTTCTTTAACAATTAACAGTCGATAAGTGTGGGCGTTTGATGAAGGTGCCAG
>CXWL01006833.1_pt1 | contig 23687 bp, 18 predicted proteins | sample 590931 | NCBI WGS metagenome assembly CXWL01 (sample SAMEA3498368, study PRJEB10139) | groundwater metagenome | biome: water well; material: biofilm material | place: Germany | collected 2015-04-27
TAGCTAAGTGCGGACGGGATAAACGCTGAAAGCATCTAAGCGTGAAACCCCCCTCAAAACTAGATTTCCCTTGAGAGCCGTCGTAGACCACGACGTTGATAGGCCAGGTGTGGAAGAGCCGCGAGGCTTGAAGCTGACTGGTACTAATCGCTCGATTGGCTTGAACGATCGAATGTTCATGCATGGCGACGACTGCGTCGCCCTGAATGCGAAACCAAAAATCAGATTGATGTCTTCCTCTTTCGCGGTGCGCCGCGAGAGCTCGTTTGTTCGCACGCGCCGCGCCGACCTGGCGGCTATGCCGGGGGGTCCCCACCTGATCCCATCCCGAACTCAGTCGTTAAGTCCCCCAGGGCCAATGGTACTACGTCTCAAGGCGTGGGAGAGTAGGTCGCTGCCGGGTCTGCACGGCGCGTGAGAGCAACGATCCAAGAACCCTCTTTCCGATTTTCCCTTCCCCAAAATTTGGTCTGTTTTGAGCGTGCTTCGGCGCGCGCTTTGGCATGTCCGCGGCGCGGCGAATCACGCCGGCGGGTGCGCGTTTGCGACACTCTTAGCTACCCGAGATCCGTGCCTCCGGGCCGCCGTCTCGGCGAGCGCCGAGGCGCGCCAAAGGCGAAAGAGGGCACGCCTTGCCGGCTATAAGCCAAGGCGTGGGCCATTTGTTCGGGCCCATCACAGCGGCTTGATGCTGCGACTGCTCACTCAGTGAACGCAGTGTATGAAATGCGCCACAGGGGGGCGCCAACCCGACACAAAGCTGCCCGAATGCTGAATGCGCGCATTGACCAAGCCCCGCCTGACTCTTTAGCTCGTGCGGTCAACTAGGACCGAAGCGGAGGGTGCAATCGGCTGGCAGTGGGGATGTGCGGCTCAGGGGACAAGGTGTCCGGGGGGCTGTTCGCCAAGTCGGTCGAGCGAACTTTCCGAGAAAATGGATCAGGCACGCAGCGTTTAAGCTGTTCGGCGGGAGAATTGGGTGATGAATGTAAAGGATAAGCTGGGGCTGTTGGGGGCGACCATTCTGACGTTCGGCATGACCGCCGTGACGCCGGCATTCGCTCAAGACGCTCCGGATGCGGCCGCGGAAGAGGACGTCATCGTCGTCACCGGCTCGCGTCTGCGTCGCGAAACGTTTGAGAGCCCGAACCCGACGTTCCAAGTCGGTTCGCAGCAACTCGACGCCTCGCAAGTGTCGAACACGATCGACGCTCTCGAAGACATTCCGCTGATCGGCATCGGCGTGAACAATCGCGGCACGCAAGGTCAGAACGGCGACTCGTTCGCGTTCCCCGACGTGCTCGACCTCGGCACCCAACGCACGCTGACGCTGCTCAACGGCCGTCGCGTCGTCGCCGGCAACCAAGGCACGGTGTTCGTGCCGGGCAACGCCTCGGGCGCCCAAGTCGACTTGTCGATGATCAACCCGCAAATCATCGATCGCGTTGAAGTTCTGGCCGGCACCGGCGGCGCGATCTACGGCGCCGACGCCGTGGCCGGCGTCGTCAACCTGATCACCAAGGACGATTACGAAGGCGTCGACCTTCGCGCGCAAGTCTCGATGCCGGAAATCGGCGTTGGCGATTCGTATCGCGTGAGCGGCCTGTGGGGCGCGAACTTCCTCGATGACCGCGCCAACCTCACCATCTCGGCTGACTATTTCAGCCAGGACATTGTGGTGTCGAGCACAGACACGGCGCAACTCTACGGCGGCTCGCTCGGCACCAACCAGCTCGAAGGCGGCATCCGTCGCGGCGATGCGTTCACGATCGCTGGCGCCATCACCACGCTGAACGGCGGCGGCACGCTCGCCACGCCGTTCCTGCCGTCGGCTGATGACGGCCAACGCACCAACTATTTGGGACCGTTCTCGATCGCCAACCCGGTGTTTAACCCGAACGGCGTTTTGACCACCGGTCAGAACTACGCTGCGGGCTTCAGCGGCGCGACCTCGCTGGTTCCCGCCATCGCCGTCAGCACCGCGCTGGCGCGCTCGGGCATCGTCACCAGCCTCGATCCGAACGGTTTTGCGTCGTTCGCGCCGACCGCGCTGACCGCCGGCCAATTGGCGAACCCGGACCCGATCCTGGTTTCGTTCGGCGTGACCGCGCCGCAGATCGCCAGCTTGACGCTCGCGCGTCGCCAAGCGCTGGCGCTGCAATTGCTGCAACGTAACCGTCAGACGCCGTACGAGTACTTCGCGGCGAACCCGGGCCTCAACCCGCTGCTGTTCATCGGCTCGTTCGGCACCGGCATGGGCGCCAACAACGTCAACGGCTATCTGCCGACGATCACGAATACGGATCTCGCCACCCAGGCGCTGTTCCCGCGCGTCGCGGTTCCGCTGCAGTTCAACTCGGCTGGCCAATTGGTCGCCTACAACATCGGCAACATCGTGCCGCCGCTGCAGGGGCTGTTCGGTCAAACCTTTGGCGGTGAGGGCAACGACAACTTCGCCCGCGGTTACAGCCAAGTCCAAGCGGGCACCGAGCGCGCTTCGATCTCCGTGATGGGGCACTACGACATCACGGACTGGCTGCGTACGCGGACGGAAATCCTCTACACCGACGTGACGTTCGACCAGATCGCAGGTCCGTCGTCGAACGCGGCCGGCGGCAACGCCCAAGCCGGCACGTTGGCGATCCCGATCTTCGTCGACCAAAACCCCTTCTTCGGCGCCGCCAACGTCGCGACCATCAACAATTTGGTTGCGCAAGGCATGACGCTCCCGGCCGCCATCGGTGGCCAGCGCGTGATGTACATGGGCCGCACGCTCACCGACGTGTTCGGTGGCGGCACCAAGTCGACGCAGGACACGGAAACCTGGCGTATCGCCCAGTCGCTCGAAGGCGATTTCTCGCTCTTCGATCGTGACTTCTACTGGGATGTGGCCGCGATCTATGGCCGTTCGGAAACCTACAACAACCGTAAGGACGTGGGCGACATCGAGTTCGCGCTCGCCACTGACGTTGTTGCGGGCCCCGGCGGCGCCCCGGTCTGCCGTCAGCAAACGCTCGGCGCGCCGGAATCGATCGCTGTCCGTAACCCGGGCACGGCCGCTGTTCTCAACGCCCTCGGCTTGACCCCGAGTGCGGCGCAAGTGGCCGCGTGCGTCCCGCTGAACCTGTTCGGCGAAGGCAACAACACGCAAGCCGCGCGCGATTACGTTCTGGTCGACAGCTCGACGCACAACCTGAACAGCCAAGAAGTTCTCTCTGCATCGCTCGGCGGCGAAATCTTCCGTCTGCCGGCTGGTGCGCTCAGCTTGGGCCTGAACATCGAGTATCGTCGTGAGCAAGCCGAATTCGAACCGGTGCAGGGCCTCGCGCTCGGCAACGGCCGGACGGCGCTGCAAGGCCGCGGTGCGGGCGAACTGGAATTCCTCGAGTACGGCTACGAAGTGCTGCTGCCGGTCTTCGGCGAAGGCTTCAACTTCCCGCTGATGAACTCGCTGGAACTCAGCTACGCCTTCCGCATCGTCGAACGGAACCAAGACTCGTCGACGGCTCTGTTCACGGGCGAAGGCACCACCGACGACACCTTCAACTACAGCTTCTCCTGGAAGCCGTTTGAAGACGTGACGATCAAGGGCGCGCGCGGCCGTACGGTTCGCTCGGCGTCGCTGGTCGAATTGGTGGGTCCGTTCACGATCGCCTTCACCACGCCGACGAACACGCACAACCCGTGCTCGACGCAGAACATCGGCAACGGCTCGGCGCCCGCCACGCGCCAAGCGAACTGCATCCAAGCGGTGCAGAACCTTGGTCTCGCGGCGAACCCGGCGGCTGCAGCGGCGTTTCTTGCCACCTACACGGACACTCAGTCGCTAGCCGGCACACGTTCGGCGGTCGCGGCCGGTAACCCGGGGCTGGCGAACGAAGAAGGCAATTCCTACACCTACGGCATCACCTATGAACCGAGCTGGGCGCCGCGTCTGTTGCTGGCGGCGGACTTCTTCTCCGTCGACATGACGAACGAAATCACCTTGCTGGGTCCGTTCGGCGGCAACGGCTCCGACGGTGCGTTCATGGGCGCCTGCTTCGACAGCCCGGACTTCCCGAACGTCGACCTCGGCGGCATCAACGCCTGCGACCAATTCCTGTTCGGCATCGATCCGGACGGCGCGGGTCCGCAAGGCTTCGTGATCCCGTCGGGCACCAACCCGCTGACTGGCAACCCGTCGTTCGCGGGCGTGCTGGGGGGCACTCCGGCGTTCTCGCAAACGCCGTTCGTGACTACGATGGCTCAGTTCAACAACCTGAACCTCGGCGGCCGCCAGTTCCGCGGCGTGAACTTCGAAGCGCGCTACAACTTCGCGCTCTCTGAAGTTCCGTTCCTCGGCGGTGCGATGGAAAATTGGGGCGACATGTTCATTCGCACCACGGTCTTCCACAACCAACGCTACGACGTGTACGGCGACAGCGCTTTCACCGCGCGGATCGACCGTCAAACCGGCGAACACCCGGGCACGGGTCAACAGGAATACGAAGTGCGTACGGATTTCCGTCACCGCATCGGTCCGTTCGACCACACGCTGCAATGGTTCTGGAACCCGTCGACGGTCACGACCAACACCACTTCGAAGACGGTGTGGGACGAGCAGTCGCTGGCGTACTTCGCGCCTGACTACAGCTACTTCAACTACAACGCCGCGTACGACATCAACGACTCGATGACCGTGCGTCTGGTGATCAACAACCTGACCGACACCGACGAACCGCGTGGCCCGCTTGGGCTCACGAACCAGTTCGACGGCGGTATCGGCCGCGAGTGGGTGCTGGGCTTCCAAGCCCGCTTCTAAGCGCACCGATCTACGGACGAAGATTTGGGGGCGGATCGCGAGATCCGCCCCCATTTTCGTGCGCGGTGTTTGTGGGCGAGGGCGCTGGCGCTTGACGCGGCGCGTTGGTGCGGTCATACCCACCGCCTCGCGTCGCCCAGCCCTACGAAGCTGGCGCGGCGTCGCTGACGCGGGATGGAGCAGCCCGGTAGCTCGTCAGGCTCATAACCTGAAGGTCGTAGGTTCAAATCCTACTCCCGCACCCAACAAACGGCCTCGCGCATCCGCGCGGGGCCGTTTGCCTTTGGCGCGCCGGTTTTCGGTGTGATCGAAGCGGCGAGCGGGTAAGTGATTGAGCTGATGTTCGTTCTGCAGGTCGCGGTGGTGAAGGGGCGGGGTGGGATCGCAACGGCGGTCGCGCATTACGAACGCATGTTCCGCGCGGCGGGTGTGGGATCGGCGGTGCTGTTTTCGGGGCCGTCGCAGGACGCGTTGCGCGCCGAGGGCTTCGATCTCATCGACGCGCCGGCGCTGCTGACCTCGCCGCTTGGCGCGATGGCGCCGCTGTTTGGCGATCTGCGGCGAGCAATTCTCGCGCGCGCCGGCAGTGCGCGGCTGGTGGTGATCGTTCACAGCGACCTGGCGCTTGGCGCGCTCCAGCGCTTGTTTCCAACCGCCGCGTTCGCGACGCCGTGTCACTCCGACAAGCTCAAGCGCAAGGCCGGCGCCGATCTGATCGTCACGCTCAACCAAGCGCAAACAGACGCCGCGCGTGCGGCGTTTCCCGCAAAACCCGTCGCGCAGCTGGGCAACCCGTACGTCGCGCCGACGCCCGCGCCGCTTGCTGCTACGGGCGAAACGCGTGTGAATTTCGTCGCGCGTTTCATTCCGACGAAGGATCCACTGACGCTGCTGCGCGCGGCGGCTTTGCTGGGGACGCGACCGGCGCCTGAAGTCAGGTTCATCGGCGCAGGACCGCTCGAAGCCGATTTGCGCGCAGGGGCGGGCGGGGCGCGGGTGAGCTTTCCAGGCTGGCTCAATGCGCCGTTTTCGCAGTTTCACCGCAACGACGTGCTGGTGCTGCCGTCGCAATGGGAGGGGCTGCCGTATCTGTTGCAAGAGGCGCTCGATCATGGCGTACCGATCATCGCCGCCGACAATTCCGGCAATCGCGCGGCCTTGGCGGACGGCGCTTATGGCGCGCTGTTTCCCTTCGGCGATGCGGCCGCGTTGGCGCGCGCCATCGACGCGGCGTTGGCTGATCTTGACGCGCTGCGGGCCAAAGCCGAGAAGGGCCGCGCCGCGCTGCACGCGCGCTATGGCGCAGCGCCGTTTTGGCAGGCGTTTTCGCAGGCTTTGAACGAACTTCCGGGACGGCGACATGCTTGATTGGCGCGGCATCTCTGCCGATCCCACCAACCGCGAAGCGACGTTGAAGATGGACGCGTTCCTGCGCTCCATCACGCGCGTCGAGCCGATTGCGCGCCCGCAGATGATCGACGATTTCTGCCGCGGCCAAGAGGTGCTCGATATCGGCGCCGGTGAGCACGATATTTCGTTCTTCTCGGAGGAGGGCTGGGAGCACGCCCGCATCAAGCGCGTGGCCAAACGCGCTGTGGCGGCCGAGATCAATCCCAAGCTCTGCGAGCACTACAATGCCAAGGGCTACGATTTCCGTTGCGCCGACGCGACCAGCGACATTGACCTCGGCGAGCGCTTCGATCGCGTGTTCGCCGGCGACGTGATCGAGCACGTGAACGATCCGGTGGCGCTGCTGCGGTTCGCCAAACGCCACCTGAAGCCGGGCGGGCGCATGATGTTCACGACGCCCAATCCGTTCGCGCCGCGCTTCCGCCAGCATCGCGCGCAGCGCGGCACCCGTTACGTGATGGCGAACCTCGAGCACACGCGCTGGGTTACGATCTCCAACATGCACGAGCTCGCCTTTCGCGCGGGCCTGACACTGACGGCGCTGCGCTGGCCGATGTTCAAAAAGCCGAAAACCGGCCTCGCCAACGATCTGGCGATTGCCGGAAAACGGGCGCTTCTGGCGCTGCGACCTCTCGAAGATGTGTTCCACGAATACGTGTTCGAGCTTGCGCCAAACGCGCCGGACGCGACCCTGTCGCAGGCCCCGCCTACGCACCCCTAAACGGCGAACTGCACATTCTATGCGACGAGTGCGGTTCTAGCTGCGACGGACGTCCTGCGGGGCTGCTTCGATTTCGATAGGGTCGAGGCGCGTGGGTGGACGTGAGCAGGAGCCAGGGCATCCAAGAGCCAGGCGTAAATCCGGTTTCGGCAGGCCATCCGGGCTTGGTCCGCTGGGGCGCCCATGTGGCGTTCTGGATCGCGTATTTTGTCATCCGCACGGCGGCCGCAGCCGCCGATCCGCCCGAGGACATGGGCGACTTCCCGTACCTGATCAATCGCGCCATGGCGGTGGTGAGCTACGCGATCATGACCGGCGTGCTGCTGGTTGCTGTCGCGGGTTGGAAAGCGGATCGTTCCGATCGCGGACGCAATCTGGCTTTGGTGCTGGGCGCGATCGCTTTGGCGCCGCTGACGCAGCTGAGCGAGCATTATTGGCCGCGCCTGCTGGGCGGCGTTGGCCCCGAGCCGTATCCGTTCGTGATCTACCTCTTCCAGTTTGGCTGGGCGCTGTTGCTGTGGGGGCTGATGCAGGCGCTGCTCGGCTACCATTTCCAGACCGTCGCGCAGGCGCGCGCGGTCGCACGCGCGCAGGCCCTGGCTTACGACGCGCAGGTGCGGATGCTGCATTATCAGATCAATCCGCATTTTCTGTTCAACACGCTGAACGCGATCTCGACGTTGGTGCTCGATAATCGCAACGCGCAGGCTGAGAACATGCTGCTGCGGCTGGCGGGGTTCCTGCGCTATTCGCTCGATCGCCAGCCGACGGAATTGGCGAAGCTCTCCGATGAGATCGAAGCGCAGCGCAAATATCTTGAGATCGAGCAGACGCGGTTCGAAGATAAGCTCAGTGTGCGCTTCAACATCGAGCCGGGGCTCGAGAATGTGCGGCTGCCGAGCCTGATCCTGCAGCCGATTCTGGAAAATGCGATCAAGTACGCGATCACACCGCGTGTCGATGGCGGGCATATCGTTGTGTCGGCTGCGCGCGAGGATGGCTTGCTGCGCGTGTCTGTCGAGGACGACGGCCCAGGCTTGCCGCCGGAGACCGCGTCGGTGCGCCGGCGTGGCGTCGGCCTCGCCAATGCGCGCGAGCGTCTTGAATTGATTTACGGCCCACGCGCGGGGCTTACCGCGCGCAATAAGCAGCCGAACGGCTGTCGTGTCGAGATCTGGTTACCTCTGGAGGAAGAACGTGCCGGCCGAACCCTTGCGCCTATTGCTGGCTGACGACGAACCGTTGGCGTTAAGACGCCTGCGGCTCGCGCTGCAAGCTATCCCAGACGTGGAAGTTGTTGGCGCCGCCAATGACGGCGTCCAAGCCATCGATGCGATGCGCGAGCTGCGCCCCGACGTCGTGCTGCTGGACATCAAGATGCCGCTCGCCGACGGCTTCGAGGTCGCCAACGCGATCGAAGAAAGCGGCGGTCCAACGGTGATTTTCGTCACAGCGTTCGATTCCTACGCGCTGCGCGCGTTTGAAACGTCGGCGGTGGATTACCTGCTCAAGCCAGTGGAGTTCGAGCGCTTGGCTTCTGCGCTGATGCGCGCGCGCGAGCGGCGCGCCGCGCAGAGTGCGGGCCGGCGGGCCGAGGAGCTCGCTTCGGTGCTCGATGCACTGCGGCGCGAATCCCGCGATCGCGACGGGCCGCGCTTTGAGAAGGAATTCTGGATCCGAGAGCGCGGGCGTTTCCTGCGCGTGCCGGTGGCGGACGTCGAGCGCATCGAGGCAGAGCGCGACTACGTGCGGCTGTTCTGGGAAGGGCGCACTTTGCTCTATCGCGAGACCATGTCGCACCTGGAAGAGCGGCTCGATCCGGACGTGATGCTGCGGGTTCACCGCTCGGCGTTCGTGAACTGGAAGCGGCTGAAGGCGGTTCAGCGCGACGCCAACGGGCGCCTGCTGGCCGTGCTCGACAGCGGCGACGAGGTGCCGGTGAGTCGTGCCTATGCGCAGCGTGTGTTGCAGGAAATGAAGACGCGCACCGCCTGACGTTCCGCGCGCGCTCGGTTAGAGTGGCGGCGGAGGCGTTCAATGCAGGGCAAAGTGATCGTCGTAACCGGGGCGTTTGGCGTGCTGGGGAGCGCGCTCGCGCGGCGCGCCAGCGCTGATGGCGCGAGCGTGGTGATGATCGATCACGCCGCGAAGGTCCCCGACGCGACGCCCGGCGCGATCGCATTGCATGGCGTCGATCTGACAGACGCCAACGCTGCGGCCGGCGCGATGTCGGAGGCGAAAACCAAAGCCGGGCGCATCGATGCGCTAATGAACATCGCCGGCGGGTTTGCTTGGCAGACCTTGGCCGACGGAGATCCGGCGGCTTGGGAGCGCATGTTCGCGCTCAATCTCAAGACGGCGCTGAACGCCAGCAGGGCCGCGCTGCCGCACCTGATCGAAACCAAGGGCGCTATCGTCAATGTCGGCGCCAACGCGGCGCTGAAGGCCGGCGCCGGTATGGGCGCTTACACGGCCTCGAAGGCCGGCGTTCACAAGCTGACCGAAAGCCTCGCGGAGGAGATGAAGGGCAAGGTGCGCGTCAACGCCGTGCTGCCCTCGACGCTCGACACGCCGCAAAACCGCAAAGAGATGCCGGACACCGATCCAAGCATCTGGGTGAAGCCCGACGACCTCGCGGGCGTCATGCTCTTTCTCGCCTCCGACGCCGCCCGTGACATCACCGGCGCGCTGTTGCCGGTGATGGGCCGGGTGTAATCAGGCGACGCGCGCGGTGCTGGCGGTGCTCGCGCTGGTGGTTGCGAGGATGCAAACGCCTCTTGGCGCCGACCCGGTGGAGATTGGCGATAGGCTCAGCGTCAGCACGCGCTCGGTCAGATCCTTGGCGAGCAGCTTCGCGGAAACTGCAATGGTCTGCTCGTTGGCGTGCTCAAGCGCCTCGTTGACCTCGCGCCGAGATGACGGCGCGACGATATCGATGAAGCGACAATTGAGGATGGCGTCCGGCTCGAAGCCGACCGACGCGCAGAAGCGTGCGTCCGCAGAGACGAGGCGTCCACGCACGTCGCATGCCGCCACCGCAATTTCGGGATGCTCGGCGACGGAAGCGTGCAGCGCCTCTGCTTCAACCAATGCCGCGCGCAATGCTTCTCGCTCCGTGACGTTGCTGAACAGGATGCCGACGCCGCTCCCAAGCGGGAACACGCGGCACTCCAGTCGTCTTCCGGGAAACACGATAGATTCTGTTTCGAAAGTGACGGCCTCGCGCGTGCGCAACACGCGGCGAACCTGCTCAAGCAGCAATGATCCGCGCAGTGATGGGAACACTGTTGTGAGAGGCGTGCCTTCCATGCTGCGGCGGCTGCGGCCGAAATAGGATTCCGCCACGTGGTTGGCGGCGGTGACGACCATCTCCTCGCTGATCGCCACGTAACCTTCGACCATGTTGTCGAGCACGGCGCTGAGCTGGTCGAGAGCTTCGCTCGGCGCACTGATTTCGGTGTGTGCGCTGACGTACCTCTCAGCCGCAAGCAAGATGAGCCGTTCTCTGCCGTGATAGCTTATGGCGATGGGACCGTGCAGGGCCTTCTCCTGCCAAAGCCCGATGTTGCGAACAAAGTCAGCTGAGCTGACGACGATCCGGTCCGGCATGTGACCCCCCAAAGGTCGGCAGATTCTGCGATGTCATGAGCGTGACACAACTATAGGGGGAGGCCAATCTGTTCTCTTCGCCTATGCCGCTAACAAAAGTTTTCCATAAAAGTCCATAAATCCCGTGAAATCTGCGAAGAGTTTGCGGCAAGGCGCAGGTGTTAGTGTCATCGACCAAACGGACTACACCGAAAGTTGAGCGCGCGGGCGATGTGGGGATCAAAAAAATCGAACGTGTGCCGTGTGTTGTGCGCCGTAATTTTTGCGACAGTTGCCGCAGACGCCAGCGCCGCCACCGACAGCGACACGATGGCGGTAACAGCCACCGTCGTCGCGAGTTGCAACGTCAACGCCAACGATCTGTTGTTTGGCAATTACGACCCAGTCGTCGCCGCGCCGCACGATGGCGCAACAACAGTCGAAGTCACCTGCACCAACGGAACCGGTTATGTCGTCGCGCTCGATAAAGGCCTCGGCGCCGGCGCGACTGTCGGCGCAAGAAAAATGACCGCCGGTGCAAATACGCTCACCTATAGCCTCTACCAAAATGCTGGGCGCACAATCGTGTGGGGCGAGACGGCCGGTGTGAACACGGTTGCTGGCACTGGCTCGGGCGCACTGCAATCGCTTGATGTTTACGGCCGCGCGCCGGCCAATCAAACTGCGCCCGTTGGCGCGTTCAGCGACACCATCACCGTCACGGTGACATACTAATGCGCCCGGCGCTCTTCCTCGTTCCGCTGGCGCTGCCGCTGATCCCTCCGGCTTCGGCTGAGAGCAACGGTGTGCAAGTCACGCCTGTAATTATTGCGGTGCCGCCGGACCGGCGCGTCACTTCCGTGCGTGTGCGCAATTGGCGCGAGAGCGAAGTGTCGTTCGAAGTCACCGCGCTGGCGTGGCGTCAGGAAGACGGGCGCGATGTGCTGACGGACACCGCCGATATCGTCGTGGCGCCGAGTGTGTTTGCGATCGCGCCAGGAGAAGAACAGATCGTACGCTTGGCGTTGCTCGGCGCTGCGCGCGAGGCTGGACGCGAAGCCAGTTACCGTTTGATCTTGCGGCAGCTCCCCGCCGGCGAGACGGAAGCGGGGCTTCGCGTCCAGTTGCAAATGTCGCTGCCGGTGTTCGCCCCGCCGTGGCGTGGCGAAGCGGCGATCGAAGCGCACCGCACGCCTGATGGCGCTGGCGTAGTGCTGACCAATACCGGCAGCGCGGTCGCGCGCCTGGCTGGCGTGACGTACTCACCTGAGGACGGGTTGGATGAGCTGCCGCGGTATTTGCTCGCGGGCTCGCAGATCGTTCGGCCGCTGCCGCGCGGTGTCGGTGCGCTGCGTGTCGTGTACACTTCCCTCGCCGCGCCCGAGCCGGTGACGCAAACCATTGCAGTCGATGCGCCGCTGGCTGCCGCTGGCGCTCGCTAGCACGCTGATCGCGCCGCTGCCCGCGCAGGCGCGCGAGGTGCTGGGCGATCCATTCGCGACGGAGCTTCGGTTGGCTTCCCGCAATGTCGCGGTTGAGGCGTTGGCGTGGCGCGCCGATGGCGAGATCTATGTGCAGGCCGAAACTCTGGCAGCGCTTGGCATCGCCACCGGTGGGATAGCGAACGATGCGCCCACGCCGCTTAGTGGCGTCGCGGGTTTGTCGTACCGTTTCGATGAAGCGGCGCAGGCTGTTGACCTGGTTTGCGAGAGTGCTTGCTTTCCGATGCAGCGGCTGGACGCCGAGCGCGGCGATAAGATCGCATTGACGCACGCTGCCGGCGGGTTCGTCAACATGGACATCGTCGTCACGGATGCCGACGCGGAGAGTTCGCTGGCGGGCCTGTTTGATTTGGGCGTGTTTCGTCCCGGCGGGTTTGGCGGAAGCAATTGGACGATGAGCGCGGACGCGGCGCCCGTGCGTTTGGAAACTTCGTGGACTTGGGACTTCATCTCATCACGCACGCGCGCAGTCGTCGGTGACGCCATTGCGCCGGGTGGCGGCGCGGGCGCGCCGTTTCGTTTCGGCGGCCTGCAATGGGGCAGGGATTTCTCGCTCGACCCGAGTTTCGTGACATTCCCGCTGCCCAGCCTCCGCGGCGAGGCGGCGACGCCATCGACCGTCGATCTCTATGTGGATGGCGCGCTGCGCGCGCGCACCCGTGTCGACGCCGGCCCGTTCGAGATCGACGACGCGCCCATCGTCGCGGGCGCCGGCATGGCGCAGCTTGTGGTGACCGATGTTCTCGGCCGTCAGCAGACGATCGGCGCATCCTTCTATGCGAGCCCAATTTTGCTACGCGAAGGTTTGAGCGCATTCACGCTGGCTGCCGGCGCCGAACGCGAAGGCTTCGGTCGCGCCAGCGCCGATTACGGCCGCGCCTTTGCGCTCGGCGCGTATCGCGTTGGCGTGACCAATTCTTTGACTGCGGAAGCGCGACTTGAAGCGGCCGACGATCTTGCCCTGCTTGGCGGGGGCGTCGCGCTTGCAGCCCAACCTTTTGGAGAATTAAGCGTTCGTGGCGCCGTCAGCGACGGCGATGCAGGGCCGGGTGCGCTTGCCGGCATTGGCTGGTCACGTGTTGGGCCGGTTCTGATGTGGGCGGCGGATGTGGAGTTTGCGAGCGATGATTTCGCGCGCCTGGGCGAGGCCGGCCCGCTGCCGCCGCGCCGTGCGCGCGCGACGTTCGGCGTTCAGTTCGATGAGTTCGGTTCGGTCTCCTTGACGGGAACGTCGCAAGATATGCGCGCGAGCCCGCACGTGGAGACGTTGAGCTTCGCTTACTCGCCGCCGAGCAGCCGGCTGGGCGCGCTGGCGCTCTCGGCGCTTTATGTCGATGACGGCGAACCGTTCACCAGCCTTTCTGTTTCGCTCGTGCGTGCCTTTGGCGAACACGGCAGCGCGATCGTGTCGGCGCAGTCCGAACATGGCGCCATGAGCGTGCTCGCGCGCGCGCAATCGAGCACGCCGGTGGCGGGCGGTTGGGGTTGGCGCGTTTCAACGTCGCAAGGCGAGGTCGAACGTTACGACGCGGCGGTGTCGCTGCGCGGCACGAGTTTCGAAGCGCGGGTCGAAGCGAGTAGCGCCAATGGCGCGGACGGCTTGCGGGGGCAGTATGAAACGGCATTGGTATGGATCGGCGGGACTGTCTCGCAAGCGCGCCCGATCCGCGGCAGCTTTGCGCTGGTCGATGTCGGCGCGGCTGATGTCGCGGTGCGGCGCGATCGTCAGGTCGTCGGTCGCAGCAATCGCGACGGCCGCCTGCTGGTGACAGATTTGCGCGCCTACGAGGCCAACCGGCTCGGCTTCGAGCTGGACGATTTGCCGATGAGCGCGGTTGTGTCGGCCGACGAAGTGCTTGTGCGGCCGGCCGCGCGGAGCGGCGCTCTGGTGCGCTTTCCAATCCACTTGGCCGAAGCGGCCGAGGTGCGTGTGGTCGATGCAGAGGGTGCGCCTTTGCGCGAGGGAACAATTCTCGTGCGGGACGTCGATGGTGCGCGTTTCCCAATTGGGCGCGACGGCCGCGCCTATATTTCCGGCGTCACCGGCGCGGCGACATTGACGGCGTCTGGCGAGGGAGCGTGCCGGATCATGATGGACGTGGGCGATCTGGCGTCCGAGGAGGTGCTGCAATGCGAAAGCTGACTACAGCGCTGGTGCTTTTGAGTGCAGCGTTCACCACTCCCGCGCAAGCGATTTGCATCGCGTGTTCGTGCAATGTCGACGCCGATCCGCTGACGTTCGGCGCATTCGCCCCGCTCGACAACACTGCATTGGATGGCGCGAGCGCGGTGCACGTGTCTTGCACTGGAGTGGGCGCGCTGGATTCCATGACCATCCGCATGAATGCGGGCCTCAACGGCACATTCGCTGCGCGGAAGATGAAAGCCGGCGCCAACACGCTCGACTACAACATTTTTTCCGACGCGGGGCGGACTCAAATCTGGGGCAATGGCGCGGGCGGCTACAATGCGGTGAGCGTGCCAAATCTGTTGGGTTTGGTGGCGTGGTCATCGAACACGCCCGTCTATGCGCGCATACCGGCCGCGCCTGCGACACGACCTGGCGCCTATCAGGATACGGTGGTGGTCACGGTCGAGTGGTGATCAGTCCGCGCTGATATCGATATCGCGCGGCGCGCCGACTTTGGACTGCGCCAGCATGGCTTCGTAAGCGCGTTCGAGTGCGCGTGTGTACGCGGCAATGTCGAACAGCGGCGATGTGCGCGCGGTGCGGAGCTTTGTCTTCAAAGCCGCAAGCTGCTTGGGCGCCTGCGCCAGGTCGATCGCCGCCTCCACGTAGGCGTTTTCGTTCGGCGCGATGAGATCGGCGCAGTCTGCCGCGCGCAGTAGGCTCGCGGCGACGCGGCTTGCAAATGTGTCACCGGGCGTCGTGATGATCGGCACGCCCATCCACAACGCGTCGCTGGCGGTGGTGTGGGCGCCGTAGGGGCTGGTGTCGAGCACGATGTCGGCCAGCGCGAGGCGGGCGAGGTGCTGCTCCCAAGGCTGGAAGTCTGCGAACACCAAACGCTGCGGCGTAATGCCCGCCGCCTCCGCTTCGCGCTGAAGGTTGGTCGCCATCGTGGCGCCGCCTTGCAGCCAAAGCACGCCATCGTCGCAGGCGCGCAGGATGCGCATCCAGCGCGCAAAATCGGAGGGTGAGATTTTCGCGGCGGCGTTGAAGCTGCAGAACACCACGCCTTTCGCCGGAAGGCCGTGCTGGGCGCGGCTTGTCGGCGCGCTCTGTGGGCGTGGACTGTTGGGTTGATATGTCGCCGGCAGCCTGACGATTTTCTCTGCGTAGTGCTGGGCGAGCTGTGGCGGGATCAAGGTCGCGTCGGCGATAACGTAGTCAATAAACGGCGCGCCCAGCGTGCCTGGGTAGCCGAGATACGACGCTTGAATTGGGGCCGGTCGGTTCGCCAACGCCAGCGGGGCGCCGCGGCGTGTGAAACCGCCCATGTCGATGGCGATGTCGAGGCCTTGCGCGCGCATCGCCTCGGCGATGTCGTGATGGCTGGCGCCGTCGAGTTCGGTGAAGCTGTCGAAGGCCGCGACGACCCGCTGGCGCACCGGATCGTCTGTCTTCGGGCCGCAGCTGAACGCGTGCAGCTCGAAACGGGCCTTGTCGTGGTGCTCGAACACACCCGACGCCAGCAAGGCGACAGCATGATCGCGAAAGTCCGGCGAGAGATAGCCCAGCCGAATCTTGCCTTCCGCGCGGGCGGGCGGGCGTTCAGGTAGCGTCGGGGCCGGGGCGTGATCCTTCACGAATTGCGCCGCGCACAGACGCTGGTCGGCCGGGTCGTCGAGCAGCAGCAGGCCTTCGAACGGCGCGATCTTGCGCCGGCCAAGACGCCAGTCGGCTTTCAGCTTTCCGAGCAGCGTGTCATGATCGCGCCAATCGCAAAATTGCCGGCGCGCGGCAATTAAATCGGTCAGCGCGTGCGGGTGGTCGGGTTTGAGTGCAAGCACCGCCTCGAAATCGCTCGCAGCGTTCTCGCTGGTTTGCATGGCCAGGTGCAATTGGCCGCGCGCATAGAGGGCGGCGTCGAAATCCGGACGGCGCTGGAGCGCACGTCCGAGGCTGATGAGAGCTTCGTCTTTGCGACCGAGCACAACCAACGTGTTGGCGAGGTTGAGCCAGGCTTCGGCGTAATCCGGATTCACCGCGACCGCGCGCCGGTAAGCGTGCTCTGCGTCAGCGGCGCGCCCGACGCGGCGAAGGCCGATGCCAAGGTGATTGAGCGCGCGCGCATTGTCGGGCGTCAGCGATAGGGCGAGGGTGCACAACTCGATGGCGCCTTGCGCGTTGTTCGCCTTCAGGTGCGCGCCGGCCACGTGCGCAAGGTCGTCGGCGAAGCTTGGCGCGGCTTGCACGATCAGCGCGCGATCGCGTTCGGACTGTTCGGCTTGGGTCAGCCAGCGCCGGACCAGCGCCTGCAGTTCGGCCGGCGCGAGTTTGAGGGCGTCTTCTGTCGCCTGCAGCGCTTCACGCCCGTCGGCGCCGCGCGAGGAGGCATTCAGAAGCATGGCTCTATCGCCTGGCGGCGCCCTTTCCCGAGTCGGTCGAATGGTGACGAACCAGCGCCCGAATCTGGCGGGACTGCGGCGGACGCGACGGACTTGCGACGAACAGTCTATAGGCGCGACGAACGGTGGATTATTCGACTGCCATGGCGCCAGTTTGTGATCGCAGTGGGACCCAGTCGGCGAGGATGGCCCGTTGCGCGGGCTTGCTGCGGTAAAGGAAATTCGCGGGCAAACCGAGCCTGCGGCATGCCTCGGCCGGCGGTGCGTCGGCGATCGGCACGCGCTCGGCCAAGGCGCCGATGGTGCGTAGGATGCGTACGGACACAGGAGAGAGATCGTAGGCGCGGCCAAGCTTGAGCTTGTCACGCACGAATTCGGGCAGAAGCGAAACCGCGGCTTGCGCCAAAGACCGGCGAAGGAAACGCGGAACCGCGAAGGGCGCCGGCGCGGTTTCCACCGTCGCGAGGAAATCGAGCACGATCGGGTGCGGCTCGAAGCGCGGCGCGAGGGTTTGCATCATCGTAAGGAAATGCGCGTCAGAGAGCGGGACCGTTTGCACGCCGTAGAGCCGCGCGACAGGCTCTCCCTCGGCGTAGAATTGCGCCTTCTCCGCATCGCTCAAGGGCGCGACGAAGCGATGGTAGGCGTTGAGGAAGCCGTAGGCGGCGGTCGCGCCAACCCAATCGAGCAATTCGGTATCGAGCGCACGATAGGGTTCGCCGCTCGGCGTTTCACCGGCGATGCGGGCATGCATGTTGGTGACGCCTTGGATCACGCGCCGCGCGGCCGCTTGCGGGCCGTACACACCGACCATCGCCGCCATCGCCGTGCGCTGGGAGCGGCCGATAGGATCGGTTTTGAAAGTTGAATGATCCCACACGCCCGAGCGTATGCGCGGATCGGCGAACTCAAGCAGCACAGCTGACACGCCGCCGATGGCGAGCGCGATTGGGTTTTTGAACACGCGCCATTGTATCGAATCGGGAGCAGCAAACGCCGCTACGCCGGGAGGGGCGGCGAAATCGACTTTCCAGCCGAGATAGGAGTCCATCTCGAACACATTGGCCATCGCGCCAAGTTTGACACGCGCGCCGCCGCATCCGCCAGCCCTCGACCCATCGCCCAACGCACACTAGGCTCAGCGCATGCGGGGGGTGATGTTGGCGATCGCTGAGACTGTGTGCGCATGAGCGCCGGAGAAACAATCGCCGCGCCGGCGCCGCCACGCGTGGGGCTGAGCCTGGGCGTTACCGGTCACCGCGCCGATCATCCCATGTTCGCGGCCAACGCGGCGCGCATCGAGGCGACGTTGGCGCAAATCTTTGACGCCATCGATCAGGCCGTCGCGGCCGCGCCTGCGCCGTTCGGCGCGGCGTTCATCGCGCCGACACGGCTGCATTCCATGCTGGTGGATGGCGCGGATCAAGTCGCCGCAGCGGGTGCGCTCTTGCGCGGCTGGCAGCCCGTCGCGCCGTTGCCGTTCGGGCGCGTGTTGAACACGGCGATCAATGCTTTGCCCGCCGACGCCGCCGATGCGCGCGCGCTGTTGGCTGGGGGCGAGGCGGCTGAGCCCGGCGTGCAGGCGCGAGCGATGGCCATTCGGGCGCTCTACGACAAAGCTCTGTTGTTCGAATTGGCAGATTGCGACGAGACGGTCGGGAAACATTTCCTGGCCAAGCTCGAAGCGCACGACGACATCGCCAAATCGCAGACCTTCGCCGCGATTGCGTCGCGGCGTGTCGCGCTGGCCGCACGCGCGATGATTGCGCAATGCGATTTGATCGTTGCGGTCTGGGATGGCGCGAGCCATTTTTTCGTGGGCGGCACCGGGCATACGATTGCCGCCGCGCTCGATCTTGGCGCGCCGGTGGTTTGGATCGACGCCAACGCGCCGGAGCGGTGGCGAATTCTACGCGCGCCGGAATCGCTCGCCGTCTCCGTCTCCGCCCAAAACGACGCCAGCTTGGAAGAACGGGTCGCCGCCCTGCAGGCAATCGTTCGCGGCGTCGTCTCCGCGCCGATCGAGCACGCAAAGGATCACGTGCACGGCCCGAGCGCCGGGGTGCACACGTTGACGCAAGAACAATGGCATGGTCGCAGCAACGTGCTGTGGCACGCTTATCGGCGCATCGAAGCGTTGTTCGGCGGCGACAAGGCGCCGCTGCGATCGCTGCACGCGCGCTATGAAGCGCCTGAGGCGGTGGCGGCCGGGAGCGGCGCCGAGGTGCTTGCGGCATTGCGCGCGCTGCCCAGCGCGCAACCGGCGTTTCCTGAAAGCATCGAGCGATCCGTGCTCCAGCGTTTCGCCTGGGCCGATGGCATCTCTTCGCATCTGTCTGACGTTTATCGCGGCGGCATGGTTGCCAATTTTGTGCTGTCGGCGTTGGCGATCGTAGTCGGCATTGCCTACCTGCCGTTCGCCAGTTCCGCCGAGAAAAGCTATTTCGCGGCAACCGAGTTCGCGCTGCTGGCGGCTATCCTTCTGATCACCACGTTCGGCCAACGCAGGCGTTGGCATGGGCGTTGGTTTGAGACGCGCCGTGTGGCGGAATACTTTCGGCACGCGCCGTTACTCCTGGCGCTAGGCGTTGCGCGTGCGCCGGGGCGTTGGCCGCGCGGCACCAAGACATCGTGGCCGGAATGGTATGTGCGCCATGGTTTGCGCGAAGTGGGGCTGCCGGCGATCGCGGTGACACGGACCTACCTGCGCGCGGCGCTGCAGACCTTGCTCGATACCCACGTCGTGCGCCAACGCGACTATCACCAGGCCAAGGCCAAACGTTTGACCACTGTGCACCACAACCTCGACCGGTTGTCTGAGGCGTTGTTCGTGCTGGCGGTGATTTCTGTGGCGGCGTTTCTTGGCCTGGCTGCGGCTGGAAAGGTGTGGTCGCCCGCGCATGACATCGTTTATCCCGCAACGAAGATGTTCACGTTCCTCGGCGTGCTGCTGCCGACGTTCGGTGCGTCCATCGCCGGCATTCGCTATTTTGGCGATTTCGAGCGGTTTGCGGCGATTTCGGAAGTCACCGCAGAGAAACTCGACGCCGTGCACGCGCGGATCGCCGTCCTGCTGCAGGGCGGTGAGGCGGCGATCGATTATGGTCTCGTCGCCGAACTCGCGCACGCGTCCGACGATATCGTCGTGTCCGAGATTGAGAACTGGCAGGCGGTTTTCGGCGGCAAGCACGTCACCGTGCCAGTCTAGTCGCCGCGCTGGGTTTCCGCGATAATGCGCCCGAGCGAGGAACAGCAGCAGCTTATGAGTAACGTGGATCGCCGCTTTTCCATTGCGCCGATGATGGATTGGAGCGAAATATCAATATTATCAAAGCGAAATGGGGCCTCGTGTGCACTTTGTGTGCACGCCTTCGCTGCGTACCCCTTTCTATCGCATTGACGTGTGCACCGCGCGTCGTGCGCGATTTGCGGGAATGGCAAGGATGACGCGGGCGATGCGCCGTGTTGGACATCGTGCGGCTTTCGGCGCGCGCTCCTTTGTCGTCGGACTCGCGTCTCGGATATTACGTCAGGCCCCTGGGCCCACGATGTCGTCGATCTGGCCGATGGCCGCGACAAGCTTGGCGCGAGCAGCGAACAACTGATCGGCGATCAACGCCGGCCTTCTGCCAGCTTGCGACAAGACGCTTTCTAGGACGTCATCGGATTGTCCGATGATGGCGATGAGGTGGGAGCCGCTGGGGCCGCACGCACCGGAGAGCCAGTTCTTCGCCGTCCTCTCGCTCGCTCCGGTCCAACGCATCAGCCGCTTTGCGGCTTGGTGCGATCCGCCAAGCTCCTTTCTCAAAGCATCCGCTATGGCGCGTGCGTAGGCGGCGTCGCGGCTCTCCCCGTCGGCGCCATTTCCAGATTGGTGCAAATCCTTGCCCGTTTTCGGCAACATCTTTCCGTCGCTCCGTGGCTACAATGATAGCAGCCCGGGATGCGAAATGGCGTCATCGGCAATGAACCCGATGAGCCAGAATGGCCTCGTCTAAGACGACGCCTGATTTGCGGCTTGAAAGCTAGGCGATCAGCTGTGACGCACGAAGGGAGCGAACAAGCGCAGTCTGAAGTCGAACCGGGCACGGCTCCGGGGCGGGCCGTCGAATATGTCCGCATGTCTACCGAGCATCAGCAATACTCGACGGAGAACCAGTCGGATGCGATCCGCGCCTATGCCGCAAAGCGGGGCTGGGTCATTGTTCGAACATACGCCGACGCGGGCAAAAGCGGACTTCGGCTCGATGGCCGCGATGCGCTCACACAACTCATCCAAGATGTCCAAAGTGGCGCTGCGGATTTCCAGGCGGTGATCGTCTACGACGTGAGCCGCTGGGGACGTTTTCAGGACGCCGATGAGAGCGCCTACTACGAATACATCTGCCGTCGAGCTGGCATCAGCGTCATTTATTGCGCCGAGCAGTTTGAAAATGACGGCAGCCCGGTTTCGACCATTGTCAAAGGCGTCAAACGCGCCATGGCGGGAGAGTACAGCCGGGAACTGTCTGCGAAGGTCTTCGCCGGCCAGTGTCGACTCATCGAACTCGGCTTTCGACAAGGCGGCCCTCCAGGCTTCGGCCTGCGCCGTGTGCTCATAGAACAAGGCGGCGCCCGGAAGGGAGAGTTAACACGCGGCGAGCACAAGAGCATCCAGACGGATCGGGTAATCCTGGAGCCGGGACCGCCAGAAGAGATCGCGATCGTTCAATGGATATATCGCGCCTTCGTGCACGACGAATGGAGCGAGCGCCAGATCGCGGACGACCTCAATCAGCGCGCCATCGTCACGGACTTGGGGCGACCATGGTCACGCGCAACGGTGCATCAGATTCTGATCAATCCAAAGTACGTCGGCGACAACGTCTGGAACCGCAGATCCTTTAAGCTCAAGAAATTGCGTGTTCAAAATCTTCCCGACATGTGGATCAGGGCCCACGGGGCGTTTGCGGCGATCGTGGAGCGCCCGCTATTCGATGGAGCGCAATCTATTATCCTCAGGCGTTCGCAGAAACTATCCGACAGTGAGATGCTTGCATCGCTCCGCATGCTCTTCGAAAGCCGCGGATTTCTGTCTGGGTTTTTGATTGATGAGGCAGAAGGTGCGCCGTCCAGTAGCGCCTATCAAGGCCGCTTCGGCAGCCTTCTGCGAGCTTATCGCATGGTCGGCTACACGCCTGATCGCGACTATTCTTACATCGAAATCAATCGAGCGCTGCGCGAGCATCACGCCGACATCGTGGCTTCGACGGTTGAACAAATCCAAGATGCCGGCGGGGCGGTGGAGATTGATCCAGTAACGGATATTTTGATTATCAATGGCGAGTTCACAGCATCTCTCGTGGTGGTCCGTTGCACATCGACTGAAGCAGGCTCGCTCCGATGGAAAGTGCGCTTCGATGCGGGCCTCATGCCGGACATCACGATCGCGGTGCGAATGGACCGAACCAATGCCTGTGTGCTCGACTATTACCTGTTGCCGCGGCTGGACATGACGAACCCGCGCTTACGGCTCGCCGAACATAACGGCATCTTTCTCGACGCGTTCCGCTTCGAGACCCTCGATATGCTTTTCGCGATGGCCTCGCGAACGTCGGTTTTGGAGGTGGCGTGATGGAAAGTCCGGAAACGCCAAAAGTGGCGCTGATCCCGGTAGATCAAATCGAGATCGCCAATCCACGGGTTCGCAACAAAAAGTCCTTCAAGGAGATCGTTGCCAACATCGCCGAACTTGGACTGAAGAAACCGGTGACGGTGGCACTGTCGGGACGCCCGAACAGACCAATGTACCGATTGGTGTGTGGCCAGGGCCGTCTTGAGGCCTACCGAACCCTTGGCCAGAAAGAAATTCCCGCTTTCGTGGTGGATGCCGACGCCGAGAGTGGTCTCGTCATGAGCCTCGTCGAAAATCTGGCAAGGCGCCAACACCGCGCGATCGACCTTCTCATCGACATCGAGGGGCTAAAACGGCGGGGCTATTCCGAGCCAGAGATCGCACGCAAGACAGGATTGACTGTTGAATATGTGCGCGGGGTGATCCGCCTCCTAACAAGCGGCGAGCATCGGCTCTTGAGCGCGGTCGAAGCCGGCCAGATGCCCGTGAGCGTGGCCGTCGAGATTGCCGAATCTGACGATGCGGGCGTTCAGCGCGTTCTTCGCGAGGCGTACGAGGGCAATGTGCTTCGCGGCAATCGTCTCACGGCGGTGAAGCGGCTCATCGAGCAGCGTCGGCGCAAAGGCAAACGCTTCAAGGCGACGGCATCGCGCCGTGAACGACCTCTATCGGTGCAAGCGCTCTTGAGAACCTATCAAGACGATGTCGAGAAAAAGCGGATGCTTACCCGAAAAGCGGACGCCACCAAGGATTGCCTGGTGTTCGTCACTGAGGCGTTACGTACCCTCTTGCGCGACGAGAACTTCGTGACGCTTCTCCGTGCCGAGAGCCTCGACACTTTGCCAACGCAATTGACGAACCGGCTCATGAGCGGAGCAGAGAATTAGTCATGGCGGGAAAATCCAGCTCCGCGTCGGTCAAGATGGCGTTCGAGGGGAAGGGCGCCGTGATAGCGCTGACCGCCATTCATCCCCTCCGTGTCGTCACGGCCGCTGTTCGCAAGAGCGCAAAATATGCCCAAATCGCAGCATCAATCCGCGAGGTGGGCATCATCGAGCCACCAGTTGTCGCGCGTGAGAAAGGCAGCATCGGTCGCTTCCTGTTGCTCGACGGGCATATCCGCATCGCCGTTCTGTCGGAACTGGGCGTCGAAGAAGTCGCGTGCCTCATCTCGACCGATGACGAGGCCTTTACATACAACAAGCGTGTCAGCCGTCTTGCGACTGTCCAGGAGCACAAGATGATCCTGAACGCGGTAGAGAGTGGCGTGCCAGAGGACCGCATCGCTCGCGCACTCAATATCAACGTGAAAACATTGAAGGAGAAAAAGAACCTCTTGGACAAAATCTGTCCTGAGGCCGCAGACCTGCTCAGCGACAAACATGTTCCCCTTGGCGTTTTCGGCATGCTTCGAAAGATGGCCCCCACACGCCAGATCGAAGCGGGCGAACTGATGGTGATCCTCCCCCGATTTAGTGGACGCCCATGTTAGGCTCGGAAGGGCTTGAAGGGGTGTTC
>CXWL01003055.1_pt1 | contig 23681 bp, 16 predicted proteins | sample 590931 | NCBI WGS metagenome assembly CXWL01 (sample SAMEA3498368, study PRJEB10139) | groundwater metagenome | biome: water well; material: biofilm material | place: Germany | collected 2015-04-27
CCCCCACCCCCGCCGCCCGAGGCCCCCTGGTAGAGCGAGCGAATGCCCGCCGTGTCGTCCACGCCGAGCAGGGCACCGCGACAGTCGCCGTGGGCGAAGGCCCGCATCAGGGCCTCGTTGAAGTTCTCCGAGACCGCGCAATCCGGGCTGCTGCCGTCGCCGCAAGAATGACCGAGGCCGAGGGTGTGACCGAGCTCGTGGCCGTAGACCTCCTCGGCGCGCAGGTCCGGGCAGCCGATGAGGGGCAGGTAGCACTCGATCCCGTCGTTCATCACCACGTCGGCGCCTTGGGCGACCACGTACATTTCGTCCTGGAACTCGCCTTGGACCGACGAGTCGAACCACGGTCCGCCGATCGCCAGCGTGCCGCCGCCGGGGCAGTTGAAGCGGCCCGCCATGTCCTCGTTGGGGTCGCCGAACAGGATGACGTTGATGTCGTCGAAATTCGAGAAGCCGCCCGAGGCACCCGTCGTCCCCCGGTAGGAAAGATTGATCGGCGTCTTGGTTTCGTTGTTCCACGCCCCCAGGGCCCGCTGGAAGTCGTTGAATCCACCGTCGGGTACCCCGGCCTGACCGGATGAGTGGGCGAACCAGTCGACGCGGTTGCCGCTGTCGAATTCGAACCAACGGATCTTCAGGTTGTTGCTGCGCGAGCGGATGAAGGTGAAGCGCTGAGTCACCCGGTCGAGGCCGGCCGGATCGAGCTCGGCGAAGTAGTCGGCGTCCCGCACGACGCCCCGGCCGCGGTCGGCGATCCAGCGCGAGAAGGCCGCGAAGTCGCGGGGGCCGCGCAGGCGATCGTCCACCGAACGGCTCGGATCTTCCACCTCGTGGGTATCGCGAAGATTGCGCACCGCCAAGGTGCGGCCATCGAGCTCCACGCGATGGAAGGCCCCGAGCATCAGGTGCAGCGGGCTGAAGGTCCCGTCGGAGTTGGCCTTGAGAAAGAGCAGCGGCCGGTCGCCGACCTCGAACTCCGGAGCGCCCCAGATCTTCAACCCACGGCCCTCGGGGGTGATCCCGCCGGGCACGCGGATCACCAGTGCCGAGCCCGGTACCGAGCCGGCGAGCACGCGCTCGACCTCGATCACGTAGTCCGTAACCGGCCGGCCGGTGCGGTCCGCGAGATCGATGGCGACCACGCGGGCCTCCACCACCGCCGTGGCTTGTGCCACCAGGTCGGCATCGGTCATCAGGACGTAGCTCGTGGCGGAGAGCGGGAGCGTCGAGCTCGAGGCCGCCAAGACGACGGCCAACAGGATGGACAGCAGAGTACGGTGCTTCATTGGGGGCCTCGCGCGTTCGGGTTCGAGGTTCACGATCCCCTGGTGCTCGCCAGCACACGGGTGGGGGACAAGAATTGAGATTTTAGCATGGCCAGCGGGATCTCAGCCCTCGCCCAGCACCACCGTTCCCCAGGGATTGTCGAGGGCGATGCGCCAGCGGGCATCGGGGCCGCGGCGCAGGACGTCGGCGGATCGGCCACCCTGGTGGACGGGAGCTCCGTCGGGCGCCGTACCGGTGAGGCTCCAGTAGGAGTGGTAGAGGGCGAGGTCGCCCAGTGCGAGGAGCTCGTGGCGGTGGGTGGTGAGCTTCGGACGGATGGCGAGCAGGCCGGCGAGGGCCTCGCGCACGGCACGTGTCCCAACCGCCGGGGCGCCGGGCTCGACGACCAGGATCGCGTCGGGTTCGTAGTGGGCGATGGCGGCCTCGAGGTCGCCGCGGTTCATGGCGTCGACGAAGGCGGCGACGGTGGAAAGGGGGGTCGATTCGGTCATGGTGTCCTCCGGCTCGAAAGAGTGAGCCGGAGGCATTGGAACCGAGGCCTCCTGACACCGTCGTGTCAGGAGGGCATCCGAAGTTTCAGCCGAGGGTCTTGGGCTTGATCGAGAAGACGGTCACCGTGCCGCTGACTTCGTGGGTTACCACGACCAAGGCACGGCCGGTGGGGGATTCTTCCTTGGCGATGAACAGCACACCCTCGGGCCCCTGGTCGTGGGTGGTGCCTACGGCCGGGCTGCCGTCCGACCTCAGGTTGCTGGCGTACTGGACGAAGAACGGCCGGGTCGGGTCGGTCACGTCGTAGACCATGATGCCCCCGGTCCGCTCGAGGCCCAGGAAGGCGTAGGTCCGGCCGCGGAAGGTGCCGAGGGCGAGGCCCTCGGGCTCGGGGCCTTTGTCGTCGCTGCGCGAGTCGAGGGAGTCCGAGCCGGGGCCGCTCGAGTTGAAGATCCCGGGAACGGCGGTGGCGGTCACGGTCTCGATCTCCTTGCCGCTGTCCCACACCAGGGGACCGCCGGCGATCCAGATCGACATCGACCGAGCGCCGAAGCTCATGATCTGGTCGAAGTCGCCGTCCCCGTCCGTGTCGCCGGTGGCGTTCGTGGTGCGCAGCCGATCGAGGTCGGCCCCGACGCCGGCCACGGTGGGGTCGAGCTCCAGGTCGCCCACGCGCTCCTCCTCGCTGAAACACTCGTAGTCGCGGGCATCGCCTTCGTTGGCGGTCAGCAGGTAGGTGACGCCGCCGAACCGGTGGGTGGCGATGGCGTCGGGCATGAACATCCCGTGGACGGGTTGCGGCACGATGCGCAGGGCGTCGTCGCGGTCCGAGGCATCGAGGGCGTTGGCGGCCAGGGAGTAGTCCTTGGTTCCCAAGGGAACGAGGGCGGTCACCGTCGCCGAGGCGATGTCGACGACCGCCACGGCGTTGTTCTCCTGGAGGGTCACGTAGGCGGTCGTGGAGCTCGGGTCGACGGCGATGTACTCGGGCTCGAGGTCCTGAGCGACCGTGGCGCCAGGTCCGAAGATGCGCACGCCGGCCGGGGCGCCACTGTTGAAGGCGGTGAATCCCGCCGTCCGCACCCGGGCCTGGGTCAGGCCGGCGACGCCACCGGTCAGGTCGATGATCGACACCGAGCCCTCGGGGTCGGTACCGCCGGTGCAGTAGCCGTCCGGCTCGCCCTCGTTGGCCACCAGGAGTGAGCGACCATCGGGCGTGAACACCACCATGTCGGGCAGTGCTCCCACCGTGACCGACGAGACGAGGGTGCCGGTGGCGTCGAAAAAGGCCACCTTGCCGGGCGCCGTTGCGGGGTCGGCTTCGACCGCGACGGCGACTACGCCGCCACGAATGGCCACGCTCGTGGCTCCGGCACCCAAGGGGGAGAGATCGATCGCACCAGGCGCGGCGCCCACGGCTCGACGATGGAGACGAGGTCGAGCCCGCCGCTGTCTCCGTTGATGACGAACAGCGTGCGAGTGGTCGAGTCGTAGGCCGAGATCTCCGAGGTCGACCCGGTCGCGAGCTGGCCCACCGGGGTCAGCGTGATGGCGGTGTAGGGTTGCGCGGTCAGCGGCGCGGTCACGGCCGCCGCGAGCAGGGCGAAGCACTTCTTCATGCTGGGTTCCTCCCGAGTTTCGAAGGGGGCGGGCACCGTGCCTCCGGGGCACGGCATCCGTGCCTGGAGACTCGCGTTTCGACGTGGAGGAGCGGTGAGGACGAGGTGACGGTGCGGTGCCGGGGCTCAGGCGGTGCCGTCCGCCGCCGAAGGGTGCTTCCGCCGCGAGCGCAGCGCCACCACCTCCGCCGCCACCGGTTCCCGCGTGCCGTCGGGGCTGACCAGGACGAAGCCCTCGGCGGTCGGCTCCAAGGTGGCGAGCGCCGGGGGCAGAGCCAAGCCTCCCTCGCCCCGGATCAGCACCAGGCTCGTGCCGCGGTAGTGCTCGCGGAGCACGTCACGAAGGACCGGCGGGCCGGGGCGCGTCTTGGCGGCCAGGGAGCCGCCGGGGCCGATCTCGACGGCCTTGGCGCAGCCGGCCTCGAGGGCGGCGGAAAGCGCTCGTGGCGGCTCGGGTGGCGCCAGCTCGAGCCAGCCGACGCGCAGATCGAGTCCTCGGGCCGCGGCCACCAGGGGCGCGAAGTCCGCGGCGGGTGCCGTCACGCGCAAGAGCCAGGGTTCGGTCACGGGGACTCCTCGGGATAGAGCAGGATCGGGCGCCGCTCGGCCCGGAACGCCGCCTCGTCGGCCGCGAAGGTCGCCATCCAGTCCTCCAGGCCCTCGCCACTCTCAAGGGCGAGGCGGCACCGGTCGGTGCCGGCGAGCAGGTCGATGGCGGGCCGATCGAGCACGAACTCGTAGGGGTCGGGTCGCCAGCCGAAGGCCTTCGGGGCGACCTCGAAGCACGCCGCGAGAAGCTCCAGACCGGCCCGGAATGTTCGCAGGCGCTGGCGGTCGGTCACCACCAACTCGACGCCACCGCAGACCCGGCCGGCGTGCTTCTGGAACTGGGGGCGGAAGTAGGTGGGGACGGCGCGGAGACCGGCGGAATCTCCCCACAATTCCCCCAAGCGGCGGGCCAGCGCCAGGGGGTCGATGCCCGGCGCACCCACGAGTTGGAAGGGCCGGGTGGTGCCACGCCCCTCGGACAAGGTCGTGGCCTCGATCAGGCAGAGGCCGGGGTAGAGGAACGCGGTCGTCGGCGTGGGCATGTTGGGCGACGGTGCCACGAAGGGCCAGCCGGTCTCCTCGCCCACCATGGAGCGACGCCAGCCGGCCATGGGGACCACCGTGAGGGCCTCTTGGTCCCAGCCGCCGCGCCGCGCTTCGAGCCGCACGATCTCGCCGAGGGTCAGCCCGTGCCTTGCCGGCAGGCGGAAGGCGCCGACGAAGCTCTCGAAACCGGGCTCGGGCCAGTTGCCTTCGACGACCTCGCCGCCCAGGGGGTTGGGCCGGTCGAGCACCCACACCTCACAACCCGCGGACCAGGCCGCCTGGGCCGTCCACACCGCGGTGGCGGCGTAGGTGTAGTACCGGCTGCCGATGTCCTGGAGGTCGACGATCACCACGTCCAGCCCCGCGAAGACCTTCGGGTCTGGCCGCAGCGAGCCCTCGGAGTCGCCGTAGAGCGAGACGATGGGCGCGCCGGTCCACGGGTCCGTCTGGTTCTCGGCGGGAATCATGTCCTGCTCGACGCCGTAGTAGCCGTGCTCGGGGCCGAGCAGGAGGGCCGGCGGGCCTGCCGGCGAGGAGGCCAGGGCGAGATGGGCGGGCACCTGGGCCGCCGTCAGGGACGCACCGTGGCCGAGGACGCCGTAGCGCCGGCCGCGCAGCTTGGCCGGGTTGCGAGCGAGCTCGTCGAGCAGGCGATCGAGGCCGCTCGCGACACCCTTCACGGCCCGCCCCTGCGAATGAACTCTCCGCGTGCGCCGCCGCTCTTGCGTTCGAGCCGCAAATCGGTGACGACCGCCTCGCGGGCCACGGCCTTGACCATGTCGTAGAGCGCCAGGGCAGCCGTCGAGCAGGCCACCAAAGCCTCCATCTCGGCGCCGGTGCGGGCGGTGGTGACCACCCGCGAGCGAATGGACACACCCTCGGGCTCGGTGGCGATCTCGATCTCCACCTGATCGAGGGGCAGCGGATGGGCCAAGGGAACCAGATCCGCGGTCCGCTTGGCGCCGGTGATCCCGGCGATCCGGGCCACCGCCAGGGCATCGCCCTTGGGCAGGGCAGATAGCCGGGCGACCACTTCCGCCGGCAGGAGCACCCGGCACGAGGCCTCAGCCACCCGGCGGGTTACGGGCTTGGTCGAGACGTCGACCATGTGGGCGGCGCCCTCGGCGTCGAGGTGGCTGAATTCGGTCATCGCGAGCGCCCGGCGGCGGGCCGGGGAAGGATAGCCCGAGGGCCCCCGGGATTGCTACGATGAGCCCTTGCCACGCCCCACGATCGCCCTCCTGATCCCCGCTCTCGATGAAGGTGAGAGCCTTCGACGTCTGCTGCCGGCGCTGGTCGGCCAGGTCGACGAGGTCGTGGTTTCCGATGGCGGCAGCGGCGACGACACCGTGGCCGTGGCGCGCGCGGCCGGCGCTCGGGTGGTGGCAGGCCCGGCCGGTCGCGGCGGGCAGCTGAACCGGGCCGCCGCGGCGAGCTCCGCGGACATCCTGGTCTTTCTCCATGCCGACACCGAATTGCCGGCGGACGGTTTCGAGGAGGTGCGGCGGGCGATCGAGCGAGGTGCGGTGGGGGGGGGCTTCCAGCTCGAGTTCGCCACCGAGCGACCGCTCCTGCGACTCGGTGCCCGGCTGATCAACCGGCGCACCCGGTGGACCCGGACGCCGCTCGGCGATCAGGCCCAGTTCGTCACCCGTACGGCCTTCGAGGCCCTCGGCGGCTATCGCGACTGGCCGCTCCTCGAGGATCTCGACTTCGCCCGGCGGCTCAAGGCCCACGGGCCGGTGGCGATCCTCGAGTCCAAGGTGGTCACCTCGCCGCGCCGCTTCGAGCGGCTGGGCGTGACCCGGACCATCGCCACCAACTGGTTGATCTGGCTGCTGTTCGGGCTCGGCGTGGCGCCGGCACGGCTGGCGCGGCTCTATCGCTGAACGAGAAAAAGCCCCGACCCCCAGAAGGGTTCGGGGCTTCTTCCGAGGATCGGAAAGCTGGTCGACGCTTCGGCTCAGCTGTTGACGGCGTCTTTGAGATCCTTGCCCTGCTTGAAGCGGACGCTGCGGCTCGCGGCGATCGTAATGGAGTTGCCGGTCGCCGGATTGCGCCCCTTGCGGGCGGCGCGCTTGGAAATAGCGAAACTGCCGAACTTCGGCAGCTGCACGCGGTCGCCATTCTCGAGGCAGCCCGTGATGGCATCGAAAATCGCGTCGAATACCTCGGCGACCTGCTTCTTCGTCAGTCCCTCGACGGTATCCGCAACCTTGTCCACGATGTCAGCCTTACCAGCCATCTTGCTCCTCCTTGGAGAGAGAGATCGGGGTCAGTGAAAGAGAGTTCCTAGGGGGCCGTAGCGAACCGGAAGAGACGATAAGTCAACGCTCGGAAGCCTGTCAATACTGGGTTTCGCTCGCGCGAACACCGGACGACGATACCGCGGGCCGGCCATCGACCCGTTCGAGCACTGAAACGGTGAAGCCATCGTGGTGCCCGGCCGGGAAAATCCGCCATAGTCCCGGCCCCCGAACGTAGCGATCGAGAGGCGAAGAAACCTCGGCCGCGAGGTCCACCGGGGCGAAGTCCCGGTGCGCGGCGAGGAACTGCGCCACGGCGTCCTCGTTCTCCTCCGCCTCGAGCGAGCAAGTGATCGCCACGAGGCGTCCGCCCGGCGCCACGAGCGGCGCCGCCGCGCCGAGAAAAGAAATGGCCTGGCGCGCCAGCCGCGCCACCTCGGCGGCCGAAACCCGCCACTTGAGTTCGGGGTGTTTGCGCAGGGTACCGGTGCCGGTGCAGGGCAGGTCGAGCACCACGCGATCGAACGTCCCCCCCGCTTCCGCGGCAAAAGGAGGTGCGGCGGCGTCCGCGGCGATCAGGGGCCACCGGCGGCCGAGGCGCTCGAGGTTCGCGCGCAGGACCGCCAGGCGCCCCGGATCGACATCGGCCAAGAGCGGGCGCAGGGAGGGCTCGAGGGCCGCCAGGGCGAAGCTCTTGCCCCCGGGCGCGGCGGCGGCGTCGAAGATGCGCTCGCCGGGCCGTGGGGGCGGCACCAGCGCCGCCACCTGGCTGGCTTCGTCCTGGACGTAGAAGCGGCCCTCGCGGAACGCGGCGGTGGCGAAGGGGTTGCCGGAGACGACCGCCAGTCCCAGGGGCGAGATCGAAGAGGGCTCGACCTCGAGCCCGGCGTCGATCAGCTCCTCGGCCAGGAGCTCGCGCCCGCCCCGGTCCCGGAAAGCGAGCAGCTGGAGCGGCTTCGGCCGATTGTTGGCCTCGAGCAGAGCCCGCGTCCGGTCGAGGCCGAAACGGGCGATCCAGCGCTCGACCAGGAACAACGGGTGCGACAGCTCGATCGCCAAACGGCGCACCGGGTCGGCCTCGCGCACCGGCCAGTCCGCCAGATCCCGGTTGCGGCTGATGCGGCGCAGCACGGCGTTGGTGAACGACGCGCCGCCGCGGTGGGTGGCCCGCTGGGCGTGTTCCACGGCCTCGTTGACCACCGCGTGGGGGGGCACCCGGTCGAGAAAGAGCAGCTGGTAGGCCCCGATCCGCAGGAGGTCGTGGAGGCCCGGGTCGATCTCCGGCAAGCGGCGCGAGCTGGCGGCCTCGATCACGGCGTCGATGCGCGCGAGCCAGCGCAGGGAACCCAGCACCAGCTCGGAGAGGAGCGCCCGGTCGCGGTCCTCGAAGCGCTCGTGGGCGGCCGACAACCAGGTGTCGACCGGGGTGGCCGAGCCGAGGGTCCGCTCGAGAGCCCAGGCGGCGGTGGCTCGGACGCTGTCCTGGCCCACCTGGAGGCGCCGGCCGGCTCCGCCGTGGATCGGCTCGGGGCGGCGGAAGCGGGTCAGGGGGAGTCCTCCTCGAGCTCGAAACGGGCCCCACGGGCGAGCCGCTCGCCGTTCACGAAATCGGTGGCCCCGAGAGCCCGCTTGCCGGGCCGCTGGAGCGTCGCCAAGGCGAGCACCGTGCCACCGCCGCAAGCCACTCGCAAGGCGCCCTCGAAGACGCCCAGGACGGTGCCAGGGGCCTCGGTGGTCGATTCGCCGGCGACGGCCCTGGCGCCCGCCAACTTCACGGGGTTCCCGAGCAGGCTGGCCTCGAGGCCTGGCCAGGGGGTGAAGGCCCGTCCGCGGGCCGCGAGCTCCCGCGCAGGCAGCCGCCAGTCGACCCGCCCGTCGGTCTTCTTGATCATCGGGGCGAAGGTCACGCCCTCGTCGGGCTGGGGCGTGGCGGAGAGGGTGTCGGCGGCCAGGCCGTCCAGCGTCTGCACCAGGAGCCGGGCTCCGAGTTCGGCGAGCCGCGCTCCGAGCTCGGCAGCCGTTTCATTCGCCTCGATGGCCAGCTCCGCGCGCTCGAGCACCGGGCCGCTGTCGAGTCCCACTGCCATCTTCATCGTAGTGACGCCGGTCTCCGTGTCCCCCGCCGCCAGGGCTGCCTGAATGGGCGAGGCGCCGCGCCAGCGGGGCAGCAGGGAGGCGTGGACGTTGATCGAGCCGAGCCGCGGGATGTCGAGCAACGATTGGGGGAAGATCTGCCCGAAGGCGACCACCACGAAGACGTCGGGCTGGAGCGAGCGCATCTCGTTCAGGAAGTCCACCGTCCGCACCTTCTCCGGCTGCAAGACCACGAGCCCGTGCCGCGCCGCGGCGACGGCCACCGGCGGCTCCGCCAGCTCCCGACCGCGTCCCACCGGCCGAGCCGGCCGCGTCACCACCCCCAACGGCCGCCGCCCCGCCGCGACCAGGGCGTCGAGGGTCGGAACGGCGAACTCGGGAGTGCCGAAGAAGACGAGGCGAAGCGGGGGAGGCACGGAGGGGATGGTACCAGGCGACGGGGTTTCCTACCGCAACCCCTTCGCCTTCAGCCACTCGGGGTTCAGTTTCGAGAGGTACCGCTCGCCAGAGTCGGGGAGCAGGGTGACGACCAGGGCGTCTTCGGGCAGGTCGCGGGCGATCCGACGGGCGGCGGCCACGGCGGCGGCGCCGGAGGAGCCGGCGAAGATCGCTTCGGTGCGGGCCAGCTCGAAGAGGGTGTCGTAGGCCTCCTGGTCCTCGACCTGGACGAAGTCGTCGATGGCGTCCCACCATACGGTGGTGGGCATGAAGTCCTCGCCGATGCCGTCGATCAGGTACTGGTGGATTGCTTCCGCGGGCGGCATTTGGCCGGTCTTCTTGTAGTGGGTGTAGATGCTGCCGATGGGGTCGACGCCGATCACCTGGATCGCCGGATTTTGTTCCTTCAAGTACCGGCCGGTGCCGCTGATGGTGCCGCCGGTGCCGACGCCGGCCACCCAGTGGGTGATTTTGCCGTCGGTCTGGCGCCAGATCTCCGGGCCGGTGGTGCGGTAATGGGCCAGGGTGTTGTGCTGGTTGTAGTACTGGTAGGGCAGGAAGGCGCCCCGTTCGTCGCGGATCCGTTCGGCGGTTTTGTAGTACGAGCGCGGATCGTCGGCCTCGACGTTGGTGGGGCAGAGGTGGACTTCGACGCCGAAGGCCTCGAGCAGAGCCACCTTTTCCTTCGAGATCTTGTCGGCGGCGGTGGCGATCATTTTGTAGCCGCGCAGGATGGCCGCCATGGCCAGGCCCACGCCGGTGTTGCCCGAGGTGGGCTCGACGATGGTGCCCCCGGGTTGGAGCTTGCCCTCGCGCTCGGCGGCCTCGATCATCGAGATGCCGATGCGGTCCTTGACGCTCTGCCCCGGGTTGAAGTACTCGACCTTTGCCGCGAGGGTGGCGCCCACGGGGCTGAAGCGGGAGAGCTTGACGAGCGGAGTGTCGCCGAGGGTTTCGAGAATGTCGTTGTAGATTTCCATGGGTTCCTCAAGAGGGCGACACGGGCGAAGGGGGCGACGCCTGCGTCGCCCCAACGGCTGTGTGGGCGATGCGCCGGTAGTGTAGTGCAGGCCGAATCCGCAGGGGCGACGCAGGCGTCGCCGCGGTTCCGACGCGCCCGGCGACCCATGGGTCGCGTCTACGGCGCGCCCTTCCGCAACGCCGCGATTACTGCCTGGCGGATGTCGCCGTGGCGGGCGACTTCCTTGACCTCGGAGTTCTTGGCCGGGTCGAGGAAGGGCATGGCCCGCTCGTTACCGGTCAGCAGATAGTCGGTGATCGCCACTCGATAGGTCCGCGCCGGGTCGATCGGAGCGCCCTTCACATACCAGCCCTCGTCCTGGCCGCCCCAGGCGGTGTCGGTGGTGACGAGAAAACCACCGGTACCCTGGTTGGCGACGCCTTGATCGAGGGTCCGCGCCAGGGTCGATCCCCGCATGTCGACCGAGACGATGTCGCCGCCGAAGGGCAGGATGCGGATGACGTCGTACTGGGTGATCGGACCCGCGGGGACCACATCGTCGATGCGGATGGAGCCGGTGTTGAGCAACGCCAGGTCGGCACCGGGAACGACATTCTGCATGGCCGTGACGACCAGATGGCTGAGCGCGGTTTCGTGGTTGCGGACGGCGGCCTCGCGGCCATCGAGGGGAATCGTCGTGGTGGCCACCACCTCCGTGGGCTCGAAGCCGCTGGCGCGGAAGGCGGCGAAGGCCCGGTCGACCCACTGCTGGGCGAGGGCGGCGACGGCCGGATCTTCTGGCGATCGATCCGTGATCGGCACCAGCCGCGAGTCGATCGACAGGCGGCGGGTGGCGGCGTCCCAGGTGAGCTCGTGGACGTAGACCGTGCGGGCATTGGCGTCGGCCTTGATCACCGGGGTCAGGTCCGCGCCGCGGTAGACCCGCCAGTTCTCGTGCTCGTGGCCGCCCAGAATGAGGTCCAGGGTCGGCAGGTCGGCGGCGTACTGGAAGTCCATCTCCTTGTCCACGTGGGTCAGGGCGACGAGCCCGTCGACCTGGCCGGCGAGGGACGCCACGTCCCGCGCCAGGCTCTGGGCCGGGTCCTCGAGGTCCGCGTAGTCGGGGTCGTTGTCGCGGATCGTGGTGCCCACCCAGCCGAGACGAAAGGCGTCGCCGCGACCGTTGGTGAACGTCTGGACGAGAGTCCGCTCGACGCCCGGAAAGGGCTGACCGGTTCCGTGATCGGTGACGTTGCCGGAGATCCAGCGGAACTTCGACTCGGCCATCCGGGCGCGGAAGGAGGCTTCCTTCAAGTCGAACTCGTGATTGCCGAAGGTGGCGAGATCGAGGGGCAGAGCATTCAGCACCGCGACCATCTGAGCGCCGTCGATGCGCGCGCCGTCCACCTTGGCGGTACCGAGGGCCGAGGGGGAGAAGAAGTCCCCGGCCAGGATGGCCACGGTGTTCGGGTTCTCGGCCGCGAGCCGAGCCCGAAGGGCGGCCACCCGGGCGAGGCCGCCGACTCTGCCGTTCTCGATCGGGGTGATCTCGTAGACGTCGTTCAGCTGGAGGATCGTCACCCGGACGCGGCGGTCCACGGGCGGTGCTGGCGGGTCGACGGGACAGGCGACAGGCGCGGGGCGCGGGGTGCAGGCGGACAGAAAGCCGGCGAGAACGAGTCCCGTCGAGAACCAGAGGCGGCGATGCATCGAAATCAATCTCCTTGGGGTAGGGCCTCGCGCCCTGCGGTTTTGCCGGTCCTGGCGGGCGCGACGCAAAGCCCTGGGGTACTTTCCCCCGGGGTCGGGCAGGGCGACAGGAAGGGCGACCAGACCGCGGGATCAAGGGCCACCACGGAGCCGCGCCACGTTCCCGCGGGGCTCCGCGCCAGCTCGAGGTAGCCGAACGCTACCACCGAGAAGCCCACGGCCGGAGTGCCGTCCAACTCCTGGGCGAAGGCCCCGGTCGGCGGTCCGCTGTCCTCGGCGACTCCACTGTTGCCCACCACGAGCGTCGGCGGCCGGCTGGCCGGAGCCGCGAACGAAAGGGCCTCGAAGCGGTGCATGTGGCCGGCGAGGATCTGGTCGAGGGCGGGCAGGAGGCTCTGCCCCGTCTCTCCGCGGAGGGCGCACTGAAGGGTCCGGTTGAGCGAGTCGTAGGGCTGGGCGGAGCCTGGCTCGGGCTGGCCGTCGCAGTCATAGGAGGTGGCGCCCGCGCCATCGATCCCCCAGACCGGCCGGTGAGTCAACAGCCAGGCCCGGGAGCGCAGGCGCTTGGCCGCGGCGGTTGCTTGGTCGCGGTAGACCTCGGTGAACCCTGGCAGCTCGTCGCAGGCGTTGGCGGAATCGAGCACCAGAAGGTCGAGCGCACCCAGGTGGAGCACCTGGGGCTCGACGAATCGGAGGTGGGGCAGCGCCGGTCCTCCGCCGCCCTGCGGCGGGCAGGACAGCTGCCGGCCGCCACCCTCGGGTAGCTCCGAGCTTGGGTCGAGGAAATAGAACCAGCCTGGCCCCGCGTGGCTGCACAGCTCATGATTGCCGCGGACGAAGACCCAGGGGGCGGCCAGCAGCAGATCCCGCGCCGGCTCGAAGAAGTCCGACCACCAGGCCGGCCAGGCGTCGGCGTCCGGATTGCCGGGACTGTTCTGGCTCCAGTAGGGGCCCGGGATCCCGCATTGCTCCGCGGGGCTCGCTCCGTCGCCGGCGTCGTAGTACCACTGCTGGACGGACTTTCCGTCCACGGTGGTCTCGAATCCGCTCGGCGTGCCCCGGTAGTTGTAGTCACCCACGTGAACGACGAGGTCGGGCCGGCGCGCCGCCGCTGCCCGAGCCAGGGCCGGGAACGGCCATTCCGGGTCGTCGAGGCCGCAGCCCTGCTGGTCCTTCGGCTTGCAGCCGGAATCGCCGAAAACCGCGATCTTCGAGGGATGTTCGACCACGGCGGGCAGCCGTGGACCGCCTTCCACCGTGAGGGCGCGCCCGAACGGGTAGAGGGCTTCGCAGACCTTGACCGGAAACCCGTGGGGGTTGGGCCGCGGCGTCGTTGCCCGCCGCTCGGTACCGGTGCCCACGAGCTCCGGGCAGCCTGCGCCCGGATCGAGGATCACGCGCGCGAAGGCGACCGTCTGCCCCGAGGGCGACTCCGCGAGCAGCACGTAGGCGGCATGCACCTGGGGCCGTGCCGGGGCCGCGGGCTCCGCTGGCAAGGGAATGCCGGCCAGCCACAGGGCCAGGCCGAGGACTGCCCCCGAGGAAGCCGTCAAGCCTGATTTCATGGCGCGATCGTCTCCTTTCGGTTCCAAAAGGGCAGGCACAGGGGCCTGCCCTTACGGCATCTACTCGACCGGCGCACGGGCCGGAGCCGCCTTCGCGAGGAAAGCGGCTCCGAGCCGACCGGAAGGGTTTAGCCGATCCGGCGGCGACCGAGGGCGACGAGGGCGAAGCCCGCGAGGACCAGCCCGAGGACGGCCAGGCCGACCTGAGAGAGGGTCGGGATCTCGAGCACGTTGATGTCGCCGATCGAGATCTCGGTCGGGTCGGCGGCGCCGGGTCCGGCCGGGTCGTCGGTGACGCCGGCGGTCTCATTGGTGCCGTTGCCGTCCTGGTCGGTGCTGGTGGTGCCCTGGTTGGCGATCACCGAGGCTCCGGTGCCGGGGTTGATGGTGGCCTCGATGGTGATCGTCACGGTGCCGGCAACCGGAATGCTGCCGTTCCAGGTCACCGTGTTGGTGGCGACGGTGGCGGTGGCGGTACCGGAGCTGGACGAGGCCGAGGTCAGGGTGAGACCGGCGTCGAGGACGTCGGTGAATTCGTCGCCGGGATTGTCGAGCTGACCGGACGGACCGGCGTTGGTCAGCACGACGGTGTAGGTCACCGTCCCGCCCTCGACGAAATTACCGGCGGCGGTCTTGGTGGCGGTCACGGCGGATGGCGAGAGCACCATCGTGGTGGCCGAGGCGGTGTTGTTTGCGTTGTCGGAATCCGACGTCGAGGCTCCCGCGGTGGCCTCGTCGGTCAAGGGACCGGCGATGTTGGGAGCCGTGAAGGTGAGGTCCAGCGTCGCCGAGACGCCGGTCGCGAGGGAGGCGATCTCCCACAGGCCGGTGGCCGGGTCGTAGACGCCGTGGCTGGCGACGAAGCTCGTCGGATCGAGGGTGCCGCCGCGCAGGAACTCGACGATCTGCTCGTTGACGTCGAGGCTGTAGGCCACGTCGCCGCCGTTGTTGAGCAGCTCGAGACTGAAGGTCACCGGCTGGCCCACCAGCACCGTCGGCGAGGAGACCGACATCGTGACCTCGAGGTCCGCGATCTCGGGCGCGTTGATGGTGACCGAGGACTGGTTGTCGGCCGGATTCGGATCGAGCGGCGTCGAGGCGGTGATGGCGGCGGTGTTGACGATCGGGTCGGTGGTGTCGAGGGTACCGGTGATCTGGAGCGAGGTCGAGCCCGCCGCGGCGATCGCGCCCGGCACGGTCCAGATGCCGGTGCCGTCGTCGTAGGCACCGGCGCCGTTGTCCGAGACGTAGGTGAAGCCCGCGGGCAGGAGGTCCGTGACCTGGATCGCCGAGGCCGCATCGGGGCCGGCGTTCGACACGGTGATCGTGAAGGTGACGTTCTGGCCGAGGGTCGGCGCCGGGGGCGCCATGGACTTCGTGATGCCGAGGTCCGCCGCGGTGGCGCCCTCGAGGATCACCACTTCTGCCCGTTGGCCGGCGGCGTTGTGGTGGTGGAGCAACAGCGCGCCGAGAGAGCCATTGGTGGCCAGGTTCGCGGTGTTCCAGGTCACTGATGGCGCGGCGCCGTTCAGGTCGAAGAACAGGGTCGTGCCGTTTCCGAAATTGAGGCCCTGAGCGGCGGAGTTGTAGAAGAACGGTCCGGGGACGTCGTCGAATTGGAATCCGTTGAGGACGCCGCAGAAGGGGGCGAAGCCCGGGCAGGTCTCGATGCGGTAGCGGAAGGTGGTGTCCCCGGCGGTCAGGCCCAGCTGGGCCGCCGTTGCCGACAGGAACATCACGTTGTTGTTGAAGATCGCCGTTTCCGCTACCGCGGCCGACACGCCGTTGACGTAGAAGGCTGCGCCCCCGACCGAAACGCCGTTGGTCGCCAGGTTGAGGATGGTGTTGACGAAGGTGTCGGTGGGGTTCTGACTGCTGCCCAACGCCGTCGACAGCGTGCCCGTGTTGGTGTTGGCGACGAGACGGTCGTAGGTGCCGTCCTCGTTGGTGTCGACGTAGATGTTGAAAGCCACGTCGGTCGGAGTCGACCACTCTTCCCAGGTCGAGACTCCGAAATGGTACCGGCTGGTGGCCGAGTCGAAAGCCACCCCCGCGTACTGCACGTCGGCGAAGCCCGGGGCGTTGACGGTGTCGCGGCCTGAGACGACTTGAAGCTCGAAGGGGCTCACCAGGGACACCTCGTCGACGGGGAAAGTTCCGGAGCAAGTCGGCCCGGGGCCGAGAGTGCCGGTGCAGATGTCGGTGCCGGAGAGGGGCAAGGTGGTGGTGCCGGAGGGGGCGCCGCCGGTGACGATCGCTGCCGGGGCGGTCATCGTCGAGGCCGGCCGTGGCCCGACATAGATCGGCAGCCGCAGGGCCGGGCCGCCGCCCCGGGCGGCATCGGTGAATTCAAGGTACGCACCCTCCTCCGTCAGGTAGTGACGGGGTTGGTTGCCGAGGGCGGCCAGGGCTCCCGGTGCGGCCTGTAAGAGCGACAGGGTGCCGTCGGTCTGAACGTGGTCCATCAGACCGGCCGTGGCGCTCATCTGAACGACCAGGTCGACGCTGGCGCCGGCCGGCACGTTGAGTGAGGAGCCGCCCGGCAGCGAGAAGGAAACGCCAGGGGCGTCGTTCAGCGGAGCCGAAAGGGCGAGGTTGAAGCTGCGATTCGTGGTGCCCTGGTTGACCACGCGCACGGTCTTTTGCTGGGAGCTCACGCCGATCACCTCGGTGTCGAAGGAGACCGAGACGAGCCCCGGGTCGTCGGCGTTGTAGACCGTCACGTCGTCGGCGGCCACGGCCGGAACGTCGATGCGGCCGGCGCCGATCCGCGACAAGCCGAACCTGGGCGGCGCCGAGTCGGCACCGAGGAAGGTGTCGTGCAGCGAGCCGTTCATGGCCCGAGCCTTGATCTGCTCGACCGTCCAGTCCGGATGCAGTTGGCGCAGCAGCGCCACGATGCCCGCGATGTGGGGCGTCGCCATGGAGGTGCCGGAGATCGTCAGAGACTGGGAGTCGGGTGTGATCGTACCGCCGCCGGCGCCCCCGATGCCGCTGCGAGTCGAGGTGATCGAAGTGCCCGGCGCCGCGATGTCCGGCTTCAGGCGCACGGGCGAGCTGGCCCGGCGCGGGCCGCGCGAGGACGAAGCGCTCACGGTGTCCGCGGGGTTGGCCGCGCCGAGGGTGCCATTGACGGTGCCGGCCCCGGTGATGGTGTCGCGGGTGGCCTTGGCGACGAACACCGCCGGGATGGTCACGGCCGGCCCCGGAGGCGCGGTGCCGCCCATGACGATCGGCACCGGGTCCCCGGCCGTCACGCTGGCCACGATGACTCCGATGGCGCCGTTCAGTTGCGCATTCTGGGCCTTGACGATGAAGCCGCACACCCCGCGGTCGATCACAGCGATGTTGCCGGCCACGGCGGCGGCGTTGACGAAGGGCGTCTGGCAGCCATCGTTGATGGTGCCGCCCGCGCCCGTCGGGTCGCCGTCGTCGACCAGGACGAGGGTGGCGGTCTGGCCGGAGGGCGCGGGCTGCAGCGGAACGAAATTGGCGCTCACGGCGGGGTAGTTGCCGGCGACGCCGGCCGGCGAATTGAGCGTCAGGACCGCGCCGGCGAGCCCCGAGTCGAGAGTGTTGGCGACGGACAGCACGCGGTCGCCGCTGCCCGGGCTCGAGGTGATGAAGTTCGTGTCGCCGGCGTTGCCGGACGCCGCGGCGACGATCACGCCGACCAGCGAAGCGTTGTCGGAGGCCACGGCGGAGGTGGAGAGCCGGCCTCCGAAGTTCGACCCCAGGGACATGTTGATGACGTCGAGGTGATCCGAGAAGTCGCCGTCGTCGTTCGGGTCCGCGGCCCACTCGATGGCCGAGACCGTGAGCCCCGTGGAACCCGCGCAGCCGAACACCCGGAGGGCGTAGATCGAGGCCGCGGGGGCCGTACCGGGGCCGATCCGCAGGCCGCCGAAGGGCGTCGCCGGGCCGTAGGGGCCGATGAAGGGGGTGCCGTCGGCGTTGACGCCGCCGCCCGCCGCGATGCCCGCCACGTGGGAGCCGTGGCCGTTGCAGTCCATCGGATCCGGGTCCGGCACGGGTGCGTTGCTTCCGGTGTAGGCGTCGCCCGCGAAGTCGAATCCGCCCACCACCCGGGCGCTGGGGAAGAAGGCGTCCGGCGCCACCGTGCGGTCGTTGGCCGCGTAGTCCGCCATCAGGGCGGTGCCGCCGAAATTGCCGTGCTGGTAGTCGACCCCGGTGTCGATGATGCCGATGGAGATGCCCTCGCCCTGGGCCGCCGCGGGCAGCCCCAGGGTGTTCGCCCACACCTCCGGGGTGCCCAAAAAGGGCACGCTGGTCGAAGTCTGGGGGTATTCGGGGATCAGGTAGTGGACGGCCTTGACGCCGGCCAGCCGGCCGAGGGCGTGGAGCGAGTCTGCGGCCACGAAGGCGGCGATGCCGTTGTAGACCTTTTGGGCCCGATAGAGCTCGGTCGCCCGGTACTGGGCCGCCGCGACGAGACTCCCGACCCGGGCCTGGGCCGCTTCCACGATCGTCAAGTGGCGCTGGGCCGCGTCGTTGGCCGCGGCGATGGCGCTGGGGCTCTCGCCGCCGAGCCGCGCGAGCTCCTTGGCGTAGATCCGCGCGGTGGGCGGATCGGCGAGCTCGATCATCACCTGGACGCGGCCATCGGGGCCGATCAGCCCCAGGTCGCCGACCGCGACGCCGGTCAGCTCGGGCAGGTCCGCGACCTGTTCGATGGCGGTCGAACTCGGCACGCTGGCATAAGCGAAGAGGCTCGCGGAAACGAGCAGGAGCAGCAGGGCAACTTGACGGGCAGAGATCCGAAACATGGCTTGCCTCCAAATCAAGGGAAGGGCGCGGAAGGCAGATCGGTCACTTGTTGGGAACGGGGGTCGAGCTAGATTAGAGCCAGCTGCGAAGCCCCTGTCAAGGCGAGCGTTCGGCGCGGTTCTGATACGCTCCGCGGGCGTTCATCGCCCCAAGGAGAGCGGTTCATGTTCCAACGCATTCGAAATCTCATTCGCGGTTTCATGAGTCTCTTCATCAGCGGCCTGGAGCGTCAAAACCCCCATGCGCTGCTGGAGGCTGAGAAGGAAAACCTGCGGATTCAAATCGCAAAATACAACCAGGGTCTGGCCTCCCACGCCGGGTTGTGCGAGCGCCTCATGAGCCAGGTGAAGAAACTCGAGGTCCAGGAACGGGAACTGGTGGCGCGCACCACCGTCAACCTGAAGGCGGGCAACCAGGCAGCGGCGGGGCAGTACGCCCTGCGTCTCCAGACGATTCGCCAGCAGCTCGGCGAGAACCGGATCCAGCTCGAGCAGGCCGAAAAGACCTACAAGGAGCTCCTGCGGGCCCGCGACGTGGCGATCGAGGCGGCGACCAAGAAGATCCAGCAGCTGACCTGGGCCCTCGACGACCTCAAGATCAAGCAGGCCACGGCGGAGCTGACCGAGATGGCCTCGGGCATGATCTCGGAGATCGGCTCCTCGGGGGACACTCTGAACCGGCTCGAGGGCATGGTCGAGGAAGAGCGCTCCAAGGCCGCCGGCCGCGCCCGAGTGGCAAAGGATTCGCTCGACCTGTCCAAAGTCGATCTCCAGGAAGCCGAGCAGGAGGCCCTCGCCGCCCAGGCGCTGGCCGAGTTCGCCGCCAGCGAGGGCATCGTGGTGGACACGCCGGCGGTGGAGGTTCCGGTGGCGGCGAAGACGTTGGGGCCGGTGAGCGAGGGGTAATACGCCCCCAATGCTAGACTTCCTCGGTGTTTAGCACGCGAACCCTGAGGTGAAGTCTCCACCCGTCATGGCGAAATCAGCGGTCGAAGAAGCTCCCGGTCAGGCCCATCGACTCCGTTTGCCCCCGGGCAAGAGCTCGGAGCTGGTGGGTTTGGCCGAGGGTGCGCTCGGCCTGGTGCTGCTGATCTCCCTCGCGTCCTATTTCCCCCTCGACCAAAGCTTGCTGTTTCGCTCCACCGCCGCCCTCGAAGGCGCAACCCACAATTTGATCGGACCGGTGGGCGCGAACCTCTCGGCCCTGGCCTTCGGGCTGGTGGGGTTGGTTTCGTTCCTCGTCCCCGTGTTCCTGCTCGCCGCGGCCTGGCGGCGCCTGCGCGGCGGCTCGCCGGAGGGGGCCACCCTGCGGGCCGTCGGCGCGGGGGTGGTGGTCGTCACTTTGCCGGCGCTGCTCGAAGCGACCGTGGGAACCGTGCCCTGGCGCGGCGCCACCGTGGCCGCGGGGGGGGCGGTGGGGAGCGTCTTCGCGGCCTTCCTCGAGGCCCGGCTCAACCTGACCGGTACCCTCGTCGTGCTGGGGGCCACGGTGGCCATGGGCTCGGCGCTCGCCGTACAGACGACCCTCGGCGACGGGGTTCGCATGTGGGCGGCGCGGTTCTCGGACGCCTGGATGCGCCTCCGGCTCTCCCGCGACCGGCGTCACGAGCGGCGCGAGAAGGAGGCGTCGCGGCGGCGGGTGGTGGCCAAGCATCTTCAACGGGTGATCGAGGAGAAGGAGCGGAGCCCGGCCGGCGGAGCGGCCTTGGGCGCCGGCGACGTACCGGGTCGGGTGGTCGAGCGCCGCGGTCCCGGCCGCTTCACCGTGCGCAAGGTGGCCGCCGCGGTGCTGGCCACGCCGGCACTCGGCGCGCGGGAGGAGCCGGAGGTCTCGCCGCCGCGCCCCACCATCACGGCGCGACCCGCCACCGTGTCGGCTCCTCGCCCCCTGGCCCCGCGACCCGCCGCACCGTCGGCCTATGCGACCGGCCCGTCGGCCTATCCAACAGGTCCGCCGCCGGGTCTCCACGGCGATCTGCCCGAGCCGCGCCAGCTGGCCTTCGCCGCCGAGGCCGCCGGCCGGCCCGTGGCCCTGCCGCCGATCAATCTGCTCCAGACCGGCACCATCGGCACCGAGCTCAACGAGAACGAGCTGGTCCGCCGGGGCGAGGTGATCCGCCTGCGTTGCGCCGAGTTCGGGGTCATCGGCACGATCGAGGGCATCAGCCCCGGGCCGGTGATCACGGTCTACGAATTCCAGCCCGCGCCGGGGGTCAAGGTCAGCCAGATCGTCAACCTTCAAGACGAACTGGCCTTGGCCTTGAAGGCCGCCTCGGTGCGCATCGACCGCATTCCGGGCCGCTCGACCCTGGGCATCGAGGTGCCCAACGAGGAGCGGGTGATCATCCGCCTGGGCTCGCTGCTCAGCCACGAGGCCTTCCAGAAGTCCCGCTCGCCCTTGACCATGGCCATCGGCGTCAACCTCCACGGCGAGCCCTACTTCGCGGACCTGGCCCAGATGCCCCACCTGCTCGTGGCCGGCGCCACCGGCGCGGGCAAGAGCGTGGGCCTCCAGGCCATGATCACCTCGATCCTCTACAAGGCCACGGCCGAGGACGTTCGGTTCATTTTCATCGATCCCAAACGGATCGAGCTCGGGGTCTACGCCGACATCCCGAACCTCGAGACCAAGGTGGTCACCGAGCCCCAGCAGGCCGCCAACGTGCTCAACAACATGGTGGTCGAGATGGAGCGGCGCTACAAGCTGCTCGCCGAGGTCCACGTCCGTTCCATCGCCTACTACAACTCGGCGATCCGCGACCCGGAGCAACGGAAGCGACTGGCTCTCGACGAGGACGGCGGCCGCGAATTCTCGGCCGACGATCTCCAGCCGCTGCCCTACTTCGTGATCATCATCGACGAGCTGGCGGACCTCATGATGGTGGCCAGCTCGGACGTCGAGACCGCCATCGCGCGGCTCGCCCAGATGGCCCGGGCAGTGGGCATCCACCTGATCGTGGCCACCCAGCGGCCGTCGGTGGACGTCCTCACGGGCGTGATCAAGGCCAACTTCCCGTGCCGTATCGCCTACGCCACGGCCACACGCCACGACTCGCGGGTGATCCTCGACCAGGTCGGCGCCGAGCAGCTTCTCGGCAAGGGCGACGCCCTGTTCATGCCCCCGGGCAGCGCTCGGATCAGCCGGCTCCACGGCGCCTACGTCTCCGAGCAGGAAACCGCCGGGCTGGTGCGTTGGCTGAAGCGCCAGGCCAAGCCCGAGTACAACCTCGACCTCCTGAAATCCCCCGACGGCGAGCGCAAGAAGGGCGGCGGCGGGGACGAGGACGATGTCGACGACGACCTCTACGATGAGGCCTCCCGGCTGGTGGTCTCCGAGCGCATGGGCTCGGCCAGCTTCCTCCAGCGCCGCCTGCGGGTGGGCTTCTCGCGCGCCGCCCGGTTGATCGACCTGATGGAGCAAGACGGCCTCCTCGGCCCGCCCCAGGGGTCGAAACCGCGGGAAGTGCTGGTGCCGCCGGACTACTTCCGGGAGATCGACAAGCGGCTGGAGTGAGGGGCCTCACTTCGGCCCCCCGGGCAGATCGAGGCTCAGCCGGCCCCCTTCTTCGACCCGCAGGACCACGATTCCGTCGCGATCGGTGCGCAGCACTCTCGTGCCGCGGCCGTGCAGCCGTTCGAGCACCCCCGGGGCGGGATGGCCGAAGGCGTTGCGGCGGCCGGCCGAGACCACGGCCAGACGCGGCGCCACCCGCTCGAGAAAGGCCTCGGTGCTCGAGCTCTTGCTGCCGTGGTGGGCCACTTTCAGCACATCGGCGCCGAGATCGCCGGCTCCGGTCGCGAGGGCAGCCTCGGCCGCGGCCTCGATGTCTCCAGTCAACAGGAAGCGCCGGCCCCGGGCCTCGGCGAGGATCACCAGGGAGGCGTCGTTGCCATGCCGCACGGACTCGGCCGGGGGGTGGAGCACGGTAAAGCTCCAGCGCCCGAGAGCGAAGACATCCCCGGCGGCGAGGCGCCGCGATGGAGCGACCTCGGCCAGGGCCCGGCCGCAGGGCGTGTCCGCCACCCCGGGCGCGAAGGCCACTTCTTCGATCGCCACCAGGCCCGCCAGGTCCACCAGGCCGCCGCAGTGGTCCCGGTCCTCGTGGGAGACCACGACGGTTTCGAGCCGGGTGAGGCCGAAACGGGCCAGCGCCGGCAGCACCACCCGGCCGCCGAAGTCGCCGCCCCCGAGCGAGCCCCCGGCGTCGAGGAGCAGTGCCCGCCGGCCGTCCCGCACCAGAATGCCGTCGCCTTGGCCGACGTCGAGAAAGGCGATCTCGAGCGGGCCTTCCGGGGCTCGGAAGCGCCATGCCCCGAAGGCTGCCGCGACCAGCAGGAGCAGCGGGAGCCCGCGCCTCGGCCAGCGGAGGGCCGCGGCCAGGACCAGCGCGGCGGCCGCGGCCAGGAGCGGGGAGACGTGCACCGGCGTCGCCACCCAGGGCGAGACCGGCAGGAGCTCGAGCCACTTGGCCGGCGCCGCGAGCCCATCCAGCAGAGGCGCGGCGAGGCCTGCCAGACCGGGGGCCACGAGCCCGACCGCCGCGGCGAGCAGGCTCGCCCCAAGGAGCGCGGCCAGCCATGGCGCTGCCACCAGGTTGGCCACGGCTGCCCACGGCGTGAGGAGCGCGAAGATCGGTAGCGTCCACGGCACCGTGGCCAGCTGGGCCGACAGCGTCGCGGCCAAACCACGGGTCCACGGCCCGGCGGCGCCGGCCTCCCCGTGGCCCCAGCCCGCGAGCAGCCACGGCGCCCCGAGCACCAACCCCGCGGTAGCGGTCAAAGACAGCACGAAGGAGAGATCGCCGAGCACCCCCGGCGCGCTCGCCACGAGACCTGCCGCCACCAGGGCCAGGGCGTTCGCCACCGCCGGCGGCCGTTCGAGCAGCAGAGCCGCCGCCGCCAGAGCGGCCATGCCCGCCGAGCGCAACAGGGGCGGCAGCGGCCCCACCGCCGCCAGGTAGAGCAACACCAGCCCGGCCGCCGGCAGCAGCCGGAACGACCGCGGCAGGCGTCGACCGAGGATCACGCCGAGACCCGCCACGAACCCCACGTGGAGGCCCGAGACCGACAGCACGTGGGCCAGTCCGAGCCGGCTCAGGCTCTGGCGTACCCGCACGGGGATGCGCCCCGGGTCGCCCAGCACCAGCGCCCGGGCGAAGGCGGCACCGAGCCCCGGGCCGGCGAAGGCCGGGGACGCCTCGAGGCGGCACCGGAGCGCCCCGGAGAGGCGGGCGAAGGGGCCGGGCGGGGCCTCGACGGTGACGAGTTGGAGGCTCTTGACCCGCAGTCGCGGCGGTCCCGGGCGGCGCGGCAGGCCGTTGGCCAGCGGCTGGGACGCGAGCCAGTAGCCCCGGACCCGCACCCGCGAGCCGAGGGCTGGCGCCCCG
>CXWL01018754.1_pt1 | contig 23672 bp, 24 predicted proteins | sample 590931 | NCBI WGS metagenome assembly CXWL01 (sample SAMEA3498368, study PRJEB10139) | groundwater metagenome | biome: water well; material: biofilm material | place: Germany | collected 2015-04-27
GGGGTGCCCCGGCGAGCAGGCTGATGGCCAGTGCCGCGGCGACTAACTTGAACGAAACACGCATGCAAGCGCTCCTTATGAGAATGCGGGAAAGCGCTGATCTTAGACGCTGCCTGGCGCTGTCACTGCGGAAGCTGCCTTGCATTGAAGTCGCAAGCCAAGTAACCTTGTGCCAGGCAAGCGATTTTTACTGGCCAATGCCAACTGGTTGAAACCTTCCGAGGACGCTTCATGACTACCGCCGCAATCAAGCGCATGCGCCACTATTCCCGCGTGCCCTTTCACGCCGATACCACGCTGCATCTGGCCGACACGCAACTCAACGTGCATCTGCTGGATATCGCCATCAAGGGCGCTCTGGTCGAGATTCCCGAGGGGGCGAAGGTGATCGTCGGCGAAAACTGCCGCCTGGTCATGCCCCTGAACGACAGCGGCGAGGAAATCGTCATGGGCGCGCGGGTGGCGCATCTTGAAGGTCAACACGTTGGCATTGAATGCAGCAACATCGACGTGGACAGTCTCACCAAGCTGCGCCGCCTGATCGAGCTCAATCTGGGGGATGCCGCGCTGGCTGATCGCGAGCTGACCAACCTGTTTCGCATCGGGCGCAAGCTGGCCCATTGAGCCGACCGGCCGTGCGGTTTAGCGCAACGCCGACACGTAATCAGCCACGCCCGGGCGCAGGCGCACCGGGCGGTGTTTGGACACCGTGCCCAGGTTAATGCAGCACACCGCCTGTTCGTTGTCGGCCAGCGAGAACAAGGCGCGCAGATGCGGCGATCCCATTGCCTGACCGCTGGTCAAACCCGAACCAAGCCCGGCAGCGTGGGCGGCGAGGATGATGTTCTGGATCGCGCAGCCGAGCGACACCAGACGCTCGGCGTCACCCACCGTGGTCTCTTGATCGGTGTCACCGGCAGCCGGTTTGCGCGTCAGCTCGCTTGCCTTGGCCTGAAGGCGGGCGATGGCCAGCATCAGGAACGGGGCACGGTGGGCTTTTTCTCGCGCCGACTCGATTTGTTCCGCCGTGGCCAGGGGATCGCGCGCTTGCAGGGCTTGCGCGAATACCTCTGCCAAGGCCGAGCGGTGTGTCGAAGGCACGATCACAAAGCGCCACGGCATCAGCATGCCATGGTCCGGTGCGGCACCAGCGGTGGCGAGAATACCTTGCAGTTCCGTCGGGCTGGGTCCGGGCTCGACCAGGCGTTTGGGTGAGACGTTTTGCCGCGAGTGAATCAACTCGCGCGCAAAAACTGCCAGTTCAGGTGTGTCCATTGGCTTCACGCACCGGGCGCGCCAAATCGCTGGCTGGATTGCGCCGCCAGCCAGGCCACTACCGCCCAACTGGCAACGTTCTGCGGCAGGGTGGCGGGGTCGATCTTGTCGAGCGTGTCGTTGTCGGTGTGGTGCCAGTCAAAGTAGTCGGTGCCGTCTTGCGTCAACTCGATGCCGGGCCAGCCGTTGCGGCGCACGATCACGCCCGCATCCGGCGAGGGCGCACCGGCGTTGTCACCGGTCTCCACTCCCAGGGGCGCCAGCAGGCGCCCGATCTGCTGCAACGCGGGCACCGCGTCGGCATGCACCCGACTGCGCAGGCGCCATACCTTGCCGGCTCCGAAATCGGACTCGCCCACCAACTGGTGACGCACCGTCTTGTATTGATCGGCGTAGGCCACGGCACCGTTGAGGCCGTTCTCCTCGTTGGCAAAGAGCACCACGCGAACGGTGCGCCGCGGTGGCTTGCCGGCATCCAGCAGACGCTTTGCCGCGGCGGTGACGATGCCCACGCCGGCCCCGTCATCGATGGCGCCCTGGCCGACGTGCCAAGAGTCCAGGTGCGCGCCAAGCAGCACGATTTCGTCCGCCAGATCGGTGCCGGGAATCTCGGCGATCACATTGTGCGAGGTGGCCTCTACCCCGGTTTCGGTCTGCAACTGCAACCGCATCACCAGTGGTTTGCCGTAACGTTGCAGCCGCTCGATCAACTCGGCATCCGGAATCGAAACCGCCAGCGATGGCACCTGTCGGAGCTGCGGGTCATAGCGCATCCCCCCGGTGTGTGCCAGGCGATCCCGGTCGGTGCCAATGGAGCGAATCGCCACCGCCACCGCGCCGCGCCGGGCCGCTTCCGCGGCACCCGCCACGCGTGCCATCACCGCATTGCCGTAGCCGGAGCCATCACGGGTGCGCGCGGTTTTGTTGTTGATGAAGACGATGCGGCCCTTGGCCCGCTCGCTGGTGTCGGCCTTGAGGGCGGCCAGGTCGGGGTAGTACGCGACTTCGGCCTCCAGTCCACCAGCGGGCGTGCCCACGCTGTTGCCCAGGGCGGTGGCCACCAGCCGGTGGGGAAATGGCGCCAGGATGTCCATGCTGACCGGCCCCTGGCGCCAGGCCTTGACCGCCACCGGTTCGGCGCGCACTTTGGCGAAGCCCAGGCCTTTCAGTTTGGCCAGAGCCCAGCCCACCGCGCGGGGGTCGGCGGCCGAACCGGCAGGCCGCGTGCCGACCTCGGTCACCAGCGAGTCCACAAGTTGGTAGGCCAGGGTGTCTTGTAGCGCCGCATCCCGCAGGGCCATTGCGTGCGCCAGGTCTGCCTCACTCCATGGCGAGGTGTCTTGTGCCAGCAGGTGGCGCGGTAACAGGGCGGACGCAAGCAGCACGCCCAGACAGTGGCGTCGGTCAATCGCGCTCATGGTGCTGGTCGAGGTTTCAGGACTGAGGAGCGGCCGTGATCGGGCGTGTCGGCACGCTTCGATTACAGATATTGCTGTGCAGGGCGCTGCGCACGGCCCAGGGGCCGATGGCGTGGCGGCTGGCCTCGACCAACGCCGCCCAGGTTGGCGTGTCGGTGCGCATCACCTCGATGGCGGGCCGCTCGGACACCGGGATATCAGCCAACAGGCGCGCACGCGTGATGGGAATGGCCTGTTCCGGCTTGTCGTAAAAGCCCATGGCACCGGGACCACGGGGTAAGGACGACAGGGCCTCCATGCCCTGGACCACGCGGCCGACCACGGTAATGTTCAGGTCCAGCGCGCGGGGCGCCTGGCCGATGATGGTGTACAGGCTGGTGCCGTTGCTGCTGTCCACGTCGTTGCTCCGGGCCGCACCAACCACGCCGTAGCAGTGCGCAATCCAGGCCTGGTTCTTTGCTGGGTCGGCGGCCACCGGCATGCCGTCGACAAAGCCAGTCACCGGCGCCCAGCCATCGGCGTCTTTGAAACGGGTCAGCGGCAAGTCCTTGAAGGGAATCGAAAACTCGGGCGACAGTTTGGCCAGGGCGGTGCCCAGCGGCTTCATCTTGTCCTTGTCTTCGTCATGCGGGTCGGCCCACTGGGTCACATAGTTGTCCTGCACCCGCACCACGGCAGAGCCGGTGTAGTAACCATTGCGGGTCAGGGTGCGGATGTTGGCCACGTGCTGCGGCGCAAATCGCGCCGCCAGTTCCAAGATGACGGGCTTGCCGCGGATCTCCATCACCAGGGTGTTGTCTGGGTCCAGGCGGCGCCAGTCGCTGGCGGCCGACTGTTTGATGATGTCGGCCTGGCTGACTTTGGGTGCTGGCTGCGCCCAAGCAGCGGGGCAAACCGCCAGCAGTGCGGCGGCGATGGCGGTCAGGGTGGAGAGGGGAAAGTGCGCAATAGCCAAGGCAGACCTCCGGTAACGGGCAGGGTGCAAACCATACCATGTGCGCGACGTTTCACACTGGGCGCCCTGCCGTTGGTCGCACGGCGCTGGCGAGACAGGAGGTGGACATCTATTCTTACGCCATCAAGACCGCCCACCCACCGCTGTCTTGGTCGCCGGGATCAGCCTGGCGTCGTGCGGACGTGGTGACCCTCAACAAACGGAGTCTCAAATGACCTTAGCGGAAGAACTGGCCAAACTGGAACAAATGCGCGAGCGCGGCAGCTTGAGCGAGACCGAGTTTGTGCAGGCCAAGGCGCGTTTGCTGCAACCGCCGGTGGCGCCCCTGTCCAAGGTGAGTGCGCTCAACGGCTTGCGCCGCTCGGCCACCGACCAATGGTTGGGCGGCGTGTGCGGTGGGCTGGCAACCTTTACCGGCATGGATGCCTGGTTGTGGCGCCTGATCTTCGTTTTGATGCTGACCCTGGCCGGTACCGGGCTGCTGCTGTACGTGGCCATGTGGATTTTGGTGCCCTTGGAGTCGGACGTCTACCGCCTGCCCTTGTCGTCGAACCACTGAGAACTGGTTCAGCCCCGTTGGTCATCGCGCTGCGCAATAACCGCGCCATTTTCGGCATTGCGAGGAGCGTGGCGACGCGGCAATCCACCGTGCCAAGCCGCTACCATGGATTGCCGCGCTACGCTCGCAATGACGGGGCCGCTAGCGTGCCAGCAAGCGCCGGCTGGCAAAGCTCAGTCCATCCACCAGTGCCACCAACGCCAGCATGGCCAGCAGCACCGAACTGGTCTGGCTCATCTGGAACAGGCCGAGGTGGTAGGCCAGCATCTGGCCCAGCCCCCCGGCGCCCACGACGCCAAGCACGGCCGCCGCGCGGATGTTGTTCTCCCATCGGTACAGGCTGTAGCTGACGAGCTGCGGAAGAATCTGCGGCAGCGTGGCGTACAGGAAGATGCGCGATTCACCCACCCCGCGTGTGCGCAACGCAAAGCCTGGCCCGCCGGGTGCGTTCTCGATGGCCTCGGCAAACAGGCGCCCCAGCACGCCCGAGGTGTGCAGCGCCAGCGCCAGCGTGCCGGCAAAGGGGCCCAGGCCTGCTGCGATCAGCAGCAAGGCGGCCCACACCAGCTCGGGCACGCTGCGCAGGGCATTGAGCAGCAGCCGGGTGACGCCGCGCCAGCGCGCGGGATCGCCGTCAAATGCCTTGCTGGCGGGTAGCGCCAGTGCCAGGCCCAACACCATTGCCAGCAGTGTGCCCAGCGCCGACATGGCCAAGGTCTCCAGCGTCGCCCACAGCAGCTTGTGCAGAAACGGTGCGCTCAGATCGGGTTGCAGCAGTTCGCCGACAAAGCGGCCCATCTTGCTCAGGGCGGACCACGACAGAAACTGGGCCCACTTCAGGTCGAGTGTCCAGAAGCTGCAGACCACCAGCAGCACCACGCCCGCCGTGAACCAGCAGGCTTTGCAGCGCGCGTCGAACAGCGGCGGGGGCAGTTTGAAGACTTCGTTGGCGGCGGCTTGTGGTTTCATCCCAAGCCCTTTCGCAACCACGCGCTGACGCGATCCGCCAGCCAGACCAGCGCCATGAACACCAGCAGCATGGTGGCCACCTCGGAGCCGTTGAACATCTTCATGGAGGCGTCCATCTGCTGGCCCAGACCGCCCGCGCCGACGAAGCCCAGCACCGCCGAGGAGCGGATGGCACACTCCCAGCGATAGACCGTGTAGCTGGTCAGCTCGGCGCCGTTTTGCGGCAGCAGCCCGTACAGAAAGGCCTGCAGCCGGCCCGAGCCGTTGCGCAGCAGGCTGCTGGTGGCGTGGGTCTCACCACTGTCCAGAATCTCGGCGTAGACCTTGCCCAGCATGCCGCCGTAGGTGAGCGCGATGGCCAGTACCCCGGCGGTGGGTCCCAGTCCCACCACCCGCACAAACACCAGCGCCCAGATCAGCTCGGGCACGCTGCGCAGCAGCACCAGCGTCCAGCGCACCACTTGGCGCAGGCTGGCCGGCCAGACCGCCATGCGCCCGCTCAGGGCCGATATCGACAGGCTGCGCACCGACAACAAGGCCATGGGTACTGCCAGCAGCAGGGCCAGCACCAGCCCGGCCGTGGCCATGGCCACCGTGCGCCAGGTCTCGATCGCCACCATGCTCAGGAAAGTAAGGTCCAGCTTGGGCGGCAGGAAGTCACCCAGGAAGCGCAGCGTGGGCGCGAGTGAGCCGGGTTCGACCAGCACCCAGGGTTTGAATTCGGTCAGTACCAGCGTTGGCCACAGCAGCACCAGTCCGAGCACAGCCCATGTCACGCGCTGGCGCCAGGCGGGGTCGCGCAGCGAGGCCGGGCTCACGCCAGGCGTCGGGGACAGGGACAAGGGCTGCAATGCCATTCGAATTTCAGAGCGTCAGGGCGTCAGCGCACGAATCAGCGGCAGTGCATGACCACGGGAGCCGTCACATCGGACGAATCCAGTGGCGACGCGGTTGCCGGCCCGGTCAGTTCATGCAGGTGCTGCGCATACAGTGAGCGCAGCACCTCCGGGGTGACCTGCGCGGTCGGCAGGTCGAAGGCAATCTGGCCCTCACGCAATCCAACAATGCGAGGGAAGTGAAGCAGGGCGATCTCGACATGGTGCAGGCTGGTGACCAGCGTGGCCTGGCGTTCGCGCGCCAGAGCGGTCAGCGCCTGCATGGCCTGTTCGCCACGCGTCGGGTCCAGCGCCGACAGTGGCTCGTCGACCAGAAACAATTGCGCCTGGGAGGCCACGAGTCGGGCCAGCGCCACGCGTTGACGTTCGCCACCAGAGAGCCGGTCGACCCGCTCGAACAGCTTGTCGGCCAGGTCAAAGCGAGCCAGGGCGCGCTCAGCCAGGGCGATGTCATTGGGGTAGAACAGGCTGCGCACGCTGGCCCACAGGCTTTGGTGCGGCAGCCGCCCGGCCAGCACGGCGGTGACCACGCGCTGACGCGGCGGCAGGGGCGGCACCTGGGGCGCCAGGAACAGGCCGGCACGCAAGGCGCGCAGCGCGCCCGCGGACAAGGCCCACGGTGCCTGGCCGTCCATCGCCAGGGTTCCCCCGTTGGGCCGCAGCGCACACGCCATCAGGTTGAGCAGGGTGGTCTTGCCGGCACCCGACGGGCCGATGATGGCCACCTGTTCGCCCCGGCCCACTGCCAGCGTCACGCTGTGCAGCGCGGCCTTGGCGCCCGGTTTGGCCGTCAAGTGCCTTGCACTCAGGTTGATCAGATCGAGTTTCATGAACAAAATGGCCCTAAACCCTCTTTGTGCTTACGTAATTAGCTATCTAATTAATAGCAAACGGAGCCTCACTTGAGCAGACCGGCACTGCGTGCCGCTTGCTCGATGCCCCTGTAGTTGTCTGCCTTGGTCGGCACGAAGCGGGTGGCGCGCTGTAGCGCCAGCACTTCTTTGCCTTGCGGGTCGTTCTTGTCCAGCGCCAGAAAGGCCGCCGTGACCTTCTCGCGTAGCGCCGCAGGCATGTCGGCGTGCACGGTCCAGTTGTAGTCAAAGTAAGGCGGCGTGGTGTAAATCACGCGCACTTTGGCCGGATCGACCTTCTTGTCGGCCACAAACTTCTCCCATACCGAGATGTTGAGGGCGCCAGCCTGGACTTTGCCCGCCACCACGGCGGCAATGGTGGCGTCGTGGGCGCCTGAAAATGCCACACGTTTGAAGTCGCGATCCGGGTCGATGCCGGCCTGCAGCAGATAGCTGCGTGGCATCAGGTGGCCCGATGTGCTGGAGGGGGAACCAAAGCTGACGTTTTGCCCTTTCAGGTCGGCCAGCGTCTTGACGGCGGGGTCGCCGCTGATGAACACCGAGCGAAACTTCTCGTCCTCCTGGCGTTGCACCAACGGTAGCGCCTTGCCGCCAGAGCGGATGCTGGCTTGCACAAAGGTAAAGCCACCGTACCAGGCCATGTCAACTTGCTTGTTGGCCAACGCTTCGACGGCGGCGGCGTAGTCCGATACCGGGGTGAACTCGACCTTCATGCCGAGCTTCTGTTCCAGGTACTTGACCAGCGGCGCGGCCTTGCGCGCCAGTTCGGTCGGGGACTCGTCGGGGATGGCGGTGACCCGCAGGGTCTGCTGCGCGTGGGACACGGTGCTCACGGTCAGGACCAGCGCGGTCAGCAGGATCTGCTGTACATGGCGCCAGGTGGATAAGGGGTTCATGAGGGCTCTCGCAACGGGGAAAAATCGTCGCAATTACACCCCAATCCGTCGGTCGCTGCTGGCGCGGCCGGACCGGGCGAGTTCTTAGCAAGGATTTTGGTCCACCGCCGATTCAGCGGCGAGCGCGAGCGTCTATGCTTGCGTCATGACGGTTCATCTTCCCCGCCGGCGCACGCCCGGTTTCCTACAAATCCATCGGCATGATGCGGTAGCGGTGCGTGCCGAGCTGGCGGCCGGTTTGCTTAGCCCGACGGCGTTCACGGCTCCGAAATACCTGTACGACGCCGTGGGCTCGCGCCTGTTTGCCGCCATCACCGAACTGGCCGAGTACTACCCGACCCGGACCGAGGCCGCCATTGTGGCGCGCCATGCGACCGACATTGCCGCGACGCTGCCGCGTGGCGCGACCTTGGTCGACCTGGGGGCGGGCAATTGCGAAAAGGCGGCACGCCTGTTCGGCCCTTTGCAACCCGCGCGCTATGTGGCGGTGGACATTGCAGTCGACTTTCTGCGCGACGCCTTGCAGCGGCTGCAGTGTGAACACCCGCAGATGGACCTGCTGGGCGTGGGGCTGGACTTCTCCAGCACCTTGGCGCTGCCGGCCGACGTGGGCGCGGGTGGCCGCGTGGTGTTCTACCCGGGATCGAGCATCGGCAACTTCACGCCGGCCGAGGCGCTGGCCTTTCTGCGACAGGCCCGCGATGCCACGCAGGGCGGCGCGCTGTTGATTGGGGTGGACCTGGTGAAGCCGGTGGCGGTGCTGGAGCCGGCTTACGACGACGCGCTGGGGGTAACCGCTGCGTTCAACCGCAACATGTTGCTGCATACCAACCGTTTGCTGGGCAGCAACTTCGACATTGCGCACTGGCGACATCGGGCACGCTTCGATGTCGCTGAGTCACGTATCGAGATGCATCTGGATGCCTTGCAGGACCAGCACGTGGTGTGGCCGGGCGGCGACCGGCTGTTTCGCCGGGGCGAAGCGATCCACACCGAGAATTCCTACAAGTACACCGCGCCAGCGTTCGAGGCGCTGTTGCAGGAGGCGGGCTTCGAGCGCATCCGCTGCTGGACGGATTCACAGAACTGGTTTGCCGTGTTCACTGCCCAGGCCAACGTCTGATTCGACTCGCTATTAAATATATAGCTAACTATGTATGGCCTATGGTGATTGCAGGCAAATTAGCTCATGATTGACGGAAAAGTGATGATCGTCAGCCCGGCGCTGGCCCAAGCCAATAACGGCAACTGGCAGACCGCCTCGCGCTGGTCGCGCATGCTGCACCCGGATTTCAAGACGGTCATCGCCAGCCAATGGGACGGCCAAGACGCCGATGTGCTGCTGGCTTTGCACGCCCGCCGCTCGGCGCAGTCAGTGGCGCGTTGGGCGCAGGCCAAGGGTTCGCGAGGCCTGGCGGTGGTGTTGACCGGTACCGACCTGTACCGTGACATCCAGTCGGACACCCCGGCGCAGCGCTCGCTGGAACTGGCGGGCCGCCTGGTGGTCTTGCAAGAGCGCGCGCCCCTGGCGTTGCCGGCGCGCTTGCACGCCAAGACCACGGTGTTGTTCCAGTCGGCGCCCAGACGCGTCGGGCTGGTCAAGACATCGCGTCACATGCGGGCCTTGATGGTGGGCCATTTGCGGGACGAAAAGGACCCCTTGACCTACCTCCGAGCCGCGCGCCGATTGTCGTGCGAGCGTGGTATTTACCTGGACCACATTGGCGATGCCCTTGACCCGGCGTTGGGGCATGCCTGTGTTGCGGCCAGCGCCGAACTGCCGCTTTACCGCTGGCTGGGCGGTTTGCCCCACGCTATCACCCGCGCGCGCATCCAGCGTGCCCACGTGCTGGTGCATGCCAGCAAGATGGAAGGTGGTGCGCATGTGATTCTGGAAGCGGTGCAAAGTGGCACGCCGGTGCTGGCCTCGCGCATCGACGGCAATGTGGGGATGCTGGGCGCCGACTATGCGGGTTACTTCGCTTTGGGCGATGATGTCGCCTTGAGCGTGCTGTTGCAGCGCTGCCACGATGACCACGGTTTTTTACCGCGTTTGCATCAGCAGTGTGTGATGCGGTCCGCCCTGTTTGATCCGGTCCGCGAGCGAAGCCTGCTGCTGCAACTGGTGAGCGCCTTGACGGCGGACGCACGCGCGCCGGATTCACCCCTTACAAACTGCCATGGAATATCGAATGAGCCAAGCCACTGAGGTCACCACCAAGCCTGCCACTCCGCGCCTCACCAGCCTGTCGCACGGGGGCGGCTGTGGCTGCAAAATTGCGCCAGGCGTGTTGTCCGAGATTCTCAAGGGCACCAGCGGGATGCCGATCCCGAAGGAGCTGTTGGTCGGCATCGAGACTGCTGACGACGCGGCGGTTTACCTGCTCAACGAGAACCAGGCCTTGATCGCCACCACCGATTTCTTCATGCCGATCGTGGACGATCCGTTTGATTTTGGCCGCATCGCCGCCACCAACGCAATTTCGGACGTGTATGCCATGGGTGGCACACCCATCATGGCGCTGGCGCTGGTGGGCATGCCCATCAACGTCCTGCCGCTGGAGACCATTGCCAGGATTCTCGACGGCGGTGCGTCGGTGTGCCGGGCGGCGGGCATTCCGATTGCTGGCGGTCACACCATCGATTCGGTCGAGCCGATCTACGGTCTGGTGGCCTTGGGGCTGGTGCATCCGAGCCGCGTCAAGCGCAACGCCGATGCCAAGTTGGGCGACCGTCTGATTCTCGGTAAACCCTTGGGCGTGGGTGTGCTGTCGGCGGCGCTAAAGAAGGAGCAACTTGACCCGGCTGGGTATGCGCAGATGATTGCCGTCACCACCAAGCTGAACACGCCCGGTCCGGAATTGGCCGCGTTGGATGGCGTGCATGCTTTGACCGATGTCACCGGCTTTGGCCTGGCGGGCCATGCCCTGGAACTGGCCCGCGGCGCGGGCTGCACCGTGCAGATTGACTGGGCCCGGGTGCCACTGCTGGAGGGGGTGCGTGCGCTGGCGGCCCAGGGATTCGTGACCGGCGCTTCGGCGCGCAATTGGGCCGGTTACGGCGCCGATGTAGCCTTGCCAGACGGTTTCGACCCGATCGATCAAGCGCTTCTGAGCGACCCCCAAACCAGTGGCGGTTTGCTGGTGTCGTGCGCGCCACAGGCGGTGGACGCCGTCATGGCTATTTTCCGTCGGCACGGTTTTGACGCGGCCTCGGAGATTGGGCACATCACGGCGGGCGACGGCGACGGCGCCGGCAGGCTGAAAGTGCGCTGAGACCAGAAGTCGGCCCGGGCGCGACGGGTGATCCCGCGCCGCGTCACCGCTTGGGTGGGCTGATCCGGTTGTGCCGTCGGACAAACCAGCGATCCAGCCAGTCTTTGTACCACCATGCCAGGTGCCCTTGCACGACATGGCCGCCCCAGCCTGCAATGGCGCGACCGTCGCCGTAGGCCAGCAACTTGAGGGCATTGGCGGGCGGCATGTAGGCGCTTGCGAGACGGCCCGCGGTGACGGCGGCCAGATTGGCGGCCAAGCTGGGGCCCACACCCACGGCGGCTCGGCCGTTGCGAGGCAGCAGGCAGTCCTGGCGCGCGCTGACGTCGCCCGCCGCAAACACATTGGCATGGCTGTTTGATCGTTGGCACGCGTCCACACTCACATAGCCCTGGGCATCCAAGCTCAGGCCACTGCCGTGTAACCAGGTGGGCGCGGATACGCCCGTGGCGATCATGGCCACATCGCAGGCCAATCTTGCCCCGCTGGCCAGCGTCAACTCCTCACCGTTCAGGCGCGAGGCCCGATCCGGCAGCACGTCGATTCGCCGTTCTCGCAGGGCATGGGCAAGTCGGTCTTGCAACATCGCAGCCTGATCTGCGGCGAAGCGCGCATTGCCGGCAACCAGCGTCAATGCGACTTGCGGCAGCCGCTGTCGTATTGCCATGGCCAGCTCGATGCCGCTGTCGCCGCCGCCAACGATGGCCACGCGCAGGGCACGCGAGGCGGCCAGCTCGATCACTTTTGGCCATAGAAGGCCCAACGCAGCGAACGGCCGGATGAACAGCCCGTGTTCCCGGGCGCCCGGAAGTTCCAGCTCGATCTGGTCACGGTCCTGTACCGCACCAGTGTTGACCGACAGCCAGTGGTAGGCCAGTTCGGTACCGTCGTCCAATTTCACGCGCCGTTGGTGGGCATCGAGCCCCACGACGCTGCGCCGCAGCCAAGTGAGGCCGCCGGCGCTGACCAGCGGCTCGATCGCAATGCTGCACGCGTCCAGGGCATAACGCCCGGCCACGTAACCTGCCACCATTGGAAAATGCATCAAATGGGAGTGGGGTGTGACCAGCGTCACCTCGACGCCCGGCCACGGCTGGCGGGCCAGTTGGCGCAGCACCTGCACATGGGCGTGACCGGCACCAAGCAGCACCAGCTTTTGGGTGCTCGATGGAGGCGGGTTTGTGGCGGTCGGCATGTAACTATTGTTCCCCGCGGGGCACGGTCGCTTAACGCGAGGCGCGGGCCAGGTAGCGCTTGCGCCAGAACACCACCACCAGCGTGATGGCGGTGAGGCCCATGCCGCCCACGGCCCACCAGAAGCCGGTGCTCCGATGCACCAGCGGAATGAACTCGAAGTTCATGCCAAAGATGCCGGCAATCAGGTTCAAGGGCAAGAAAATCGCGGTCAGCACCGTGAGAGTGCGCATGATCTCGTTGGTGCGATGGCTCTGGGCGCTGAAGTGCATTTGAATCGCGGCTTCGGCGCTTTGCTCCAGCCGGCGCACGTGATGCACCACCCGCTCGATATGCTCCAGCACGTCGCGGCTGCGGACTTGCAGCAATTCGCGTTCGCGACGACTGGCGACGGCGTCTTCTTCTGGCCACGCCTTGAGAGCCTCAATCCAGTCCTGTATGGCCGCACGTTGGTCCTCGCAGATTTCATCGAGTTGGTGCAAGGACAGGCGAGCCTGTAGCAAGGCGCCCCAGTTGTTGAAGCGCGACTTCGGATTGAGCAGTTCGGTCTGCCAGTGGTCGAGCTGGTGCGTGAGTTCGCGCCGCAATTCAAGAAAGCCATCCACCATCAGGTTGACGATACGCAGCATCAAATCCGCCGGACTGGTGGCCAAGCGGTGGCTAGGTGGTCGTTGTTCTTGGGCGACGGCGTTGGTCAGCTTGCTGGCGTAGACATCGCGCACGAAGCAATCCTGCGGATGCACCGTGAGCAGGACTTGATCAAATACGGCAAACCCGACTGGACTGGTATCGATACGTCGCAGGATGGGGGGGCCGCCAAAGGGGCGGTTAGGTCCGTTCGCCTGGTTGGGCAGGACCGGATCCGAGTTGGGCGGGCTGGTCGCGAGTCTGCGGAACACCAGCAGGTCGTATTCCGAAGTGAAGTCGTAACGCGAAGGCAAGTGCTGGTTGCGCAAGTCCGAGATGTGGAGGTCCAGCAATTGCACGCCGGTGAGTTGCTGTAGCGTGGTCTGGATCGGATCGAGGGTGGACTCGAATTCGCCGCGTGTGCAGGAGATCCAGACAAAACAGGGCAAGGCCGCGCCGGCAGCCTGCGCAGCGGGCAACTCACTGGTCTCACGCGCGCCGTGGGCGTCGATGGTGAAAATACGCATGACGGCAAGCCTGAATCAAATCGCCGTGGTCGAGCGCCGGCGCATCCACCGGGCGTCGGACACGGTCATTTCTGCAGCAACCTCGCAGCGTCACGCGCCAGGTAGGTCAACACGCCGTCGGCGCCGGCCCGCTTGAAGGCCAGCAGACTCTCCATCATGACCGCATCATGGTCGATCCAGCCGTTCTGCGCCGCCGCCTTGAGCATGGCGTACTCGCCACTGACCTGGTAAGCAAAGGTTGGCACCTTGAACTCGTCCTTGACCCGGCGCACGATGTCCAGGTAGGGCATGCCGGGTTTGACCATCACCATGTCGGCCCCTTCGGCAATGTCCATGGCGACTTCACGCAAGGCCTCGTTGCTGTTACCCGGGTCCATCTGGTAGACATTCTTGTTGCTCTTGCCCAGGTTCGCGGCGGACCCGACTGCGTCCCGAAACGGGCCGTAGAAGGCCGAGGCGTATTTAGCGCTGTAGGCCATGATTCGGGTGTGCACAAAGTGGTTGGCCTCCAGAGCATGGCGGATGGCGCCGATACGTCCGTCCATCATGTCGCTGGGTGCCACGATGTCGACTCCGGCTTCCGCTTGAGTGAGCGCCTGCTTCACCAGAATCTCCACGGTGGCGTCGTTCATGATGTAGCCCTGCGCCGCCGAATCCGGGTCGGGCAGGCCGTCCTGGCCGTGGCTGGTGAAGGGGTCCAAGGCCACGTCGGTCATTACGCCCAGTTCCGGGAAGCGATGCTTGAGTTCGCGCACGACGCGCGGCACCAGTCCATCCGGATTGAGCGCTTCACGGCCATCGCTGGTCTTGAGCTGGGGGTCGATCACTGGGAATAACGCAATCACGGGGATACCCAATTGCAGACAGTCTTCCGCCACCGGAAGCAACAAATCGAGGCTGAGCCGCTCCACGCCCGGCATCGAGGTGACGGGCTGGCGTTGCTGTTGGCCGTCCACCACAAACACCGGATAGATCAGGTCGTGCGCGCTGAGGGAGTGCTCGCGCACCAAGTTGCGAGTGAATGTGTCACGACGCAGCCTGCGTGGGCGTCCGAGGGGGTAGGAAGCGTAGGGAGTCATAGTCAAAATTGTGCCCGATCCGCCAGTGTGACGTAAATATTTCACGCATTTACTTGAAAAGCTGCCGAGTTTTTGATAAATTGCGGTCAGGTGGTTCGCCACCTCCCGCTTTTCCTCCCTGAGCGGGGCCTTGATGTGTGACAGCAAAAAAGGCTTACCACCCCAGCCCACGTGCTGGGGTTTTTTTTGCCCGTCGCTATTCGATACGCTCGATAGCCTGAGCAACCCGACTAAACTGCCATGCATGTTGTGGGTCAAGTCGTTTCATATCGTGTTCGTGACCAGTTGGTTTGCGGGTCTGTTCTACCTTCCCCGGATCTTTGTCAACCTGGCCATGGTGCCGCAGGGTTCGGTCGCCGAGCGCGATCGCCTGCTGCTGATGGCGGCCAAGTTAATGCGCTTCACCACCATATTGGCGATTCCCGCCGTGGCGCTGGGCCTGTGGTTGTGGTTGGGTTACGGGTTCGGACAAGGCTCCGGCAATGGCTGGCTTCACGCGAAGCTCGTGGTGGTTGGGCTGGCGCTGGTTTACCACGTGGTTTGCAGCCGCTTGCTGAAACAATTTGTCCTGGGGGGCGACCCGCGCAGCCATGTCTGGTATCGGTGGTTCAACGAGATTCCAGTCTTGCTGCTGACCACGGCGGTCATTCTGGTGGTGCTCAAGCCGTTCTGACCGGTTGCCGCCGATGCACAAGACTTCGGCTTGGCCCTTGGCCTGGATCTACATGGTTCTGGTGGCTTACGCCAGCCTCTATCCTTTTTCCGATTGGCGCGATCAAGGCATGGCACCGTGGGTGTTCCTCACCGCGCCGTTGCCCAAGTACTGGACCGGGTTTGATGTCGCCGTCAACATTCTTGGCTACGTCCCACTCGGGTTTTTGTTGGCGTTGAGTGCGGCGCGCACCCATCGGCTTGTGCATGGCGTGGTCGCAGCCACGGCTGCGGCGGCCCTGCTGTCGCTGTTGCTGGAGACGTCGCAGGGTTATCTGCCGGCGCGGGTGCCGTCCAATGTCGACTGGGCCCTCAACACGCTGGGGGCCTGGCTGGGCGCTGTGATGGCCTCTGTGTTGGAGCGGGTGGGGGTGCTGGACCGGTGGAGTCGATTCAGAGCACGCTGGTTCGTGCCCGAAGCGCGTGGCGCGTTGGTGCTGCTGGCATTGTGGCCGGTGTCCCTGTTGTTCCCTGCGGCGGTACCGTTCGGTCTGGGGCAGGTGCTTGAACGATTGGAGGCGGCATCGGCCGAGGCGCTGGCGGACACACCCTTCCTGGACTGGTTACCGCTGCGCGAAATCGAATTGCAGCCGCTGGTTCCACTTGCCGAAATGGTCTGTGTGATGCTGGGTCTGTTGATTCCCATTCTGTTGGGTTATTGCATTATTCGAACGCTCAGGCACCGTGCCTGGTTCCTGATTGCGGTGTTACTGGTCGGACTTGGGACTTCCGCCCTGTCGGCGGCGCTGAGTTGGGGTCCGGAACACGCATGGGCCTGGTTTGGGGCACCCGCCAAGGCCGGTTTGTCGCTTGCAATCGTCGGTGGTCTGGTGCTGTTGGCGGCGGCGAAGCGAGTGGGAGTTGCCGTATTGCTGCTGGCCCTGGGCGTGTACTTGAGCCTCATCAATCAGGCGCCGGCCAGTGCTTACTTTGCCCAGACTCTGCAGGCCTGGGAACAGGGGCGGTTCATACGTTTTCACGGTGTCGCGCAGTGGTTGGGGTGGTTGTGGCCTTACGCGACCTTGGCTTATGTCTTCACCCAAGCCTGGAGCCGCGAGTCGAGAAACTAGAATCCACGCATGAGTGAACTTCCAAACGGCGCGCAGGTACCGCGCCCGGCCAGCCCTGCCGCCAGCCATGGCTTCTACCAGCGGCACATCTTTTTTTGCCTCAATGAGCGCAGTTCTGGCGAGGATTGTTGCACCCGGCATGGGGCGCAAGCCGGGTTTGACCGTTGCAAGGCGCAGGTCAAGGCGGCTGGTTTAGCCGGGCCGGGCAAGGTCCGGGTCAATCGCGCGGGTTGTCTGGATCGATGTGCCGCAGGCCCCGTAGCGGTTGTCTACCCTGAGGGTGTTTGGTACACCTACGTGGACGACGCCGACATCGACGAGATTGTCGAGTCTCACCTGATAAATGGCGTGATAGTGGAGCGCCTGCTGACACCGGCGGACCTCGCGCGCTGATCCTTGCCCTGTTTTGAGTTGCCTCGCCGTTGGTTCCAACGGGCACAGCGCACCTGTATCCCACCCTTCCCATGAAAAAACTGTTGCTTCTCGTTTCCACTGTCGTTTGCGTATCGGCTTCGGCCCAGGTTCCCCAGCCCCCCGAGATCGCGGCACGCGCCTATTTGCTCCTGGATGTGACCGCCAATCAGGTGTTGGCGCAAAGGGAGGTCGACGCGCCGGTCGAGCCAGCCTCCTTGACAAAGCTGATGACCGCCTACCTGGTGTTTGACGCTTTACGGGTCAAGAAACTGGACCTCAAGCAAACGCTGCCGGTGAGTGAGCGCGCCTGGAAGATGCCCGGCTCCCGCATGTTCATTGACCCCAAGATGCAAGTCCCGGTGGAGGACTTGATCAAGGGCATGATTGTCCAGTCGGGCAACGACGCCACCATGGCGCTGGCCGAGGGGGTGGGGGGATCGGCCGAGCGCTTTGTGCAATTGATGAATGAGCAGGCCAAGGCCTTGGGCATGAAGGCCACCAGTTACAGGAACCCGGAAGGGCTGACCGAAGTCGGGCACACCACCACGGCGCGCGATCTCGGCACGTTGGCAACCCGCTTGATGCGCGATTTTCCGCAGTACGTGCCCTACTACGCGATCAAGAAGTACCGTTACGAAGGCACGCCCGCCGCCAACGACAGCAACCGCAACTTGCTGCTGTTTCGTGATCCGACGGTGGATGGCCTGAAAACCGGGCACACCGATGCGGCGGGCTACTGCCTGGTTGCGACCGCCAAGCGCGACTTTCCCAATCTGAGTGGCCCCGGTGGGCCGGGCTCGCGTCGCTTGCTGTCAATCATATTGGGTTCGACCAGCGAGAACGCGCGTGCCAACGAGTCGCAGAAGCTACTCAACTGGGGCTACACCGCCTTTGATGCGATCAAGCTGTTCGATGCAAATCAGGCAGTCGTCACGCCCGCCGTCTGGAAGGGAAAGGCTCCCACTGTCCGATTGGGGCAAGCGCAAAGTCTGATCGTTGCGATTCCGGCCGGCAGCGCCAGCAAGATCAAGACACAGGTCTCGCGCACTGATCCGCTGGTCGCGCCGTTCACCAAGGGCCAACAGTTGGGCATGCTGAAAGTTACCTTGGACGACCAAGCTCTGGTGGATGTGCCCTTGGTTGCGCTGGAAGCAGTGGAGCAAGCGGGTGTACTGGGGCGCGCCTGGGACGCTCTGCGCTTGTGGATCAAGTGAATCGGTGCGGGCCTTAAGATGGGCGCTTTTCGGCAGGTGCGCCCATGAAGCAACGCTTGGTTTGGTTTGGTTTGATTGGTTCGTTATGGGCTGTGACCGCATCGGGCAGCGAGTTGACGTTGCGCATTCTGGAGACTACCGATGTGCACATGAACCTGCTCAACTACGACTACTACCAGGATAAGTCGACCGAACAATTTGGGCTGGCCAAGACCGTAACGCTGATCAAGGCGGCACGCACCGAGGCGGCCAACAGTCTTCTCTTCGACAACGGTGACTTGTTGCAGGGTAGCCCGATGGGCGAGGTGATGGCCAAGGTCAAGCCGCTGGCCGCTGGGCAGTTGCATCCGGCCTACAAGGTGATGAACCAAATGGGTTACGACGCCGCCAACATCGGGAACCATGAGTTCAACTTCGGGCTGCCCTTCTTGCGCCAGTCCTTGCAGGGCGCGAACTTCCCCTATGTCAACGCCAACGTGTACCTGAGTGGCCCAGGCCNNTTGGACCGGCAGTTCAAGGACACGCGGGGACAAAACCACCCGTTCAAGATCGGGGTGATTGGTTTTGTCCCGCCTCAGATCATGCAATGGGATCGTGCCAACCTGCAAGGTCGGGTAGTCGCCCGCGACATGGTCGAGGTCGCGCGCAGATACGTGCCTGAAATGCGCGCCAAAGGGGCGCAACTGGTGATCGCCATTCCCCATTCCGGGTTCGAGAAGGGCGAGGTCGGTGGACTGGGCGAAAACGCGGTGTCGCGTCTGGCTGAGATACCTGGCGTCGACGTGATTTTGTTCGGGCATGCGCACGCGGAGTTTCCCAGTGCGGCATTCGCCGGCCACCCCAAAGTCGACCTGGCGCGTGGAACCATCAATGGTGTTCCCTCGGTGATGCCCGGGCGCTGGGGGGACCACCTCGGCGTGGTCGACCTGAGACTGGACAACCAGAGTGGCGACTGGAAGGTGGTCGGCAGCCAATCCAGCATTCGTCCAATTTTTGACCGGGTCGCCAAGCGACCGCTGGTTGACGCGGACCCCATGGTGGCACGCGAGGTGGCTGGGGAACACGCGCAGACATTGGCCTATGTGCGTGACAAGATCGCGGTCAGCAGTGCGCCAATTTACAGCTATTTTGCGCAGGTGAGCGACGATCCGTCAGTGCAAATTGTTTCGAATGCGCAGCTTGCGTACGTCAAACGTGCCATGCAGGGCACCGAGTATGAGAAGTACCCGGTGTTGTCCGCAGCAGCGCCATTCAAGGCGGGTGGGCGTCAGGGCTGGTCCTATTTCACCGACATTGCGGCTGGTCCATTGGCAGTCAGGCATGCGGCGGACCTCTATGTCTACCCCAATACGCTCAAGGCCATGCTGCTGACAGGCGCCGAAGTTCTTGAGTGGCTGGAGATGTCGGCCGGGCAGTTCAACCGGGTGGACCCCGAGGGTGAGGCGGTTCAAGCGTTGATCAACGACACCTTCCCCGCTTACAACTTTGACACCATTGACGGTGTCAGCTACGAATTGGACTTGACCCAACCCGCAAAGTATGCGGTAAATGGAAAGCTTGAGTCGGCCACCGCGAGTCGTGTGCGTAACTTGCGGTTTCAGGGCGAATCGATTGACCGCGAGGCCCGTTTTCTGGTGGCGACCAACAACTACCGCGCGTTTGGCGGCGGTAATTTTCCGGGTTTGAGCGCAGCGAAGGTGGTGCTGGATGCGCCGGACGAAAACCGTCAGGTTCTGATCCAGTATCTGAGCCTAGTTGACGCATTGACGCCAGGAAAACTGGTCAATCCGACAGCGGACGGCAACTGGCGCATCTTGCCGGTGCCGGGCGTGACTTTGAGTTTTCTGTCCGCCAGCGTGGCAATGCGCTATTTGCCCAATCACCCGACGATTCGGTTGATCAAGGACAACGGGGATGGTTCCGCGCTGTACTCGCTTGGCGGACCTTGACGGTTGGTCGTTGAGCTGTCGCGCGACAAATGTCAGCCGGGACGTATTGGCCGACATTTTGTGGTGAGGTGCTGCGACACGGACCGGATTCTCACCTCAGAGTGGTGTTCCCACACGGCATTCATTGCGCGCGCTTAAGTGACCTGTTATCATCGAAGGCTTTTCGGAAATTCCGAAGGGATTCACGTTTTCGAGTAATTACTGCTTTTCAGACGTTTAGGGACGTTTATCAATGCCAACCATTAACCAGCTAGTGCGTCAAGGCCGCGAGGTCGAGACCATCAAGTCGAAGAGTCCTGCCATGCAGAACTCTCCGCAGCGCCGCGGCGTGTGCACCCGTGTGTACACCACGACGCCTAAGAAGCCAAACTCCGCTCTGCGTAAGGTTGCCAAAGTGCGCCTGACCAATGGGTTTGAAGTCATTTCCTACATCGGTGGCGAAGGTCACAACCTGCAGGAACACAGCGTGGTGCTGGTTCGTGGCGGTCGTGTCAAGGATTTGCCCGGTGTGCGTTACCACATTGTGCGTGGTTCGCTTGACCTGCAGGGCGTGAAAGACCGCAAGCAGTCGCGCTCCAAGTACGGTGCAAAGAAGCCAAAGGCCAAGTAAATTGACCTGAGTCCAAGGCCAAATAAGCCCTGGTCGGTTGAAGTTAAAAGGTGCTGTTTGCCGCGTGGCGCGGTGATGCAGCGTAGTGACCCGATGTTGGGTCGAGTAAGTGAAGGCCAGAATGGTTTTCGCGGCATCCGCAAGGGTGTCAACTGAAGCAAAGAGGTGAAAAAATGCCACGTCGTCGCGAAGTCCCTAAACGTGAAATTCTGCCGGATCCCAAGTTCGGCAATGTAGAGCTGTCCAAATTCATGAATGTGATCATGGAAGGCGGCAAAAAAGCGGTCGCCGAGCGCATCATTTACGGTGCCCTGGAGCAGATCGAGAAGAAGCACCCTGGCAAAGATCCGGTGGAAGCCTTCACCATGGCCATCAACAATGTGAAGCCAATGGTCGAAGTGAAGTCCCGTCGCGTTGGTGGTGCCAACTACCAGGTGCCGGTTGAGGTGCGTCCGGTTCGCCGTTTGGCGCTCTCGATGCGCTGGATCAAGGAAGCTGCCCGTAAGCGTGGCGAGAAGTCGATGGCCCTGCGTCTGGCCAACGAGTTGCTCGAAGCCACCGAAGGTCGTGGCGGCGCCATGAAGAAGCGTGACGAAGTTCACCGCATGGCTGAGGCCAACAAGGCCTTCTCCCACTTCCGCTTCTAAGAGGCGGCTACTGCGCAGCGTTTATGCGTCGTTGCGTCGGCTTGCCGTGCCATGGGCACTGTCAGCGCCGACGCGCCTAGCCTAAACGTTGCTCGCGACGCCGCGTTGTGTGCGGCAGTTGAATTCGTTTGAGCAACCTAGGATTTATCATGGCTCGCCATACCCCCATTGAGCGCTACCGCAACATTGGCATCTCGGCTCACATTGACGCCGGCAAGACCACGACCACCGAGCGCGTCCTTTTTTACACCGGTGTCAACCACAAGATTGGTGAAGTGCACGACGGTGCTGCCACCATGGACTGGATGGAGCAGGAGCAAGAGCGTGGCATCACGATCACCTCGGCTGCGACCACCTGTTTCTGGAAGGGTATGGACAAGTCCTTGCCCGAGCACCGCATCAACATCATTGACACGCCCGGCCACGTGGACTTCACGATTGAAGTCGAGCGCTCCATGCGTGTGTTGGATGGCGCCTGCATGGTCTATTGCGCGGTGGGGGGTGTTCAGCCTCAGTCTGAGACCGTCTGGCGTCAGGCTAACAAGTACAAAGTGCCGCGCTTGGCCTTTGTGAACAAGATGGACCGTACCGGCGCCAACTTTTTCAAGGTCGTGGATCAGATGAAGCTACGCCTGAAGGCCAACCCAGTGCCGATGGTGATTCCGATCGGCGCGGAAGAAAATTTCACCGGCGTGGTGGACTTGCTCAAGATGAAGGCCATCATCTGGGATGAGGCTTCGCAGGGCATGTTGTTCGACTACCGCGAAATCCCGGCCGAGCTGGTTGCGCTTGCTAAAGAGTGGCGCGAAAAAATGGTTGAAGCTGCCGCCGAAGCGACCGAGGAGCTGATGAACAAGTACCTGGAGGAAGGCGACCTGTCCGAAGAAGAGATCAAGTTCGGTATTCGCGCGCGTACCATCGCCAGCGAAATCCAGCCGATGTATTGTGGTTCCGCCTTCAAGAACAAAGGCGTGCAGCGCATGTTGGACGCCGTGATCGAATTCATGCCGTCGCCGGTGGACATTCCGCCGGTCAAGGGAATGGATGAAGACGAGCAGCCCGTCGTCCGGCAGGCCAGCGACACCGAGAAATTCTCCGCACTCGCGTTTAAGTTGATGACCGACCCATTTGTTGGGCAGTTGACGTTTGTGCGCGTCTATTCGGGCGTGCTGCAAAAGGGCGACAGCGTCTACAACCCGATCCGTGGCAAGAAAGAGCGCATCGGTCGAATCGTCCAGATGCACGCCAACAAGCGTGAAGAAGTCAGTGAAATTGTCGCGGGCGACATTGCTGCTTGTATTGGCCTGAAGGATGTCACCACAGGCGAGACCTTGTGTGATCCATCGGCAATCGTGATGCTGGAGCGCATGGTGTTCCCTGAGCCGGTGATTACCCAGGCTGTTGAACCAAAGACCAAGGTCGACCAGGAAAAGATGGGCATCGCTTTGCAGCGTTTGGCCCAGGAAGACCCATCTTTCCGTGTCAAGACCGATGAGGAGTCTGGTCAAACGCTGATTGCCGGCATGGGTGAGTTACACCTCGAAATCATTGTCGACCGCATGAAGCGCGAGTTTGGTGTTGAAGCCAACGTCGGCAAGCCCCAAGTTGCCTACCGCGAGACCATTCGCAAGACCATCGAAGATGCCGAAGGCAAGTTTGTGCGTCAGTCCGGTGGTAAAGGTCAGTACGGTCACGTCGTGCTGAAGATCGAACCCAACGAGCCAGGCAAGGGCATTGTGTTTGTCGACGCCATCAAGGGCGGTACAGTTCCGCGTGAGTACATTCCCGCGGTTGAAAAAGGCATTCACGAAGCGGTCACTCAAGGTGTCTTGGCTGGTTACCCCGTGGTCGACGTCAAGGTCACGTTGCACTTTGGTTCGTACCATGATGTTGACTCGAATGAACTTGCGTTCAAGATGGCCGCAATCTTCGGTTTCAAGGAAGGCTGCCGCAAGGCCAGTCCAGTGATTCTGGAGCCCATGATGGCGGTGGAAGTCGAAACGCCCGAGGACTACGCTGGTAACGTGATGGGTGATTTGTCCTCGCGCCGCGGCATGGTCCAGGGCATGGAAGACATGGTGGGTGGCGGCAAGGCGATCAAGGCCGAAGTGCCGTTGTCGGAAATGTTTGGCTATTCCACCACCTTGCGTTCGATGTCGCAAGGCCGTGCCACCTACACGATGGAGTTCAAGCACTACACGGAAGCCCCGCGTAACGTGTCTGAGGCCATTATGGCGGCAAGGGCAAAGTAATGACCAGGTCCCGGATCAAGATTCGCGAGGCGAATTTGCTCGGGCACCTCTGGATGGAACTTGCGGGTCAGGCCACTTGCGAAGCGATGTGCTCTGACCCCAACTGATTAGTGGAAGCTGTCTGCGACGATGTGCCACCTTGTCCCCGTGCGGGGTGAACCAGCAACATCGTGCAAACATTAAACCTGTACACGGGTCCTGTTCTTTGGAGAATTGAAAATGGGAAAAGAGAAATTCGCACGAACCAAGCCTCACGTCAACGT
>CXWL01004750.1_pt1 | contig 23671 bp, 16 predicted proteins | sample 590931 | NCBI WGS metagenome assembly CXWL01 (sample SAMEA3498368, study PRJEB10139) | groundwater metagenome | biome: water well; material: biofilm material | place: Germany | collected 2015-04-27
AACCCCGAATCTCGCCTAAGCCTCACGAAATCAGTGGCTTACGGCGGTCAGGACGGAAACTAGGTAGGAAGGTCGTGTGGGTTGGGACGGTCTCGGTGAGCCGGACGCCGGTCGCCCCTTGGTTGCCGAGGTTGGTCGTGGCGATCGTGTAGACGACGGTGTCGTTGGTGGTCGCCGAGATGCCGCCGTCGGTCTTCGTGACGGCCAGATCGGGGCCGGTTTGGCCGCGATCGATGGGTGTCGTTTCCGTGGCGGCGTTGTTGGCGGGGTTGGTGTCCGGCCCGGCGGTGCCGTCGCTGGTGACCTCGGCGGCGAGATCGAGCTGGGTGACGCCGGCGGGGAGCGGGTTGCGGACGCGGACGGCGAAGACGCGAACGCCGTTCGCCTGGGCGGCGACGGTGCCGAGGAGTAGCTCGCAGGCGGAGCCGGTGCAAGACCAGCCGGGGGCAGAGCCGGGGGCGTCGAAGGTGGTGTTGGCGGGGACGGTGGCGCGGAGGCGAACGCCGTTCGCTTGCGACCGGTCGGCGAGGTTCTGGTAGGTCAGGCGGTACGGGATCAGCTGGTCCGGAACGGCTTGAAGGCCGTCGTCGGTGGCAGTCAGGGCGAGGTCGGGGTCGAAGTCGATCGAGGTGCGGGTCGGGTCGGACGGCATCGAGGTGTCGGGGTCGTCGGTGAGAGTCGCGGCGAGGCTGGTCGCGGTGACGGTGCCACGCTGCTCGACGTGGGTCGTGGGCACCGGCAGAAAGGGCGTGGCGACCGTGGCCTCGAAGGTGATCGTTCCCTCGGCGTTGGCCGTCAGGGTCTGGAGCGCGACGCGAACGGCGTTCGCCCCGGTGGTGTTGCCGATCAGGACGACGCCGCGGGTGGTGGCGACGGTACCGGCGACGAGGCGGGTGCCGGCGCCGGGGGTGAGGTCGAAGACCACGCCCGTGAGCGCGCTGGTGTTGCTGTTGACGACGCGGGCGGTGTAGAGCAGGCGATCCCCGGGATCGGCCTGGCCGTCGCCGTCGACATCCTGGGCGAGCGAGTCGCGCAGGGTGGCGACCAGGAACGAGCCGCTCGCGGCCGGTCCGAGGCAGGTCTCCTCGAGTGGATCGGGCGTCTCGGGGTCGTCGGAAACGGTCGTTCCACTCGGCCAGGTGGCCAGGGCCTGGTTGCAGATGCGGCCGGTGAGGTTGTCGAGGACGACGGAATCGAACCGGACGACCACCTCGCCGCCAGCCAGCACGGTTCCGATGTCGACGAGGACCTCTTCGTTGTAGGGCGGGGTGCCAGGCGGCTCGTTGCCGCGGACGACGGTGCCGCGCGTAGTCGTCACCGAGCCGGGCACGACGCTGAACCACGAGCTCGAGAAGCCCGGCGGGATGGTGGCGGGGCTATCGGCGAGCGACACGCCGGTCACATCGGCGGCCGAGACGTTCTGGACGCGGATCGCCCAGCGCATCGTGTCGCCGGGGTCGGGCAGGCCATCGCCGTCGACGTCATCGATCAGGCCGCCGGTCTTGGTGACGGCGAGCGGTGTCGTCTGCGCCCCGAGTGGGGCGCTCCAGAGCGCGAGAAACAGGGTCAACAAGGCACACTTCGAGCACACGGGTCCCATGGAAGGTCTCCCTCCGTTTGACGGATCAGGTTGAAGAAGAACGGGTTACGAGATCAGGTCAGGGAATTTCGAGGTCTCTGAGAATCAGCAGTTGGACGGCAGTTCCGGCCTCAAGGGTCAAGGTCGGCGGCCGCGCGAAACCGCGCTCGAGGATCTCGGTCGAAACGCGGCCGAGGTCGGTCCCGACCTGCGCGGCCAGGATCTGTCCGGGGGTAAGGCCGAAGGCCGAGTCGCGTCTCTCGGGCTGGGCGAGCTGTACCCCGGCCGAGATGAAGGACAGCGCGAGGGCGGTTCCGAGGCGTTGGCCCCAGTGGTGATTCACGTGGGCCGGAATGCCGGACGATCCGTCGAGGGCCGCGGAGCCTTGGGGACCGAGCTCGAGGCGAACGCCGTTCGCCTGGCAGGAGGTCCACGAGACGGTGACGCGGTTCTCGCCGAAGCCGGCCTGGCCCTGGATTTCCCCGAAGCACCTGGCACCTCGCGGGAGGACGAGCCGGGAGGAAGTCAGGGTGTCGTAGATGTCGCGGATGGAGATTCCGACGACCGGCCCGGGGACGTCGGTGACGACGCGATGCGCCAGAACGAGCGGGATGGCCGTGCCCGCGGCGAGGAGCCGGTTTGAGAGGGACGTTCGGTGAGCGACGGAGGGAGAAGGCAAAGAGAAGAGCCGGGTAGAAGGGGGTTGGGGGCCTGCCGGCAGGGTCGCAAAGCTCGGCGCCGACGCCGGGAAGCTAGAAACAGAAGGCGCCGCCATCGCCTGGACCTGCGCGCTCAAGCGGTCCAGCATCGCCAAACCTACCGTGTCGCGGCCGGCCTCCGTGCCGGCCGATCCTCCGTGAGAAGACGTTGCCCCCGAATCGGCTGGCACCAGGGGAGCATCGATCGCCTTGGGGCCCTCAGCCTTCGTGCCGCGCACCAGCGGCGGCGAGGGCTCGTCCCAACCCGGCGGGTAACTCCCCTCTTCCTCCTTACCCAGCTCTTCCTCTTCTCCCCGTTCTTCGGGCGACCGATACGGCCCGTCCTCCGAGAACCGCGCCGGCCGCCCCTCGAGCAACCGCCGACCATCTTCCGCCCGCTGGGCGATGGCCTCGAGTTGCTCGGGAGTCATGGGCGGCAGACTCATGGGAACCGAAGTCTGGGCCGCCTGACCCACCGGTCGCCCCGAGAAGTTGAACGTCAGGATCACGAAGACCCCGACGACCGCGAGGAACCCCAGCACAATCGTCCGCCGCTTGCGCTGGGCCGCGTCCGGTAACTTCACTTCCACGACCCTGGCGGTCTCGGGCTCAGTCTTCGGCGCGCTCATCGCCCCACCTCCGCCGGATGGGCCCGGTTGATCACGGTCAGCGAACGCTGTTCGCGGCCGGTGCCGACGACGAGCCGGAGGCGCGCGGAAACGGTGGGGATCACGAGCCAGTCGCCCTGCTTGCCGGCGACTCGCGCCTCGAGTGGCGTCGCCTTGCCGGCGATGGTGCCGAAGACGAGCGGCGGCGCTTCGCTGATCGCCTGCCGCGGCAGGCGGACGTAGGTGCGGGCGCCGTCGTCGAAGACGAGGAGCGGCTTCCAGGGGAGAGCGCGGCGGAACGGGCGATCGAAGCCGTAGTCGAACTGGAGTCCGGTGAGGTCGCCGACGAGCGGCTCGTCGAGCGCTCGGCTCGCCGAGTCGGCTGCCAGGCGAACGGCGTTCGCCTCGATCTTCGCCGTCTCGGCCTTGGCCCAGTCGTCGGGGTACCAGAAGGAGACCAGCGAGTCGTAGGGCACTTCCTGGGCTGCTTTCGGTTTGCCCGGAGCGACCAGCTCGACGCGGTAGAGCCGGCGGTCGGTGACGATGGCAGCGTTGGTGAGCAGGTCGAACTCCCGCGGCTTGACCATCACGTAGGGTCGCGAGCCCGAGCCGATGAGCTCCACCCACTGCCAGCGGGCGGTGTCGCCGAGAGCGCGGCCGAGGATGGTCTCGCCGGGCTCGAGGGCGACCACGCAGGCCCGGTAGGGCACACACTGGAGCCGAGGCACGGCGTGGCCGAAGGGGAACGAGCGTTCGGTGGGGAGCGCCAGGATCGGCGGCTCGCCGGTTTCGGAATAGATCCGCTGACCGGACTCGAGCGCGCGAGTCTCGAGCGGCACGGGGACGTCGAAGGCTTGCGGCTCCTGGGCGCGCACGGATGGCGCGATCAGGGCCAGTGAGACGAGGCAGACGAACGGCGTTCGCATGAGGCAGTTCTCCTTTCGAGAGCGGGTCATTTCTCGGGGGCGAGCGGTGTCCAATCGAGGTCCACCACCTTGATCCCGAGGGGGTTGGTCAAACGGTCTGCGATGGCATTGGGCGGCTCGACGCGCACCGTCACGAGCGCGCGCCAGCTTTCGGTGGTCGTGCGGTTGCCGGCCGCGGTCCGGCGCTCCTCGTCCCACTGGACTTGATAGACCTCGCCATCGCCGAGCCGCAGGAAGCTCGTGATTCGCGGCGTCACCGAGGCCAGCTCGGCGCGGGAGAACGGCGGGTTCTTCGAGAACCAGTCGTTGAGGTAGCCGACCGCGCGGCCGTCGGCGAAGGCATAGGCGTCGGCGAGCAACCGGCGTTGGACGGCGCGGTCCGAGGTGATGGTCCGGGAGTTCAGCAAGAAGAGCCGGACCGCGTGCTGGACCATCGCGCGATCCGGCTCCGCGGCCACCTCCGCCGGCTCGACGCCCAGCGTCTGGCCGGCGCCGTCCACCCGGACGATGTACGGCACCACCCGAATCGACTCGGCAGCGCGGACGTAGGCCACCACGAGCCCGAGATCGAGCACGAGCAACCCACCCGCGAACCACCAGGCCATCCGCAAGGCCCGTCGCAGCGCCAAGTAGGCGTTCGTACGATCCGCCCGGACCGCGAGATAAGGGTTGTTTTCACCCAAGCGACCCGTGTCGCGGCCGGCCTCCGTGCCGGCCGATCCGGCGGGCACGATCGGTGCGGAAAGGGCCAAGTTACCCATGGCGCAACGGATTCGCGGTGGACAGAGAGAACGAATCGCCGATCCGCCGCGCGATCACCTCGGGCAGGATCAGCACCAGGCCTCCCCACATGGCGCCGGCAACCGGCAGGGCGACGAGGGTCCAGGGATCGGCCGTCACTCCGCCACCGAGGTTGGCGAGCAGATCGAGCCATAGATTCCCGAAGTTCTGGCCCACCGCAACGAGCAGGTAGCAGGTGAACATCCTCACGCCGAGGTTCACCAGGTAGCGCAGATAGCCCTCAGCGAGCGGGTACGTGAGTTTGCTGCCCCAGAAACCGAGAAAGAAGGCGAGCCCAGAGACGGCGAGCGCCACCTCGACCAGAATGCGGACGAGCTGGAAGGCCACGAGCCCGAAGCCGATCAGGAGCACCGAGGACGCGACACCGCGCCACAGCAGCTGAGCCGGGAGGTCGAGGATGCCGGTCAGCGGGTCCCACACCAGCCACATCGTGAACGAGAGCGACAGGCCCTGGTCGAGGATGGCCGAGGGCGACAGCCCCCCGAGGCCGGTCATGGTCCGGCCGATCTGGTCGAACCCGCCGACGAGCTCCGGCAGCCAGAAGGGCGTCGTGATCAAGGCGCCCCAGAGAATCAGGAACACCACGAACTTGTGGAGCGCCCGCGTGAACAAGTCCGGCGCGTCGGAGAGCGACCAGGTGGCGAGATCCCACGCGAAGTCGATGGCGAACAGGGTCACGAAAAGCGTCTGGGCCGGGCCGATCACCCGCAACAGCGTCGGGTAGCTGACCGCCTGGAAGGCGCCGACCATCTGGTCGAGGATGTTGCTCGGTTCCATCACGGGAACCCCGCGGGCAGGGTCGAAATCGGTTCGTAGGCGCCGTACCGCTGGGGTTGCACTGCTCCCCGCTCGAGCCACCGGTGGAACGTCTCCGCCGCGGTCAGCTCACGCGAAAGCCGTTCAGCGAAGGCCACGGCCAGGGCGTTGTTCGAAGCCGCTTGCAGCTCGACCGCGCGGCTGACTTCCTCCGCCGCGTGGGACGAGATGATCCCGGCCGCCTGAATCGCCTGGAGGTTGCCCTCGGCGTCGTCGAGCTGCTCCTTGGCCGCCCCCAGGTCCTGCTGGCTCTTGACCGAGATCTTGGCCATCCGATGCGTCGCCACCAGCGTCGCCCGCAGGCTCTCGAGCGTCTTCTCGATCCGCTCGCGCTCCGTCTCCCGCAGGTCCGCGACCGGCTCGATCGCGTACAGCTCCCGGAACTGGCGGTTGAAGTCCTCGCGGATGTAGACGACGGTGTCGATCTCGGAGACCAGCGACTGGAGCACGTGGAGCGTCGTCGCCAGCTCGCGGGACGACAGGTTCTCGACGTCCTCGAGGTTCTTGAGCGCCGCCCGCAGCTGCTCGTAGATCCGGATGCCCTGCTGGGTCTGCTCGACGTCCCGGTAGCGCTGGTAGTAGGCCAGCACCTGCTGGACGATCTGCAGGATCTCCTGGAAGTACACCAGCGAGTCGTGGACCGGAGTCTGTGCTCGGCTCGCGGGGGCGGGGAGCAGGAAACACAGAATGAGCAATAGGGCCGGAAGTCGGAGTTTCATGGCCTCACCTCCTCGAGAGTTCACGTCGGCACATCCTTCGGCAGAGCCCCGGGACATGCAAGCCAGCGAGGACAGAGAGGGACAGAGCGGGACAAATGAGACCAATGGGTCCTGAAGTCGACCGCAGGAACCTCGCTTCAGGGGCTCCGGCCGCCGGGTGTTCGGTCGCGAAAGAAGGTCGCTGTAGTGATGTAGGGCCGCCGCTGGACCCGCCAGAAGTACGCCTTCGGAGGCCGAGCGGGCACGGAGCAACGCCCCCGGGAGGTGCTCCCCGGGGCGGTTTCAGGTGACTCTGGAAAATGAAGGAGCCTGGACTTCCGCGAGGAGCTCCCGGTTCATGCGGTAAGAGCGCTCCCTCGCCGCGGAGCGAAGGAGTCACACCCGGCTGCGACTCACTGGCGGGCGATGGGTGGGCGGCCGGCGAGCCACTTCTCGAAGTCGGATTTTCGCCAGCCGAGGCGGTTGCCGATGATCCGGATCGGTTTCGGGAGCTCGCCCGAGGCGGCTAGGCGCTGCACGATCTTGCGCGAAACTCCCAGGCGCTCGGCGACCTCTCGAGTACCGAGGACTTGCTCCTCGGAGAACATCGAGATCAATCGGTTCACGGCCTCGACGATGGCGCGGGCTCCTTCGGGTCCACAGAGACTGGTCAATTGGAGGAGTCGGGATTCGGGAGGCTCGATCTGGGACATCGACGATGGCTCCTTGGAGGTCAAGGCCAAACACCGGAGTTGCCGCGGGGGTTCATACCTCCGCAGCATTGAAGTCTGGGTAGACTTATACAGCAACATTCTGCCTGGATCAAGAGACGCCTTAATCCCAAAGGGACCGGCGGGGCCAACGTCAGTGGAGGATTTCGGGGACCGCGGCGAGCAGCCGCTCGAGCTCTCGGCCGGAACGACGGAGGGCGTAGAAGACTTCCCGCCCTCGCCGTTGCTTCTGGACCAACTGCGCTCCGCCGAGGGTCTTGAGGTGCTGAGAGATCGCGGAAGCCGTGATGCCGACGAGTCCAGCGAGCTCGGCCGTAGTTCGGGCCGAGCGCGCCAGCAGATGGAGGATCATCAGCCGATGCACGTTCGCCCCCGCCGCGAGCACACGGCTCGCGGAACGAAAGGTGTCAAGCCGTGGGGGTGTCGAATCAGATGCGCTCAAATGAGTAACTCCCGCAGCACATTTCTACGTAGTCTTGCGGAAGAATGTCAAGCAGGTACCCAGCGACAATAGGTTCTGTGCACCGACGACGACTATTTCTGTGCAGTCCGATCGGTGGCCCCCGCCGCAGAGTCTCGTCCCCCCCTGTCCCATTTGTCCCGCCCTGTCCTCGTCTGTCCCACCTCGTTTCCGTCCACTTGACCTTTCCCCGCAAGCTCGGCGGGCATGGTCTCGCGACGCCGACTTCGCCGTCCCCTCGGGCTCCTCGCCCTCGCCGCCTTGGCGATCGCGATCGCCTGGACATCGTGTTGCCGCCTGAACCTGTCAGCATCGTCGCCCGCGGGCCTCTACCTCCTCGTTCCCATCCAGATCTCTCGGCCCTTCGAGCGCGGTGACCTGGTTCTCGCCTGTCCGCCCCCTTCGGTCAGCGAGACGGGCCGGGCTCGCGGTTACCTGGGCTACGGGCTCTGCCCCGGCTTCGTTCCGGAGCTACTGAAGCCGGTCGGAGGCCTTCCGGGCGATCGGGTAGGCGTTCGGGACTCCTTCGTCGTGGTCAACAGCCAGCCAGTCCCCGGCGCCCTGGTGCTCGCCCAGGACTCTCTCGGCCGGCCGCTCACCCCGTTCTCGACCGTTGATCTCGAGGTGCCAGCCGACTCGTTGTTCCTTCTCTCCACCCACTCTCCGCGCTCCTGGGACAGCCGCTACTACGGCCCGTTACCGCTCGCCTCGGTGCGCGCCCGGGCCGTGCTGCTTTGGAGGTTCGACCGATGAGATACCGTGGGCTCGCCGTCGCCCTTGCCCTCCTAGTCGGGCTGCCGACGGGACTTTCTGCCGCCGGTACTCTGATCTACGAACGCCTCGGCCGGCCGCCAGAGCTGGTACCGATCGCTTTCTTCGGACCGCTGCCGGTCTTCTCACCGACCCTCGCGCTGCATCTCATCCCCTTTCTTCTTCCTACCCAGCTCTTCTCCCTTGCCTTTCAAGCCCTCGCCGTGGCGCTCGCTGTTCCGGCCGGGCTCGCCGCGCTGACCGCGGCGGCAACTCGGGGGAGGGCAAGGGGTGGGGCGGTGGCGGAGACTGCCCACGGCTCGGCGCGCTGGGCGTCGGCCGCGGATCTCCACCGCGCCGACCTCTTCGCGACCCAAGGTGTGGTGCTCGGTCGTTGGCAGGGGTTGCCAGAGCGGCGGATCGTGGACGGCTCGGACCACCACATCCTGCTCGTCATGCCGCCCGGGGCGGGCAAGACGACGGGGCCGATCCTGTCGACGCTCGCCACGAACCGCGCTTCGAGCTTCGTGCTCGATCCGAAAGGCGAGCTGTTCGAGACCTCGGCCGGGTGGCGCAAGACGATGGGCCACCGGGTGATCCGCTTCGCACCGACCCTTGGCCCCTCCGTTGGAGAGAGCGCGCGTTGGAATCCGCTCGACGAGATCGAGCGCGGGCCGGGGGACGTGGCGCAGGTGACCGAGATGGCCCGCAACCTGATCAGCTACCCGGCCACGTCGACTGAGCACGGCCATTGGATCGCTGGGGCGCGGTCTCTGTTCGTGATGCTGGCCCTCCACGTGATCTACGCCGAGCGCCTGCCCTCGACGCTCGCCGCGGCGCGCGAGCTGCTCAACACCGCTGAGCCGGAGAAGCTTTTCGCCGAGCTCGCCACGTACCCCCACGACCCGGCCGGAAGCCGGCACCGCTGGCGGGACGCACTGACAGGCGAGACGCAATTCACCCACCCCGAGGTGGCCCGGCAAGCGAGGCGATTCAAGGCGACGCCCGAGCGCGAGCGCGGCAGCTTGGTTTCGACCCTCCAGCCGTTTCTCGACCTGTGGGGCGACCCGGTCGTCGCGCGCTCGACCGCGGAGTCCGATTTCTCTCTCGACGCGCTCCTCGACGACCAGCCCACCACCCTCTACGCCAGCGTGCCCTACCACGACCTCGCCCGCATCGGCGGCCTCATGCGCCTGCTCCTCACCGCCCTCTTTCGCCGCGTCACCCTGAGAGGAGCCAGCCGCGACGCCCGTCGTCTCGAAATCCTGCTCGACGAATTCGCCAGCCTCGGCCGCGTCCCGGTGATCGAGGACACGCTGGCCTACCTCCGCGGCTACGGCGTCCGCTGCACGTTGGCCGTTCAGGACCTGAACCAGATCGTCCGGAACTTCTCGAAGACGGAGACCGTGACCGGCAACTGCGGCGTTCTCGTGGCGACCGCTACGCAGCAGGCCGAGACGCGGACCCTGCTCTCGAAGCTCACGGGCGACACGACGGTCCGCTACAAGAACGTCTCGAAAGCACGCGGTGGCGGAGTCGCGGGAAGAAGAACCACGACCAGCGGCTGGAGCGAAGTCAAACGGCCACTCTTGACGGAAGGCGAAGTCGGCCAGCTGCCGCCGGACCGGGTGCTGATCCTGAAGCGCGGCGGGCCGCCGGTGCTCGCGAAGGCGGGGCGGTGGTGGCAGCTGTGAGACGAGAACAGATGACAATTCGGAGAGATGAAGCCATGTCGAGCCTGGCGATTCCAGACATGACCTCGGGCGAGGCCACAAGAGCGCGGCTCGCGCGCTATCGGCGACGGATGGAGCTGCACATCGAAGCGGCGCGGATTCGGCGCGCCGCGCCGAGGCGGCTGGCGCCGGAGACGGCCGCGGTGGTGCGGGCGGTCATCGAGAAGTTTGGTCGGATCGAAGCCAATGGCGGTCTGTGGCTGATGGTCGGGGAAGGAGTTGGACGGGAAGTGGGGGGCGATCTCTGGAAGGTGCTGGCCGTCCTCGAGGCCGCGGGCCTGGTGCGGCGGGCCGAGGCCGGGAGCTGGTGGGAGGCGGCAGGTAAGGGATCGGAGGCGGCATCAGCCCTGCGCTTCGTCGTGGCGCTCGAGCCGCGCCAGGCCTGGCGGTGGCGGCTCGTCGACAAGAACGTGGCCCTGCGGTGGGAGGCGGCGGAGGCGGCGGAGTTTCGGTTTGTGGTGGAGACCGAGACCGAGGATGACGAAGAGTCCAGAGCAGACGACAGCGTTCGCGGCCTATGAACAGCAGGTCCGATGGGCTCGGCGCGGATTGTCCCTCTACGTGCGGTTCTCACGCGACTCGAGCCCGGCAGGCGCCACCTGGTCACGGTGGGTTTCGACTGCGTGGTGTTCGCAGAGCGCGTAGAACCGTAGGTCGAAGGGATCGGATCTCCACGCTTGGCCACCTCGTTAAGCCTGTCGGCCGGGTCCTTCTTGTCCCTCCCTGTCCCTGTCTGTCCCCGCTCCTTTGACCTCTTCGCGGCGCCTGGTCTATCCCTTGCGGCATGACCGCCGCCGCTACCCCCGTTTCCACCCCCACCCGCCTCGCCCCGATCCACCTCCGCACGCTCGAGGAGGAGATCCGCCGGGCCGGCCTCTTCGACCTCCTCGCCGATGAAACCCTGACCGACCTGGTGGTCAACGAGGACGGTTCCGTCTTCGCCTCGGGGTTCGGGGGCTCGCGTTGGTGTGGGCAGCGGGTTTCGTCGGTGGTGCTGGAAGGGCTGATCGGGACGATCGCCGGGTTGCACGGCCAGGTGGTGCACGAGGAGAGCCCGATTCTCGAGGCTTCGTTGCCGATTCCGGTCGGTGGCGGAAGGATGAGGGTGGAGGCGATCTTGCCGCCGGTTTCGGCGGCGCCGATCTTGTGCCTGCGGCGGCCGCCGACGCGGATCTTGACGCTCGAGGAGCTCGAAGCTTCGGGCTCGGTGCCGGGGGCGGCGCGGGAGCTGCTCGAGCGGGCGGTGCTGGATCGCAAGACGATCCTGATCTCGGGCGGCACCAGCTCGGGGAAGACGGTGCTGGCGTCCGCACTGCTGAACTTCCTGCTCGAGGCGTCGCCGTCCGAACGGCTGGTGATCGTGGAGGAGGGCGCGCGGGAGTTGATGCTGCCGCCGGCCTCGAACGTCAACCGGTTGCTCACTTCCGAAGCGGGCGGAATCACCATGACCCGGCTCGTCCGCGCGGCCCTGCGGCTGAACCCGGACCGCATCATCCTCGGCGAGCTGCGGGGGGCGGAGGCGGTGGACTACGTGCGTGCCTCGAACACCGGCCATCCGGGCAGCGTCTGCACGCTCCACGCGAACTCCGCTCCGGACGCGCTTCACCGGCTCCACGACCTGGTCACCGAGTCCGGCGTCGCGATGCCGTTCTCGCGGGTGGTCTCCGCCGTCGATCGTGTCGTCCACGTGCAGCGTAGCGGCCACCTGCGCTTCGTCGAAACCATCTTCGAGCCCGATCCCCGGGCCGAGCCCGGCCAACCCGCGGGCCGCACTCTCTTCCACCGCCGCACTCTGACCGCTCCGTGAACCCTTGATTGGAGGACCTCATGCGCCGACTGCTGACTCTCGCCGCCCTCTTCGCCGCCCCCCTCGCCCACGCCGGCACCACCTCGGGCAATCTTCCTTGGAACGGCATTCTGGACACGCTCAAAACGAACATCACCGGCCCTACCGCTACCGCGATCTTGTTGATCGCCATCGCGGTCGGCGCCCTCTACTGGGCTTTCTCGGACGACAACCGCGGCGTGTTCCGCATGCTGAAGGGCGTCGTGGCCATGGGCATCGTGATCGCCCTCGGCACGCTGCTCTCGGCCCTCGGCGTGACCGCGACGGTGATGTGAGCCCCGATGCCGACCAAGCTCTACCCGTCGCTCGTTCGCCCGGTGCTCGTCTCTGGCATCGAGCGCGAGCTGGTGATCCTGCTCGTGGCGATCGTGCTCGCGCTGGTCTTCGCGTTCCGGCCGAACCTGGTGACGCCGTCGCTGGCCGCGGGCATCGTGCTTGTCGGCTTTCCGCGCCTGCGCCGCTGGAACCGCACTGATCCCCGAGCTTTCGCTGTCTTCCGCCGAAACGTCCAGCGCGCCGGTACCTATGCCGCGCGGGCTCGCTTCGGGGACCTCCGAACTAACGCACCGAGGACGTTCTGACACCATGCTCGCCCGCCGCGCCGAGAAGGCGCTCTTCGACCTGCTGCCCTGGGACCGCTTCGCCGCCGATGGAGTCTTACGCAACGTCGACGGCGCCCTGACCAGCTGCTTTCGCTTCCGTGGCCCTGACCTCGCCTCGGCCACCCAGGCCGAGCTCGAGGGGCTTTCGAACGCCCTCGTGCGTGCCCTGCGACCCCTCGGCGACGGCTGGATCGTGCTGTTCGACCTCTTCCGCGTTCCGGCGGCGCGCTACCCAGCCCCCGGCGCCTTTCCGGACGCCTTCACGCTCGAGCTCGACGACGACCGGCGCCAGGCCTGGGAGCGCGTGGGCGAGCACTACCGCTCCGAGCAAGTGATCGCCTTGAGCTGGCACCCGGGGTCCCTCGACGAGCGCGCCGCACTCGAGGACTTCGCGACCCGCGTCGGGGAAGTCACCTCGGTCCTCGGCGCCGTCCTCCGCCTCGAGCGGCTCGATACCCGCGAGGCCGCCAACCATCTCTATCGATGCCTCACCGGTCGCCTGCACCGGATCAACGTGCCCACCCACCACGCCGTCTCACTCGAGGCACTCTTGGCCGCGGGCGACCTCCATGCCGGCACGGAGCTGCGTTTCGCCGAGACCCACCTGGTGCCCATCGCCATCGCTGGCTTTCCGGAATCGGTCTCGCCCGGCACCTTCGACTTTCTCCACGAACTCGGCTTTCCCCTCCGCGCCACCTTCCGCTTCCTGCCCTTCGACCCGGCCACCGGCCGCAAGGCCATCGAGCGCGCTCGCTCGCGGTGGTCCACCGCCGGCATTCGGCTCAAGGACGTCTTCGCCATGCTCACCGGAGGCGTCACCCAGAAGCCGACCTTCGGCGACCGCGTGGCCCCCGCCCTCGCGCAGGATGCCGATGACGCGCTCTTCGTGCTCGAGCGCGAGCAGATGCCGTTCGGCCAGCTCACGCCCGTGGTCACGGTGGCCGCCGAGGACCGCGCCGTCGCCCTTCAGCGCGCCGGCCTGATCCTCAAAGAGCTCCGCAACCGAGGTTTCGGCGCCTGGATCGAGGAGACCAACGCGCTCGAGGCCTACCTCGGGTCCCTGCCCGGCGAAGGTCGCTCGAACGTCCGCCGGCCGATCGTCTCGCTGGGTGCCCTCGTCGACCTGTCCCCGGTCACCTCGGTCTGGGCCGGCCCCGAGCGCCACCCGCATCCCCGCCTTCGCCAGCACCCTCCCCACGTGGTCGTCTCGACGACCGGCTCAACGCCCTTCGCCCTGAACCTCGCCGCCCAGGACGTCATGCACACCCTAATCGTCGGGCCGACCGGCTCGGGCAAGTCCGTCCTTCTCAATCTCCTCCTGGCCCAGTGGTTCCGCTACCCGGACGCCCAAGTCTTCAGCTTCGACAAGGGACGTTCCCAGCAGGCCCTTGTCCAGGCAGCCGGCGGCGAGCACTACGACCTCGCGATCGGTGGCGAAGCCGGCGCCCACTTTTCCCCGCTGGCTCATCTCGAGACGCCCCAGGACTTCCAGCGCGCCCACGACTGGCTACACGATCTCCTCGCCGCCGCCGGCCAGGAGGTCGGCCCCGCCGAGCGCGCCAGCCTCGCCAAGGCCCTGCGCCACCTGGTTGAGTCCGAGACCCGCACCCTCACCAACCTCGCCGTCAAGCTCCAGGATCGAGATCTCCGCCGCGCCCTCGAGCCCTACACCCTCGGCGGCGCCTACGCGGAGCTGTTCGACGCCGAGCGCTCGCCCATCCGCGAAAGCCGGTTTCAGGTGTTCGAGATGGAAAACGTCTTGCCCCTGAAGCGCCGCGTCGTCGCTCCGCTCGTCATCCACCTCTTCGCCGAGCTCGAGCGCCGCCTCGACGGCCGGCCCACGCTCCTCGCAATCGAAGAAGTCGCCGGCTATCTCCACGACACCCTCTTCGCCGAGCGCTTCCAGGCGTGGGTCCTCGAGCTGCGAAAGAAGAATACCGGCGTCGTCTTCGTCGCCCAGAACCTGACCACGTTCCTCGAGTCCAGCCTCCGCAACGTGCTGCTCGAGAACGCCCCGACCCGGATCTACCTCCCCAACCCGGCCGCCCGCGAGCCCGCCGTCGCCGACGCCTACCGGGCCTTCGGCCTCAATGAGCGCCAGATCGAGATCCTCGCCACGGCCACGCCGAAGCGGGACTACTACCTCGTGAGCCCGGACGGCTGCCGGGTGTTCACGCTGGATCTCGGGGAGAAGGCGTTGGGGGTGTTGGGGCGGGTGGGCGAGTAGCGTGAAGGTGGCGATCAGAGCTGCGAAACGGCGGCCGAATCGGACCGTCCGCGAGAGCCGTGGACGGAGGGCCGCGATCGCTTGAGGGCATGCGAGAAGGGATGGTGATCAGGCGGCGACGCGACTGAATGGGCAGCGACGAAGGCTAAGAAAACAGCGGCTTACGCCTCTTCCTCGCCTGGATCGGTGCTGGGGGTTTTCGGACACGTCGGACGGAACAGCGGCGAGGTGAAGAAGCGGGCGAGCTACGCTTCTTCTTCGCCAGGTTTGGCCCCGCCGGAGGCTTCGGAAAGGTCGGACGGAACACCGTCGCCCGGCACCGGCATTGCCAGCAACACTGCGCAGCCAATTACCCTGCCGCTGCTTTCGCTTCTAACGACTACTGCGTGCTGATTGGTGGACCAGATGTGCGAAACCAGGACCTGGATTTCGTCAGCTTCCTCAACCCTCCGCCGAAGGGCCTCGAAATCGAATTCATGTGCTCCAGGCCATCGAAGCTCGCTCTTGATATTAGCGTATGATTCCAGGAATTCGTGCTTGCCAATGCAGGCCTCACTGACAGAGACTTCCGTTGCCAAATTCTCTAGGGCTTTTCCTACCCAACGGCAGGCGGGACTACTCGAGCCTACTTGGGCGATCGCGTCAGCGATTCTTCGACGGACTGGCGTGCTGCCTGGCGTAGAATTCCAGGCCTCAAGATCCACGGGCTTGAAATGGACTCTTAGAGCAGGTCGATAGTGCACGTCAACGAAGTTCAACAGTGCCTCGCGCTCGGCAGCCGTCAATGACGGTGACAGATCGAGTTTCGCGCTCGAGAGATCGAAAATCGTTTGAGCGTCGCCACAAGATCGAATTACCCTTGGGATGTCGGCCATCCAGGCAAATTCCTTCTTGATGAGGATGGGCCGCCATTTAGAGTAGGGCAGACTCCTGGCCTTAAGCCACGATAATATTCTTACAATCACTATCATTATTCGATCGTGACCGAACTCGCGCAGTTGGTCTGATAGGGGACTCACGACCTCACCGCGGTCTACGTAGACGATCCACGAAGACAACAGCGCCCTCGCCGAGGCCACTAGACTAGTATCTGAAGTGGACATACGCCAGCATTCTCCGAATGTTTGGGAATTCCACCTGCGCCCCTGTTGCGATTTGAAATTGCCTTTCGTAGAAGCGCGCTCGATTCTCGCGGCTTTTTTTACTGAGTGCTTTCACGCCTGGAACAGGATTGTCGGGGTACAAACCCGATAGGTAGTCAAGGCTGTGAGTTCCTTCATGTACGACCTCCGATAGCTTTCCAGTGCTCCTGAGATAGATTTGATCTTTTACATGATACCCCAGGGCCTGTTCTGCGTTAACGGCGCTTCCGGAATGCCTCGCGTACGTTCTCTCAAACAAGCCGTCCCCCAGAACGTTAAATCGAACTCGGCCCTCGCGGACTGCTCTCGCGACTCTGCTACCCTGTAGCGTATAGCCTTCAAGCTCAAAGAGAACTTCGTCTCGACTAAGTCCGGCTAGAGAACCGACGGCCCTCGGATCGTTCTCGCCTTGCCATGCTGGTCGGCGCCCAGGGCCTCGCCACTTCAAGAGTGACTGGGGCCCAACAACCGTCGCCTCGGCCACCAGCTCATCAGCAATTCCAAGACTAGCAGCTCCGGCGGCTCGCAGCACCCCCCCACCCGCAGCGCGGCTGGCCAGGAAGCCACCGACGGCGGACGAACCCATGCCGACGAAGAGCATCTCGTGGTCGGCAGCGAAGATGCGGCCGGAGATGTCGATCCACTGGCCATCGGCGTAGATGTTCTGCTCCTGGCTAGAGAACATCACCTCCCCGGCCCTGGGCACGCGGCCCGTTGCATTCCCAAACTGCCGCCGGGCGTTGAGGTGGCGCGCGAGTTGTTCGGACTCCCTCGCGATGTCGAAGTCCGTGAAGAGCAGTTCTTCGAGGGCGTTGGCGGCCTCCAGCCCCATCGGGTCCGAGTAGTTCGCCGGGCTGTTCATCCCGTAGGCGTAGGCGTTCGGGCCGTCCACGTAACCCAAGGGGTCCATGCTGACGAAGCGCCCCATCTCGGGGTCGAAGAAGCGGTTCCGGGCGTAGAGGAGCCCGGTCTCGTCATCTTCGAGCAGCCCATGGAAGCCGAAGGCGTTGGCGGCCGCGGAGCTGGCGGTCCAGTCGCAGGGGTCGGCGCCGTCGGCGATTACACGCCGCTCGCCGAAGGGGCTGTAGTCGTAGCGTTCGACGAGGTCGCCGTTCTCGCGGCGCAGCTCGGCGAGGTTGCCGAAGACGTCGAAGACCGGCAGGTATATCTGTTCGAGTAGGCCGTCGCCGTCGAGGTCGTTCTCGAGGCGGAGCAGCTCGCCAAGCTCGGGACCGAAGAGGCGACGGCTCGCGAGCTGGCCGTTTCTGTATTCCTCGATCGGCTCCCAGTCGTCCCAAACGGTTTCGGTGACGATGGTGCCGACTTGCTTCTTCACGCGGCGGTTGAAGGCGTCGTAGCTGTAAGTGGCAACGACGGAGCCGCCGAGGTCAGTGACGACGGTGAGGCGGTTCTTGTAGTCGTACTGGAAGCGCTGGCTGCCCTTCCTCACCAGGTTGCCGCTCGGGTCCCACTCGAGGGTTTCCGCGCCCGCGGCGCTCGGCCGGTTGCGGCCAGAGGGATCGAGAGGGAAGGCGGTCGTCGATGCGCTCGGCTCGCAGGCCGTCTGCTCGGTGTGGGCGAGCAGGTTTTCGGCGGTGTCGTAGGTGAAGTTGTCTGTCCGGAGGACGGTCGGCGTGGTGGCTGGGGCGACCGGCGGTTTCGTGCGCTGGGCGCCAATCAATCGGCTGGCTTGATCGTAGGAGAAGGCGGAGTCTCCGAGATCGACCGGGCTCCTCGTAATCGACGCGATCAGGCTCTTCGGCGTCCACGCGAGTGTCTCGGTCAGCGCTCCCGGCCCTCCTACCCAGCTCTTCTCCGTCAACCGCGCCGCGGCGTCGAAGCTGCTGGTCGCTGTGAAGCTGGTGCCGAGGGTCGTGGCCTGGCGGCTGAAGCCCTGGTAGGTGAAGGCGGCGCGGGGCTCGGGGGAGGAAGAAGAGAAGAACTGGGTAAGGGAAGAAGGTCTTCCCAGAGCGTCAACGGCGAGCTGGTACGAGGGACCCGAGGGGTAGGTGAGCGCCGTTCGTGCTCCGATTTCGTCGTAGCCGAAGGTGACGGCGCGGCCGTTCTGGGTCTCGCCGAGGAGCCGGGAAAGGCTGTCGTACCGGCGCTCGGAGACGACTGCGTCGACTCCGGTGCCGGATTGGGCGCGGGTGAGCCGAGACAGGCCGTCGTATTCGAAGGCTTCGGCGATGGGGCCGACGACGCCGGAGCCCAGGGTGATGGCGCGGGCTGTGAGCCTTCCGGCTGGATCGTAGGTCAGCTGTTGGACGGTGCCGCGGGGGTCGGTGACGACGATCGGGTTGCCGGTCGCGTCGAAGCTCGAAAGCTCGGTCGTCGAGTCGGGGAAGACGGTAGCGACGCGCCGGCCCAGGGCATCGTAGGAGTACGACGTGAAGTTGCCGAGGGCGTCCCGGTAGCCGGTCAGCCGGTCGCTGTCGTCGAAGAGCTGCTCGACGCGGATGCCCTCCGGCCGGAGCATCGCGATCGGCCGGCTGCCGAGGTCGTAGACCGTCTCGGTGAAGGTGCCCTCGGGATCAACTACGAGGCGCGGATTCGACAGGGCATCGAAGGTGACGGTGGTTTTCTGGCCGAGGCCGTCCCGGGACTCGATCCGGCGACCGAGGGCGTCGTAACGGTGGGTCACGAGGCGCGTGGAGCCGCCCTCGGTGAGGGTCTCGATCGTGGGTAGACCACCGGGGTCGAGGGTCAGAGCCGCGCGGTTGCCGAGGAAGTCGACAACGCTGAGCAGCCGGCCCAGGGGGTCGTAGTCGCGGAACTCCGCGAGCCGGTCAAGCGGATCGGTGATCGAGATGAGCTGCCCGGTGAGGTCGTACTGGTAGCGGGTCCTCAGGGCCTCGCCGACGGTCGGATCGCCCAGGCACAGCGTGGGCGGCGTCGGGAAGAGCCAGGCGGTCTGGCTCACTGCCCGGTCGCGGGCATCGAAGGCCGTGTCCGCGGCGGTCAGGAGGCAGCCGTTGGCGTCGACAGCGCGCTGCTGGATCGGTCGATTGAGCGCGTCGTAGCTGAGGAGCGCCTTATCGCCTCGGGGGTTCCTCGATTCAACCGGCCGCCCGAGCCCGTCGTAGCGGGTCTCCCAGCGCTGGCCTCGGCCATCGACGAAAGCGATTTCCCGGCCGTCCGCGTCGTACTCGGTCACTTCGACAACTGTCTGGAGCAGGCCCGGGCCGGAATGGGTGGCTCTCACCCGGCGCTCGGCATCCAAGTACTCGATTGTGGTCGTTTCGCCCTCCGGGCCGACGATTTCCACGAGGCGCTCGGCCGCGTCGTAGGTCCTCGTCTCGGTGGCAAAGACTCCCGAGGTCAGCTCGCGCTCGAGGGTCGACGGTTGGTTTCGTCCAGGGAGGTAGGTGACTCGAGTCCGCGCGGTTTGAGAGCCGTCGTCGCCAGCCGCGCGGCGGATCTCGATGACCCGATCGAGGGCGTCGTAAACGTACTCCGTCTTCACGCCGGTGCCGGGAACGGACTCCTCGATCAGGCGATCGCGCTCGTCGTAGATCCGCTCGGTGCGGGTGCCGCGTGGATCTATGATCGCGGTGACGTTCTTGCGCGCGTCATACTCGAAGCGGGTGGTGGGGGGCGGAACGACGCCCAGCTGCTCGACAGCTGCGAGGTCGCCCTCGACCGAATAGGTCATCAGGCTGACCCGGCCCATTTCGTCGGTCTGGCGCCGGATTCGCCCGCGCTCATCGAGCACGAGCTTGCGCAGACCCGTGACAAGGGGTCCGGCGTCGGGGGCCTCGGTGACCTCGAGCGGCCGGCCGTGGTCGGCCGAGATCTCGGCCGCGATCCGGGCCTCGCCGTTGTGCTTCCAGCTCGTGACCTCGTTGAATTCCGGGTCGTACTCGTAGGAGTCGACTTGCTCCGCGAGGCTCGGGTCTCCCGAGGCCGGCGTGGTCGTGGCGATCTCGAGATTGGCGAGGTTGCGGGCGTAGAGATCTTCTTCCGTCTCCCCTGTTGGGTAGGTGAAGCTCTGGCGAATGCCGGTCGCCGAGGTGTGTTCGGTCATCCGGCCGTGGCTGTCGTAGCTCCAGTTCCAGGCACCACCAGCGATGTCGGTTCGCTGGGTCGGGTGGCCGGCGTCGTCGTGCTGCCAGGCCTCGGTGAGGCCCGCACGATCGGTGATCGTGGCCGTCCGAGCGGTGAAATCGTAGGCGACGGTGGCCGTGCCGCCGGCCCAGCTGGCGGCTGTGACCTCTTCCGTGCGGCCATCGCCGCTGGCATCCGTGAAGGTCCAGGTGGTGCGGTCTTGCCCCTCCGGGTCCACCCAGGCGACGAGGTCGCCGGCTTGGTGGAGAGCCGTGGCGAGGGTGCCGCCGGCAACTTCTTCGTAGCGGTAGCGGGTGACGAGGCCGGCCGGGAAGGGCTGAGCGCCCGTGGTGATCGGCGGGGAGGTGACACTTACGAGCCGGCCCGCGGCGTCGTAGGCATAGCTCGTCGTTCGGCTCTGGAAGTCGACGAACGCGGTCAAGCGGCCGAGGGCGTCGCACTCCAGCCGGTGAATCCGGCCGCGGTCGTCACGGATCTGGCTGAGCCGGGAGTAGGAGTCGTAGCTGAATTGAATCTCGCTGCCCCGCTCCCCGGAGCGGCGCGAGCGGTCGCCGATCGCGACCAGGCGGCCCCAGCGGTCAAAGCGCAGGGTCTCCCCATGGGTCAGCTGGAGCTGCCAGCCGTTACTCAGCCGCGCGAGGTTGGCGAAGACACCGTTCGGGGAACCATAGTCGGGTCGCCCCTCCGTCCGCTTCCGAAACACTTCACACCGCCCCGAGCCATCTCGGTATTCGATTTCCCCGTTCGGCATCTCGCGGAGGCGCTGGCGGAAGCCGAGCTCCCAGCCGGGGCCGAGGGGGCCTTGGCCGATCGTGCCGGAGCGGTAGTGGCGGGCGACGACGAGGTCGAGGCCGATGCCTGGCAGGGAAAGATCGACGGCAGACAGGGTGAGCTCGCCGGAGTGGAGGAAGACTCCGGGCGGGCCGGCGGCGGAGAGGGAGGCGTTCTGGGCCGGCTCCTGGTCGGGGGAGCAGGTGGTTTCCCAGGGAGTCGAGGGGAGCTGGAGGCCGAGGCGCGCAAGGCGCTGGGGGCCGAAGAGCGGCAAGAGCTGGGTAGAGAGGGAAGACGGGAGGCGGACGGCGATCGTGTCGCCGGCGAGGATGGATTTCACTCCCGCGGTCGTTTCGCAGCGGGGGCAGACGGCGTTTTCGTCCGTCGTCCGCTGGTAGTCCGGCGCGGCGCGGAGGTCGGCGACTACAGCGATTTCTTCGGAGAGATAGAGGTGGTGGCCGTCCTCGCGGGGGTCGGACGAGAGGCGCCGGAGGGTGAGGGCCTCGGTGCCGGTGCGGCTGGTGGGTGGCAGACCGGGGGTCGTGGTCGGGTCGCCGGCGCCATCGATCTCCTCACCGCCGGGGCCGAGGCTCACGACGTCGAGGCGGATCTCGTCGGTAGTGAGGCCGGGCAGGCTCGCGAGCACGCGGAAGCTGCCCGCGAGGTCGCGAGTGGCGGAGCTCGGCACCCCGTGAGGAGCCAGCTCTTCCACCCTACCCAGCTCCCCTGCTTCTCCGATCCTCACCGCCTCGAGCCGCGGCTCGGCGATCGAGATGGCGGTCAGGCCCGAGCCATCGACGCCGCCAGCGAAGGCGAGGCCGAGCTCGGGGATGACGAGGGCGGGGGCATTGACGTTGCCGGGGAGGTCGATCACCTCGAGCACGCGGTCGTCCCGGCCGTCGCCGTCGAGATCTCGGGGCAGGCCGGTGAGCGGCTTGTCGAGGTCGACGATGGCGAGCCCGCCGCCGGTGCCGGAGACGTAGGCCTTGCGCTGGTTGCGGTCCACGGTCAGCTCGGCGGCCTCGATCGGCAGCGGGACGCGGGCGGCGAGGATCAGGTTGTCGCGGTCCTCGGCGTCCAAGATCAAGAGGCCCGCCGTGCGGTGGGTGACGAGCAGGTAGTCGCGGGGCTCGGCTGGCTGGGCCGTATCTGCCGAGCGGAAGGCGTAGTCCGTCAGGACCTCGAGCGCCGAAACCGCGGCGTTGCCCTCGATGCGCAGGCAGGACTCGTTGTAGAAGCGGACGTCGCCGAGGTCGATGGGGTCCGATTCGAACAGCGCCACGCCGCGGAAGCCCACGAGGCCGGCCACGGTGAGACGGTGCGGCGCGGCCGGGTCGGACGAGACCAGCGGCGAGAGATCAAGGATCGCGCTACCGATCTCGAAGACCGGCTGGTTGCACAGCTGAAGGTTGGGGTCCTCTTGGCCGGTGTAGAAGCCGAGCAGGTCGGACTGGGTGGCGGGCACGTCGCCGTGCTCCTCGCGGTAGAAGGCGTTGACGTCGACGACCCCGATGCCGACGCCGCGGACGACCACGTAGGCCAGGCTGCGCTCGTTGCGAAGCAGCTCGAGGGCGTCTCCGGGCTCGGCGTCGATCGACACCGCGAAGGCCCCCGCGGCGTCCGCGTCCACCCGCTCCCAGCGGCCGCGGGTGCGGTTGAACAGGCTGACCGGGAGCTTCGGCGTAGCCGTACCGCGCAGCGTCAGCCGGACGGCGGTGCTCGGCGGCGGAGCGAGCGGCGCGGTCTCCACCGCTATGCCCAGGGGTGGCGCGGCGCCGGCCACGAGGTCCTGGCGCGTGTCCTCGGACAGCACTGCCACTCGCCGAGGCGAGCCCTCGGGGAGGCTCGAGAGGTTGTTCCCCAGGGGGTCCGAAACGAGCGTCGAGCCCGCGTAGGACTCGGTCAGGGGATCGAAGATCTTCAGCTGGCCGAAGCCCCCGATGCCGCCACCGGTGACGAGCACACGGCCGTGGGGGTCGACCGCCAGGCCCTGGACCGGGTCCGCGAGGGGGAACGGGTACACCTGGGCACCGACGCCGCCCACGGCGGGAAGGGCGAGGGGATTCGAGACGTCAATCACGCCGAGGCCCTGGGGGCCGGCGGCGACGAAGAGCCAGTCGCCGAGCCGGGCCGTGTCGCGCACCTCGGTCAAGGCCACGTTGCCGAGTACCTGGCTCTTCTCGATCTCGAAAGGCAGCGAGAGGTTGACGCCCCAGGCGTTGCCCTGGGCGTCCGAAAGCCCGGGCCCGAGCTCGAGGATGTAGCGGCCTCCGGCCTGCCAGCCCGCGGCGGGGGCGATCTCGAGGACCTCGCGGCTGCCGAGGGGCGTGATCCGGGCCTGGGCGTCGCGGCCATTGGGGGCGCGTACTAGGAGGCCGGCGAAGCTCTCCCGCAGGGCCTCGGAGAAGGAGATCCGGATCGTGCCCGTGGGCGGCAGCGGAGCACCGACGGCGAGCAGGTAGGGCTTGCCGAGCTGGGCGGCCAAGGTCAAGGTGACCTCGCCACTGGCGCCGGCGCGGACGGTCGCACCAGGGCTGCCGCCGGCGAGCGCGACGAGGGTCGCGTGGGTGCCTTCGGCGAGGGTGCCCGCGGCGAAGGTGATCCGCAGGGTGCCGCCGGTCATTAGGGCGGTGGTGCCGGGCGCGAGGGTCTCGAGGCCGTTTTGGTCGAAGCGGATCGGCACGAAGCGGAACGGCGTGCCGTCGACGGGCACCGGCGGCTCATGGTCCCCCGGGTCCGGCGCGAAGTCCGGGATCTCGCCGGGAGGCGGCGGCGGAGCGTCGGTGCGGAAGACCTCGAAGCCGGTCGAAAGATCCCGGCCGACGAGGCCCAGGGGCTGACCGCGGCGCGTGGGTACGAGCAGGCCGAGCGTGAGCTGGGAGGAGAAGACGGGGGAAACGCCGGCCGCCATGCCGGACAGCGAGGTGAATTGGACGAAGAGCGAGTCGAAGAGGGACAGCGGCAAGACCAGGTAGTCGAGCGGCGACGCCGGCTCGAGGATGAGGTAGCGGCCGGAATCGTAGATGCCCGGCAGGCGGCGTTTGCGGTCGGTGAGGGTCGCGGCGGCGGGGGCGGATTCGAGGTCACCCCCACCCACCCCGGCCGCCACAGGTGCGGCCGCTACCCGAGAACCGTCCTCCGTCGCCGGCATCCCAGGTGCCACGGGGGCGGCCGCCACCCGATCCCATGGGGTAGCGGCCGGGCCTGTCCCGGCC
>CXWL01008267.1_pt1 | contig 23671 bp, 36 predicted proteins | sample 590931 | NCBI WGS metagenome assembly CXWL01 (sample SAMEA3498368, study PRJEB10139) | groundwater metagenome | biome: water well; material: biofilm material | place: Germany | collected 2015-04-27
GCCGAAGAGGCGGAACCCGACTTTACGCCGACGCCCGCACCGATCCTTGCCCTGACGGCCGGCCTGGCGCCGTCCACGGCCGAACAGGCGGCGATGGTCGCCGCCTGGAACGAGTTCTACCCGGATCAACCGGTCACGAACTACAAGGAACTGAAGGGTCGTGTCGGCGGCTCCAGGGCCCGTGACCCGATGGTGCTCCAAGTGCTCGACTACGCCTTCACGGGCGAGGAGCCGATTACCGTGTACGAGTGGACCATGCCCGGCGCCGTGCTCCCGAACGGGACCCGCCAACAGGCCACGGTACGGGTCACCGATGCCGAGTTTGCTGCCATGAAGGACCAGTACGGCAAGGACTTCAACTCGAAGGACGTCCTCAAGTTCGCACAGATCGCCGCCTCCGTTGGCCTGACCGAGGCGTCCAGTGACGCCAGGAACGGGAGTCCGATCCCGGCGTGGCAGATCATGGCGGCGATCGCCGCCAACCGTGGCCTGTACGACGTCGGCGTTGACGTCACGCCCGACAAGGGCCTAGAGCCCCGTGCCGGCGTTGCCGGTGCCGGTACCGGATTCGGCGGAGGTGTTGCTGCGGCGGCGGCACAAGAGCTCGCCAAGCAGCGCCAGAAGGCCAAGCTCACGGCGTCGGAGATCGCCCAACTCCGCAATGATGCCCTCACGTTCAAGCAGGGCCTGAATACGTACGGGCAGAACGATCTGCTGGCGTTCGTGTCGATCTTCAGTAGCCCGCTGGCCCTCAAGCTCTCGACGACCCCGATCGACAAGTTGGATCCGATCGACCGGAAGCGCATGAGTTCCATCATGCTCAACTCTGGTTTCAGTCCCGAACATCTCGCTTCGATGGGCTATGCAGCGCTCGGCGAGGCCGACCTCGACGTGAACCGCCCGGACTCCAATGGCGGCAGCTCCGGATCGGTCCGGACCATGCCTGATCCGGAAGCGATCCGCCAGCGTGCCAAGGACATGTACAAGGCGCTGTTCGCCTCCGATCCGTCCGAATCGGAGCTCTCGGCGCTCGTGGGTGCCGTGAGTGGGGCGATCTCGGGTGCGGCCGACAACCAGAACATCGACGCCGAAGCCCAGATCCGCAAGCGCCTCGAGTCCGACCCGCAGTACGCTGACCTGTACGGCAAGACGCCGTCGGGCATGGGCGAGCAGGAGTACCAGGCCCAGTTCCGTGCGGGTGCGGCGTCAATCATCGGCGAACGGGCCCCCGACCCGAACGTGGTCCGCTCCGGGCTGCGGACCGGCCAATATCAGACCGCTGTCGGCGCTGCGGCCGTCGGTGCCGGTACCGATAATTCGACTTGGATGGGGCGCCTCGCCCAGGCGGCCTCTCTCGTGAACGCCAACACCTGATGGCGCTGACCGGCGAGCAGGTCGCCCAACTCCTGTACGGTGCCGGGTTCCGTGATCAGGACCTCGTCAACATGGTGGCGATCGGTCACCGTGAGTCCAGGTACGAGCCGTCCGCTCACCGCACCGACAACCCGGGCGGTGCGACCGGCGACTTCGGTCTGTTTCAGATCAATGCCATCAATCTCTCGTTCCTACAGCGAGAGATTGGGATCACGTCGATGGCCCAGTTGTTGGACCCGGTCACGAACGCCCGTGCGGCGTTCGCCTTGTTCCAGAACGCCGGCCTCGCCCCGTGGCGAGATGGTGCCGGCGGGTTCAATGCGGCCGGGGACCCGATGTACGGCACGAACGCTGGGGCAGCGAGCACTGCCGTGCAGAACGCCAGCAATCAGGGCATGCTCGGCGCCACGGCGTTCACCGGTACCAACACGCCATCAGCAACTGGAGGGGCCATGCCCGCATCAGCATCGGGCGGCCCGTTCCGGCTCCCCTCCGACGCAGTCCTGTACAATAACGGCCTCGCCCTGTTTGCGGTCTTCGATGTCGGCGGGGTGAAGATCTCCTATGACGTGACGTGGTTCGACGGTTCGGTCGACCTGGCGGGCCTGAACCAGAACGTGGTGACCGCCGAGGAGTGGGCCTCGTTCGGCACGGTCCACGCCGGTAACGCCGAAGAGCTTCGTGGGCTCGAGGTCCAACACCCGACGTTCCGTGCGTTCTGGGACCAGATCCTGAACCAGGTGATGGGCCAGAACAACCCGGCCCGCACGGACCCCGGCGTACTGGCGGTCATCGCCCAACTGGCGGGCCGCCCGGACATGACCCCAGCCGAGCTTCAGAACCTGCTCCAAGGAACGCAGTGGTACCAGGACAGGACCACCAGCGAACTCGAATGGAACGGTCTTGCCGAAGGTGAGAAGGTTCGCCGCCGGGACGAGATGGCCGCCCGCATGGTGCAGACCTGGTTCCAGTTCACGGGCGAGAGCGTGTCGACGTCGGACCCACGGATCGTGAACTACCTGGAGGACCTGGCGTCCGGCAAGCGTGGGATCGGGTCGTGGACCGAAGACACCGTGAAGGCGGCTGCGGTCACCAATGGCGAGTCGCCGTACTCCCGTCAGGTCCGTGACGAAGCCGAGGCCCAACGGGCACGTGGGGTCGACGTCGAGAACACGGCCCAGCGGGTCCGGGACCTGGCACGCCGGTGGGGCGTGCAGTTCCCTCCGTCGAACTTCCAGGACTGGGCGACCCAGATCGCCGAGAAGACCATGTCCGAGGCGGACGTGTTGAAGATCTTCCAGGATCAGGCGGCCGTTCTGTACCCGTGGAAGGACCCGACGATGGAGACGTCCACGGCCGCAGGCCAGTGGACGGCCGCCTACGAACGGATCATGGAACGGCCGGGCGATCTCATGAACACCCAAGTGCAGGCGGCCCTCACGGCCGGCACGCCCGTATGGCAGTTCGAGCAGGACCTGAAGAAGTCGTCCGGATGGCTGCAGACCCGCAACGCCCGTGACGAGATCTTCTCAACGATGTCTGAGGCCGGTCGCCGGCTCGGCTTCGAATGAGGGGGGTGTAGTCGATGCCGGCACCCAACTCGAACACCTCGGTCGGATGGGTGTCCCCGCCGCCGGATGCACCGACGACACCGACACCGCCACCGGCCCCAGCTCCGGCTACGGGCGCCATCACCAGCGGCACCAACCTCCTGGCGGAGGCTCGGGCGGCGTTCCCCTGGATCGACCAGATCGGCCTCACGCCCGAGTTCTTCCAGAACCTGATCGCCACCTCGGCCTCGTCGGCCGAGATCATCACCCAGCTCCGTGCGGCGCCGCAGTACCGCCAGCGGTTCCCGGGCCTGTGGCGTCAGGACGGTTCGATCCGGATGACCGAGGCTCAATACCTGGCTCGTGAGGCCGACTTTCGCACCCTACTGTCACAGAACGGTCGTGCGGCCGACTACACGACGCCAGGGTCGCTGGTCGGGTTCTTCGATTCGGAGATGGACCCGAACGAACTGAAGGATCGGCTGGACGTGTATCGCCAGCTCCAGTCGTCCGGGCGGGCGACCCAGGACGCCTTCTACGTGTATGCGGGCCTGCGGGTGACGACCGACGACCTGTATGAGGCGACCGTCGACAGCGCCAGGGGCGACCGACTCGTGAACGAGTACAACTCACGGGTCGCCAGCTCCAGCTTCGATTATACGACCTGGATCACCCGGGCGACCGAGCTCGGGTTGGAGCGTGTGTCCCGAACCCTGACCGGACTTCAGTCGTCTGGTGCGGTGACCGGGACCGCCGTGCAGACGGTCCTTCGCACGGACCCGACGTTCGCCCGGACGATCATGGACGCCCTGTACACGGGCGGCCAGCCCGGCAACAACCAGTTGAACCTACAGGAACTGCTGTCCACGTTCGAGTATGCGGCGATCGGCGCTGCGGCATCGAACGCCGGGCTTTCGCTGCCGTCCCGTGAGCGGATCGCTGAGATTCGTTCGGCGGGCGTGGACCGGGCCCGAGCCCAGCAGGCGTACGTCCAGTACGGCCAACAGCGTGGCGTGTACGGCGCTGCCGTCGAGCGCACGGGCGGCGGCGAGTTCGACCAGGACGACTTCGAGGATGCCGCACTGTTGGGCAACGCCGGTGCGGCCGGCCGTCTCACGGCCGGCCTGGCCCGTGAGGACGCAGCGGGCAAGGGTTCCGGCCAGTTCGGCGTGCAACTGGACCGCCAGGGCCAGTTGGAGCAGGCCGGGTTCCGGTCCCCGTTCGCCTGAAACTTCTAGTTCGGGGAAGGAGTTTCGCAGCACACCCGCCCGAAACTTCTGGTCGGTGACTGAATTTACTTCTGGTCGGTGACTGAATTTCCCTTGAGTGGAGGTCGGTTCCCCGAAACTGCACGTTAGTCGGACGCCCCTTGGGGGGTGGGTTTAGACCTGCTGTTCGGGCTCCCCCGCCCGACAGAGCAGCGTAGTTGAAGGGGCGTGGAGTACATGGACAACGGTGCGGCCGAGGCCGGACAGGAGTCCGGAGGTTCCCTCCGGGAGAAGCTCGAGGCAGCACTGGCAACCAACGCCACCCTCGCCACGCAAGTGGCGAGCTACCAGGCGAAGGATCTGATCAGTGCGAAGGGTTACAAGCATGTAACCGCCGAGGAGCTCCAGGGAGTGAAGCTCGACGAGATCGAAGCCAAAGCGGCCGAGATCGAGCAGACGAAGGTGGCACAGCGTGAAGCTGTCCTGCGTGAGGTGCTCGGCGACAAGGTCGACAAGGCAGATCTCGATGCGATGGTCAAGTCGCTGGTCGGTGACCAGGGTAACGACGGGGCCGGAGCGCTCGACCGCATTCGTGCGATCGGGAAGCAGGCGGCCGTCCCGGTGTCGAAGCCTGAAGATGCAACACTCTTCGGTCCTTCGAAGATCCGGGCAGCGTTCGCTTAGCTGAACCCCACACCCCCCTTCACAACTAGGAGCCATCATGGCATCAGGGTCTCTCACCCTGCTCGAAGCCGCCAAGAGCGGCGGCGAGATGAAGAAGTCCGGAGTCATCGAGACGATCATCCAGGAATCCCCTGAGATCGAGATGCTGCCCTGGATGACGATCTCAGGCAACGCCTACAAGCACACGGCCGAAGATACGGTCGCCTCGGTCGCCTTCCGTGCGATCAACAGCACCTACGGCCGGTCGTTCGGTACCGACACCGAGCACTACTGGGGCGTTGCGATCCTCGGTGGCGAAGTGTTTATCGACAACTTCCTGCTCAAGGTCACGTCCGACCAGGCCTCCGCCAAGGCCAAGCAGTGGATCAAGATCTCGAAGGCGAACGCCATGCGTTTCGGTTACGAGTTCTACAACGGCGACGGGACCGGCAACGGTTTCAAGGGCATGAAGAACCTCATCGCCGAAGGCTTCGGCCAGACGTTCGCCAACTCGGTGACCGGCGCCACCGTCAGCCTCGACAAGCTCGACGAAGCAGCGGACCTGTTCGTGAACCAGGGCGGCCCTGAGGCCCTTCTGGCGAACCGCACGTTCCGTCGTCAGGTCACCAAGGCCGCCCGCACTTCGGTGACGGGCGTTTCGCTGATCGATGTCGGCTCGGACGTGTTCGGTCGTCAGGTCACGACCTGGAACGACGTCCCGATCCGGATCGTCGGCAACACCCTGGACGGGTCCGGCAACGTCGTCCCGGCACTTCCGTTCACGGAGGATCCGGGCGATGCGGTCCTCGACACGTGTTCGGCGTACTTCGTCAAGTTCGGCGATGACGACATCACGGGCCTTCTGGGCGCCGGCGGGTCCTTCGAAGTGAAGGACTTCGGCGAGCAGGAAGCCGCCCCCGGCCACCTCGGCCGCATCGAGTGGTACCCCGGTATCGCCATCTTCAACCAGTACTCGGTCGTCCGGTTCACCGGCACCACGGCAGTCTGAGGAGGACACAATGCCTGGAACACTTGCTCAAGACAGTCTGGCGCCAAACCTGCTTGCGGGTGCGACGCTGAACGCCGCCGGCACCACGAACGGCACCATCGTCACGCTCGACCGTCCCGGCGAAGTAGCCTTCGTCTTGACGTTCGGGACCGTCTCCGGCACCTCGCCGACGGCGGACGTGACGGTCCAGGGTTCGGACAGTTCGACCTTCGCCTCTGGTGTGATCACCTACGGCCAGATCGAGACGTCCGGCACGCAGACGGGCCTCGTCCGTCAGATCAGTGCCCGTGCGTACCACAAGTACGTGCGGGCGATCGTGACGCTCGGTGGAACCTCACCCGTCTACACGGGTTCGACCCTGGTCCCCCGGCAGCCGCACGATCGGCGCACTCGGTCCGTGACCGCCTGAGTCGGGTCCGCCTGGTCGGCGGTCCGCAACCCCGCCCGATGGCGGGTCCATGCCGGGAGAGGCCCGGCCGGTTCAAGAGCCCGGGCTTCGGCCCGGGCTCTTGATGTTTCCCGTCAAGGGCCAGGGGGTGAGTACATGCATCTTCGTCCCGCCCTTGTTTGCACGATCGTCCTGGTATTGGGGGCCTGTGTGGTTCCGCCGGTGCCGGTCTCGCCTCCCGGTTCGACCGTAACCGTTCCTTCGACCGACCCGTCACCCACGGTTGCGCCGACCACCACCCCATCGCCGCCGGCCACCACGGTACCCGTGACGGTCCCGACGACCGCCCCAACCCCGACCACAGTGCCCGCCACAAGCACCACGTTGGCGCCTCCCGCACCAACGACCGTTCCGGCACCCACAACCGCACCGAATCCTCCTACGACCGTACGGCCCCAGCCGAACGGTCTGGTGGCGAGCACGGTGGCGATCCAGGTCCCGTCCAACGACGGGACCGGTAACTTCCGGACCGCCTGCCGGTTCTCCCACTTCCTGTCGGACGACCCGATCGTGTTCCCGGGTCAACCGGGTGCGAGCCACAACCACACGTTCTTCGGGAACATGAGCTTCAATGCGAGCACGACCACCAGTAGCACCGGGAACTCGACGTGCGACGGCGGAACGGCGAACCGTTCCAGTTACTGGGTCCCAACGGTCCGCAACGCTGCCGGTGTGGCCCAGGTCCCGAGCCTGAACCTGGTGTACTACAAGAGCGGATATCAGGGCGTCGATGACGAGAAGGGCTCGATCGTGCTGCCGGTCGGGCTCAAGCTGATCACGTCCACCTACGCCTGGACGTGCGCACAGTCGGGCGTGGGTAACGTGAGCGCCCAGAGTTCGACGATCCCGACGTCCTGCCCGACCGCAGCCAACCTCCTGCACGTGGTGGTCTCGTTCCCGCAGTGCTGGGATGGGGTCAGCCTCGACTCCCCGGACCATCGCAGTCACGCACGGTTCGGCACGTACGGTATCGGCTGCCCGGCCTCGCATCCGGTGCCGCTCCCGGCGATCCAGTTCACGATCGACTGGCCGATCACGTCCCCGCTCGTCGGATGGTCGCTCTCGAGCGACCCGGCCGGCGGGCCCGGTGGAGCCACGATGCACGCCGACATCTGGACCGGGTGGGACCCGGCCGTGTCGGACCTGTGGCTCACGAACTGCACCCGCCGGAACGCCGACTGCTTCGTTTCGATCGTGGCCCCAGGGCTGCGGCTCGCCTGACGGGGGGTGACGTTGTGACACTCTCTCGCACGTTCAATCTCCGCCTCGCCGAACGGGTCCTCTGGACGGCAGTTCAGGCCGGGCTCGCCATCATCACGGTCGAGACGTTCGATCTGCCGGTCCAGTACGCACCGATGATCGCAGCCGCCCTGTCGTGGGTCAAGGGGCAGGTCGCCCGCAGGGTCGGCGATCCGAACGATCCGGCCACCCTGCCGGCGGGGGCCTGAACCCGATGGAACCGGCCGAGACGTACGCCGAACACCTGAACTGGCACGTTGACGTCCAGGTCCAGAAGTGGGACGACTCGGCGGCACACGACGCCGGGGCAGATCCCGATCGTGTCGACGTGTTCGAGCACAACCTGCTCCTGAACGCAGGGATCACCCGCCTGATCAACCTGTTGACCGGTGCCGGTGGGACCGCCTACAACGTCACGAACTCCCGGCTCGGGGTCGGGATCTCCAACGTGGCAGCCTCGGCCGCACAGACGGACCTGCAGGGCGCCACCAAGTACTACAAGCTGGTCGACTCGGTGACCCCGGCCGCACAGACCGTGACCTGGGTCGCCACGTTCGGCACGGCCGACGGGAACTTCGCCTGGGAAGAGTGGTGCGTGGACAACGGCTCGGTGTCGAGCGCCACCGCAACCGCACCGGCCCTGAATCGACGGGCCGTAGCGATGGGCACCAAGAACGCCGGCAGCACGTGGACGCTCACGGTCTCCATCACGATCAGTTGACCCCCGCATGGCGATCACGTTCCGTACGGGCACGACGGTCGGCGGCACCTACGGGACCGGCGTAACCCTGGCGCTCCCGACCGGCACCGTCTCGACGGACATAGTCGTGGTAGCGGTCGGTCTGGGCACCACCACGCTCCCAGCGTTCACGGCCTCTGGGTTCACGACGCAGTTCGAAGACATGGACAATGCGAACAACGTGACGGGCCTGACGGTCATGACCGCCAACGGCTACACGGCCCCCGGCAACATCACGATCTCGTCGTCCACGTTGGCGTCCGGCGACGGGATCGCTGGCGTCGCCGTTGCCGTGGTTGGCGCCGACATCAACAACATGGTGTTGGGGGCCCTGTACTCCCAGGGTCCCGGAGGCGCCAACTTCCTGATCCCGGGCGTGACGACCACGGTCGCCAACTCGGAGGTGCTGGTACTGGGCAGTCAGGCGTTCGCCGGCACGGCCCGGACGACCACGCCGGCGAACACGGAACGGGGCGCCATTGATGCGACCGTGATCGCCTCGATCCCGTACGCCTCCGCCGGGGCGACCGGGACCGTGACGGTCACCAACACCAACTTCTCGTCCGCCATCTTCGCACTTCTGGCCATGCAGGAGCTGGCGGTCGCCGACGTGCCGTGGCTGTCCCGCCGGCGCCGTCACGCTCCGCTCGTGACCCGCTGACGTCCGGCCGGGGGTGAGGGTAATGCCCGCATCTACCGGAACGTACAAGGTCACCAGGACCTCGACAACCACCTCGACGGCCATCACGGTCCTGCAGGTCGCCGTCCCGGCGAACTGTGCGATCGAGGTGTCCCGTATCGAGGTCACCCAGTCCACGATCACCACCACGGCCGCCACCCGCATCCAACTGTTGCGCAAGTCCGCTGCGGCCACCGTCACCTCGGCCACGCCCGTCCCGTTCACCGAAGGCGGTCAGGCCTCGAAGTGCGTCGGCGGCACGGCCGCCACCGGCATCACGGCCACGGTCGAGGGTACCGACTCGACGGTCCTGTGGGAGTCCGGGTTCAACATCGTGAACGGTGTGCTGTACCTGCCGCCCCCCGAGGCCAGGTTCACGATCGGCCCGTCGGAGATCATCGCCCTCAAGTTCCCGACGGCGCCCACAAGCGCCGGCTGGATCGTCGAGATCGAGTGGATCGAGTACTCGTTCTGATGGACGTTCTCATCACGTCCCATCCGGCGGACCTGTACGCCAACGATCACCAGACCCCGATCTCGGTCGTGTCCGAGCAGCAGTTCGACTACGCCGACCACTCGTTCTTCGCCTGGGGTGACGACGTCGCCTCGGCGTACCTCGAGATGTACGCTCCGCCGAACCGTGAGGCACGCCTCACGTTCGTTGGCCGCTGGGTCGACGCTGACGGTGTCGCACACGCCCAACAGCTCGACGTGAACGAGGGCGTCAACGTGTATGACTTCGGGCGGTACCGTGCCGTTGTGACGACCTGAGTAGGTGACCCGTGGCTGCGGGGAACGAAGGGGAAGTCCACCGCAAGGGATATCTACACGAGGTCGAGGGATCTCAACGTAGGAGCCGACGACGTCAGGCGATGACGGTGACGATCGGCACGGCCGACATCGCCTTCCCGCTCGCATCGAGCCAGGCCGCCCGGTCACGCCGTTCCCGGACCCAGGTCGAGAATCGCCGCACCGACGACAGGATACTGAAGTACCAGTGGCCGGCACGCCGGGTCCTCGTAGAGGACGCCGGCGTCACGCCGATCAACTCGACCGACACTGGATCAGGGCTCGACAGTGAACTGATCGCCGTAGCGGTCCCGTCGAGTGACACGGGCCTGGGGGTCGACAGCGAAACGCTTGCCGTTGCCGTTCCGTCCACCGACACCGGGTCGGGCGCCGAAACCGAGTCGGTAACAGTGCCGGTGTCCAGCACCGACGTCGGTGCTGGGTCGGATTCCGAGACGGTGTCGGTATCGGTTCCGACGACCGACACCGGCACCGGCGTGGAGGCGAACTCCTCCACCGCAGCCCTGTCGCTCACCGATACCGGTTCCGGCGCCGACAGCGAGTCGATCACCAACACAGCCTCGGTCTCCTCGTCCGACTCCGGGGCTGGGGTCGAGACCGAGTCGATCGTCGTCAGCCAGAACGAATCCATCTACGACCTGGACGTCGGGTACTCGGTCGAGGCCGAGGCCGCACGTGGCATCCACATGCTGGAGCTGGCGCTCGGAGCCGACACCGAGGCCGTGTACCCGGTTGTGGAGACGTTCCCGGACACCGACATCGGTACAGCCACCGAGCTACAGTTCGTGCAGAAGGTCCGGGCCGGGAGCCGACTGTCAACCGTGCTTGGAGGACCGCTCCAGGTGTCCGACGAGCGGGGGGTGTTGGCGTGATCGCCGTCTCTGTCGCCCTCTCCACGCTCGTGGACCGGGCGCTCCTCGAGCTCCAGGGCCCGGCCGAGGTCGGTAGGCGGGTCGTGCTCGGCACGGACGCCCTCGGAGCGTCCGATACCACCTTCATGCTGGTAGGGGACCCCGTGAACACGTCCGATCTGGTCGAGTTCGGTGACGAGTTGGTGCTCGTCACCGGCAAGAACACGGACCCGGACCCGATCTACACGTGCGCCAGGGGCTACTTCGGCACGACCGCCGTAGCCCATCCGGCAGGGGACACCGGGACCGTGAACCCGACCTGGCCTCGGATCAGGGTCGCAGAAGGGGTTCGGCGTGCGTTCACCCGCATGGAGGTACTCGGGCTCCCGCTCCTCACGTCCGGGACCTTCAACCGAACCGCCACGTTCCAGTACGTCCAGATGCCCGAATCCTGCCGTGACGTGTACCGGGTCGGGTACCTGGTCCCCAACACCGGTCGATTCGTCGAACTGGACGGCTGGCGGTTCTTCGACGACATTCCGACGTCGGTGCTGTCCACCGGCAAGATCGTCCGCCTGCCCAGGTACATCGCCGATGCGGACGACCTGCTGGTGACGTACAAGATCCCGTACCGGTGGTCCACGTATCCGGCAGTACCGAGCGGTGCTGCCACGATCTCGGTCCCCGAGGGCGCCGAAGACCTGCCGGCCGCCTATGCGGCCGCCTGGCTGATCTCTTCCCGGGAGATCTCCCGTTCGGAGATCGACAAGTCCGAGGAATGGAACCGTGGCGAGCCGTCCCGTGGCGGAATCTCACTATCGCTCGTCCGAGCGAAGTGGCAGGAGGTGTACCGCCTGATCGACGAGGCGAGACGCCTCAACCCCATCCCTGTGGCGAGACCCTTCGTCCCCATGCCGAGGATTTTCTGATATGGCGACCATCTTCCAGAATCACATGTCAGGCACACTTTCGGCGGACCCTGGCGCAGCCGGGGTCACGATCAACTCTGCGGCCCTGGCGTCCCTATCGGTCGTCGGCGCCCCGGACACCATGTGGATCGTGCTCGACCCGACCGGTGTGGGCGGCGCCCCCGAGATCGTCCAAGTCACCACACACACGTCGTCAAACACGGCGGCAACCGTAGTCCGGGCCCAGCAGGGCTCGACCGCACGTGCGCATGCGATCGGAATCACCTGGGCGGTCGCCGTCACCAAGTCGGACGTCGACGAACTCCCGTACCGGAAGCTGACGACCACCGGCGACATGCTGATCGCCTCGGCGGCGAACACGGCGGCCCGGCTGGCGGTCGGTACCAGCTCTCAGGTCCTGACCGGTGGGGCCACACCGGCATGGGGGACCCTGCCGGCCGGTGCTGTCGGCACCGGCCTGATCACCTCAGCCATGATCGCCGACACTACGATCGTGAACGGCGACGTCAGCGCCTCGGCCGCCATCGCCTACTCGAAGCTGGCCCTGACCGGCTCGGTGGTGCAGGCGGATCTGGTGACGGCGCTCCAGAACCTGCTCGTGCCGGCCGGCACGGTCGCCCACACGATCGCTGCGGCCGCACCGACCGGCTGGTTGTTCCACAACCAGGCTGTCGTGAACTGCAACACCACGTATCCGGCCCTGTTCACCGCAGCGCCCGCCTCGTGGAAGTCGGGCAACACGCTCAACATCCCTGACCTGTCGAACCGCACGATCCTGCAGGTGGGTGCCACGGCCCTGGGCGCAAACGGTGGCTCAAACACGGTCACGATCGCCGAGACCAACCTGCCGGCACACGCCCATGCGGCCGGAACGCTCGCCCCGTCCGCCCACTCGGTGTCGGACCCTACACACGGTCACGGTGTCACGGATCCGACGCACGCACACGTCCAGAACGTGGGCGTGCATGGGATTGGTGGTGCCTCGTTCAGGGCCGACTACGTCACCGACACCACCACCGGTGGTGTACTGCCCCAAACGGGGGTGTCGGTGGCAGCGGCTGCCACTGGTGTTACCGTCAATGCGGCGGGGACTGGCGTCACGGTCGGGGCCCACACGATGTCGGGGTCGACCGGTAACGGCAACGGTGCTTCTACGGCGCTGACGACCACGCCATCACACGCCGCATTCAACTGGATGATCAAGGCGCACTGACGTGGTTGCCACCGCCGCAGTCGGGTCCACCCGGCTCGGGTCCGGGGCGGTAGCGGGCGACTTCGTTCGTGTGCCGCCGACGTGCGTCGTGACGGCCCCGATAGGCACCATCACCTCGGCACCCATCACGGTCACGTGGACGTACTCGTCCACGATCGGCCGACCGCAGGCGACCTACAGGGTCCGGGTCATGTCGCAGGACGGCTCGATCACGCTGTTCGATTCGAACACGTTGTCGGGCACGGTCCTCACCTACAACGTGTCGTACGGCCTGTCGGTCGGGTCTACATACCTGGCCCGAGTCACGGTCGGTGATCTGTTCGACACGGGAACTAGTGACGCCGAGTTCACCTACGACGACGGCTCGACGGCGTTCCCTTCGGTGGCGAACGGGGTCGGGTCCGTGTACGAGGTGGCGATCAACGGTGTCGGCTACATGTTGGCGGACCACCCGGACCGTGAGCTCAAGTACCAGCGCCGTGTCGTACCGCTCGACTCGCCCCGACTCTCGACTTCTGAGACCCCGTTCTCGCAGGCGATCGACCGGTACACCCTGGCGTCAGGTGTCGACTGGTCCGACGGTGCCGGCCAGCTCGTGTTCGACCGTGACTCGTCGTCGTCGAAGGCGTTCCGGCGGGCGGACGGGATCGACCCGTTCACGGTGCCCGGCTCGCTCCGGTTGGTCCCGAACGGCGAACAGAAGGTCTCGTCCGCCTACGCCACGCCACGGGTGGTCGTGGCCGGCTCCAAGCTGTACGTGCTGACCGGAACGGGAGCGTTCTCGGCGTACGACGACCCGACGGACGTCACTGCAACAACGTTCACGATCGCCGCCGCAGCCGCCCTCAAGGCGGTCTGCAGCGACGGCACGTACTGGTACTACGCTGACGGCGCCAACGTATACCGGAACAATACGCCCGCAGATCCGGGGGCCGCATGGTCCGCCTCCAACGCTGAGGTGATCGAATGGTGCGGGGACCGGATCGTGATCGCCAGGTCGGACGGCACGTCAACCACGCCGAACGTGGTCGCCGTCATGGCCTCGGCCGGCACCGAGGTCGGAGGCACCCAGATCTGGACCCTCCCCGCCGAAACGAAGGTCACGTCAATCACGGCCGGCGACGGCTACATCTGGTGGTCCACGTACCGTGGCGACAACTCGACGATCTTCGCCTGGCAGATCGGGTCCGTCGAATCGTACTTCACGGCACTCGAGATCCCGGCCGGACAGCAGGCCACCAACATCGGGTACTACCAGGGGAACGTGTTCATCCGGACGATCGACCTGAACGGCCGGGGGATCATCTATCGGGCGGTCCCCAACGCCGGCAAGCTCACACCGAGCCGGGTACTCGAGATCCCGACCGTCGGCGGGAGCACCCAGTCCGAAGGCGACTTCGCCGGCGACGACAGGTACGTGTACTTCTCGTGGCGCAAGATGGGCGAGACCACCCTGACGGCGGCCAAGACTGGGTCTGGGATCGGTGTCATCGACCTGGCGACCGGCGGATGGACCAAGTGGTGCGGGTGGCGGCAGGCGACCACGGAAGGAACCGGAGCGGTCCCTTCGATCGTGGTCTGGTTCGGTCGACCCGTGTTCGTCATCAACGACTTCGGGTGCGTGGTCGGCGATATCGACGACGGGGCCGGCGACGACGGCACCGTCAACACTGGATCGCTGGAAACCAGCCTGATCGACTTGGGGACCTCGCTCCGCAAGGTCTGGACCGAGCTCGACGTGACGTTCGACCCGCTCCCGTCGGGCGGACAGATCGAGATCTCGTACTCGGTCGACGGGGGGGTATCCTACGATGCGCTCCTGGCGGCCGTAACCGCCGGCACCAAGACCGCACGGTGGACCCTGGGCCTCGAGTCGGACGTGATCTCGTTCAAGATCAAGCTGACCGGCACCACCGTCACGCCCTCGTTTCGGACCCTGACCGTCAGGGCGAACCCTGTCGGGCTCGCCGATCAGATCCTGGTCCTACCGATCAACTGTGCGGACAGGGTCACCGGCTTGAATCGACGGGAACTACCCGAGTCGGCCGACGGTGCCGGTGCCCGACGGGCAAGGGTCCTCGAGAACCTGGTCCAATCACGGGTTCAGGTTCAGGACGTGGACTGGCCGATCACGGGCACCACTCAGACGTACGACATGATCGCCGCCGACGTGACATCGGTCGGCGTGTTCGACCCGTCCAAGGGCAGACAGTCCCAGGCACAGATCACGACCGTGACGCTCCGCAGGAGCCTCCGGTGATGGTCTTCTCCGAGGCCACCAATGTGGCCACGGTGGCGGCCGTATCGGCCGTAATGGTGGCGATCCTCGGAATCGTTGGTTCGTTCATCCAGAACGGCGAGACCCGGCGCCGGAACACGGTGGAACATGACAACGGTCGAATGGAACGGGCGACCGCCGAGCAGCGACTACACGAGCGGCTCGACTCGATCGACGGGTGGGCGTCCCACACGAACGGTCTGCTCGTGACCCACGTCTCGGACCCGAACGCACACCGGAAGGGGGGAACAACGTGAAGATGTCACAAGCGAAGATGCAGCAGATGGGCGGCAAGGGCAACCTGAAGCCGAACTCGAAGAAGACGGCGAACGCCAAGAAGTCGACCAGCAAGAAGAAGTACTGAGCGGGTACGTTCCCATTCTTGAATGTGTGGGTACGTTCTCAGTCGAACCGGAGCTGACGGCGCACGACCTCGTCCCAGGTGGAGGTCACGTCGTCGTCTTCAAGCTGTTCGGCGATCGTGTCCCGTCGGCCCTGGTTGTTCAAACCACGGAGCCGTTCCTCTTCCTTGCGTGCCTTCCGGCCCCTCTCCATGTGTTGGTGGAGCGCACCGTGCTGGGCCCTCATAGCGCCAACTCGAACGTGTCCGCCAGGGCCGAGGTTCGGGTCGGGTTCGACTCCAGGTACACCGAGGTCACCCCGACGTTCGAGTGTCGCAACATCCGACTGATGTCCGTGATCGGCAGACCCTTGGCCTCGAGGATGCCGGCAAACGAGCGACGCATGTCGTGCGGGCGCAGGTCCGTGATCCCGACCCGTTCGCCGAGCGTGCGCACGATGGCCGGGATGGTGCTGGAGGAGATCGGGCGCTGCCAGTAGATCGTTTCGGGGCGATTGTTGGCGGCCAACAGGACCGGCAGCACGCTCGTGCATCCGAGCGGCGCCTCACGACGCCAGGACTGGAGCTCGATCCGGGTCTGTGGTGGCACGCCGAGCGTGGCCAGCTTGGTGCCCTTGCCGACGAACGTGTAGCGGGACAGGTCCGGCGTGAACTGGTCCCACCGCAGGCCCGCCAATTCGTGCCGGCGTAGTCCCATCGTGAACCCAACCATCGCCAGCACTCTGGCCCGACGACCCCCGGGGTCGTCCGGGCAGGACCGGATCAGATCGGCGACCTGGAGCTCCGACAGCCAGTGGTGCTCGAGCACGCCCTCATGTCCGGCCTTCACCGTGAACTTCAGGTCGGACGCCGGGTTCGACTTGACGAACCGCATGTACGTGGCCCACTCGAAGAACGAACGGATCTTGGACCGGCGGTTCCGGACCGTGTTCGGTGCATGTCCGAGGCAGAACCGGGTCAAGTGACCGGTCGTGAACTGGTCTATCGGCAGGTCCTTGTGCTCGTATTGGAGCTGCCTGAGGATCTGCAGGGTCGTCGAGCGGGAAGAGCTGGTGCGGCACGATCCGGACTCGTTGGCGAACCGGATCGCAGCGTCTGGGTAGAGGTTCATGACCGAACCGTACCAGGTCCATGTCGGTAAGACAACTGGTCACGTTGAACTGGTCGTAGGAGTTCCCTGGTCAGAGCCCATATTCTGGGCCCAGTTTCAAGATCTGTCAACCCTTGGGTTCTCAAAGATGGAGCCAGCCACGAATCGGGCCACACCGCCGGTTGGGTCCGGCCGATAGCTCGAACGATCTCCGTTCGAGCGGAACACGTCGATGGGGTGCGCTGGCGACAGTTGAAAGGCCGACACGGGCATCAGGGGTGAGGTCGCAGTGAGGATGTCGCCCCAGATCGTGGCCACGTGAATGTGGCCCTCCAGGGCCTGGTGGCAGGTGGGGTTCAAGTCGAGCAAGTAGCCGTCATGTGGGCCGCCGTACAGGGCGAAGAGGGGACCCACTAGACCCGCTCCCCGGACTTGATCGCCTTGACGGTCATGCCATTGGCCACTGCGAAACGCAAGCAGTCGATCTCTTCAACGAACACCCGAATGGCCGGGTGGTCGGGATAATAGGCGACCCAGACCACCTGTTCGTCGGCCATCAGATCGTGTCCTCGTCGATCCCGAGCGGGTCATCCATGACGTACTGGTCGATCCGCCGCCCGTCGCCACGGTACCGACCGTTCAGGACGGCATGAGCCTCCGAAGCCGACATGTAGTCCCAAGTCGGCGAGATCAGACCACGAACCAACTTCTCCTCATAGAACGGGTCCGGGGTCTTCCCCTTCTCCTGCCACCTCTGATGGGCCGAGCAGAGCCCTGACGTCGTAGCGGGCTGGGAGCATCGCCCCCACTTCGTCATCTTCGAGCAGCGCTGTGCGGAGCGTCCGGACCGCTTCCGCCAAGAGTTCCCGGGCCCTCTTGGCGCTGACGCCAATTTCGGTACCGGCGTCGATGTGTGTTGCCCCTCCGAAGAACATCCTGGAGGTGACGTGACGATGGTTGGTCGGGAGCTCGTCAACGAGCTCCCGAAGCCGTTCGACACGGTCGACAGGCAACGGGGCCGGCTCGAGATCGAAGTCGTCACGCCGGTACCACCTCAACTGGCCGGGGTCGACTTCGAGAGGGCGGCCGCCCAGAAGACCACGGCCGTCTGGAGGTCCTGAATCGACCCACCGTTGTCGAACACCTTGTCGAAATCGTACCCCACGAGGCCGGTCTCGGACACGTGGCCGGTGGCCACGTGTCCGGGCCGATCGATCCGGATCACCTTCCCGCCGGCTGACCGGATAGCGTCGGCCTCGTTCTCGAATCGAACGTCCGGGAACACCACGTTCCCGTCCTTCACGGCCAAGGCAAGGGCACGGTCCACCCAGAAGTCATCCCCGAACACGGTCCGAGCCCCGAGCCCAAGGTTCTGGAGGAACCTGCGGACCTCTGGGTAGGAGTTCTTGGCGCCCTCCCACCCGAGGCCGGCGACCACCCACGCCAGGCGCCCGTGACCGATCGAGGTATTCACCGTCCTCGTGGCGCTCGTGATCAGGGGGTCCACCTCTATCGCCAGGGCCTTGACGGGCTCGGCGAAGGAGAGCTTGCGGTACCCGAGCTCACGGATCAGGCCTTCGGCGGCCGTGTCCTTGCCGGTACGGGCCACGTGTCCGATGCCGATGATCATGCGGGCCCGACCAGGCCTTCCCGGCGCAGGCCCTCACTGTAGAGCTCACGGAACGAGTGACGGGCGACATCGACCAGGTACGACCGCACGGCATCTGCGAGGATCACCTGTGGCGGGTGACCCGAATAGAACGCTGCGTTCTCGAGTGCTTCGTCTTCGTCGGCCGACAGAATCAGCACGTGTGCGGTGTCGCCTGGGTCGTGGGCCAGGGCGGAGCCGTGGGGCCGATCCTTCCAACTGTCGGTGTCGGGCCCGGCGGTCGGGCTGTACAGGGTGGCACTGCTCATGACATTTCTCCCTTGATGTAGGACATGACGTCCGGCCAGTTGCCGGCCGAATAAGTCGCCGGCGAACCCTCGTTCCAGGGGCGAACGAACCTGATGGCCCGCTTGCCGGCGGCGGCGAGGTCCGCAAGGACCTCCGGGCTGTCATCGACCCAAATGTCCGCACGGACCAGCCGCTTGGATAGGTCGTTACGGAACTCGACCGGCACTTGGAACTGGCCGGCCAGGGCGAGCGCTGCACGCTCGCCGGACGGTGGACGGGCCGTGACGAACAGGAACCGGCAGTCGGGCATCTTGCCGATCCAGCGCAGGGCGCCCTGGACGCCCGGGACGAACGGTTGGGTCCGCCAGCCATCGGCCTCGTTGAACCACTCGTAGAACTCGGCCATCGACTCGAACACGGTCTCGGTGAGACAGGCGTCCCACGTTGCAAGGCGGGCGAGCGGGATCTCCACGTCGAACTGGTGCTGGTACAGGTCCGCCCAGTGGTACTGCCACTCGAGCGTGACGTTGTCGATGTCCACCGCCACCCTCATCCGAACTCCTCGATCGAGTCGTCCGGGACCTCGAAGAACGGGTGTTCGCCACGACGGAACGAGACCGCCGTGCCGCCGGGGCCGATGGCCCCGTAGGTGGGGCCCGTGAACCGGTACACCGTGTCGCCCTCAAAGAGGCTCCGGGCGAGCCACGGGTACCCACGAACCGGAAGGTCTCTGGTCACTCGGTACTTCATCACTGCTCCTCGGAGGTCGGTACGAGACATGCGGACTGCTTCCACGGGACACCGATCTGGTCCGCCAGGATCGTGGGTAGGAGCTGGTTGGCCGGGTCCGTCAAGTGCCGGAACTGGGACAGGTCGATCACCCACTTTCCCTTCTTCCAGCCGGTGGAGCCCTCACGGTTCAATCGTTCCCGGTCCGCAGCGATCACCTCGTCGACCCTGGCCAGGAACCAGCGGTCGAGCGGGAGGTCGTGGAGGATGAAGTAGGCGTGAGGAAAGTGACCCATCGCCCGACGGATCGACAGCTCGTCGAGCACGAATGCGTTCTCCTGGATGCACTTCGGCGGCATCGGCCAACGGGTCGTCAGGTTCTGACGCTTCTCCTTCACGTCCAGAAACACGCCCGGCACCCAGAAGTCCATCCGGTCATCGGCGTCCAACGAGGCGATCTTGTAGCCGCCCAACCAGGACCCGACCAAGTTCTCCGAGGCCCGGGCGGCGGTCTTGTCATTCGCTCGCTGTTCGCCGGTTCGTGCGTACTTCACAAGGTCATCTCAGTGTGCATCGAGGCCGCTAGATCGAGGTAGTGCTCGAGCGGGAGCAGTACGAACGGGCCGTCGCCTTTGCGCCGGTCGCCGGACCACAGGACCGCCCAGCGGTTACCGCCGGCCTTCTTGCGGGCGATTCGGGCCCACTCAAGGAACCGGGGGGTCTCGGTCTTCTTGGCCTCATGGAGCCAGGGCACGCCGGTGAAGTCCCCGTGGTCGAGGGTCCCCTTGAGGGGGGCCCTCTCGACCCGATCACCGAACACTTCCCGCAGGAGTGGGACCAACTCCACCTCGAATGCGGTGCCCTTGGCTCGAGCCTTGCTCATGACGACACCTCCCCTTCGAAGACCAGGGCGGTGCCGGAGACCTGGGCGTTGCCGAAGACCCGGGCGGTGTCGGAGACCTGGGCGTTGCCGAAGACCTCGGCGGTGTCGGAGACCTGGGCGTTGTCGTAGACCCGGGCGTTGCCGTAGACCTCGGCGTTGCCGGAGACCCGGGCGGTGCCGAAGACCCGGGCGTAGCCGTAGACCCGGGCGCTGCCGGAGACCCGGGCGGTGCCGAAGACCCGGGCGTAGCCGTAGACCAGGGCGCTGCCGGAGACCTGGACGGTGCCGTAGACCTGGGCGTAGCCGGAGACCCGGGCGTTGCCGTAGACCCGGGCGCTGCCGGAGACCTGGGCGGTGCCGAAGACCCGGGCGTAGCCGTAGACCAGGGCGTTGCCGTAGACCCGGGCGCTGCCGGAGACCTGGGCGTTGCCGTAGACCCGGGCGTTGCCGAAGACCCGGGCGGTGCCGTAGACCCGGGCGTTGGGGCCGACGTAGGCGGTGTCGGCGACAGTGGCCGTATCCGCCACCCAACCGCCACCGTTCGGGTGGCGGTTGGCGGCAACCGGGCCTTCGCCGAAATCGAAGGTTGCGTCGTTCATGGACCGGTACCCTACCGGTCCATGAACGTTCAGGACTGGAGACCTCACAGTTTCGGACTCCATCCGGCCGCAATGGCCTCCCTGACGTCGTTGTACAGGGTCGGGACCTCCAGTCCCTTCCAGCGCCCCCAGCCGATCGCTGACCGAACCTTCTCGGTGGCGGCATGGCCGGCACGATCGTTGTCGAACGCTGTAAAGATGGTCTCGTATCGTCCGAGCGGCTCGAGCCAGCGGTCCTTCCAGGTGCCCGCACCGGTCGGAAGAGCGAACACGTCAGCATCGAGTCCGTACGCCTCCAGGGCCCAGCAGTCCGACTCCCCTTCTGTGATGACGGCCGAATGACGGGGTTCCCCCCGGGGGGAACCCGAACGGTACAGGCCGATCGAGAACACGGACCCAGGGTGGGAGGACTTACCACCACCGTGTAGGCGGATCTTGATGCCGGTCATCCGTCCCTCGTGGACGTGTGGGATCATGACGTTGCCTGTGTGGTCTAATCCGATCGCTCCGTGCGTTGCGAGCGACGTCATGAAGAACGTACTCACGCCCGACAGGGCGGGGATTGGCCGTGATTCGCTCCGCCTGGCTTCGAACACGGACGTCAGGTCCGGTGGTTCCGCCGTGACCTGACGCTCACAGCGGGTAGGGTCCAGGTCCAGGGAATCGATCCCCCGACAGAGCTTCTGCACGACGGTGAAGAACGAGCCGCCCATCAGGGCCATCGCCAGGTCGATCACGTCGCCGTATCGGGCCGTCGAGAAGTCGTACCAGCCGTCCTCGTACAGGTGGAGTGACGGTGTCCGTTCGGTGGGGTTCTCGAACGAACGGATCTTCCCTTGGTGGATCTCATCCTCGTACTCGAGCATCTCGAGTACGTCCAGCGAGGTAAGGGTCCCCTTCACGTACTCAACCTTCTCGGCGAGGGTCGCTTCCGACAGGTCGATCATCGACGCCTGCAGAGGAACCACAGGATTGCGTTGATGATGACCAGGTTGATGCTAACGAAGAGCTCATTCATGGTCGGCCGTACATCTCGACCTCGGCCAACAGGGAGAGCGGGACCTGAAGTTCAACGTAACCCTTGGTGGTGTGGCTAATCCCGCACAGGGAGACCTCACGCAGGATCGACCGTAGGTTGGAGTTGGCGGTCGCTAGGGCGATCCGCTCAGCTTCGCCCTGGCGTAGACCCTGGTCGAAGGCGGCGATCGGATTGTCGAACATCATCACCACGGCCGTTCCACCACGAACGTGCTGATGCCGGCCTCTCGGGCGATCCTGATCATGTTCTCGGTACCGCCACGCCGGAGCGTGTGGTCGAAGTTGTCCTTGAAGGCGATCACATGATCCGCACCCAGATCAAGCATGAGCCGGTTCCGTTCATGGCCGGCGGCACGCCCACGGCCGACCCAGTCCGCCGGATGTTCTTCTTCGAAGAGGCCGAGCGTGCGGGCTGCGGCACCCGCCAGGACGTCAGCGCCACGGGCGCCGCCGTGGACCACAACGAGGCCGTCGGCAGACATGGCCATGTCGCTCATGTGGTGTTCGATCGTGGCGTAGTCGGTCCAGTCCCTCGAACCGCAGAATATGACCCTCATGGGGTCCTCCTATCTCTGGTGCTGGCGTGATACATCACGCCCGTGTATTCGTCGACCACTCCCGACAGGACGTCGCCGGGCAACAGGCTCGGCACCTTCTGGGCGAGTTCGCCGATGCGATCACGGTCGGCCGTGGTCCCGATGCGGGCGGCCGTCACTTTCAGCTTGTCGAGGTCATTGGTGATCGCCGTCCGCACCTCATTGAAGGTGGCGTACAGGACCGGGACCCCGTACTTACGGGTCAGCTCGAACGGGAGCTGGGAGGTCGGCGCAGCGTCCCGGAGCGCCTTCTTCGATAGGGCGGCCATCAGAACGGCTCGTCTTTGGGATAGGCGTAGATACTCGGGGCGGGTGGCGTGTCCAAGAGCGACGCCGGATAGCCCCGTGACGCCAATGGCGGACCGACGTGTGTAGCGCCCCACAGGGTCAACCGGTTCGAGGCCGTGTGGAGATGGTGGCGGACCCCTGCGGGATTCGCCTTCCCGGACCGGTTCTTGAGGAGCTGTAGGTACAGTTCGTCCTCGACGGCCGCCAGGCCCCGCTCGTCGAGTTCACGGTTCAGGCGAGGGGCGTAAGCACCGATCACGTAATCCATTGGGTGGTGGCCGCCGTACTTACCCGAGTCGAGTGACAGTGACTTGTGGCCGTCCGAGCCATCGCCCTTGCCGACCTGGTGGAGCACAAGGACCGCACAGTCGCAGTCCTTGGCGAGCGAGCGGATCTTCTGGGCGGCCTTGTCGACCTGTTCGGACTTGCCGAGCATCCCGGCACCGCCGATCAGTTCCAGGTAGTCGATCACGACCAGACGAACCGGCGTGCCGAACTTGCGGCCGGCGTCCGTCACGTACTGCTTCATCTCTTTGATGGAGATCTCGGACTGATCGTTGCCGAGCAGGAACGGATAGGCGGTCGCCGTGTCCATCAGTTGACCCGGGTACTGGCCGCCCTTGAGGGCGGCCTCAAGCTCCCATGTCGGGGTGCCGGTGTTGATGGCCGCCAAACGGGCGACAACGAGCCGCCAGGACATCTCGATCGAGAAGAACACGGTCGGGATGTGCGGGTTGTTGACGATCACGTTCAGGGCGATCGAGGTCTTACCGACCGACGAATAGGCGAGGATCATGGCGCATTCGGCCTTGGCGATCCCGCCACGGGTCGGTCCGTCGAAGAATGGAAGCCCGAACCCGATCCTGGGTGTGGGGTCCCGGGCCCACGCCTCATAGTCGGCGAACCCGTCCCTGACGTCACGCAGGGTGGCGGTCACGTGAGGCCGGCCAATCCAGCGGACAGGCGTGCTTCACGAATCGCCCGTGCCAACCCGCACGTGACACCGAAGTCCCAGATGTTTCCGTTCACATACACAACCCACCTGTACACGAACGGAAACATCTTCGTGATGAATCCGGCGGTCTGACCCGTGCTATCGGGGTCCACGAGACCCAGTTCGTGGTGCCAGTCCTGGTCCGGCCTCATGACGACACCTCCCCTTCGTAGACCCATGCGGTGCCGAAGACCTGGGCGGTGCCG
>CXWL01011324.1_pt1 | contig 23670 bp, 28 predicted proteins | sample 590931 | NCBI WGS metagenome assembly CXWL01 (sample SAMEA3498368, study PRJEB10139) | groundwater metagenome | biome: water well; material: biofilm material | place: Germany | collected 2015-04-27
GATCGCCCGTTCCCGAAGAAATGGGGGTGCATGCAGCTCTCCGTCATCATCCCCACCCTCAACGCAGCCAAGACGCTTGCCGGGACTTTGGCAGCGCTTGACGGCTGCGGCGAGGTGCTCGTTATCGATGGCGGATCCACGGACGCGACACTGGCCATTGGCGAAGCCCATGGCGCGTTGGTCATCCGCAGCGCGCGCGGTCGCGGCGTTCAACTCGCGGCCGGCGCCGCCATAGCCCGCGGCGACTGGTTGCTCTTTCTCCACGCCGACACGGTACTAGCGCCTGGCTGGCATGAGGTTGTGAGCGCGTTCGCCTTAGCACACAGCACAGGGGAGCGGGCCGCGGCGTTTCGGTTCGCGTTGGACGATGGCGCCTGGCAGGCGCGCGCGCTCGAGGCCTTAGTCTCAGTGCGAGCCAAGGCGTTCGCGCTGCCCTACGGCGATCAGGGTCTGCTTATCCACAGAAGCCTTTATCTCGCGGTCGGCGGCTACCATCCGCTCCCCATCATGGAGGATGTCGACTTCGTCCGCCGGCTCGGCCGCAAGCGCATCGTCGTGCTCGAACACGAGGCCGTCACGTCCGCCGATCGCTGGCGCAGGCGCGGCTGGTTTGCTCAAAGCCTACGCAACCAATACTGCCTTGCGCTCTATCTTGCCGGCGCTTCACCTGAACGCATTCGAAAAATCTATGAAGGCTGACCCAGCGCACAGGCACCTCGTCATCTTCGCGCGCCGCCCCGCTTTGGGCGCGGGCAAGCGGCGGCTCGCGCGCGAGATCGGCGATCTCGCCGCGCTACGCTTTCAGCGATCATCCTTGAGGCGCCTCAGCCAGACGCTCGATCAAAACTCGCTTTGGACACTCTGGCTCTGCCTCACGCCGGATCAAGCGCCAAGGACTTTATTCAAGCGTCGTGAGATTCCCCAAGGCGCGGGCGATCTCGGCGAGAGGTTGACGCGTGTCATGGGCCGACTGCCATCAGGCGATGTTGTCGTCATCGGCAGCGACGCCCCGCAGATCAGTCGCGCCGACATCCGGGCAGCCTTTCGCGCGCTGGGCCGCAGGAGCGCTGTGTTTGGGCCCGCCCCCGACGGTGGCTTTTGGCTGGTGGCCCTTGATCAAGCGGCACGGCGGCGGCCGCCATTTTCCAACGTGCGCTGGTCGACCGCGCACACGCTATCGGATGTCATCGCACGTCACGCGCCGCGCAGTTTCGAAGTGTTGCGCGAACTCGAAGACGTGGACGATGCAGAGAGCTTGCGCCGTGTAGCGGCCGCCATGCGCCGGCGCCGCTCATAGGCCGAGCCGGCGGCGCGCAATGGCGGCGAGCTTGAGCTTCGCTTCGGGGGTCCACGCGGACGGGTCACTGACGATTGCAACATCGAGACAAGTATCGATCGGCGAGGCGGGGCGCTCGGGGGGCAAGCCCGCTACGATTTCAACAAGCAGGGCTTTGGCGCGATCGGCGTTGGCGCGCATGATTCGCAACACCTCTGGAACATCGACCGCCTCGCTCTCGCTGCGCCAGCAATCGTAGTCGGTGACCATGCAGAGGTTGGCGTACGGCAGCTCCGCCTCCCGAGCCAGCCGGGCCTCCGGCATTGATGTCATGCCAATGATGTCGCAACCCCACTCGCGATAGAGACGACTTTCAGCGCGTGTGGAAAATTGTGGCCCCTCCATCGCAAGGTAAGTGGCGTCATCCGCAATGGCGATGCCGAGCCGCGTTCCGGCATCGAGTATGAGGCTGGAGAGACGCGGGCATACCGGATCGGCAAGCGAAACGTGGGCAACGACGCCGTCACCGAAGAAACTAGACGGTCGTTGGCGCGTCCGGTCGACATACTGGCGCGCAACCGCCAACGCGCCGGGCGCAAGGTGCTCACGCAACGAGCCGACTGCGGAGACCGCAAGAATGTCAGTGCAGCCCAGGCGCTTCAACGCGTCGATGTTGGCGCGTGCGTTGACCTCGTGTGGCGCCAGCCTGTGGCCCCGGCCGTGCCGCGGCAGAAAGACGATGTCGACGCCTGCGAGCCGGCCCGTGAGCAGAGCATCCGATGGCGCGCCCCATGGGCTCTCAACGCGGCGCCATGCTGCATCTTCCAGCCGCTCCAGATCGTAGAGACCCGAGCCGCCAATGATTCCCAGCTTCCATGCGCTCATGTCTCGCCTCCAATTTCGCCCTTGTTCAACGGCGCATAGCGCGCGTCGATCGTGAGCGAGGGAACAGCTGCAATCTTGCCCTGCTCCACCAGATGGATGAGATGGGCCCAAACCGAATGCATGGCCGCGGGGTGAAGCGCGCGGTCCACATCGGCATAGAGGGCAGCAACGATATCCCGGGCTGATGCGACGCCGCGCGACACCTGCTCCAGGATCGCCGCTTCGCGCACCTTGCGGTGCGCGACATAGGCCTCGATGAACGCACCTGGATTATCGATATGAGCGCCATGTGTGGGCAGGATGCGCGCAAAGCCCATCGCGTGGACGCGCTCAAGGCTGCTCAAATAGTCCCTCATGCACCCGTCAGGTGGGCTGACGATGCTGGTCGACCACGCCATCACATGGTCACCGCAGAAAAGCGCGTTCTCCTCGTCGAGGGCAAAGCAATAATGCTGCGATGTATGTCCCGGCGTGTGCACTGCGCGAATTGTCCAGCCAGGTCCGCGCCCGCACCACCCGTCCTCCAATTCAATGTCTGGCCAGAACCATTCATCGTCGCCCGCCTCCTCACGCACCGCCCCGCCATGCTCATCGGTTGAACGCCCGCTGCGGCCGCACAACAAGGCGCCATATCGATCGGCCAACTTGCGCCAAGCGGCGAATGATCGATGTGCTGGTGGGTGACAAGAACATGCGTGACGGTCTCATCACGCAATTCCGCCTGGAGCGCCGCGAAGTGGTCGCCGTTGCCCGGTCCGGGATCGATCACGGCCACGCGTCCGCGGCCGATGATGAACGTTCCAGTTCCCGGTCCGGTGAACCGCCCTGGGTTGGACGCGACCAAGCGCCGGATCAAGGGCGACACGATGTGCGCCTTGCCGTATTCGAACGCGAACTCTTTCTGGAAAGGGATCATCGCCCTCTCTTCTGCCTGAATTCGCGCACCAATTCCCCAAGTGCTGCGCCCAGCTTCCGGCTCGCCCGCATCTTGTCCACGAACGGCAAAGCGAGCGGGGGCATGTCGGTCTTGTTGACGTCGACAATGTAGAGGCGGCCCGTTCCGCGTTCGCGCAGGATATCGAGACCGCCCCAGTCGAGCTTCATTTCTCGCGCGAAGATTTGAATTGTCGCCAACTCGGTCGGCGAAAACATGCGTCGCGGGTCGGCCAGCGTCACGCTGGTGTTGTGATTGGCGAAGCGATCGCCTCTCGGACGCCGTTTGATGAACACCACCACCGGCGCGCCCCCGACGCACGGCGTGCGCAAGTCCTCGACATAAGCGTCCGTGCCGGTTTCAATGAGCCTCTGATAGACTCGGTCGCGCTGCGAGTGACGCGGGCATACAATTATGCGGCCGTCGTGTGCGCCGTTCAACTCGCTCTTCTCAACCGCTTCGCCGCGCTCGGTTTCCGGATCGATCGCCAACGGATAACCAAAGGCCTGCTCAAAAACACGCGCCACCTCCGATTTTGAGACATCGGTGCACTCGCCGTTGATGCAGGGCGTCGACCCCAGCCGCGCCCCTGGCCCCCAAGTGGCGTCCTCGAAATAGAAAGCAGCGTCCGCATCCTCAGCGCCCGTCGCGCTTCGCGCGCCAATCCACGAACTCGCATTCCAGATCAAATACCAGGGCGGCGGCGCCTGAGGCGTAAACCACAATTTCGGCCCCGGACGGAGAACCCGGCGAACCGCCGCGTTGAGGCGTATAGGCACATAATAGGTCAGCCACGCCAAGACGTCGCGCAGCAACGACGCGTTCACACGGATCCGCGCGCCGGTCTGGTGATAGTGCACCACGCCGTCGCGGACACGAAATTCGGAGAACCACGTCAACGCGTTCATGCCTCTCTTCACCAACGCCGCCGCGCGTTCGCGGTCGCCGGCACCGACAATCGCGCGCTCGCGGGCGCGACCGGCGCCGACGACCTCACAGCGAACTTCGCTTCCAGGAAGGCGAGGAAGTAACGCCAGTCCGCGCCGTTGACCCCGTGCCCGCCGGCGCGTGTGAAGAACGCGATGCCGCCCTCCAGGTTCGGACGCGACGATTCAAGCTGCAACAACCCTGGCTGCCCGTATGTTGTGAACGCCTCACTCGCCGCGCGCGCTGCGCGAAAGGCGCCCTCCGGATCAGCCCAGAAATCGCGCCGCCCGTTGCCAAGCAAAATCGGGCGCGGCGCGATCAGTGCAAGCAGCTGATGCTGGTCGACGTCATGGGGCCAGCGGTGAAGGGTCTCGTTGTGGAACCGCGCGCAGAACCAATGCGGATAGGCCCGCGCGATCTGGGTGGGCCCCTCGCCCGAGCCGCCATGGGTCAGAGACGCGCCGAAGCGGCCCGATTGGTGCGCGATAACACCGGCGAATCCCTGGTCGAACGCCGCGGCAAGCAGGGCCGCCTTGCCGTGCCGCGAATGCCCCCAGGCCACAATCGGCGCACCGCCAACCCGCTCATCCTCATTCAGCAGGCGCCGCACCGCGGACGTCAGTGCAGCCCACCCCGCCAGTGCGCCGGCGCGCTCGTCGGCATTTGGCGAAGCGGACAGCCGTTCAAGGATGGCGGGTGCGCGCTCCTTGTGGTCAGGGACGATATCGCCCGGACAGTAGAGCGCGATCCCGAAGCCGCCTTGCACAACCTGCTCGAAGGGCGGCGCATGGATGTGGCGCCCAAGAACGATTTCCAGCATCGCGTCGCCCAAGCGGGATCGGCGCTGGGCGCTTGTGTCGGCAACGAGGGCCTGCTCAATGCGGTCAACGAAGAACGGTGGACGGCGAAACAACTGCGCCAATATGATCGCGCGCGGCGCCGCGGCTCTCGGCAAAATCAAAAAAAGCCCGAACCGCATCGGACCGCGCGCGTCCACCAGTTCAACCTGCCAATGCTCGACGATAGCCGCAGCGCCCAATCGGTCAGATGCGACCGCGCGCCGCTCGGTCACGCGCAGTGGCGTCAGACGCGGAATGCTTCCGTAGATTTGCTGTTGCAGGCGCTCTCCGACTTCAGCGACGCGCTCATCTGTCCAAGGGCCGAGCGGGAGATAAGGCGAACTCGCCCGCAAGCGCGCGGGGCGCAATTGCGCTTGGAAGCGTCCGACGGGGCGCTGCAGAGTGACATCCGTCATGCAATGAGTTCCGAAGCTCGAATTGAGCGGTGATAACGCGATGTTCGCCAGTTACTTGACCGGGACGCCGGCGCCGCGGGGAACGCTGCGCTCGAGCCAAAGAATGGTAAGCGCCGCTGCCAAGAACGCTAACGCCGTTATAAAAAGCGCGCCGCCGTCCGTCGGCAGCGCCATCGCGTCGATCTCGGCAACGCTCTTGCCTTGCTCCAGCAACGCCATGAGCTCGGTCATGTTCGGCAGCTGAACGCCCAGCCAGGGCGACAGGTGAAATCCGATGGCGCTTAAAGTGATGGCGCTCGCGAGCAACGCCCCTATTTGTCTGCTGCGCGGCCAGATGAGGAGCAGCGCGGCCGCGATTTCCCCAACACCGGTCGCGTACCGCAGATAGGGCTCAAACAAAGCGATGCCCGAGCGCCCAGCAATCAGGGCGAAGATCGGATTGGGATCGGGTCCGATCAGCTTTGGGAGGCCGACCATGCCAACAAGTGCAGCCGCGAGGCCGAGCGACAATCCCCAGCTGGCAATCCGGCCCACGCGCATTTTTTGTTCTCCGTCATCAGGCCGGCGAGAATCCGCCGCAGACCCGGCTCGCCCCACATAGGCGGCTTCGCGCGCGGAAGATCAAAGGTTACGCCCAATGCGCGCACGGTGCAGACGACAAGGCCTAAGCGTGATCTCCACCGTCGGCGAAGGCGGCGGCGTGCAGGCTGACGCAGAACGGAACAAGATAGGTCAGGACCACCTTTTCCCATTGAACGGCGCCAGAGCCGAGCAGCGCATCGCCCTGGTTTATCAAGTTCAAGAGCGTGCCCACACTGAGCGCAACCAAGAGCGCGCGCCGCCCAACCGGCCCTCGCAAGAGCGCCGCCACTCGGCTTGGGGAAAGTCGGGCCTTCTCGCGCCGATTGACCGTCCGTCCATCCGCCTCATCCATGAGGATTGTCTCGCCCATCATTGCTGGCCCGGGCCCTTATTCCAAACCGATCCGGCGATCTACTGATGCTGCGCCTGGACCAAAGACAATGATCAGCACCAAGGCCGCCGACCACCACGCATGCACGTTCCACCAAGCGTCGGGATAGACAAAGACTTGAATGACAAGCGTCATCGCCAAGAGGCCGAGGGCTGCGCCGCGCGTTAGCAACCCGAGCACGAGCAACACGGGGAGCGCGATTTCGCCGATCGCGGAAGCCACCGCGAATGCGTTCGTCAGCGTGCTTGGGAGCGCGTACTTGGAGAAGTATTCGTCCGCGAACAAATAATACGTGTCCTCTCTGATGGTCAGCCCATTCCACTTCGTCATGCCGGACAGGAAAAACACACGCGCCACGAGGATGCGCGCGGCCAATAAGCCTAGCCATTGAAATTTGTTCGCCGTCGTCCCCACCCAACGATAGGCGCCCTGCATGCGCGGCCAAAGACCGGCCGCCGCCGGCGCTGCTTCTGTCTTGCTCACCACCATGCCTCCCGCTTTTGATCCAGTTCCGGCTGGCTGGCGTCAAACACGCCCGCCTCAAGCGCGCCAGCAAACACAAGGCTCGTATTGAAGTCCTCGGAGATCGCGAGCGCCTCGGCGGCGGCGGCTCCAAGCGGGCGCTTTTCCTGAAGCGCCTTGAAGAAGGCCGCCTCCGCTGGCGTCAGTACTTGGCTCTCCACCTCATGCGCCGCCCGCCACAACAGAACCCATTGTTGCGCGGGGCAAACTTCGCGGGCGTCCTTTTCGCTGCCGCCGCCGTCCCGGTTCGCCTTCCACGCCTCGTGCACGGTCCAACCAAGTTCGACAACACGCACGCTTGGATGCAGCTGAAGGCCTAAATCCGCCAGACGATCCGGCGGAACCGCCGTTAATTCGGCGGCCGCCAGTGCGTTCGCATCGGCGGCGCGATGTGCGTCAAGCCATGCACGATCGAGGCGCGCCGCGTCTGGCATGTAGGGCGCTTGCTCGACGCCCGGCGCGGTCTCCAAGAATTCGGGAAATGTCTCGCCATACCCCACCAATGATCGCCGCCGCGGCGGCTCAGCGCCGACATAGGCGACAGCTACGGACTCGAAATACCCGCTCCCCGCCAAGCGAAGCACGGCGGGATACGCCGTCGATAGGGCGTCGGCTGCCCCGCGAAACACGGTGTTTCGATAAACCAGCGCATTGTCGGCCGCTGCCCGGTCCTCAAGACATGCCCCAAGCCCGCGCGGGTCGCCGCCAACCACTGCGTCAAGAAACGCGTCATAGAAGACGGCCAGTTGCACTGTCATGCGACTTCCAATTCGCGCTGCAGGACTTGGTCTGCCTGCGCACGCTCACCCATGAGCTCTTCAAAGGATGGAATGTTCGCGTCGCGCTCTATCAGTGAAGGTCGTGAGCCGACACGGGCGATGAGGCGCCGATAGAGCGCCCAAACAGGTTCGTCGACCGGCGCGCCATGGGTGTCGATCAACAACGATCGCCCCTTTTTGGCGTCGGCCTCGTGACCAGCCAGATGGACTTCCCCGATCAAGTGACCAGGGATCGCATCAATATAGGCGCCCGCGTCAAAGCCGGTATTGTTGGCGCTCACATAGACGTTGTTGACGTCGAGCAGCAGACCGCATCCGCTGCGCCCGCAAAGCTCGACCAGGAAATCCGGCTCGTCCATCTCAGACTTAATCGGGAGATAGATTGAGGGATTCTCGACCAGGATTTGTCGTCCGAGCGCGGCTTGAAAAACGTCGATGCGGTTCGCCAGCCAACACAACGCCTCATCGGTGCGCGGCAACGGAAAGAGATCGGCGAAATAGCGCCCGCCGGCCGCGGACCAGGCCACATGTTCGGACACAAGCGCAGGCTCATAGCGATCGACCAGGCTCTTGAGCGCACGCAAATGGTCGGGGTCGAAAGGATCTGGCCCGCCAAGAGATGCGCCGACGCCGTGGAACGAGATCGGCCGACGCTGACGAATGGCTTCAAGCCACGCCAGACGAGGGCCGCCCTCGACCATGTAATTCTCAGGGTGGACCTCGAGCCACAGCCCATCGGCTGCGCTGTCGAGAACCGCGCGATAGTGTTCGGGCTTAAGCCCGATGCCCGCCCGGGGGGGAAGCGGCGGGGACGAGTGGGAAACCATCGCGCGGCCCTCGTTCGGTCAGCGCGCGTTGTTGCGGGCGACTTCTTGCAGCGATGCTGCGCCGTCAGGCGTCTGGATGTGCTGGCAGGCGCCGGCGGGCGCGTAGGTCCATGCATTGCCCTGGAAGTTTTGCGTCGACGTGCCGGCGCAGGTCGTGCCAGCGCCAGCGCGGCAATCATTCTCGCCAGCGAGCGCGATGCCATAGCATTGGTCCCGGCGGCCTTGGATGCGATCGGACGCCACCCAGGCGGCGAACGCCGTGCGCGTCGCCGCTGGCGCGTCTTGCGAAATGGTCAATTGGTTGTTCGGCTTTGCAATCGCGGGCGCCGCCGCAAGCGACAATCCCACGAACAATGCCGCGGCGATCGGGGTAGTACGGATCATGTTCTTCTCCTGAAGGGTCATGAGCGACGTGCAGTCTCGGTCGCTCACCAGGGGCTTCGGGAGGCTTGGGGCGGCGGTTACACGATGCGCCGACGCGCCTCCGCCGTGAGGCTACTCAGTCATGCTTGGCCGCCAGCAAGCGCGGCCAAGCGTAACCCATCGCACCCTTAGCACGAAGCCGATCTTCGTGAACTAAACAGAATCCGGGGAACCCAAATGAACCTTTTCAGCACCGCCTCGCGCGCGGGCCTTATTTGCCTACTCGGGCTGACATTTGTCGCCGCCGATGGGGCGGCACGCGGCGCCTTCGCCCAAAGCGGCGCCGCCGGCGAGGCGGAAACGGACGCAGAGACAATTGTTGTCACGGGCACGCGTGGCCGCGGACGCACCCTCCTCGAAAGTCCGGTTCCGGTCGATGTTTTGCCTGCAGAAGATTTGCGATCCTCCGGGGCCGTCTCAGACGAACTGGGCCAAGCGCTTGCAATCTTGACCCCGTCCTTCAATTTTCCCCGTCAGTCAAACTCAGGCAGTTCAGACCACGTACGCGGCGGCCAATTGCGCGGCCTGAGCCCAGACCAGCTCCTCGTGCTGGTGAACGGGCGTCGCCGTCATACCTCGGCGATCGTCAATTCGGAGACAAAAATCGGACGCGGCGCCGCCGCCGTCGATTTCAACACGATCCCGCTTGGCGCCGTACGCCGCATCGAAGTCCTGCGCGATGGCGCCGGCGCCCAATACGGATCAGACGCCATCGCCGGCGTTGTGAATGTCATACTGGACGATCGCCCCAGCGGCGCCGAACTCACGACCACCTTTGGCGCTCACGTCACCGATCTCGACCCAATCGGTCAATCCATCACGGACGGCGAGACGTTTACGATCGATGCGTCCATGGGCGTTCCGCTGGGCGATGGCTTCCTTCGTTTTGGCGGAGATTTCGAGACCCGCGAAGCCACCAATCGCGCTGGCTTCGACCAGATCCCTTTCTTCGTAAATCAGACCCCGGTCAATCTCGCGCTTCAAGGTCAACGCAATTACGCTGAAGGCGACCCCGAAGTCGAAGATTGGAACCTCTGGTTCTACGCAGCGACACGCGTGTCGGGCGTCGAATTCTACGGCTTTGGAACTTACGGCGAGCGCGAAACAATCGGCGCAACGTTTTTCCGCTACCCGGACTCTCTCGACAATGTGCCGGCGATTTACCCGAATGGGTTTCGCCCCGAGTCCACGGGGCAAAGCGAGGACATGTCCGTGACCGGCGGCGCGCGCACGCGCATCGCCGGCTGGGACGTCGATTCCAGCATCAGCTTTGGACGCAATGAGTTCACTTACGGCGTCCAGAACTCACTCAACGCCTCGCTCGGTCCAACAAGCCCCACCCGCTTTCGATCCGGCGCCTACGAATTCGATCAGCTCAGCGCCAATCTCGATTTCGTGCGCGAGTTCGACGCACCTCTTTTCAGCGGCCCCCTGACGCTCGCCACTGGCGTTGAATTTCGTAATGAAAACTACGAGAGCCGCCGCGGCGATCCCGCTTCCTTCGAGGCTGGCCCATTTGACCTCGCCATCGGCGCTCAAGGCGCCCCCGGCCTCACGCCCGACGACGAAGCCAGCCTCGACCGCGACGTCTGGAGCATCTATGGCAACCTTGGCGGCGACGTAACGGACCGATTATTTGTCGAGGCGGCGGCTCGGTACGAAACTTATTCCGACTTCGGCGAAGAGGCGACGGGAAAACTCGCGGCGCTCTATCGCCTGACGGATGACATCCGCCTCCGCGGGGCGATCTCCAACAGCGTGCGCGCGCCCGGCCTGCAACAGATCGGCTTTTCCGATACCACGCTCAATTTCGGCGCCGGGCGAACGCTTGTGCGGACGCGCACGCTTCCCATCGGCAATTCAATCGCGCAATCGCTTGGCGCACAAGAGCTGAGGCCGGAGACGTCGATCAATTTCAGCTTTGGCGCGACCGCCCAGCTGGGGGACGGACTGACTTTCTCCGTCGATGCGTTCCGCATCGAAATCGACAACCGCGTCACCCTCTCGGATCGCTTCTTCGGGACAGCACTCGAAGCCTTCGTGCAAGTTCAACCGGGCGGCGCGAACATTCAATCGGTGCGATTCTTCACCAACGCCGTCGATACAGAGACCGAAGGCGTCGATGTCGTCCTCACCTACGAGCGTGCTCTCTTCGGCGGCACGCTGGAACTCTCCGGCGCTTACACCTACGCCACGACAGACATCGCCCGCTTTGCGCCAACGCCCGCCCCATTGCTGGCGCTCGATCCAACGTTTCGCTTGGTTGGCGTCGAGGAAATCAACACCATAGAAGAGGCCGCGCCGGATTCGAAGCTGATCTTGTCTTCCGTCTGGTCAGACGAACATTGGCGCCTGCTCGGCCGCGTCAGCCGTTACGATTCAGCCGTGCGGGTGTTCAATTTCGGCGGCGGCTTTGAGCCGAGGCAAGAATACGGTCCGGAAATCCAAGTCGACGCCGAAGCTGAATACAGGTTCAGCCGTGGAGTTTCGCTGGCGTTTGGGGCGGCCAATGTGCTCGACGAATATCCTGATCGCTCGTCGAACGACATCAATTTCTTCGGCAATTTGCCCTACGACATCCTCTCGCCAATCGGCGTCAACGGCCGCTACCTTTATGGACGGCTCCGTGTCCAATACTGAGCCCAAGTTGAGAGAGCACCCTTGTGTACCTTAACGGTGTGGCGTAGCGCAGCGCGCCTGATCTTGACCATGAACCGCGACGATGCGGCCGCGCGCCCGGAGGCGCCGCCGCGGCTGTGGGCGGATAGAGATGCGTGCTTCGTCGCGCCTGTCGACTTGGAGGCGGGCGGCGCCTGGATCGGCCTCAATCCCCATGGCGTCATCGCGTGTCTACTCAATCGCCACGACGTGGCGGCCAAGGGCGAGCGCTCGCGCGGGGGCGTCGTCGTGACGGCGATGGCCGGCGTTGACGCGCCGCACGCAGCCGCGCGCGTTGAGGCGCTAGACCATCGCCTCTATGCGCCCTTCACGTGCCTCATCGTTGCGCAGGCGGAGTGCCAGCGCATCGATTGGAACGGCGAACACTGTGAGCGTTCTGCGGTAAGGGCGATGACGCCTTGGATGATCACCTCCTCGTCGTGGCGGATCGACGAGGTGCGCGTGCGCCGCGAGGCCCTGTTCGCCGCTCATATGGCGCATGGCGGCGCAGAAGCGGCGCTGTCGGCGTTTCATTGCCAGCATCATCCCGGCGAAGAGGCCTGGGCGCCAATGATGCGGCGCGAGACTTCACAAACCAAAAGCATCACGCAAGTGTGCATCGATGGCGCGGGCGCTGAGATGCGTTATTGGCGCCGCGAACGCGCCATCGCCAAAGGTCTCGTCGCGCCGGACCACACGCTGTCTCTCCCGCAGCTGGTGGAAATCGCTGGCCGCTAGATTAAACGAAGCGGAATTTATGCTCGCTACCCAGGCGAGCTTCAAGCTTGGCATCGAGTTCGTCGATTGGACCTCGGCTTGAGCGCCCTATGCTCTGAGCGCAACGCGCTCGATGAGTCCGTTTTCGTTGATGGCGCCGGCGCCGGCGCCAAACGTCAAGCTCGCGCCGCCTAGTCTGCGCGTGATAAATGCGTCCGCGGCTGCGCTCGGCCCGCGGCGCTGCAGCACAGCGCCAGCTAAAGCAAGCGCTAGACGTTCCACGACCCGACGGCATTCAGCTTCAGCGCTTGGTTTGGCGAGCAACGTCTCTGCTTCTGCCGCGATTGCGCTGAAGCGGGCGTCGCCGCCGCCGCGCAGCTCGTCCATGAGCGCCTCGCGCGCGTCCGGCTCACGCGCAAGCGCGCGCAGGACGTCGAGCGCAATGACATTGCCGCTGCCTTCCCAAATCGCATTGAGCGGCGATTGCCGGAACAGGCGCGGCATCGGGCCCTCTTCGACATAGCCTGCACCGCCATGACACTCCATCGCTTCCACCACGACGGTTGGCGCACGCTTGGTGACCAGATACTTGGCCAGCGGCAACCCGATCCTGGCGAGCGCGGCTTCGCGTGGATCGCTCGCGGCATCAAGCGCTTGCGCCAGCCGGAAGGTCAGCGCAACCGCCGCCTCCACATCGATGGCGAGATCGGCAAGCACGGCGCGCATCAACGGCTGATCGATCAGTTTCTTCTGAAACGCGGAGCGACGTTCGACATGCCACGCGGCGAGCGACACGGCTTGGCGCATCTGCGCCGCCGCGCCGATAATGCAGTCGAAACGCGTCAGCTGCACCATGTCGATAATGGTGCGCACGCCGCGCCCTTCCTCGCCGACACGCTGCGCCCAGGCGCCGCGATACTCGATCTCGGAAGACGCGTTCGAGCGATCGCCAAGCTTATCCTTGAGACGCTGGATTTCAATCTCGTTGCGCACGCCGTCCGGGCGCCAGCGCGGGACGAGGAAACACGTCAGTCCGTCATCGGCGTGGGCAAGCGTCAGGAACGCATCGCACATCGGGGCCGAGCAGAACCACTTGTGGCCGGTCAACACATAGCTTCCATCGGATTGGCGTTCGGCCTTGGTGGTGTTGGCGCGCACGTCCGATCCGCCCTGCTTCTCGGTCATCGCCATGCCCATCGTCGCAGCGCGCTTCTCGGCGGCGGGGATGAAGCGCGGATCGTAACTGCACGCAGTAACGCGCGGCGCCCATTCCGCAGCAACCTCTTGCGAAGCCCGCAATGCTGGAACAACGGCGTAGGTCATCGACATTGGGCAGCACACGCCGTAATCGGCTTGCCCCATCAGAAACATCAACGCCGCGTGCAATGCGTGACCGGCTTCCGTCACAGTCCAAGCCGCGCCGGAAACGCCCGCCTCAAGCCCAAGCGCCATGAGCTGATGATAGGCGGGATGGAATTCGACCTCGTCGATCCGGCGTCCAAAGCGATCGAACGGGAGAAATACCGGCGGAACGCGGTTCGCTTGCGCCGCCCAGGCTTGGGTTTCGGCGGCGCCGACGCGGGCGCCGAAGGCGACTAGTCGCTCCTGGTGCGCGCTTGCGCCAGACCAATCACAGGCGGACGTCAAGATCGCGTCGCTAGCGAATAGATTCACATCTTCAAGCGGCGCAGCTTGGTTGGTCACTTCATGCGTTGCGAGATGGCTGCGAGGGTTACGGTGCGGCATGGGCGATCCCTAACGGACACCAAGGAATGTCAGAATAGGAAGGTGGGCTCAACCGGTCAACGCAACACGTACCTTGAAGAGAGGAGGCCCCCTCTTGGTGGGCGGCTCATGCCATCTGTCCCAGTTCGGCGCAGGTCTCTCGGCGCCGCGCCGCTGATGCCGGACCCTAGTCTGGCTCGGCGCCCGCTCGCCGCGCCGCGTCACAGAGGCGCCTTAGCGCATCTGCGAGGTGCGGACGGTGCAAAAACTCATCTGCACCAGCGAGTCCGAAGCCACTGAGCCGTGCGACGATCTCCTCGAAGGAGTACTTGCCTGAGCGCGCGAGCTTTCCTGCCGCGTCAATGAGCGCCGCCTCCTTTTGCCGCTGGCGGTTGGGATCAGATTGCATCATGCCGCNNTGGCCATGTCGAAATAATCACGCCAAACGGCGATCTTCCCATTCTTCATTTCGAAGACGCCGCAACACGGCAGTTCGACGGCTTTATCGCCAACCATGGTGCGATCGACCCGCTCGACAAAGACGACATCGCCAGCCCCTGCGATATTGACGACATCCCACTGGGTCGCCGTCCAGTTCTTGAGGAAAGCTGAGATAAACGAGCGCAGATGCTCATGCCCCGCGACGGGTGCAATGGGCATGTTGTGATAGACGCCGTCAGGCGTGAAGTAAGCCACAAGCTCGTCGGTATCCAAACGCGACCATGCAGCGATGAACGCACGCACAGTCTCGATATTGGCATTAGAATTCATGACGCCCACCCTCCCACATCAAAGCGTTGGCCATGGCGGGGAACGCGCAACGAGGCGCTCGCCATCCTTGATCTCGATCACGTGCGCATGGTCGCTCTCACCGACAGCATCGATCACGTCGTCATCGGATGCGCTCATGATCGAATCCTGTTTCCCGATGTGACCATTGCGGCCGAAGTAGGTGACGATATAGGCGCGCATCATGTGTGCTCGAAGCAAACAAGGCTGGCGTCGGCATCGGACAATGGCTCGTCGAGAAGCGTGCAATGATGCGGCTTGCCGGCTTTGTCCCCACGGCCGCCCGGCCTAAAGTGGCGGCAAGTCCGGCAAACGCCGAAAGCGCGACCGCCGCGACGCACGAGCGCCCGATGCAGGGCCGCCGCCAGTCCTTGCGCCAATCCGTCGGCCTCCCCCGACGCGTCAATGTCGCGCGCGAGGTCCTTAAGCGCATCGTGCTCCAACAGCGCTACGCCGCCAGGCGTGAGACTGAGTTCAACCGATCGGCGGTCGCGTGAACTTCCTGTCTTGCGGACAAGTTCTTTGTCCTCAAGTGCGATCAGGGTTTGCGAAACCGTGCCGCGTGTGGCGCCGAGATAGTCCGCCAGCGCCGCTGGGGTACGTGAGAAGCGATTTGCGCGCGCAAGATATCGAAGCGCCTCCCACTGCGCCGGCGCAAGTCCGCTGGCATGATCGCCGGCGCGCACGAGCCGCGCCAACCGCTCCAAGAGGAGGACGGCGCGCAAGGCTATACCGGATGGTAGCGACTCGCTCTTTTTCATTGACCGCGCTTTCCTGCCCATAGTATTGACTCGATACTAAACCGCAAGAGGTGCAGGAGACCAGCTGATGCCATCCATTCCAGGTTATCGTCTCAACGATCCGGCGCTGCCGCCGTCGCTCCTTTCCGCTCAGGAATTCTCTGACCTCACGGGGTCGCTCTTGTTCGGCGAAGACGATGTGGCCGCGCTCAAGCAGGCCGAGGGCGTCGTCGCCGACCAGGTCGAGGCGATCCTCGATGTTTGGTACGGCTTTGTCGGCGGCACGCCGCACTTGCTCCGCTATTTCTCCGATGCCGTCACCGGCGAGCCGATCGGCGCCTATTTGGACGCGGTGCGCCAGCGCTTCGGACAGTGGATCCTGGACACGTGCCGGGCCGAGTACGATGGTGCCTGGCTCGCCTGGCAGGACGAAATTGGCCGCCGTCATCATCGCAGCGGCAAGAACAGGACCGATGGCGTCACCGCGGCGGCGCATATTCCAATGCGCCACCTCTTGGCCCTGGTCATGCCCATCTCGATCACCATGCGCCCGTTTCTCGCTAAGAAGGGCGCGAGCGGGGCGGAGGTGGACAAGATGCATGGCGCCTGGACCAAGGCGGTGTTGCTGCAGGCCATCCTGTGGTCGCGGCCTTATGCGAAGGAGGGCGATTTTTGACGCCCGCCGATGCGCCCGCGCCAGAGTGGCGGGTCTCGCAATGGTTCAACACATCGACGCCGCTGTCGCTCGGCGCCCTGCGCGGCCGAGTGGTGATGGCGGTGGCGTTCCAGATGCTGTGCCCCGGCTGCGTCGCTCAAGCCCTGCCGCAGGCGCAGCGCGTGCGGGAGGCGTTTCGCGAGGAGGATGTCGCGGTCGTCGGCCTCCACACCGTGTTCGAGCATCACGACGCCATGACGCCAGCGTCGCTCAAGGCCTTCCTACACGAATACCGCATTGGCATTCCGGTCGGTGTTGACGAGCCCAATCCAAGCGGCTCAATCCCCGCCACCATGGGGACGTACCAGATGCGCGGAACGCCAACATTGTTGCTTTACAACCGCGCTGGCCGCTTGCGCCGCCAGGCCTTTGGCCACGTCCCAGATCTGGCGCTGGGCGCCGAATTGATGGCGCTTGTTGAGGAGCGCCAGGACGCGACATCGGAGTTTGTCGGAGGTGAAACCTGTTCGCGTGATGAATGCTCGTGAGTGCGATCGTGCCGGCGAGATCAAGGCGACCCTCGTTTGCACAGAGTAACCACGTGAACGCCACCGTCGTGTTTGAAAGGGCGAACGCGAAAACGGCTGGACACGCCGCGCGCCGAAGTCGCGAAGGGATGAGTGTGCGGGGCCGTGAGGCGAATGCAGGTCGTGCGTGGAAGAAACTGTCAATCGTGCTGTTCGCCGAGCGAGGGATGACCGCGCCTTCCAACGCCGCGGCAGTTGAACTGTGCTCGCCGACCTCCTGCGGAATCGGCATTCTCGCGCGTCGTCGGCCTTTGGCGGAGATGACCATCTCACCTGACTGCCAGTCGATGTCGTCCAAGATGAGCGTCGCAACTTCGCTCGCTCGCAAACCGAGCCTCGCCAGCAGCATTAGAATCGCGTAGTCCCGCCGTCCGATAGCGGTTGTTCGATTGCAACTGTCGAGCGCGCTTTGAACCTGTTGAGCGGACATAAAAGGTTGGCAGGCTCGAAAACTTCCGTCGCCTGATCGAGGGAACACAATCGGCGAGCGCGTGAAACAGCAGCCCCTTGCGGTAGAGATACCGGAGGAATGATCGCAGCGACCAGCACATCGTCTTGCTGGTCCCCGCGCTCCAATCTCGAGCATGGCGCTCGATGTATCGGATGACGTCCTCCGGCTTGAGCTTGCTAAAGTCGCTCGCGCCTGCGGGGCACAGCTCTCTCAGAAACTGGCGAACAACCAGCAAGTGCCCGAGCATCGTAGTTGAAGCTAATCCGCGCTCCTTCTCCAGATAGTCGCTGAAGGCTTGGAAAATCTGTTCATGCTCGCTCAGTTCTGGAATTCTTGCCGGTAGTATCAATCCGGCATCACGAAGCGCCTCCAGCAACCGTCTCATGGCCGCGCGGTCGCCTGCCTGGATGCTTTGGCGCGCCTCTGCACTAGACTAGACGCGAGCGCCCGGCCGGAGGTCCCCCGGGGGCTCGCGCCTGTCGCTCAGGCAGCGCGTTGCTTGGGCGTCCACGCGAACGGCGCAAAGGCTTCGTTCAACGGTGTTTCGGCCAGATGGTTGGCGTAGTTGGAGATCGTCTTCCAAGCGACGCCCAGCACCACGCCCAAGACATGCGCTTTGGTGAAGCCCGCTTCGAGGAAGCGCGCGACATCGGCGTCGGCGACGAAGCCGCGTTCGCGAATGACTTTCAGCGTAAATGTGCGCAAGGCTTCGAGCTTGGCGTCGCCTATCGGCGCGCCCTCGCGGACCGCATTGATGATGTCGGGCGAGACCTTCGCCATGGTCGCAAGCGCGCTATGGGCGCCGACGCAAAAGCCGCACTGGTTTTCGACCGAGACAATCAGCGGAACGAGCTGTTGTTCAACCGGCGAAAAACCAGCTTTCGCGAATATGCCGGCCAAGGTCTGATAGGCTTCAAGCGCGGCGGGATTTTCAGCAAGCATGCCGTAAAGGTTGGGCACGAAGCCGAGCGATTTCTGCGCCGCTTCCAGCGCGGGGCGCGCCGCTTCCGGCGCCGAGTGCGGGGTATGGAATTCAAACTTGGCCATTGAGGGCGTCCTTGGGAGCTACGCCGGCTTTCCCGGCTCGCTCAAAGCTAGGCGCCCAGCGGCGGCGCGATTAGCCAACGCAGCGCGCTTATGCCTATTCCCATTCGGAATGCATCGCTCAGTCCTCAAGCATCGGGATCAACCGATCGTATCCGCCCGATTGCAGCAGCCTGCCGCGCTCGCTCAGAACTGCGTCGGCAAGTGACAGACCATGCCCGTGCACGTAGCGGTTCATGAAATTGAACAGCGCCACGACGTTGATGCAATCGTGCACGGCGCGCTCGTCCCAGCCGGCGTCGAGAGCCGCATGCACGTCGCTAGCAACCACCCGGCTTTGATCGCGCGTCAATTTGCGTGCGAGTTCGAGCAGCGGACGTAGCCGCTCTGGGGCCGCGTTAAGGTCGGACGCCTCGATCAGATTACCCAACAAATCTGGCGCCACGCCGAAGGCGCGCGCGGTCGATTCATGCACGCCGTGGCAATAGCGGCAGGCATTCAGCCCCGAGACAAAAGCGGCGATTAATTCCCGTTCGCCCTCACCCAGGGCCGAGGGTCCGCGCATCACCTCGCTATGATAGGCGATCAGCAGACGCGAGGCGGCGGGGTTGAGCCGCATGGCCGCGATCATGCCAGCTTCGTCCGGGAGACTTGGAAAATGGGTCATCTAGGTCCTTATGACTCTGATATTGAGCGAATCTTTTGAGACGGACGAGATTAATGGGCGCCGCATTGCAACCCAGGCGCGGGTTGCCGCGAAGCCACCTTCGGGCCCGGTCGCTGCCTCAACCATCGCCGAAGTCGGCGCCGATGCGTCATCCACGGCGCGATCGCCCATTCTGAGCGGGAATAATGATGGATCGGCTGGATGCATTGCGCCTCTTCGTGCGCGCCGCGGAACTCGGGAGCTTTTCCAAGGCGGCCGCGGAGGCAGGCGTGCGCCAGTCCACAGTAAGTAAGGCGGTCGCCGCGTTGGAGACCCAATGGGGCGTGGCGCTGTTTCTGCGTTCCACGCGCCGCATCGCGTTGACCGAAACCGGGAGAACCGCAGTCGAGCGCGCGCGCGCAGCGCTCGACGCCGTCGATGGCCTTGATCTCGAACTGACCGGCCGCGACCGCGAGCCAGTGGGCCTGTTGCGCGTGCACGCCTCGGTCGCATTGGCCCGCTACGTCCTTGCACCGATCGCTGCGGATTTCGTCAACGCCTACCCGCATGTGAAAATAGACTTCCTGGCTGACGACCGCCCCCTCGATCTTGTTGAGGCCGCCGTCGACATCGCGTTCCTGTTGGGCACGCTTGAGGACTCGCCTCATTTCACCAAGCGGGTCGGCGGCTTTGACCGCGTCCTCGCCGCCTCGCCCGCATTCTTGGCGGCGCACCGCGCGCCGGCCCATCCCGACGACCTCAGCCAGCTTCCGTGCGTCGTCTTTACCACGACCCCCACGCCTGAGACGTGGCGCCTACTCAACGGGACCAAGAAGGCCGACGTCGCAATCGCTGGCCCCGTCAGAGCGAACTCGGGCGGCATCGTTCATGAAACCATGCTGCGCGGCGTCGGCATAGGCTTCGTACCCGCCTTCCTCATCCTTGACGATCTGCAAAGCGGACGCCTGGTGCGCGTGCTTGCGCAGTGGCGAGGCGTCGGCGTCGATGTACATGCAATCTGGCCGTCAAATCGTCGCCTTCCAGGCAAAGCGCGCGTTTTCATGGATTTTGTCGGTGAGCGAATTGCCGGGTCGGCCTGAGGCGACGAAGCGACCGGACTGGGGTGCCTTTCGTCTCGCACGCATCGCCTTGGCGACATTCGACGCCCGCCGAGGCTCAACCTGTCGCCAAATAGTCCAGCATGATTCTTACCATGGCCCTGGCGCCCACAAAGATCGCTTCTTCGTCGGCAACGTAGTTTGGAGAGTGCGGCAAGCCTTCCCACCCTCGGCTCTCATTGCTGACGCCGAGGAAAAACATCGCTCCAGGAACGCCAGTCTGCATGTGGCCAAAATCCTCGCTGAACGCTGGCAAAACGTTCCGCACTTGCACCAAGGCGGCATCGCCGAGTTCGGCGCGAATGCTCGCTGCAGCGCGGCGCACGAGTTCGGCATCGTTGTTCACACCAGGCGCCCAGCGGGCTCGGTAATCGATATCGATGCGATGTGAGGGCGCCGACCTTGTCACGTCGGCGACGGCCTGATCGATGCCCTCGCGCAACCGCGCTCTCGCCGCATCGGTCGCCAGGCTGAAATTGACGTTGACCAGCCAAGCGCCAGCGGGGCCGAGCGTTGCCTGGCCGCCGCCGGCCCAAATAAAATCGCTGCCAATCGGCTGCAACGCGGTGAGCGAAGAGATATTGCCAAGCGCGATGATCCGCTCACGCAGAGCGCTGGCGAGCTCACGTGTGCGCTGGCCTCCGGTTACCGTGGCCGTTACTTGGTCTCGTGCGCCCATCAACGTCGTTTCTGAATAGGCGATTTGACCGACTTCATACGGCGCGGTGTGGTAGGCGAAAATCGCGTTTGGCCTTGGGTCTTGGAGAGCGCCGGCCTCGATCATCAGCCTTGCGCCCGTGATATTTTCCTCGGCGGGCTGAAAAACCAAAACCACCGTGCCCGGCAAATCCTGCCTGATGGCGGCGAAGGCTTCCGCGAGCGCAACGCCTATGGTGGCGTGTATGTCGTGCCCGCAAATATGGCGAATGCCGGGGTTCTCGGAATCAAAATCGACTGGATCGGCCGCGTCCGATGGCATCGCGTCCATGTCAGCGCGGAACGCGACGGCGGGGCCGGGGCGCCCGCCTTGCAGGACAGCCACCACGCCATGACCGCCAACGTTGCGACGCACGTTAAACCCAAGCCGTTCGGCGCGTTCCGCGATACGCGCGGCGGTGCGAACTTCTTGGCCGGATATTTCCGGGTGGCGATGCAGGTCGCGCCGGAACCTAATCAGGTTATCGTGCAGCACCTGTAGCCGCGCACTCGCGCGACTGGAGAGCCCGCTCCCAGCGCCGGCGCCGACTTGCGGTGGCGTTGCTTCCTCATCCGCCGTCGATCCAGACGTGCAAGCCGCGACGAGTAAGGCCGCAAAACTGGCGACTGCCGCGCGCCTTTGCATGAAATCGGCCATAGCGCACCTATTGTAACAACGACTCAGGTCGCAACAGGCTCTCGCTGTGAGCGCCGCGACAGCCATCGGTTCAAAATGAGGATCGCCGCTATAAACAGCCCGGGGGTGATGCCCCTGGGAATTAGTTCTGTCACGGGCGGCGCGTTGGGGTAGTGCGACACGGTGAAATACCAGAACGCTGCGAACGCAAGGGCTGCACACCCAACAGAACCGATTAGCGTGAAGATTGCGAAAAGCGGAAACGGCTTGAAAAGAGCGCCTGCCGGCCACATCAATGCGAACGGAATCACAGCAGTGATGAATACAATATATAGAACGATCCGCAAATATTCGGGGACGAATGTCGGCGGCGCCGCTGCGGCGTACTTTTGAACGGTGTAGCCAATCAGGAATGCTACAAACAGCCCCAACGTTATCCAAAGTCGCATTCCGCACCCGCCTTCACGGCGGTGGTAGCATCGCACTCCAACGAAACAAGGTTGGCTGTCGACGCGCGGCGGCCGTTGATCGCATTTCTGCTCACTCGCTTCCGCATCTCCAAACCGGCCGCTTGGCGAAACACGCACGGCACAACCGCACTAGCCGGGGCGAGACAGATGTGGGGGAGTCCATCGTTAACAGGAGCAACGACGCCCAATCCGATGGCAGCTCACGGCGAGTAGGAGGCCCCGGGGGTCTGGCCAAGCGCTTCGCGGGGCGCGACAACCGGAAGTTCAACGAACAAGGCATGCCGGCCATTAAGGCGCGCCGCTGCGTTCGCAAATGTCTCGTCCCGCTGCTCCGCCGCCAAAAGAGACGTTGGCGAAGCCGCGTGCACACTCTCAAGAGTCCGCGAAACGGTTTAACACCCGTTCCGGCCCGGCATCAGCTACAGCAGACGCGACGCCAGCGCGACGAACGCGCGCGTTCCCTTGGAGAACAGCGCGGCGGCATAATACTGCCCCGCCGCTCGTTTCACGATCTCGGCCCGCGTTGGATAGGCGGGCACGAAACCAGACGTCAGCGCCCCAATCTTGAGCTTGTTTGAAATAGCGAGGCCCAACAGGGCAATTGTCTCGCCAGCGCCTTCGCCGGCAACGACAGCGCCCAATATCCTGCCATTGGGTGCGACAATGATTTTCGCGAACCCGTCATGGGCGCGCTCGGTGCGCGCGCGATCGTTTTCCTCAAAGCTCGCCTTCACCACGCGCACCTTGCCACCATAGTGCGCGCGCGCCTCGTGCTCACTGAAGCCGACCTGCGCCAGTTCCGGCTCCGTGTAGACGACCCTTGGAATAGGTGCGCCATCGGCGCGCCCCTGCGACAGCCGGAACAAAGCGTTGCGGATGAAAAGGCCGCCCTGAAAACCCGCTGCGTGGGTGAATTGCTCGCGTCCGGCGACATCGCCTACGGCCCAGACGCGCGGATTTGTAGTGCGAAGATGCACGTCCGTCCGCACGCCGCGCGCGTCGAAAGCAATTCCGGCCCGTTCGAGCTCAAGGCCATCGAGCACTGGGCGCCGCCCCGCCGCCACCAGGAGATGGGTTCCTGAAATCGTCTCGTCGCCTGTTGGCCCGGAGGTCGAGAGTTCGATCGTGGCGTCCTCACGCACGCGCGCGCTAATTACCCGTGTGTCCTCGCGCAAAACAACGCCCTCAAGTTCGAGACGCTCGCGCAGCACTTGGGTCGCGTCGGGATCGGCGCCGTTCAAGATCCGCACCGCCTCCACAATCACGACATCGGCGCCGAGGCGGCGAAAGGCCTGGCCGAGTTCAAGCCCAATCGCCCCGCCGCCCAGAACCACCAGCTTCTCGGGTCTTTTCTCCAGAGAAAACACGGTCTCGTTGGTCAGATATGGGATCGTCTCGATGCCAGGGATCGGAGGAATAAACGCCCGCGCGCCTGTTGCGATGACGATCTTGCGCGCTCTAACGGCAACGCTTTTCGAGGCGACACTTGTGCGATCGATGAAGTGCGCCGCTTCACGCACCACGGTCACGCCCAGCCCCTCAAATCGTTCTTGGCTGTCGATCGGCGCGATCGCGGCGATGACGCCGCGAACGTGCGCGGAGACCTGGCCCCAATCGATTTCGGGTGGGTCAAACCGCACGCCCAAGCGATGCGCCGCGCGGCCTGCCTGCGCGGCGCGCGCCGCGGCGATCAGCGATTTTGACGGCACGCAACCATAATTGAGGCAGTCCCCGCCCATTTCGCCTTTCTCGAACAGGACCACTTTCAGACCGAGTTGCGCGGCGCCCGACGCGGCCACCAGACCTCCAGAACCCGCGCCTATGATCGCCACGTCTGCATTCAGACGTCGCTGTTGCGGCGGCGCAATCTCGTTCGTCATGTCTGCAAGTCCTTACGTTTCTTCAGGCGCTGGTGCGGTCGGCCGCAGGCGGCGGA
>CXWL01012212.1_pt1 | contig 23668 bp, 27 predicted proteins | sample 590931 | NCBI WGS metagenome assembly CXWL01 (sample SAMEA3498368, study PRJEB10139) | groundwater metagenome | biome: water well; material: biofilm material | place: Germany | collected 2015-04-27
CACGCGGCCGGAGCTGCGCGAACGCTGGATGGCCCACAGTGTGGCCCTGCGCCGGCAGGTTGTGCGCTATGTCGAACAAGCGAAAAGTCCCGAGGTCCGCGCCAAGCGCTGCTGGATCTTTCTCGAACGGCTCGCCGAGACCGGCTCGCTCAGCCATCCCGACTACAAGTAAACCGCGCAACTGTGCCTCCTGCGTTTCGGCAACAGTGTATGCACCGGCCTATTGTGCGGGAAGCGACCCTGGCTAGCTTGGGTTTATCATGAATGACTGCTGCCCGACCGTCCCGCTTTCCGCCACCCGCCCTGAGCTTGTCGAACGGGCCGCACCCGCCAAAACTCCCGCCGCACTCGGCTGGTTTGCTTCGTTGGCGAGGATTATCAGAACCACCCGATTTGTGTCAGTGGATTTGACCGACGCCGTCTTTGCCACAATGCCCCGGCGCGACGAGGCGCCCTACGAGGCCGTCGTTCCGCCTAGTTGTTCGGAATAAAGCCCGCGCCCTTCGGGTCGAACAGTTTCCTGGCGTAGAACGGCACGTATTGGGTCACGCCCAGCACCCCGAGCACGAAGAGACTGTCGCGATACGGCCCGCCGAGAAAGATGCCGAGGAGGCCGCAAGCCTCGGCCAGCGCCACACCCGCAATAAAAAACACAAAGACGCGCGCCGGCTCCGTCAGGCGCGGCAGCACCAGCCATCGGATGACGATGCTTACGAACAGCGGCACGAAACCGACCAGGCCCTGCAGCGAATTCTCGGCGGACGCCGGAGGCAGTGGTTTGCCCTGCACCAGCAGCAGATAAATCATCACCAGACCGGTGAGGGTGGCCGCCCAGATGATCCACCAGATCAGCAGGCGGGCCTTGATTTTCTGATCGTCGTAACCCGGCATCATGGTCTGTTTGATTTGGGAGGGATTACCACGGATAAATTCTGGTGATCTAGTTCTGCACGGACAATTCGGTCAGCAGGAATACCGCTGTGCGCCGCCGCCTTCCGGATTTCGCGCTCAAATTCCGGTGTCGCTTTAGCACCAAGAATCACACGACTGATAGCTTCTTTCTGTAACTTCAAAAAATACAGCACCTTCCCAGCAGCCAGACGCGAATAGATCCGCTCAGGCTCTTGCTTTTCACTTTCGCTGAAACCCACTATCAGACGCCACTCGTCTTCACTTTCCCAACATGGCGACTTTTCTTGTGCTGCGTTTAAAAGAATTGACCAAAGCGGATCAGCGGTGCCCTTCCTTTTTCTTTCAAAGGCCTGAAATATATCCGCGGCATTTCGCGTGTGGTAGTCTACATCGCGCCAGTTCCAAGTACTGCCCTTGAACGGCGGTTTGAGAAAGGGGGCCGTTTTTGTGTCTAGCTCAAGAACCAATCCTTTGTGTCCATTTGCATAAGCCACCCATTGACTCAGAATCTTTTCCTCTCGGGAGAGACAGAGCACTCGGATTCCATTTTCAGAAACTGCATCTTTGAACTCGCGGCAAATAATGTCGTGGGCTCCACTCATCACCCCAGTGCTAAATCCAGACGGGATGTTTTGGTTAAGCAACGCGGTGAAATACCGCTGTGCTGCTTTATCCTCCTTCTTTGTCTTGTTTAGTAGTGGGGTAAACTCAAACGGATCAGCGAATTCATTCGGCGGAGTAATCTTTAGCTCCAAGTTGAAGAGCGCCTCCAGCCCGTAACGGTCGAGATATTTGTAGAGATGCTTGGGTGGTTGAACCTCATCACTCTGTGTATCCGTGCCCATCGGTGAAATCCGTGGCGAATTTCCTATGCCCCGATCGGGTGCCAGATGGTCTTGAACTCGAGGGTGTCGCGCAGCTCGTAGAGGCCTTGGGCTTTTTCTGAGAACCAGTCAACGGGTTCCTCGGTCTTGAGCAGCTTGACCCGCTTCACGCTCTCGGCGGCACCGAGCTTGAGCGCCTTGCGTTCGTCGGCGTTGGCCACGCCGGTGATGGCGCGGAGGTGCGTGTGGGTGGCGAAGGTCGGCACCAGCTCCTTGCGGTAGCCGGTGAGCAGGTTGACCACGCCGCCGGGCAGGTCGCTCGTCGCGAGCATCTCGCCCAACACGATGGCCGGATAGGGCTGCGCCGTGGAAGCGAGCGCGACAACGGTGTTGCCGCTGGTGATGGCGGGCGCAATGAGCGAGACGAGCGCGAGCAGCGGCGCCTCCTCGGGCGCGAGCAGCCCGACGATGCCCATGGGTTCGGTGACGGTGAAGTTGAAGTGCGGCGAGGCGACGGGGTTCACGTTGCCGAGCACCTGCTCGTATTTGTCGGCCCAGCCGGCGTAGTAGATGAGCCGGTCGATCGTCGCGGTGATTTCCTTGGCGGCGGCGGACTTGGTGGCGCCGCCCACCATGAGGGCGTCGGCCAGGTCGGCTTTGCGCGCCTCGAGCATCTCGCCGAGCCGGTAGATGATCTGGCCGCGGTTGTAGGCCGTGCGCTTCGCCCAGCCCGGGCCGGCCTTGGCGGCGGCCTCGACGGCGTTGCGCAGGTCCTTGCGCGTGCATTGCGGGATGTTGGCGAAGAAATTGCCGGCGGCGTCCTTGAGCGGATAGGTGCGGGCACTCTCGGAACGGATGAAGGCACCGCCGACGTAGACTTTGGGTGTTTTGGTGATGGGCAGACGAGGCATGGGAGGAGTCGGTTGGGATGCCGGGGCTTAGTCCTGCAGGTAGGTCTTTTCGTGGTAACGGCGGGCGAAAAACACGAAGACGACCGAGGCGAGCATCGCGAGCGCGGTGAAGAAGAGGTAGTAATTCGCGCCTTCGAGCTGAAGGTTGAATCGCGCAATCGCGAAGTTCACGCCAGCCGTGACCAGNNCGGGTCTCAATCCAGGCACTGCAGATGAACGACACCCCGGAAACGAAGATGCCGAGGCCGATCTTGCGCAGCGGGGTCAGCGGGAAGACCCGGTTGATCGCGGGATAGATGACATATTGGAAAAGCGGAATGAAGATCAGGATCATGATCGCATTCACTGCCTGGATCTGGGACGGCAGCCACGTGATGCCGGCGAAGTGCAGGTCCATCTTCGCGCCCTGGAGCACCCAGCGGCCGCCACTCTGGTCCCACAGCGACCAGAAGACGGCCACGAACGCGAAGATGATGGCCAGGCGGCCGATGGCGGCCCAGCCCTCCCGGTTGAAGTTGTCGCGCAGGAAGGACTTTCCCGCCGGCGGGATATGCACAAATTTCCGGCGTCCGGCCCAGAAAATGAAAGTGGCCAGCAACATCAACACCGCGGGCACGCCGAACGCCGGGCCGGGACCGTAAACCTTTAGCAGCCACGGAATGAGCAGGATCGAGAAAAACGAGCCGAAGTTCACCGAGAAATAGAACCAGCCGAAGGCCGCCGAAATCAGATGCTTGTTCTCCGAGCCGAACTGGTCGCCGACGTTGGAGGAAACGCAGGGCTTGATGCCGCCCGCCCCGAGCGCGATCAGGGTCAGCCCCACGGTCAGGCCGAGGCGCGTGTCGTCGAGGGCGAGGGCCACGCTGCCGAGACAGTAAACGAGCGAGAGCCAGAAGATCGTGCGGTATTTCCCAAGAAATGCGTCGGCGAGGATCGCCCCAAAAACCGGGAAGAAATAATTTGAAGACAGGAACAGGTGATACCAGGTGCTCGCCTCGGCGTCGCTCATCGGAGCAAGTTCGCCAGAGCTGCTGCGCAGGTATTGTGTCATGAACACCACGAGGATGGCGCGCATCCCGTAGAAGTTGAACCGTTCGGCGGCTTCGTTGCCGATGATGTAGGGGATGCCCGGCGGCATCTTGTCCGTTTTGAGCGGAACGGTGAGGTAGGGGGTGTTGGCCATGGGGAAATAAAATCAGTGTTTGGGCCGGTGTTAGGCCCCGAAGCTCCGGTGAAATTTCTTGTTGCCCCAGGCTCCAAACTCATGTGTCAGGCAAACATTCGCGCTGCGGGCTGCTGTCATGCGGGCTTGGATATTCAATGGTGTTTTTGGAGCTGGGATGTTGGTGCTTCCGCCGTCGTGCGGCGCTCAGACGAGCTGGCAATAGTCGAGCAGGCCCTGGCGGCCGCCCTCGCGGCCGAAACCGCTCTCCTTGTAGCCGCCGAAGGGTGAGGCGGGGTCGAACTTGTTATAGGTGTTGGCCCAGACCACGCCGGCCTTGAGCTCGGTGGACATCTTCAGGATGCGCGAGCCCTTGTCGGTCCACACGCCGGCGCTGAGCCCGTAGGCGGTGTTGTTGGCCTTCTCCACCGCCTCGTCCACGGTGCGGAAGGTGAGCACGCTGAGCACGGGGCCGAAAATCTCCTCGCGGGCGATGCGGTGGCTCATGGAGACGCCGGAGAAAATCGTCGGTCGGAAATAGTAGCCTTTCGCGGGCAGCTTGCACGCGGGCTGGAACATCGTCGCGCCCTCCTTCACCCCGGTGGCAACCAGCCGTTCGATCGTGCCGAGCTGTTCCTTCGAATTGATCGCGCCGATGTCGGTGTTTTTGTCCAACGGGTCGCCAATGCGGAGCACCTTGACGCGGTTCTTGAGCTTGGCCAGCACCTCGGCCGCCACGGTCTCCTGCACGAGCAAACGCGAGCCGGCGCAGCACACATGGCCTTGGTTGAAAAAGATGCCGTTGACGATGCCTTCGACGGCCTGGTCGATCGGCGCGTCGTCGAACACGATGTTCGCCGCCTTGCCGCCGAGCTCCATGGTCATCTTCTTGTCGGTGCCGGCGAGCGAGCGCATGATGATCTTGCCCACCTCGGTCGAGCCGGTGAACGCCACCTTGGCCGCGATCGGGTGGCCCATGACGGCTGCGCCGGTGTCGCCGAAACCGGTGACGATGTTGACGACCCCCGCCGGCAGGCCGGCGTCCTGGAAAATCTCGGCGAGCTTCAGCGCGGTGATGCTGGTCGTCTCGGCCGGCTTGATGACGATGCAATTGCCCATGGCGAGGGCGGGCGCGAGTTTCCACGCGAGCATGAGCAGCGGGAAATTCCACGGGATGACCTGACCCACGACGCCGAGCGGCGCGACCCGGCGGCCGGGCGCCACGTAGTCGAGCTTGTCGGCCCAGCCGGCGTGGTAGAAGAAATGCGCGGCGCACATCGGCACGTCGAAATCGCGGGATTCCTTGATGGCCTTGCCGCCGTCCATGGTCTCGGCGACGGCAAACTCGCGCGCGCGGTCCTGCAGCAGGCGGGCGATGCGAAAGATGTATTTGGCGCGCTCGCGGCCCGGCATTTTGCCCCAGACGTTGTCGTGGGCTTTCTTCGCCGCCTGATAGGCGGCGTCCACATCGGCGGCATTGGCCTGCGCGATCTCGGCGAGCTTGGATTCGTTGGCCGGGTTGATGGAGTCGAAATATTTTCCGGAGACCGGCGCCACAAACCTGCCGCCGATGAACAGATCATAGCGCGGCTTGAGTTTCGGATCGGCAGTCTCGGGCGCAGGATCGTATTCCCAGAGGTCGCCGAAGATGAGCTCGGGCAGCGGGCGGCCCGCGGAGCGCGCGGCCGGACGGGAGGATTTTTTCTCGGTAAGCGTGGGCATGGGGATTGTAGGTTCTGTCCTCTGTCTTCTGTTCTCTGTCCTCAGTAAGATTCCGCGGCCTCGCTGAAATAATACGGGGCCTGGTAGGCGCCGGTCTTCTCCTTCTCGAGCTGGCGGAGCAGGTCGTTGAGGAGCGAGGAGGCACCGAAGCGGTAGCGGGTGTTGTTGAGCCACTCGTCACCGAGGGTCTCCTTGACGGCGATGAGGAATTGCAGCGCCTGTTTCGCGGTGCGGATGCCGCCGGCCGGCTTCATCGCGATGGGCGTGCCGGTATCAAGGTAGAAATCGCGGATGGCCTCGAGCATCACCTGGTTGTTGCCCAGGGTGGCGTTGAGCGTGGTCTTGCCGGTGCTGGTCTTGATGAAATCGCCCGGCCGCAGTACGCGCATGGCGAGAAAGGACGCGGCGCGGATGTTGTCGTAGGTCTCCAGTTCGCTGACTTCCAGGATGACCTTGAGCGTCGCCGCACCGCAAGCTTGCAGCACGGCGGCGATCTCGTCCTGGACGAGCTGGAACTCGCCCGCGAGGAACGCGCCGCGATTGATCACCATGTCGATCTCGTCGGCCCCGTCGGCCACGGCGGCCTTCACCTCAGCGAGGCGGGTCTTGAGCGGGGCCTGGCCGGACGGAAACGCGGTGGCGACGGAAGCGATGCGGACCGCCGTGTCCTCTCCGAGCGCGTGGCGGGCGTGTTTCACCATGGAGGGATAGACACACACGGCGGCGACGGTTGGGATGTCGGGATCCTCATGCGGGCTCAGCGCCTTCTGGCAGAGCGACTCGACCTTGCCGGGTGTGTCCTTGCCTTCGAGCGTGGTGAGGTCGACCATCGAGACGGCCAGTTTCAGGCCGAACCGCTTGGACCCCTTCTTGATGCTGCGGGTGGTGTATTTGGCGACGCGCTCCTCGATGCCCACGTAGTCCACCGAACCGATTTCATTGAACAATCGTCGGAAAGCAGCCTGTGCCGTGCCTGTCATGGTTCGCGCAATATCCGGCCTTTGACTCCTGAAAACAACGCCAAATTCGGCCGGGCTTGCCAGCGCCGGCCCGCCGGTTAGTTTGCGCCCATGAGCGATCTCCCCCGCCCCACCGAACCGCAAGGCGAGCTGGTCATCCGCACCATCGCGATGCCCGCCGACACCAACGCCAACGGCGACATCTTCGGCGGCTGGCTGATGTCGCAGATGGACTTGGGCGCGGCCATCGTCGCCAAGAATCTTTCGCGCAGCCGCGTGACGACCGTCGCCGTGGACGGCATGGTGTTCCACAACCCCGTCTTTGTCGGCGACATCGTGAACTGCCACGCCCAGCTGCTGAAAGTCGGCCGCACCTCGATGAAGATCGACGTCGAGGCGTGGGTGCAGCGCGGCAAGGACGGCACGCTCCTGCGCGTGACCGAAGGCGTTTTCACCTACGTCGCCATCGACGACGCCGGCCGGCCCCAGCCGGTGCATCGCTCCTAGTTTTCCCTGCAGGTGCTGTCCGCACTGTGCGCGGCGATTGTTGAACCGCTGTCATCCCGCCCGGATTGACGCCACCCGGGCTCCCGCCCACGTTGACCGGCCGTGTCCAAGATCCCCGTCCATCCCGATGCCGCCCGCGGCGCCCTGGCCGCCACCTCCAGTTTTCTGGTCTGGGGCGTCGTGCCCGTCTACTGGAAACAGATGCAGGGTGTTTCCGCCTTTGAATTGATCACGCACCGGATTGCCTGGTCGTTGTTGTTCCTGCTCGGCGTGCTGTGGTGGCAGAAAAACCTGCGCGCTCTGCGGCCGGCTTTCACCGAATCACGGACATTCGGACTGAACCTGCTGAGCAGCGTGCTGCTGGTGATAAACTGGACGGTCTACATCTGGGCCGTGAATTCCGGCCACGTCATCGAGTCGAGTCTCGGCTACTTTCTCGTCCCCCTGGTCAACGTCGCGCTCGGCTCGCTTCTGCTGCATGAGCGTCTGCGCCCCCCGCAGTGGATCGCGATCGGTTTCGCGGCTGCCGGGGTCGGCGTGCTGCTGACCCGCACCGGACACGTGCCGTGGATCGCCATCACGCTCGCGGTGACCTGGGCGGGCTATGGCCTGCTGAAAAAGCGCTCCTCCCTTGGTTCCATCGCGGGCCTGACGGTGGAAACCATCCTGCTGTTTCCTCTGGCGGCCGGGCTTCTCCTGTGGTGGTACCATACCGGTGAAGGCGCGCTCGGACGTGTCGACTTGCGATTGCACCTCTACATCCTGAGCATCGGCGTGGTCACGGCCATCCCCTTGTTGCTCTTCGCCTACGGCGCCCAACGCATCCGCCTGGCGACTCTCGGCCTGCTTCAATACCTGGCTCCCTCCGTGCAGTTCCTGATCGGCTGGCTCTGGTATCGCGAATCGTTCGACCATGTCCGGTTGCAAGCCTTCGGCCTCATTTGGTGCGGGCTCGCCCTCTACAGTGCCGACGCTTTCTGGATCCAGCGCCGCATGCTGCTCAGGTCGGTNNACGAGCGTGGCGTTGCGCTTGATGACCGGCGGCTTGCCCCGGGCCCCGTAGGCCAGCTCCGGCGGCACAATCAGCAGCCACTTCTCGCCCTTGCGCATCTTCTGCAGGGCTTCCTCCCAGCCGTCGATCAGCCCGCCGCGACCGAGACGTATTTTCAGCGGATGCTCCGCGTCGGGCGACTGGTCAAAAACCGTCCCGTTCAGTAGCATCCCCTTGTAGTGCACGGCGACTTCCATGCCTTTTTGGGGCATGGGCCCACCCGGCTCGCCGGATTTGAGCACTATGTAGCGCAGCCCGGTATAAGTGCGTTTCGTGTCGGGCCACTTTTTCTCGACGAACTCAAGGTCTTCCAAGGGCAATTTTTCGCGCTGGGCGTGCAACGGCACGGTGCCCAGTCCGAGCAGGATAAACAAAAGACAGCCCAAGTGTCGGTGGGTGGTGTTCACGGTTTTTTCGATGGTGGAATGACGCGGAAAATAAGCCCCGGTTCCTTCGGGGTCGAGGATTGTTCGGACTGGTTGGCCGGTTCCGTCTTATCGGTCTTCACCGTCGGCAGGGTTTCGGTGGGAGGGGCTTTATGCCCCGATGATTGTTGAGCTGCCGCAGCCGGGGCGGGGCGCAAAGCCCCTCCCACCCCGGCATCGCTCTTCACTACAGGCAGCCGGCCCGAAGCCTGCGCGAAGCCGCGGTCAAGCAGTTCGATGACTTTCAAGTCCCTCGTCCTTGAATCCGGGCTGCCCATCACGATCACAATGATGCTGCGACCGTCTCGCTCGGCGCTGGCGGCCAGGCAGTAGCCCGCACCGTTGGTATAGCCGGTCTTGAGTCCGTCCACGCCCGCCACCTTGCCGAGCAGGTGGTTGTGGTTGGTCATGGCGATGACCCGGTCGGCGGAACGCTGGCCGGCGCCGAACTGGCGCTGCCGCACGCCCGTGTATTTCGTAACGTCGGTCTCCCGCAGCAGGTAGCGGCTGAGGATGGCGTAATCGCGCGGTGTGGTCAGGTCGCCGTCGGCGGCACGCCGGTTGGCCGGCGGCAGTCCATGCGGCGTGCGGAACGTGGTGTGCGTGAGGCCGAGGGCGCTCGCCTTGGCGTTCATCTGCTCGACAAAGGCGGCGGACGAGCCGGCGGCGGCGCGAGCGAGCGCGTGGGCCGCATCGTTGGCGGAATGGATCATCATCGCGTAGAGAAGCTCCTCGACGGGGAAGGTCTCGCCTTGTTTCAACCACACCTGGGTGCCGCCAATCCTCGAATCCTCCGCCGTCACCGTGACCGGGGTTCCAAGCGCAAGGGCCCCACTGGCGAGTTGATCGTGGAGGACGGCAAACGTCATCAGCTTCGTCATGCTCGCTGGCGGCGTGACGAAATCGGGCTGGTCCTCGAATAACACCCGGCCGGTCAAGGCATCGGTCACGACGGCCCCAAGATAGGGTGTCCGGGCCTCCTTCGCGAAGATCGGGCCGGCTGCGCCGCCAAGCGCCAGAATCAGGAGGGGAAGGAGCAGGCGAATTTTGGTCATGGGCGTGAAGGCGACAAGGCAGCGGGCTGGATTGGGCCGTGCAACCAAATTTCCATGCACTTGGCCGGACGCGGTGAATGCTCCTGCAGCCGGGGGAATCAACCTGTTGCTTTGACTGCCGCGTGCGCGGCCAGCAGGCCGAAGGCCTGGCGGAGGAGTGTCCTGCCCGGTTCCATGCGATGCCACGGCGACGCTCCAGACGGATGGGGCAGCGGAATGCAATCCACCGCGTGCTCACGGTAGGCAATGGCGAACTGCTTCCCGATGATGTCGTTCAACGGCGCGACGGGCAGAAACTGGGTGATGGCGAGCTTGCCCACCGGCAGCACGAGCGCCGGGCGCAGCAACGCAAATTCCGCCTCGAGCCAGCGCGAGCAATTGGCGATCTCCTCGTCGTCGGGCACGCGATCACCGCCGGTTTCCTTCTTGCCGGGGAAACAACGGCAGACGGCGGCAAAGTAAATTCGGTCGCGCGTCTCCTCCTCGGTCCAATCCAGCGCCTCGCGGAACCACTTGAAAAGTGTCCTGCCCGCAGTCCAGGCAAAGGGTCGGCCCAGCTTCGGCTCCTTGTCGCCGGGGGCCTGGCCGATGAGCAGAATACGGCTAGCGACGGGCCGACCGATCACGACCGGCCGGTGCATCTGCGGGCAGCGCGTGCAGGCTTGGAGTCTGGCCAGGTGTTGCTTCACGGCGGCGACGGAGGGCGTGGCTGGCATGGGTGGTGCACTATCCGCCTTCACCCTGCGGGTTACGGCGAGATTATTTTCCGGTAGAACCGGAAAATAAAAAGGCGGAGCCGCAAAGGCTCCGCCTCGAAAGTTCAGTTCGCGGGTGCGAAGGATGGATTAGTAGCGACCGCCGCCACCACCACCACCACCGTAGCCGCCGCGACCACCGCCACCGCCGCCGCCGTAGCCGCCGCGACCACCACGGCCGCCGCCACCACCGCCGAAGCCGCCGCGACCGCCGCCGCCGAAGCCGCCACCCGGACGCTCTTCCTTGGGACGGGCCTCATTGACCTGCAGGGCGCGACCGCCGAGCTCGACGCCATTGGTCTTCTCGATGGCCAGCTTGGCCTCATCGGGTGTGCCCATGGTGACAAACGCGAAACCGCGGGGGCGGCCGGTCATCTTGTCCATGGCGACATAGGTGTCGGTCACGGCGCCGAATTGTTCGAAATGCGAGCGGAGTTCGCCTTCGGTGGTGTTGAACGATAGGTTTCCAACGTATAGTTTGGAATTACTCATAGTGATAAATCGTAGATCCTTCGCCATCTGCCAGTCCGTTCCCACCGTGGGTTTCGAAATCATCACTTGAGCATATGCCCAGCCAACGACTCACCAGATCCTGTCATCAAAACGCTATCTCTAACGAGACGCGTAAGGACGCTCAGCCGCCGTCACAACGCAAGGGTATTTTTCCCTCGCGAGAGGCAACCTGCCTCCGGGCAGCGATTTGGCCGCATCGCGGGGCCGGCGTTAAATTGCGTATTTGGCGCGAATGTCCTCGGGGAGGCGCACGGCGCGGGCGGTCTCGATGGACACCATGACGTAGTCGAACCAGCCGTCACAACTCAGCTTTCGATCCGCGGCGCGTTCAATCTGGAACTGCACCTTCACCCCGATCAGCGTGAACTTTTCGATCCAGGTCCGGACGACAAAACGGTCACCCAGCCCCAGCGGCCGCTTGAAATTCATCTGCGTCGCGGCCATGAACCAGCCGAAGCCGCGTTTTTCGAATTCGCGCATGGGCATCCTGTAGCAACGCTCCATCTGGTCGAAACGGGCCGCGAGCACGTAATCCATGTAACGGCTGCTGTGCACGTGCTGATACATGTCGATGTCGTCAGGCCGCACCTGCAACTCGGTCTCGAATTTCGCGTAAACAGTCTGCGACTCGGGCAAGGGCGCGCTGCTCGATGGCTTGATGGTCTCGCTCACCAAGGCAGTGTGCCGGCGGCGGCCGGGCCCGGTCAAAAGAAAAGGCGCCGGCCACCGCCGACGCCCGGAGAATCATGGGCCTTTGGGTCGCCGCTCAGGAGTGCTTGAACTCCTGCCGCAGCCAGTCACTGAGCATTTCCTTGTCGTGCCGCAAAGGATCATGGGCGGACAGCCTTGAACTCATCAGGTAACCCAGGTTCAGCAGCTCGCGTTTCCCCTCGCTTGCCACCGTGCCATCGGCATTCACCAACCGGAACTGCAAGCTGACCCGGGGCGGATAGAGATCCTTCACGATGCGGACATCTTGGAAATGCGTGCCGCGCCAGGGTTCGAAATCGCCTGCCAGGTCCACATCGGTCACCGTGATCTCCAGCCGCTGGCCGGCGGTCAGGTAATTGGCGGCACGCGTGGTAATATGCTGTTTTAATTCGTCGAGCAGGGCATCGCGGCCCCGCGCGGTATCCATGTAGTCATCTTTCACGTCGGTGAATTTTTCCGGTGCCGCGAAGGTCACCTGAACCGCCGAAGCGGCTTTGTCTGCACTCGCAGCCAGTGCCGCGCTGCCCGCAACCAAACCAAGCAGTGTGATCAGAGGTAATTTAATCTTCATAAAAACGGGGGGTTCGACCTGACAAGAGGTAAGCCGTAATATCCCCAAGCGCAACTTTGCGCGTGAGGTGTCGGTTAAGGGCCTATGTCTACTATGTGCTGGTGCGGAAGGCCACTATAGCTTGACTGCAGATTAAAACGAACGTTTCATACCTACGTATTACATGAGTGCCGAACTTCCTGCAGAAACCCTTAAAAGGATAGTAATAGCTTCTGAACAGCTCTTTGCAGAGAATGGTTACGATGGCACAACTTTGCGCCAGATTACCCGGATTGCCAAAGTCAACTTGGCCGCCGTCAACTACCATCACGGGGACAAAGAGAGCCTTTACTTGGAGATACTTCGGCGGCGTATCCAACCCATTAATCAGACCCGTCTGGCCAGGCTGGCAAAAGCAGAGACCGAAGCCGGGGATCAGCCGGTCCCGCTTGCCGTGATCTTCCGTCTCATGGCAGAACCGTTTTTCGGGTTGTTTGCCGACCCAGAGGACCGGGGCCGGCATGCGGCACGGCTGATTGGCCGCAGCCTGATTGAGCCGCTGCCTTTTATGGACAAATTCCTGACCGAAGAATTCCAGCCTGTGATGGCTCGTTACGGCCAGGCCCTCCGACGGCACGCCCCGGCGCTCCCTCCCGATGATTTTCTTTGGCGGCTCAGCTTCGTCGTCGGCGCCATGTTGCACACCCTCGCGTCGCTTCATCGCATGAAATTTCTGACGCGCGGCATATGCTCGGATCATGATCATGCGGCGGCTTTGTCGCGTTTTGTGCAATTTGCCTCTGAGGTATTCCGCCCGGGTTTGCCTCCNNTAATTGCCGATGCGACTTGCATTGGACAAATATCTGAATCCTGTTCCGACCATTCGCGGCGCTGACCACGCCGGTAAAACCGTAGATTCCCGCCACAAAGTCCAGCCTTGTGGTGTTATGGGAAGTATCGGGAACAATTTTATCCGTCAGTACTCTGACCCGGTGCTGACAAAACCAAGCAATGATCTCCGCCATCATCATCCTCACGCTGCTCTCGCTGCTCGTGGCTACTGAGCCCGAACCGGCCGGCACTTCCGCGCCTCCGGCCCCGGTGCCGCCTTTACGACCCGAGGAAAATAAACCGCCGGATGGGACGGCCAAGTCGGGCCGGTTGGCGGCCTGATCGGCGGCTAAATCAGGACCAGCACGATGGCGGCCACCATCAACCCCGCACCGGCCAGTCGCAACCGGAGCACGTGGCCGCCATGCTGTTTCTCCTCGTTGGTGAACCAGTGGCCGATCAGCCAGACCAGCAGGACGCTAAAGAGTCCGCGGACACTGTAGACGATGTTCACGGCGGTGGCGCTGCCCACAATCACGATCGCCAGGACCACCCCGGCGTTGTTGAGGGCGAGCAGCAATGCTCCAGGAGCCACCCACCGCCAGGCCTCCGTCGACATGGCGCTCAGGGGTGCCCGGAAATACGGCACAAAGGCGCAAGACATCAATCCGGCGATCAGGAACATCGGCGGGAAGAAATTGCCCAGGCCCCAAACGGGCACCCATTTCTGCAGGAAAACATCGCCGAGGCTGAACGAGATCGCGCTGCAAAAGGCGAGCAGCACTGTCCGGCCTACGTGGCGCCGGTGCAACTCACCGCCCATATGCAGCAGCGCAATGGCCGCCGTGCTGAGCACCGCCCCCGCCCACCACTGGAGCGGCACTTCACCGACGCGCAAGAGGCTGCTAAACAAGGCGACGAGGATCACCTTGGTCCCCATCACCGGTGTGACGACCGACACATCGCCCCGCGTCAGGGCGAGGAAAGTGAATGTCTGGCCGCCAAAGAACAGCAGCGCCGCGACGGCCGGCTGCCAGTAGTCGGCCAAAGGATGGATCCGGCCGCCATAGCGGAGCCACACGGGCACGAACAACATGGCCATGGCCAAGTTGGACAAGAAGCTGATGCGCCAGATTCCGACCCCGAACGCCGTCGCCCGTTTCACCGCCATAGCGCCGATGACATAGGTCAGCGCACAAGCCAGGGGTATGAGCAGGCTGGCGTTGAATTTCATGGCGGCAGGCCAACAAAAACCCGGTGACCCGACCCGGCTTCAATCCAAATCGGCGCCACCCGGATCAATCCAACGCCCACTTAACCAGTTTCTCGTATTCCTCCGGCGGTGCCGCCCCGGTCTTCTGATTCAGGATGCGGCCCTCCCGGCTGATGAGGAAAGTGGTGGGTATGGCCTGAAAGTTGCCGAACGCCTCAACCACATCCTCATCGCCCATGACCAGCGTGTAATTCATGCCGTTGGTCAGGGCGAATTGCTTTACATGTGCCGGCCCCTTGCTGTCTAGGGATACACCGACAATGACCAAACCGCGGGGCCCGTATTTTTTCTGCAAGGCGATGTAGCCGGGTATTTCCTCCACACAGGGCCCACACCAGGTGGCCCAGAAGTCCAGCACGACGACCTTGCCCTTGAACTGGTCGGAGCGGATTTCACGACCGTCCAGATCCTTGAGTTTCCACGCGGATGCGGGCAGCGCGGTCGTCGCAATTTGCGCGGGTGCCGGCCCGCGGCGTTTCTGCCAGAGCACGGCGGCGCCGATGAGCACAGCCACGATGGCGAGGATCGGGATTAGGCGTTGGGGGGGCATTGGGGATCAGTCATGGGAGGCGCCAGCAACCCCCCTTGTTCCCGAAATCAAGCTGCGTCGGCACGGGTTAGAAGCTGCCCTGGTCGGCACTGAGGACTTCGATGAATTTTTTCATTGCCGGCGTCAGCACCCGGCCCTTGCGGTGCAGGATGGCCAGCGGACGGGTGAATTCCTTGCCCTTGAAACCGATCGCCGCCAGCGTGCCCTGTTTCACCTCTTGGACCACCGTCGCGTGCGGCACGATGGCCACGCCGTGGTCGATCTCGACGGCGCGCTTCACCGTCTCGATATTGTCGAATTCCATCACGGGGGTGATCTCGAGCTTATAGTCGCGGAATATCTGGTCGACGGCCTTTCGGGTCGGGATATCCGGGTCGAAGCCGATGAATTTATGGCCGGCCAGCGCCTTGATGTCCACGTCGCCGACCTGCGCCAGCGGATGCTGGGGATGGGCGATCAGCACCAGGGTGTCGTTGCGGAACGGGATGTTCTCGATCTGCCGGATGCGCTGCGGAAAGGCGACCAGGCCGAAATCGACCGAGTTGTGCAGGATGTCCTCGTAGACCAGATTGGAGCGGCGGTATTCGACGCGCACGTTGACCGAGGGAAAATCGTGCAGGAACTTTTTAATGTAGGGCGGCAGCTCGTGCAAACCGATGGAGTAGATGGTCGAGATCCGGATGGTGCCGCTGATGACCTTTTTCATCTCCTGCAGCTCGCTCTCCAGTTTTTCATAGACGTGCAGGATCTCCTTCGCCGCCTCGTAGATGCGCTGGCCCTCCCGGGTCAGGTTGAACTGCTTCTGGCTGCGGTCGATCATCAGCGCCTTGAAGTTGCGCTCCATTGACCGGGCCTGCTGGCTGACAGCCGACTGGGTGATGCTGTTCAATTTCGCCGCTTTGGAGAAACTCTTGGTTTCGACCAAATCGGCGAAGATTTTGAAGTTTTCGATTTGCATACGGTCTTTTACTGTTGGGTTCAGCATAATCCCGGCTTATCAGCACTCCATCCTAAAAGCTGCTCTTCTAGATGTTTATCGATTACGAAACCTTCCGGATGCGGGCCGACGCCCTGCTCAGTCGAATAGCAGGCCAGTGCCGGGCGGCGGGGCGCAACCCACGCGAAATCACGCTGTTGCCCGTGACCAAGACCCACCCGGCGGCGGCCGTGGAATACGCCGCCCGCTACGGCCTGACTGCTGTCGGTGAAAACCGCGTGCAGGACGCCGTGGAAAAACGCGCCCTGACTGCCGCCGCCGTGCGCTGGGAGCTCATCGGCCATCTGCAATCCAACAAAGCCAGGCTGGCCGTCACTCATTTTGACCGCATCCAAAGCGTCGACAGCGAAAAGCTGCTCAACGTCCTCGACCGGGCCGCCGGCGAACTTGACCGCAAACTACCGGTGTTGCTTCAGGTCAACGCCGGCAATGATCCGGCGAAATTCGGCGTCGATCCCGCCGACGTCGGGCGTCTGCTGGAACTCGCCCTCACCAAGCCCCACCTGCAGGTGGACGGCCTGATGACCATCGCTCCGCTGTCCGACGTCCCCGCGGTGGCCCGCCGCACCTTTGCCAATCTTCGGGCCATCCGCGACCANNCCGCGTGAATAGTTTCCAAGACTCCAGCAAAATCGTGCCCCGCGCGAAAACTTTCCTCGTTGCGCTGCGGTCGGAAGCAACTTGGCTGCTTTTCCGTGGGAGCGCAAAAATTCACGGTCGCGCAGCGAAAGGCCCTCGAGGGGCTGTTGGATGATCCTTCCCCGGCGGTGCGAGCCGCTCTCCTCGCCCAGTTCGCGCAACATGGCCGTGAAAGCGTGGAGTTGCTCCGTTATTTTGCCAGCCAGCCCAATCGGGTGCTGGCGCTCCACGCCGTCTCGTATCTGCAGGAGTTGAATTTTTCCGATCCGGTCACCGAGTTCCGCGGCTTCATCCGCTCGCTCAATTATGAATTGGAGACCGGCGCGCTGTTGCTCAGCCGCACGGTCAATCCCGATCTCGATGTCGGCGCCAGCTGCCTGCAGTTGGACGCGATGGCTGCCCGCTGCCGCCAGCTCATCACCGAGCCCGCCACGGCCCGGGAGAAATGCCGCGTGCTGAACCGCGTGCTTTTCCACGAATACGGCCTGCGCGGCAACACCGACCATTACACCGACCCGCTCAACAGCTACCTCGACCAGGTGCTGATCCGGCGCAAAGGCATCCCCATTTCCCTGTCGATTGTCTATTTGCTCGTCGCGGAGCGCGCCGGCTTGAGCCTCTCCGCGGTCGGCCTGCCCGGCCATTTCATGGTCGGTTGCTACGAGGAGCATGTGCCCTTCTTCGTCGATCCCTTCAACGCCGGCGTCTTTCTGGATGCCCGCGAAGTCTTCGCTCTGCTCCGCGCGAGCAGCGTCAACGCCACCGTCTCCGACCTCGCCCCGACCCCCGTCCGCGAGGTGCTCTGCCGGTGCTGCCGCAATCTCGTCAACCACTACACCGGCGGCGGCGAGCCGGAGCGGGCGCGGTTGTTCGCCGAGTTCGTCGCTGAATTTGAATCGACCCACGCGCGGCACGCGCGGCCCTGATAAAATCGGGCTCGTTCTCCCCGGCGAAACGGGCTTTGCTGCCGCCGCTTGATGAACGCCGTTGCCGAATCCATTCACTCGCTGGCCGACCTGGACGCCTGGTTGTTTCCCGGCACGGCCCTCGCTGTTGTCGGCCGGCCGGTCGCCCATTCCCTCAGCCCGGTGCTCCATAACGCCGCCCTGGCCGAACTCGCGAAGGCGCAGCCCAGGTTTGCCGACTGGCGCTACTTCAAGTTCGACATCGCTCCCGCCGAACTGCCGCGCGCCCTCCTTCTTTTTCAACAAAACCGGTTTCATGGCCTCAACCTGACGGTGCCGCACAAGTCGCTCGTCGTGGAGCACCTCGTCGGCAGCGACGCCTTTGTGCGGGCGGCGGGCGCCGCCAACACCCTCACCAGCACCGGGTCGGGCTGGCGCGGAACCAACACGGACGGCTACGGACTCGCCACCGCCTTGAAGGAGGATTTCGGCACTGAGCTGGCTGGCGCGCCCATCATTCTGCTCGGGGCCGGCGGGGCCGCCCGGGGTGCGGCGGTGGAGTGCCTGCGCGCCCGCTGCGCCTCGCTCTGGATTGGCAATCGCACGGCTTTGAAGCTGGCCGCGTTCATCAACGAAATCGCCCCATTCGCCGGGAGCACCGAACTGCGCAGCTTTGCTCTCGGCCAGTCTCCCGCCGGCCTCCCCTCCGACGCAACCGTCATCAACGCCACGTCGCTGGGACTCGGAATCGCGGACCCCTCGCCCATTGATCTCCGGACCCTCCCGCGACCAAGGGCGGTTTACGACATGGTTTACCGGCCACCCCGGACCGCCCTCCTGCGCCAGGCCGCCGAGCTGGGCCTTGCCCACGCGAACGGCCTCTCCATGCTGATTCACCAAGGCGCTCGCTCACTCGGGCTCTGGACCGGTGCGACCGTGCCGGTGCCGGTCATGCAAGCCGCCGCGCACGCCGCCCTCAACTCCGTCTGAAATGGAATCCATTAACGAAGTCGCGATTTATCTGCCGTGGTTCTTCCCGCTGTTCGCCGCCGTGGTCGGCGCGTGTGTCGGCAGTTTTCTCAATGTCTGCATTTATCGCATCCCGAAGAACGAGTCCGTGATTTCGCCGCCTTCGCACTGCGGCTGCGGGCAGCGCATCGCCTGGCGGGACAACATCCCGGTGTTGAGCTGGCTGCTGCTGCGCGGCCGGGCGCGCTGTTGCGGGCGGCCGTTCAGCTTTCGTTACCCGGCGGTCGAATTGCTCACCGCGTTGCTATTCCTCGCCTGTTGGCTGATGTTCCCGCCCGGCAAGGCGGTGGTCGGCGCCGTGCTGTGCGCCCTCGTGGTCTGCGCGCTGTTCATCGACCTTGACCATATGATCATCCCCGATGTTTTCACGGTGGGCGGGGCGGCGGCCGGGCTCTTGCTGTCCCTGTTGCTGCCTGCGCTGCACGGCCAAAGCCATGAGTTTTTCGCGGTCGCAAGCCTGCGTTCCGGAAAAGAGGCCCTGTTGGGGCTGTGCGTGGGCTCGGGGTTGGTGTTGTGGATCGCGCTCTGGGCGGAGGCTATTTTGAAAAAAGAGGCGATGGGTTTCGGGGACGTAAAGTTTCTTGGCGCCCTGGGGGTCTTTGTCGGGTGGAAAGGCGCGGTCTTCGGCATGTTTGGTGGCGCAACGCTGGGCTGTGCCTGGTTTGTCGCCGCTTATTTGTGGCAAAAAACCACCGGCCGGGCCGCACCGGTCACCCTGCCCGCCGAAACCCCCGAGGGCCAGCCGGCGAAGCTTGGTTTTGGCGTCCATGTCCCCTTCGGGCCCATGCTTGGCGTGGCGGTCCTGATCTATTTCTTCGGAGCCCACCACTGGGTGGACGCCTATTTTGCGGAATTGTCCGGTTTGTTTTGATTTTCCCGGCCGGGAGCCGGCGCTTGAAATTCCGACGGCACTTCCCCGCTGCGCCCCTGCACCACCAGCCTGAGCAGATAGGCCATCACCTCTTCGCGCGTTTGTCCGCGCTCGATGACCAGTTGGTCGGCCCGCTTGATCAATTGCCGCGCCAGGATGTCGGCCTGTTCCGGCGGAGCGCCCAATCCGCGGCAAGCCCTGGTCCATTGAGCGAGTTCATTCATGACGATCCACGGCGATGTCGGCCGGCCCGCCCGGAGCGAGACCGAGCCTCTCTGCCGGATTGAAGTTGAGCAGGGAGAGCATGGCCAAGGCGACAAACGCCTCACCCCGACTGGCCACCGAGCGCAGCTCCCCCACTTTTTTCTCCCCCTGATACAACGCCATCCGTGCTGCCGGCACCGGTCCACGGCCGCGCACGACCTGCAGGCGGCGGCGCACCTGGCCCAGGGTTTTCAACCGGGCCATGACCTCTTGGCCGAGGTAGCAGCCTTTCGTATAGGACAGCGCCGAGTCTTCCAGCCCGCCTTCGCCCGGCAAGTCGCCGGGCCCCAAGTCAACCGGCACGACCGGAATTCCCGCTGAGATCCGGGAGAATTCCAGCTCGGCGGCGACCGTTTCCTTCGCCCCCTGCCCCAGGAATTGCCGGCGAAATTCCGCGAGCGCTTCTTCTGGACCCAGCATCTCGAAATTATCCCCGGGCCGCCGTCGACCGTGATGGACCAGGGTCTCCCCACTGCGGACAAACCGCCCCGGCGCCGGCACATCCCCCAACAGTTGCTTGATGGCTTCGCCAACCCCCGGCCCATCGAGCAATAGTCCATGGGTGGCGGCGGTTTCGTCGGTCAAGGATACATCGTCTGCGACGATGTATTCCTCGAGCCGTTGCCGGATGAGTGCCGCTGTTGAGCCCACACTGGCTACCAGGAATTCATTCTCTGAAAGTCTTAGCACATGGCTGTCCGCGAGTATTTTCCCCTTCTGATTAAGCCAGAGTCCATAGGTCGCACTGCCCGGCGGACGTCGCAGTTCGTTGGTGAATTGACCCTGCAGGAAACCAAACGCATCCTCGCCAGTGACCCTAAGCAGAGCATCCGGCCGATAGCCAAGCAGGCTCATTCCAATGAAATTCATATTTTTAGCTGTTTAAATCATTGTCCTGCATATATTAGCTCAGGATTTGATAAACTTATAATCTTCTGTTTGACGAAATTTTGGAACGGTGCATGGTGTGAATAGTCTGATAACACTTCTCCCCGCCTAGCGGGGAGTTTTGGGGTAACTAAGAAAGCAATGGCCGGTCGCTTAGGGGTAGGCGACCGGCCTTTTCTTTGCTCGAATTCATGGCCCACCGCAAGGACTTGATCCGCGGCATCACACCCTCCCAAGCTGAGTCCACGTGCAGAAAACATCCGATATCAATGTTGTCGAGACCCGCGCCTTGCCCTCGCCGGCCGCCCTGCTCGCGGAATTGCCCAAAACCGAGGCCCAGGCCGAATTTGTCACCCGCGCCCGCCGTGATATCCATCGGGTCATTTTCACCGATGACCGGCGTTTCCTGCTTATCATCGGTCCGTGCTCCATCCATGACCTCGTTGCGTGCCGCGACTATGCCGGGCGGCTGGCCGCCCTCGCCCGCGAGGTGAACGACCGCGTGCTGATCGTCATGCGCGTCTATTTCGAGAAACCCCGCACGACGGTCGGCTGGAAGGGCCTCGTGATGGATCCGCATCTCGACGGCTCGCATGACATCGCCGCCGGTCTGCGGCTGGCCCGCACCTTCCTGAGCGATGTGTTGGATCTCGGTTTGCCCACGGCGACCGAGTTGCTCGATCCCATCACGCCGCAATATATCGCCGACCTGATCTGCTGGTCCGCCATCGGCGCCCGCACGGCCGAGTCTCAGACCCACCGGCAGATGGCCTCCGGCCTTTCCATGCCGCTCGGCTTCAAGAACGGCACCGACGGCTCCATCGCCACCGCCATCAACGCCATCAAGGCCGCAGCCCAGCCCCACACCTTTCTTGGCATCAACCTCGACGGTTTGGCCTCGGCCATCGTCACCCGCGGCAATCCCGACTGCCATGTCGTCCTCCGTGGTGGCGCCACCGGTCCCAATTACTCGCCGGCCCATATCGCTCAAACCGAACAACTGCTCGCCAGGGCCGGCCTGATGAAGTCCATCCTCGTCGATTGCTCGCACGACAATTCCGCCAAGCAGCCGGAGCGGCAACCCGAGGTGATACGCGAGCTGCTCGGCCAGATCACCGCCGGGAACACCTCGCTCATGGGTGCCATGATCGAAAGCCACATCGGCGCCGGCAACCAGGCCTTCCCTCGGCCCAAGGGCAAATTGCGCTATGGCATCTCCATCACCGACGCCTGTATCGATTGGCCGACAACCGAGGGCCTGGTGCGCGAAATCCACGCGGCGCTCGCCACCCGCTTCAAGTGATGGCCGCCAGAACCCAAGCTGATTTCATGGTCGGAGATAAAAATTCACGTGGCTTCGCGCCACCCGTTGGCTTAACCTGCCTCCTCTTATGAGAACTCCCATCCGTGTCGCAGTCACCGGCGCCGCCGGTCAGATTGGTTACTCGCTCCTTTTCCGCATCGCGTCCGGCGCCATGTTCGGCCCCGACCAACCCGTCATCCTGCAACTCATCGAGGCCCCGATCGAAAAGGCGCTCAAGGCCCTCGAGGGCGTCGCGATGGAACTCGACGACTGTGCCTTCCCGCTGCTCAAGGGCCTGGTCCAGACCTCCGATGCTGCGGTGGGCTTCAAGGACGCCAATTGGTGTCTGCTCGTCGGCGCCAAGCCGCGCGGCCCCGGCATGGAGCGCGCCGACCTGCTCAAGGACAACGGCAAGATCTTCATCGGCCAAGGCCAGGTAATCGATGCGGTCGCCGCGACTGATGCGCGGATCGCCGTCGTCGGCAACCCGGCCAACACCAACTGCATGATAGCCGCCTCGCAGGCGAAACGCCTCCCGCCCGAGCGCTTCACCGCGATGGTCCGACTCGACCAGAACCGGGCCCAGGCCCAGCTCGCGAAAAAAGCCGGGGTCGATCTCACCGCCGTGAAGGACATCTTCATCTACGGCAACCACAGCCCGACCATGTTCCCGGCCTTCGCTCATGCGACCATCAACGGCCAGCCCGCCGCCAAGGTCATCCCTGACGACGCCTGGTTGCAGGGCCCGTTCTGCGAGACCGTCGGCAAGCGCGGGGCCGCCATCATCGCCGCCCGAGGGCTATCGTCCGCCGCCTCGGCCGCCAACGCCCTCGTCGATCACGTCCGCTCGCTGGTCACGCCGGGCGCCATCCATTCCGTGGCGGTGAAGAGCGAAGGCCGCTACGGTTTCGACGCCAATGTCTGGGCCGGCATGCCCGTGCGCACCACGACCCCCGGCAGTTACGAAGTCATCACTTCCTACTCGATGGACGAGTTCGCGAAGTCGAAGATCGCCGCCACCAACAAGGAGCTGGTCGAAGAACGCGCCTTCGTCGCCGACATGATCAAGTGACTCCTTGAACTGCCGGGGCGGCTTATGGCCGCGATGGTTTCGGGCGGCCCCGCCGGGCCGCCTTTTTTGCAGCGCCCACCAACCAGTCATTCCTGCGTGTCATTCTGAGCGAAGCGAAGAATCCAGTAGCACGACCGCAAACGCGCATCATTCTGGATTCTTCACTTCGTTCAGAATGACCGGTTCAGGGGTTTTGCGTTTTTTGTGCTTTTTGTGGCTATTCATTGCGGAGCGATCGGGCTCACAACAGCCCGGCAAGCACACTGTTCTTCGTCAACGCAAAGGCTGATCTCGCCGCCACAAACGCCTCGACCAGTTCGGCCGGCGCGCCAGGTCGCGGAAAACTCATCTCCAGCGTCGCACCGTCGCAGATCACCTCCGCCGGCACATCCGCCACGAGCAGCACGCAATGCCGGCAATCCGACGGATAACGGACCGCCAGCCCCGTCGCGCTCCCTTGCGCCTCGACGGCGTCAATGACCGCCTCCACCTTCACGCCCCTGGCCAGACTGAAAACCATCCTGGTGAAACTCGCGGTGAATAGTTGATTGAATTCCGGACGCCCTACCAACCCGCCCTCCTTCAGACTGTGCAGGGTGCGCTTGATTTCGTAGCGGGCCGGTTCGTTCCTCTCCAGCGCGTAAGTCAGCTCGAGCGTGAAGTCCCTGGCGGTCAGCACCGCCACCGGACTGGTCACCTCCAGGGTCAGGTCCGGGCGCTTGTAGGCAAAGGCCGCCTTGCTCCGTTGGAAAAACTTTTCCGCTTCCACCGCCAGTTCGCCCGCACACAGTTTGCCCAGAAAGGCCGTGGTCGCGGCGTTGACCGCGTCCGGCACGGTGTGGTGTTGCTTCCTAAAACCGGCCAGGTTCTTCACCAGTCCGGAACTGAGGCCCACGAGGCTGATCCGGGAAATAAACGGGTTGGGCTGATGGGCCGCTGCGGGCATCGGCGCAGTGAGGCAGGTGGACCCGTTCAAGGCAAGTGGCCGG
>CXWL01112059.1_pt1 | contig 23668 bp, 24 predicted proteins | sample 590931 | NCBI WGS metagenome assembly CXWL01 (sample SAMEA3498368, study PRJEB10139) | groundwater metagenome | biome: water well; material: biofilm material | place: Germany | collected 2015-04-27
CGCCTCGGCGCGGGCGAGGATTGAAACGACCCAGTCACCGCCAGCAGTACCTGCGACATCCGGTAGCGCCCGCGCCTCGGCGCGGGCGAGGATTGAAACTGCTCCGATGCCATAGCCCCGCAAGAGATGGCCGCGATCACATTTGATGTGACAGAACCTTGCTTCCTGGCCTTACAATTTTTCTGCGAGCACTTTTTCCAGTTTGATCTGGTCAACGGTAAAGCCGCGGATACCCTCTGCGAGTTTCTCTGTTGCCATCGCATCCTGATTCATCTCCCAGCGAAACTCGGCTTCAGTCATCGAAGCGGGGCGCGGCTTGATCGTGCCGGTATAGTTCAGGCGACGTTGCAGCACACCCTCTGTTTTCTGCAATTCTTCCAGTAATGCCGGGCTGATGGTCAGGCGGTCGCAGCCGGCCAGCGCCAGAATCTCGCCGCTGTTGCGAAACGACGCACCCATCACGGTTGTCTGGTAGCCGTGCTCCTTGTAATACTGGTAGATGTCTCGTACGGACAGCACGCCTTGATCCTCCTCGGCAGGAATGTCGGCACGGCCTTCCTTGGTTTTTTGCCAATCAAAAATGCGCCCGACAAAAGGAGAAATGAGCGTGACACAAGCTTCGGCACAGCAACGTGCCTGCGCGAAACCGAACATCAAGGTGAGATTGCAGTGAATGCCTTCGTGTTCGAGTATCTCGCCAGCGCGAATGCCTTCCCAGGTCGAAGCGATCTTGATCAGCACGCGCTCATTGGAGATGCCCGCCTCGTTGTACAGACGGATCAGCTTGCGTGCTTTGGCCAGCGTGGCCAGTGTGTCAAACGACAGGCGCGCATCCACTTCGGTTGAAATGCGACCGGGCACGATCTTCAGCACTTCCAGGCCGACATCCACGGCGAGCTTGTCCATCGCATCGTGCGCTTGCTGTTCGGGGTTATTGCTTTGCGATTTTGCCCACGCGAGGGCATCGGCTATCAACGGCGCATAGTCAGGCAACGCCGCTGCCTTCAGCAAGAGCGAAGGGTTGGTGGTCGCGTCTTCCGGAAGATGACCGCGTATCGCTGCAATGTCGCCGGTATCGGCAACGATGGCAGTCATGGATTTCAATTGCTCAAGCAGATTAGCCATTTCGTTATCTCCTGAATCAATTACAACGTTACTGAGAGCCCATCGGTTTTCGTCTGCCGACGGGCGGGTTTTCGGCATACCACCAGCACTGATATGTCCGCGACTTGCGGGCCATGAATGTACGACTGTTTTCTTTTGATTATTTCATTCCGCATTTGCTGGAATTGTTCCCGGATTTCATGCTCGATGAAAACCTTTCCCGCTATCGGTGGAATCCAGACTCCGGGAATAGAATCCGTGTGATAGATGACCCGTGTCTGCGCCCCTTCATCCACCAGTTGTGTCAAGCCTTCCATCTTGCGCATGTTGCCGCTGATCATATGCGACTGGATTTTATCGAAGGGGTCTAGCCGTATTTCCCGCGTTGACTCAAACGGAAAACTGATTGGGCCATACTTTGCGGAACCGCGCTGAAAAACCTTCATGGTGTCAGCGGAGCTGCTTACCACCTTGCTCTCTTTCAGGTTGGAAACGAAATCAGCCATATGGTCAAAATCGGTCAGCACGGCCCAAACTTGCTGCCGTGTGGCCGTGACAACGAAGCTGAGATCAACAATCACATTTCCCCCCGTAACCTGCACCTCGACTTCAATTTTATTATCCTGCCGTTGCGGATCTGCAAATGCCGTCGCCATAAACAGCACCGGCCATATGAACAGGAGGAAGGGGGGTTTTTTCATTGGCGGGCAGGAGGGCACGACCCCGAGACGAAAAAATCAGGCGGGTTTCCTGAGTGCAATCATCACCGCCCACGCGCCGAGCAGCACATACCAGAACAGCGACCACTCGGGAATGCCGAGGGTGAGAAAGGTCCAGCCCTTGGCGGCGCACTCGCCGGAACCGTGCATGAGTTCCTTCAATACCTCGGCCATGGGGAAGTTTTCCAGCATGTAATCCAGCCCTGGGCCGCAGGCGGGTACTTCATCTTTCGGCAAATGTTGTATCCAGATGTGGCGGCTGGCAATTCCCACTCCGCCCAGCGCGAGCAGGCCTATCAATGCGGCATACATTTTTTCGCCGGCACGTTTCGGGTTGTGCAGGGCGGCGATGGCGAACATCACCAGCATGGCGATGAAAATCACGCGCTGCACCATGCACAGGGGGCATGGGTCCTGGCGCATGATGTGTTGCAGGTAGAGTGCCGCGCCGAGCAGCCCGGCAACGACCAGCGCACCGGCCAGGTAGAGCCAGCGTGCGGCAAGCGTGCGCCACAGAGCCATCAACTTGTTCATGCGTTACTCCGCCTCGTCTATCCACGCCATCTGAATGGCTTCAAGGATTTTCTCGCCGCCATGATTATGGTCATCATCGAAATCTTCGAGCTCCACTACCCAGTTATGCAGGTCGGTAAAACGAACGCTTTTCGGGTCAATCTCGGGATGGGCTTCGGCCAGTTCGATGGCAATCAGCCGGATGTCCGTCCATTTCATAATTATCTCTCCTTGGTCATGTTGATGGTGTATTTGGGTATTTCGATAACCAAATCAATGCCGCCCACCAACGCCTGGCAACTCAATCGCGAATTCGGCTCCAGCCCCCATGCCTTGTCCAGCAGGTCTTCCTCGATTTCCTCCGGTGGCGCCAGTGAATTGAATCCCTCGCGCACAATGACATGACAAGTAGTGCAGGCGCAGGATTTTTCGCATGCATGTTCGATCTCAATTTCATGTTGCAACAGGGCGTCACAAATGGAAATGCCCGGCGCGGCATCAAACACCTTGCCCTCGGGGCACAGTTCTTCATGCGGCAATACGATTATCTGCGGCAAGTTCACACCTCCAGATCAGTCAGTTTACGCCCGCCCAGCGCGCGCGACACGCTTTTGTCCATTCGCGCCTGGGCAAAGGCCACGGTGGTGTCGTTCAGCCGGGTGATGGCAAGCTTGATGGCGTGATGGTCGTCAGTTTGCAGCGCCGCGCGCAATTCGTCCATGCCGGTGCGGATGCGCGCCTGTCCGTCCTGGTCGAGCAAGGCTGCGCCATCCTGCACCAGCGCATTCTGCACCGCTTCCAGCAATTGCCCGGCCTCCACTTGCTGCTCGCGCAGGGCGCGCAACTGCATATCGCCCCGGGCATGTTGATTGGAATCCTGCAACATTCGCGTAATCTCCGCATCGTTCAACCCGTAGGACGGCTTGACTGCGATGTGCGCTTCCACACCGCTGCCGGTTTCGCGCGCCAAAACGCTCAGCAGGCCGTCCGCATCCACCTGGAAGGTGACGCGGATGCGCGCCGCACCCGCCACCATGGGCGGAATGCCGCGCAAATCGAATTTCGCCAGCGAACGGCAATCGCTCACCAGTTCCCGCTCGCCCTGCACCACATGGATGCTCATGGCGGTCTGCCCGTCCTTGAAGGTGGTGAACTCCTGGGCGCGCGCGGTGGGAATAGTGCTGTTGCGCGGGATTATTTTTTCGGTCAGGCCGCCCATGGTCTCGATGCCCAGCGATAACGGGATCACATCGAGCAGCAGCCATTCATCTCCGCCCCGGTTTCCAGCCAGCACATTGGCCTGTATAGCCGCACCCAATGCCACGACCTTGTCCGGGTCGAGATTGGTCAGCGGCGTCTGCTTGAAAAATTCCGCCACGGCGCGCTGCACCTGCGGCATGCGCGTCGCACCACCCACCATCACCACCCCCTTGATGTCCGTAACCGCAAGCCCTGCATCGCGCAAGGCACGGCGCACCGGTTGCAGGGTATTCGCTACCAGATTCTGCGCCATGGCCTGAAAATCCTGCCGGTTCAGCGAGGAATTGATCGTCTCGCCGCCGCGAAGTATCGCGGTGATGCTTGTTTCGGCATGTTCGGTCAGTTCCTCCTTGGCGGCGCGGGAGCGGGTAAGGAGCAGGCGCGAGTCCTGCGCATTTAATGCGGAGAGGTTATTTTTTTCCAGCAGCCAGCAATAGATGCGATGGTCGAAATCGTCGCCGCCCAATGCCGAATTGCCGTTGGTGGCGAGCACTTCAAACACGCCCCTGGACAGCTTGAGTATGGAAATATCGAACGTGCCGCCACCCAGGTCATACACCGCGTACACTCCCTCGGCGGCATTATCCAGCCCGTAAGCGATGGCGGCGGCTGTTGGTTCGTTGAGAAGCCGCAACACATTGAGTCCCGCCAGGCGGGCCGCATCCTTGGTGGCCTGGCGCTGCGCGTCATCGAAATAGGCCGGCACGGTAATTACCGCGCCGACCAGTTCGCCGCCCAGCGCTTCTTCGGCGCGCGCGCGCAGCACCTTGAGAATCTCCGCCGATACTTCGACCGGGCTTTTTACTCCGGCGACAGTGCGCAACTGCACCATGCCGGGTGCGTCCACAAAGCGGTAAGGCATCCCGCTGTCGCCGCCGATATCGGATAGTCCGCGCCCCATGAAGCGCTTGACCGAGATGATGGTATTGGCCGGATCTTCGCTTTGCACCGCCTGCGCAGCTTCGCCAACACGAACGCCGCCATCGGCAAGGTAGCGCACTACCGACGGCAGCAATGCACGGCCATTTTCATCGTTCAANNAAGCATCTATCACATCAAATGCGGAAGCGATTTCTTCCATGAGTTTTTCCAGAAACTTGAGTTTGCGCACGTCTCCCGCCGCCGCCGCATAGTCCTGCCGGTCGTCAATTCTGGCCGCAAGCCGCGATTCGAGGTCGCGCATTTCACGCTGCAGGTGCGACTCCAGTTTGTCCAGTTCGACGGCATCACGCGCCTGCCGGGCCTCATCAATGGCTTCACGCCATTCCATCTGTTCCATCAGGAAATCTGCGGGCATCGAGGTGTTGCTTTCTTCCCGGATATCCACGCCGTGCAGGGAAAGCAGGTAGCGCGCGCGCCTGGCGGGGTTGTTTAAGGTCTGGTAGGCCTCGTTCACCCGTGTCGCCCATTGCATGGACACGCGGCGTTCGGCTTCCGAAAGGCGGGAGAACTTGTCCGGGTGAACCTGTTCCTGCAACGCATGGTAATGCCGCTCAAGCAGCGCCATATCGAGCCGGCAAGTTGATGGCAGGCCAAATAACTGAAAGAAGTCCTGCTGGAAATCGGGAACAGTTGCCGGCATCAGGATCAAACACTAAAACTTTCGCCGCAGCCACACTCGTCTTTGACATTGGGGTTGTTAAATCTGAAACCCTCGTTCAAACCCTCGCGCGTGTAGTCCAGTTCCATGCCATCAATATAAGGCAGGCTCTTCGGATCAACTAGTATCGTCACGCCGCTGCTTGTAAACCGGATGTCATCGTCGCATGCTTCATCGGCAAATTCCAGCTTGTAAGCCATGCCTGAGCAACCGCTGGTGCGCACACCGATACGCAGGCCGATGCCTTTGCCGCGCTTGGACATAAAGTTCCGCACATGCTTAACCGCATTTTCAGTCAAGGTAATCGCCATTTTCTACCCCTTGCAGCTTTCCTGGCAGGCAGGCATTTCCACCATTGCCCCCTGTTTGCTCTTGTAGTCTTGCACTGCCGCCTTGATGGCATCCTCCGCCAGAATCGAGCAGTGAATTTTAACTGGCGGCAATGCCAGTTCCTCTGCAATCTGGCTGTTCTTGATGTGCAAAGCCTCGTCAACCGACTTGCCCTTGACCCACTCGGTAACCAGGGAACTCGATGCAATAGCCGAACCGCAACCATAAGTCTTGAACTTGGCATCCTCGATGATGCCGTCCTTGCCCACCTTGATTTGCAGCCTCATCACATCGCCGCAGGCCGGCGCACCCACCATGCCGGTGCCCACGCCGGTTTCATCCTTGGCGAATGAGCCCACATTGCGCGGGTGCTCGTAATGATCCAGAACTTTTTCACTGTAAGCCATTTTGTGCTCCTCTCGTCGCGGTGAAGGGGCAAGGGTTTAAGGGAGAAGGGTAAATAAACCATTCAGTGCTTCAAGCTTTACCCCCTTACCCCTTATCCCTTATCCCTTATCCCTTATCCCTTATCCCTTATCCCTTCTCAATTCTTCAATGTGCCGCCCACTGCACGGTATTCATGTCTATCCCATCCTTGTACATTTCCCACAACGGTGACAGATCGCGCAGTTTGCTGATCTTGTCCCTCAACAGATCCACTGTGTAGTTCACTTCTTCGGCGGTGGTGAATCGCCCCAGGGTAAAACGGATGGAGCTGTGCGCCAGTTCGTCGCTGCGCCCCAGGGCGCGCAGCACATATGATGGCTCCAAACTTGCGGAAGTGCAGGCCGAGCCGCTGGATACCGCAATGTCCTTCACCGCCATGATCAGCGATTCGCCTTCCACATAGTTGAAGCTCACATTCAAATTGTGCGGCACACGCTGCTCTATGTCGCCATTGAGATGCACTTCCTCCATGCTGGACAGGCCGCGCCACAGGCGATCGCGCAACATGCGGATACGTTCGTTTTCCGCCGCCATTTCCTCCTGGGCGATGCGGAACGCCTCACCCATGCCGACGATCTGGTGCGTCGGCAAGGTGCCGGAACGCATGCCGCGCTCGTGTCCGCCGCCGTGCATCTGCGCCTCGATCCGCACACGCGGCTTGCGCCGCACATACAGCGCACCTATGCCTTTCGGGCCATAGGTTTTGTGCGCGGAAAACGACATCATGTCCACTTTCAACTGTTGCAGGTCTATCGCCACTTTGCCGGTAGCTTGCGCCGCATCAACATGGAACAGGATGCCTTTGTCGCGGCAGATATCGCCTATTGCGGCGATGTCCTGGATCACGCCGATCTCGTTGTTTACCAGCATCACCGAGACGATAATGGTATCCGGTCGCAACGATGCCTTGAGTTTTTCAAGGTCGAGCAGGCCGTCCGGTTCGGGATCGAGGTAAGTGGCGGAAAAGCCCTGCCGCTCGAGTTCGCGCACAGTATCGAGCACCGCCTTGTGCTCCGTCTTTACCGTAACGATATGCCTGCCTTTGCCCTGGTAGAAATGTGCCGCACCTTTCAGCGCCAGGTTATTGGACTCGGTTGCGCCCGATGTCCAGACAATTTCCTTTGGGTCGGCATTTACCAGCGCCGCCACCTGTTCCCGCGCGCGCTCCACCGCCCCGTCTGCCACCCATCCATAAGAATGGGAACGGCTGGCCGGGTTGCCGAATTTCTCGGTCAGATAAGGAATCATCACTTCAGCCACGCGCGGGTCAACCGGCGTGGTAGCCGAATAATCAAGATAAAGGGGGAAATGCAGACTCATTTTGGCACCTGTTTTCAAGCGGGAACCGGCTCCCTCTTGGTCATTCGCTTGCGTATAGCCACCGGTGCGGTTCCTGTCTTGCCTTTGCCCTGGCTGTCAATCAGTTGCTGCAAATCCACCGACGCCAGGTAACAATATAAAGCTTCGTTCAGCCCCATCCACAAGTCATGGGTGATGCATTGCTGCGCATCATGGCAATTGCCCTTGCCGCCGCATCGGGTTGCGTCCAGCGGTTCATCCACGGCCACGATGACATCGGCGATCGAAATTTTTGCGCTGGGGCGCGCCAGATGATAGCCCCCGCCAGGGCCGCGCACGCTGGTTACAAGATTGTGCCTGCGCAGCTTGCCAAACAACTGTTCGAGATAGGACAGCGAAATTTTCTGCCGCTCGCTGATACTTGCCAGCGTAACCGGTTCCTGGCCGCCGCGAATCGCCAAGTCAACCATTGCCGTAACGGCAAAACGCCCTTTTGTAGTGAGCCGCATAATCACCCCCTCAAACTTCAATCCATGGAAACAGCCAAACGAAATGTTGCGAAAAATCCTGTCTGTAAAAATCATATAATACCTGAATTATTTAGTCAACAATCTTGTTCAGGTAACTGGGATCGAATTTGTCTGCGGTGGCGCGCTCTTCTTCGACGTTCACCCCCATCTTTTCCAGTTGCTGGAGGATAAGGTCAATGCGCTGATCTACCACCATGCTGTGCCCCAGCAGGCCGTGGATAGCCTTGGATAGCGGATCGTTCTGGTCGTTGCTGATGCCGTAGGCATTGAAACCCTGCGTCTTTTTCGCTTCGTCGAGTATGCGCGCCGGAATTCCGGTAGCCGTTGCCCCTGCCGGCACGTCTTTTACCACCACGGCGTTGGAGCCGATCTTGGCGCCATCTCCGATCAGGATGGGGCCCAGTATTTTTGCGCCGGCTCCCACCACCACGCCCTTGCCCAGAGTGGGATGGCGCTTGCCTTCTTTCCACGAGGTGCCGCCCAGCGTCACGCCGTGATACAGGGTCACGTCATCCCCGATCTCGGCGGTTTCGCCGATCACCACCCCCATGCCGTGGTCTATGAAAAAACGCCGCCCGATGGTTGCCCCCGGATGGATTTCGATGCCGGTGAGCGCGCGGCCTATATGCGACAGGAAACGCGCCAGCCATTTGAAGTTGGCACGCCACAGGCGATGCGCCATGCGGTGAATGATGCGCGCGTGCAAACCCGGATAGCAGGTCACCACTTCAAACACGCCGCGCGCCGCCGGATCGCGCGCAAATACGCTGTCTATGTCTTCTTTAATGGCCCGGAACATCACTCACCCGCTATCCTTGTCATTTTGCCCATCTCGTTTTGGCCGCGTATTGTACCCGGTCGCGGCGCTCAAAATACCACGCAGGATGTTGATTTCCTCCTGCTCCAGCCGCGCCCGCGCGAACAGGCGGCGCAATTTCTGCATCAATTTGGACGGGTGCTTGGTGTTGAAAAACCCGATCTGCACCAGGGCGTCTTCAAGGTGGTGGAAGAAACTCTCTACCTGCTCGTGCCTGGCCGGTTCCAGCACTATCTCCCGCCAATTCAAACCCGCATACTGCAATGCCACGCCCAGTTCGTAACAGGCCACCTGCACCGCCGCCGCCAGATTCAGCGAGCTGAATTGCGGGTTGGCCGGGATGCGCACCAACACATGGCTCCTGGCTGTTTCCTCGTTGGTCAGCCCGGCCATCTCGGTGCCGAACAACAACGCCACCGGCCCCTGCGCGGCGTATTGCGCCAGCAGCGGCATCGCCTCGCGCGGCGCCAGCACCTCGTGCGAAATGTCGCGCAACCGCGCCGTCATCGCCGCCACGAACACCGTACCCTGCAAAGCTTCATCAATCGAGCCGCACACCACAGCACCGCGCAACAAATCGTCGGCTCCTGCTGACATCGTATCGGCCTGCGGGTCGGGGAAATGCCTGGGGTTGACCAGATACAGCGCCCCCAGCCCCATGGTCTTCATCGCGCGCGCAGCCGCGCCGATATTGCCCGGATGAGTAGTGTGGCTGAGAACGATCCTCACATTCCCCAGGCGATCCGGATTGTTCTGCAAACCAGAATCATCCGCGGGCGGCCGCGAGTTTGCAGGGGAAAAACCATCTCTTGTATTGGTGCGCTCACTCACCCTTCCGGCAGGCGGTAAGTTTTGCGCGGCATTTTGTTTATCCGTATTCATTTGTGTTAGTCAGTGGCTCAAATGCATTTTAATGTGAACCGGAATTACAGGCGGCTTATACATTTACTTCCGTCCGGTTCAGGCGCGGATCAAACGCATCCCTCACCGCGTCGGCAAACAGGTTGGCCGCCAGCACCAGCACCAGCATGAAACAGAATGCCGCCGCCAGCGTCCACCACACCATCGGGTCGCGCCCCATCTCCAGGCGCGCGGCATTAATCAGCGTACCGAAACTCATCGTGCTGGGATCAACCCCCACGCCAACGTAGGACAGCACCGCTTCGGCCAGCACCAGGCCGCTGAAGTCCATCACTACCGCGATCAGCACGATGTGCATCACGTTCGGCACGATGTGCCGCGTGAGAATGCGGAACGAAGATACGCCAAATGCCTGCGCCGCCTGGATGTATTCCATCTCGCGCAGCTTCAGCGTCTCGCCGCGCAACAGGCGGCACAACCCGGTCCAACTGGTCACCCCGAGAATCAGGCACAGGAACAGCAAGCGCAAATCCGCGCGGGCGGCAGCGGTTTCAAACCACTCGGGATGCATCTCGATATACACCTGCATCATCAGCACCGCCGCCGCGATCAGCAGCACGCCGGGGATGGAACTCAGCACGGTATAGACATACTGGACCACGTCATCCACCCACCCGCGCAAGTAGCCCGCCGCAATGCCCAGCAGCAGCGCAAACGGCAGCATCACCAGCGTTGTCACTGTGCCGATCACCAGCCCGGTGCGTATGCTTTTCAGCGAGAGGTAGAGCACATCCTGCCCCACCTTGTCGGTGCCCAGCACATGATAGGCAGACGCGAGATTGGCGACTGCGCCGATGAGTGCGGCGAGCAGCAATGATGCAATCAACAAAGCTTTAAGCGGCTTATTTCCCGTCATTCCGGCGAAGGCCGGAATCCAGCCATTCGAAAATGCCTTTGGTTCAAACCCGCTGGATTCCCGCTTTCGCGGGAATGACGCAAGAAATATGGTGACAAAGAGCAGCCCAGCCAGCAATCCGCCCAAAGCGCCAACCGTCGCCCGCCACACTACATCACCAGCCAGTTCGCTCTGCGGGTCAGCCAGATGCGCGCCGCCGTACTTCAATCGCGGATAGCCGCGCATCATCTTGCCGTCCGGGGTATCAATGCTTTCCTTGGCATACAGGTAGGCCGCCAGCGGCGCGGAATAGGTCTTCTCGGCGCGGCTCCTGAGGCCGCTGGCAAGCGCGTCGAACGCGCTCAGCACCTCCGGCGAATACACGGCTTGCCCTTTGCTTTTTTCCGGCAGGGCGGCGCGGTAATGCAGCGAATCCAGCACCCCGACAAATACAAACAGCGACAGCACCAGCAGCGACACCATACCCACACTACTCTGCGCCACGCGCTGCCACGGCAGCAGCAAATGCGGGCGCCGCCTGATCCACCATGCGGCCGCGATGCCCGTTGCGATGAGCAGAAAGATCAGGGCATCGGTCCAGAGAATAACGGGCTTCATTGCAGCCTCACCCGTGGGTCAACTATGGTGTAGGAGATGTCCGTCAAAATCAGCCCCACGATATACAGCACCGAGCCGAGAAATACCATCGCGCGCACCACACCGAAATCCTGCGCGTTGATCGCGTCTATGGTGTAGCTGCCCAGCCCGGGAATGCCGAAGAACGATTCGGTCAGCAGGCTACCCATGAACAGCAGCGGGATGACCACCACCACCCCGGTGAGAATCGGGATCATCGCGTTCTTCAGCACATGGCGGAACAGCACACGCAACTCGGACACCCCTTTGGCGCGAGCGGTGCGCACATAATCCTTGCCGATCTCTTCCAGGAAAATCGTGCGGTACCAGCGGCTGCTCGCGCCCACGCTGCCCGCTACGCCTATAAGAATGGGCAGCGCCACGAACTTGATGCCATCCAGCCCGCCCGCATAGCCGGAGATCGGCACCCAATGCCACAGCTTGCTCGCCACGAACTGCCCGCCGATGATGTAGAACAAACTTGATACCGACATCAGCAGCACGCACAGCGCTACGCCCGCCACGTCCAGCGCGGTAGCGCGGAACAACGTCAGCAGCAGCGCAAAGGTAATGTAGATGAGCAGCCCGACAAGAAAGGTCGGCAAGGCTATCGCCAGGCTCGGCATCATGCGTGTCCGGATTTCCCGCGAGATGTTGCGCCCGTCATCGGAATAGCCGAAATCGAACACGAACATGCTGGCGGATTTCGCGAAGAAGATGGTGTCCGTCAGTTTGTCCGAACCCCCGGCCCCGGCATTGAACAGCAGCGGCTTGTCATAGCCGTGCTGCTGTTTCCACTTCGCAATGGCCTCCGGTGTCACGCGCTTGATGCCGAGCTGCATCCGCGCCATATCATCCGGCGTGTTCACCACGAAGAACAGTGCGAAGGTGAGCAGGTTCACACCAACCAGAATCGGTACGGCGTAAAGAATGCGGCGGATAAGATAGGCGATCATGAGTGCCGCTTATTGTACGTGCAAAGGCTGAGTTGCCCAACGATGAAGGGTGTTGATTTTTGGAATTGAGCCTGTTTTCCTCTGGCTTGCTTCAGGCTGAGCGCCGGCGTGGTGTTCAATCGAAAAGACAGCCATGACGATCTCTGGCGCGCGATCCATGAGCAATCAATTCCCAAGTATGCCCGCGATCCCGGCGCGGACGGTCATGGAATTTATCTGGTCTTCTGGCTCGGCGGAACAGGGATGAAGCCGCCTTCCGATGGAAAGAAACTTCGAAGTGCCCTTGAATTGCCGGCAATCAACCACCGTCTGCGTTGTTGTGACCGGACATAGTCCTGGCCGCAAATACGAGCTGAACCAGAAATGCGATGAGCGCCGCTACCGCCAGCAGCAATCCGCTGCGCCAGCCCAAACCCAGCAGGATGCCGCCGGCGAGGAACAGCATGCCGCGGAGGCCGCCGCCCAGCCCCAGCTTCTGCCGGGTTTGCGCGTGCCATGCGGTTTGCGGGCCGGGGCGGATCCATACCGGCAGCAACTGGCTTGCCGCGCCGGTGACCAGCGGGAACAGGAAGGCAAGAATGAATGCATGGGCGGTGCCCGTCGCGCCCAGAACCCCGCCCGCATGCAGCGCGCCGAACAGCAGGGCGGCGGCAAACCCGGCCAGCGCTGCGGCGAGAGAAGGCGCGGCGCCGTGGAGATGCCGGATTTCACCCGCGTAGAGAACAAACCATGCCTTGCCCAGGCGTGTCAGCGGAACCGCCCACATCACCGTTCCCAACCATGCCAGCGGCTTGATCCAGGCGGCGCCAGCCGCGATCAGCAGCGTGCCGCCGAAAGCCCACTTCAGGTCCTGGCGCAACCGGGTTGCGGCCTGAGGATCGAAACGGTTGGCCGCAGTGGGCAGCAACACTTGCAAGGTGGCGATGGCAGTCAGGCCGACGAACCCCAGCGTGTTGAGATGCAAATGCAGGCGTTTCAGCGCCATGCTCTGCGCGGGCCACAGCATCATGGCCGCCACTGCGGCCAGAGACAACATCAGGCAGGCAATCGCGGCGAGATACCAGTGCAGGCAGGGATGTGGCTTGTTCAAGGGGCCTGAGGCGCGGCTGATGATCCAGCCAAAAAAAGCCACGGCTGCGGCGAGCGCAAGGAATGCGGCAAAATAATAAGCCTGGTTTCCTGCGGCAAAGGAAAAAACCGCCAGCGCGCCAGATGCCAGCATGAATGCGGGAACGAGCTGGACTCCGGCGGGAGGGGACTTGCTGCGCGTCAGCACCGGCACGAAATGGGTCATTGCCCCAAAGATCAGCGGCATGACACCCATCGCCAGGACGAGGTGGATATGGGCGGCTGGAGGCAGCGGGGCTGCCCAGGGCAGGATAAAGGCGGCGGTGAAGCTCGCCACCGCCATCAGCACCAGTGCGACCAGCATCATGCGGGGTTTGTCTGCGGGTGAACTCGATTATGCGCTGCCATGTTGTGAGGCATAGTTTGCTGAATACAGACCGTTTGAGAATAACTGCCTATTTTAATCCATAAGGATGCCGCGCCTGCGTATCTGCTAAAATTTGGCTGGATATTTATGCAATGCCGGGATAGCCAATGATTGAAGACGTGGTTGAGATTTTTACCGATGGGGCATGCAAGGGCAATCCCGGTGTGGGCGGCTGGGGTGCGCTGTTGCAGGTCAGCGGCAAGGAGCGCGAATTGTGCGGCGGCGAGGCGCACACCACCAATAACCGCATGGAGCTGATGGGCGCAATTTCCGCGCTGGAGGCGCTGAAGCGTCCCTGCCGTGTGGTCCTGCATACCGACTCGAAATATGTGCAGCAGGGCATCAGCGTATGGGTGCACGGCTGGAAACAACGCGGCTGGAAAACTGCCGACAAGAAGCCGGTGAAGAATGAGGATCTGTGGCGCAGGCTGGATGAATTGGCAGGCAAGCACCATGTGCAGTGGGTGTGGGTAAAGGGGCATGCCGGGCATGACGGCAACGAGCGCGCGGATATGTTGGCGAATCGCGGCATCGAGCAACTGTTGAATAACAACGGCAGGTCAGCCACGGATGAACACGGATAAGCACGGATAAAATCGGCCATCTACATGACCGCCCCGTTTTTATCCGTGAACATCAGTGTTCATCCGTGGCTAAATATTTTTTCTGGATAGAGTGCTACATGAGACAAATCGTACTGGATACCGAAACCACCGGACTTGATCCCAGGCAGGGACACCGCATCATCGAGCTGGCGGCCATCGAACTGTGCAACCGCAAGGTCTCCGAGCGGCGCTTTCACCGTTATCTCAACCCGGAGCGCGAGATTGATGCAGGCGCGGCAGAAGTGCATGGCCTGACGCTGGAACGCCTGCAAAACGAGCCGAAGTTCGCGGAAATCGCACCTGCGCTGCTCGAATTCATCAGCGGTGCGGAACTCATCATCCACAACGCGCCGTTCGATGTCGGCTTCCTCAACAAAGAACTGGAATTGGCCGGGTTGCCCGTGTTGAACAGCTATTGCGAGAGCATCACCGATACCCTCAAACTGGCCAAGGAACTGCATCCGGGTAAAAAGAACAACCTGAACGCCTTGTGCGACCGCTACCAGATCAATAATTCGCACCGCACCCTGCACGGCGCGCTGCTCGATACCGAGCTGCTGGCGGAGGTCTATCTGGCCATGACTCGCGGACAGGAAAGTTTGCTGGGTGATGGAAGCGATGAACAGGAAGATCGAATGGCTTTGATGCCCAGCGGGTTGCCGCGTCCTGTGCTGCGTGTGCTGGCTGCAACCGAAGAGGAGCTGGCGCAACACGCGCAGCAGTTGGCAGACATAGACAAGGCCAGCAAGGGCGCCTGCCTGTGGAAGCAGATGGAGTTGCAGGCATAGTGCCAAAAGCAGCAAAGCGATTTCTTCTGCTGGCGAGTGTTATTACGCTGCTGTACCTGATCGTCTGCGCCCGCATGTGGAGCACGCAACGGCAACATATTTTCGAGCCTGAACCATTGCTGCAAACCACCCCGGACAGGAGCGGCATGCGTTACGAGGAAGTGCGCATTCCATCCGGCAATGGCGCGGAACGCGGCGAACTGCATGGCTGGTGGATACCGGCAGAACAGGCGCGCGCGCCCACGCTGCTCTACCTGCACGGCAATTTCCGCAACATCAGTTACAACTCCGAGCAGGCCATGCGGCTGCATAAACTGGGATTCAACGTACTGCTGGTGGATTATCGCGGTTATGGCAAGAGCAGCGGCGGCGAGCCGAATGAGGCCAAGGTGTATGAAGATGCCGAGGCGGCATGGAATTACCTCGTCAAGCAGCGCACTACTGCGCCGCAACAAACTTTCATCTACGGGCATTCGCTGGGCGCGGCGGTAGGCATTGACCTTGCAGTGCGCCATCCAGAAGCGGCTGGCATGATAGCCGAGAGCGGTTTCACTTCCATGCCTGCCATGGCCAGGCGCGAATACAGCTATCTGCCGGTGGACTGGATATTGAACCAGCGCTTCGACTCGCTGGATAAAATCGGCAAGCTGAAAATTCCGGCGCTGTTCATCCACGGCACCTGGGATAAGAAAATACCCTATCAGATGAGCCAGCAACTTTTCGACAATGCGCCGCAACCGAAATCCCTGCAACTCATCGAAGGCGGCGAGCATAGCAACAGCGGCGGTATCGCGTGGGTGGAATATCGCGATGCCTTGAATGCGTTTGTGCAGAAATATGCGCACTGAGAAGAACGATTCACAATGCTGTTCACTTAGGCCCTCCAAGCCGCTCGCACTGAGCTTGTCGAAGGGAAATTGTGGTTCGACACCACGAACGGCCAAAGTTAGTAGTATTGAACTGGTGCCGGAACAAAATAGCGCATCGAGTGTGGGCGTGCTGATTGTTGGCGCAGGTGCTGCCGGCATGATGTGCGCCATCGAAGCCGCGCGCCGTGGCCGCTCCGTGCTGTTGCTCGACCATTCGAAAAGCTTGGCGGAGAAAATCCGCATCTCCGGCGGCGGGCGCTGCAACTTTACCAACTTGAACGCCAAGCCGGAAAACTACCTGTCCCACAACCCGCATTTTTGCCGCTCCGCCTTGGCGCGCTACACCCCGCAGCATTTCATCGCGCTGCTGCAACAGCACAACATCGGCTACCACGAAAAAACGCTGGGGCAATTGTTCTGCGATGACGGCTCGGAAGCGATTATCGGAATGCTGAAGAGCGAGTGCGATTCGGCGGGAGTGCGTTGGTGCATGCCGTGCGAAGTACACAAAATCGAACCCCTCCATTTTTCCCCTCTCCCTCCGGGGGAGGGGCCGGGGGTGAGGGGGAAAGCGCCAGCTTTTCACGTCAGCACCTCGCGTGGCGAATTCGATGCCGTGTCACTGGTGATCGCCAGCGGCGGCCTGTCCATCCCCCAGATCGGCGCAACCCCATTCGGTTACCACGTCGCAGAACAATTCGGCCTTCCCATGACCAAACTCAAGCCGGGACTGGTGCCGCTGAGTTTCGCGCCGGAAAGCTGGAAGCCTTATGCCGGCCTTGCCGGAATTTCCGTGGAGGCGGTGGTGAGTTACGGCAAGCAATCATTCCGCGAAAATTTGCTGTTCACCCATCGCGGCCTGAGCGGCCCTTCCATCCTGCAAATCTCATCCTATTGGGAGCCGGGCCAACCGCTGTACATCAATCTGCTGCCGGAGAACGACATGGCGGAATTGTTTGCGCAACAGCGCGGCAGCCGCATGCTGCTCAGCAATTTTCTCGCACAGTATCTGCCCAGTCGTTTCGCAGATGTGTGGTGTGCCCAGTTAGCAGAGGACAAGCTCGCCGAAAACAAACCGTTCAACCAGTATGCGGACAAGGAATTAGCAGCACTTGCCGCCAGGCTGCACGATTGGCAGGTCACTCCAAGCGGCACACTCGGCTACGCCAAGGCCGAAGTCACCTGCGGCGGCGTAGATACCCGCGCACTATCGTCGAAAACCATGGAATGCAACGAAGTGCCAGGCCTGTTTTTCATCGGCGAAGTGGTTGATGTCACCGGCCAGCTCGGCGGCTACAACTTCCAGTGGGCGTGGTCGTCCGGTTATGCGGCGGGGCAGGTGGCATGAGACGGCGCAAAATATTCCATGCACCAATACCCGGAAACAAGCATAGTGCATAAAATGCACCCTGCGAAACGGATAAATAAACGTATTGACCACAAGGAGTACACCATGAAACTGCTTGGCACCAACACCAGCCCCTATGTGCGCAAAGTGCGCCTGGTGCTGCTGGAAAAGAACATCCCGCACAATTACGTCGTTGATCCGCCGCGTGAGCCGGGGAGCCTTGTGGCGCGTGTCAATCCGCTGGGTCGGATTCCCGCGCTGATCCTCGATGAGGAAACCTGCGTGTTCGATTCGCCGGTGATCGCCGAATATGCCGACAGCCTGAACGACACCCCCCTCCTGATTCCGCGCAACGATCCGAAAGCGCGCATGCGCGTCAAGCGCTGGGAGGCGCTGGCGGATGGCATCATGGATTCCGCTGTTGCGGTGCGCACCGAAAGCACGCGTCCGGCGGAGAAGCAGGAGGCCGGCAATATTGACCGGCACAACAGCGCCATCACCCGCGCATTGGCTTATGCGGCTGACCAATTGGGCGCGCGCGAGTGGTGCGAGGGCGCTTCCATCACACTGGCCGATCTTGCGCTGGTGAGCGTCCTGATCTACCTCGATTTGCGCCAGACCGAGCGCGACTGGCGCGGCGCCCATCCCAATCTTGCCGCATGGTTTGCCCGCATGAGCGGGCGCGCCAGCGTCCGCACCGCTCTTGCGGGTTGAGCTTCGCCGAACGCCCTGTCTTTGTGCGCGCCATGCCGCCACGCACCAAACTGGCGCGCGCATTCGCATTGCCCCGGTGCTGAAAATTACAAAACCTTTACGAATCAACGCCGTTTATTGATGGAATAGAAATTGCACACTGTTTCTCAGTTTGTTCTCACATAGGGGTAAGACATGGAAAACCTGGGAAACCTGAAAGCGGGCAGCGATGTGCTGTTCATCCTGCTCGGCGCCATCATGGTGCTGGCGATGCACGCGGGCTTTGCCTTTCTGGAGCTGGGCACGGTGCGCAAGAAAAACCAGGTGAACGCACTAGTGAAAATCCTCACCGACTTCGCCGTTTCCACGCTGGCGTATTTCTTCATCGGCTACGGCATCGCCTACGGCGTCAATTTCTTCGGCGGCGCGGAAGACCTGGTGCAGAAGAATGGCTATGAACTGGTCAAGTTTTTCTTCCTGCTGACCTTTGCCGCCGCCATCCCCGCCATCGTTTCCGGCGGCGTGGCCGAGCGAGCGCGGTTCAACCCGATGCTTGCCGCCACTTTCCTGCTGGTCGGCTTTGTCTATCCCTTCTTCGAGGGCATCGCGTGGAATCACCGCTTCGGTATACAGGGCTGGCTGAACGCCTCATTCGGCGCGGAGTTCCACGACTTCGCCGGTTCCGTGGTAGTGCATGCGGTGGGCGGCTGGATTGCGCTGGCGGCGGTGTTGCTGCTCGGCGCGCGGCGCGGGCGCTACAGCAAGGAAGGGCGTATCTCCGCGCATCCTCCCTCCAGCATTCCCTTTCTGGCGCTCGGCGCGTGGATACTCACCGTGGGCTGGTTCGGCTTCAATGTGATGTCGGCGCAGGAAATCGGCAAGATCAGCGGCCTGGTCGCGGTCAACTCGCTGATGGCGATGGTGGGCGGCACGCTGGTGGCGCTGTGGGTCGGCAGGAACGACCCCGGCTTCGTCCATAACGGCCCGCTGGCCGGGTTGGTGGCGATATGCGCCGGATCGGATGTGATGCATCCGCTCGGCGCGCTGTTGACCGGCGGCATCGCTGGCGGCCTGTTCGTGTGGACGTTCACGCTGACGCAGAACCGCTGGAAGATAGACGACGTTCTCGGCGTGTGGCCGCTGCACGGCCTGTGTGGTGCGTGGGGCGGCATCGCGGCGGGCATTTTCGGATCCAAGGCGCTGGGAGGGCTCGGCGGGGTCAGCTTCATGGCGCAACTCGTCGGCACATCGCTCGGTATCGTCATCGCGTTTGGCGGCGGCTATGCGGTTTATGCGGTGGCGAAAAAAATGGTCGGCATCCGTCTCGACCCGGAAGAAGAATTCAACGGCGCGGACTTGAGCATCCACAGGATTACCGCCACGCCGGAACGCGAATCGGGCTGGTAATGATGATAGTGATACTAGCAGCCTGTCTGACTTGAGGGGACCTCTATAAATCCAAACCCCGTCGCGATGCTGCGTTGCTCAAGAAATTTTAACGCTTACATATCAAACATATGCTGCGCACTAAAATTTCTTTCGCGCCTTGCCTCGCTTAGGATTTTGAATTTATAGAGGCCCCTTTAAAGTAAACCGGCTGCAAATTTACCTGGCCGGTGCATATTTCGCCGCTTTTTTGGGCAATAGAACGACTATTGCCCTGCAAAATCGTCAAAACCTGCCCTCGCCCAGCTAAATTTTCGCTACGATTCTTCAAGTCAGACAGGCTGCTAGGTAATAAAGTCTGTCGGAAAATGATATTAAGGAAGCGCAGGTTAATTCGCTTCTGGCGGCGATCACCCGGCGGAAGCGCTTGGGTTCCGCCTTTCCGTCACTTTGCGGCGCGGTTAATCAGGTACTGCGCCAGCAGCGGCACAGGCCGCCCGGTCGCGCCTTTTTTCTTGCCGGATTTCCATGCCGTACCCGCGATGTCCAGGTGCGCCCAGCGGTAATCCTTGGTGAAGCGCGACAGGAAGCAGGCCGCAGTGATCGTGCCGCCCGCCCGCCCGCCGATGTTCTGCATGTCGGCGAAGTTGCTGTCCAGCAGCGGCTGGTAGTCAGCCCACAGCGGCAACTGCCAGGCGCGGTCATGCGATTGTTCCCCGGCTGCGAGCAATTCTTTGGCGAGCTTGTCTTCGTTGCTGAATAGCCCGCTGGCAACATGACCCAGCGCGATGACGCAGGCGCCGGTGAGCGTGGCGATGTCTATCACCGTATCTGGTTTAAATTTTTCCGCGTAGGTCAGCGCATCGCACAGGATGAGGCGGCCTTCCGCGTCGGTGTTGAGGATTTCTATGGTCTGCCCGGACATCGAGGTGACGATGTCGCCCGGCTTGGTGGCGCGTCCGCTGGGCAGGTTCTCGCAGGATGGAATGACGCCGACCACATTCAGTTTCAGGCCCATTTCGGCGATGGCCTGCATCGTGCCGAGCACACTGGCCGCGCCGCACATGTCGTATTTCATCTCATCCATTTCCGCGCCCGGCTTGAGCGAGATGCCGCCGCTGTCGAAAGTGATGCCCTTGCCGACCAGAACTACGGGTTTCTGTTTTTTGTCCGCACCGTGATATTCCAGCGTGATGAGCTTGGCGGGCTGCTCGCTGCCGCGCGTGACGGAGAGAAACGAACCCATGCCCAGTTTCTGCATGTCCTTCTCTTCCAGCACGTTGGTCTTGATGGTTTTGTGCGCTTTGGCCAGCGCCAGCGCCTTGGCGGCAAGATAGCTCGGAGTGCAGATGTTGCCCGGCAGGTTGCCGAGATCTTTGGCCAGCTTCATGCCCCGCGCAATCGCCGCAGACTGGTCGAGTGCGGCCCTCAATCCGGCGGCGGGTTTGTCCTGCGTGGCGAAGGTGATGCTCTTCAGGGTAGCGGGTTTGGACGGCTTGCTTTTCAGGCTGTCAGCGCGGAATGTGCTTTCGGCGGCGGCGAACACTGCTTGCTTGATGACCCAGGCGGCATCTTTCCCAATGCTCCCGTCAATGGCATACAGTATGGCATCCTTGACAGGGGTGGCATTCAACGCGCTGAAGGCCGCACGCAGAATCTCCACGGTGGTCTTGCCGTCCAGTTCGCCGGGCTTGCCCAGGCCGACCAGCAGCACACGATCGGCAGCGATGCCGGGAATTTTTTGCAGCAGGAGCGTGGAACTTGCTTTCCCGCTCATGTCGCCACGCGCAACGATGTCGCTGAGGGAGTGCCCGGCCGCCTTGTCCAGCGCTTGTGCGGCACCAGACAGTTTGCCGCCTTCGAACACGCCCGCTACCACACATCCGCCCCGCAGTTTTTCCGGGTTGCCTTGTTTTATGCTAAATTCCACCTGCTTCTCCTTAAATTTTCCAAATAACTGCAATTCAGGCGATTCTCCCGAGTTTATAACCCAAGCCGCACCAGATGCCGGATTATCCGCAAACTCCCAAGCAAAAGTCAAAGCCGCCGCGCACCGGCATCTTTCACTATGCGCTGGTGCGCGAGTTCGCCGGCATGGGGTTGCTGGTATTCGCCATTCTACTGGGCATCGTCGTGCTCTCCCAGTTAATTCGCCTGCTCGGCGAATCGGCCAGCGGCATACTGGCGGTTGAGGGGGTGTTGGCGCTGCTGGGCTTCAGCGCCCTGAATTACCTGCCGGTGCTGCTTTCCATCAGCCTGTTCCTGTCGGTGTTGCTGACGCTGTCGCGGAGCTATCGTGACAGCGAGATGGTGGTATGGTTCTGTTCCGGGATCGGGTTGACGCGATGGGTACGCCCCGTGATGTGGTATGCGCTGCCGGTGGTGGGCTTGATCGCGCTGTTGAGCCTGGTGTTGTCGCCATGGGCCCTGACCAAAGCGGATGAATTCAAGCGCAGGCTGGATAGCCGCGATGATGTGACTGCGGCAACGCCGGGCGCGTTCCGCGAATCCAAGCAAGATGACCGTGTGTATTTCATCGAGAACGTAGAGGTGGGGAAAAACCGCATCGGCAACATTTTTGTGCAATCGGTGCAGCACGGCAAGATCGGCGTCATGGTGGCCAAGGATGGCTTGCAGGAAACTGCGGCAAACGGCGACCGCTTTCTGGTGTTGCTTAACGGTACGCGTTATGAGGGGAAGCCCGGACAGCGGGATTTCAAGATCGTTGAGTTCGAACGCTATGCCATACGCATCGAGGCGGTGGAGCCCAAGCGGGGCTGGGTCTTGCCCAAATCCCTTCCCACCTGGCACCTGTTGCAGAACCGCACTACATGGAATATAGCCGAACTGGAATGGCGGCTGGGATTGCCCATCAGTGCATTGATCCTGGCGCTGCTGGCAATCCCGCTGAGTTTTGTCAACCCGCGCGCCGGGCGTTCGCTCAACCTGATTATGGCGCTGGTGATTTACATGCTCTACAACAACATGATCAGCGTCACCAACACTTGGGTTGGGCAGGAAAAGGTTAGCCCGGCTGTCGGCCTGGTGGGCATCCACGCAGTGATGTTTGTGCTGATGATATTGTTGTTCTACCGCAGGCTGACAGTGTTTTCCTGGCGGCGGTTGATGCGATGAAGCTGCTGACCCGTTATCTGGCCCGCGAGATTTATGCCAGCATCGCTCTGGTGTTCGCCGCCTTGCTGATGCTGTTCGCCTTTCTCGACCTGATCCACGAGTTGGGCGTGATGGGCCATGGCAACTACAACCTGAGCTACGTGTTGCTGTTTGTGCTGTTGACCATACCCAGCCATATCTACGACCTGTTTCCGGTAGCCATTTTGATCGGCACCATTTTCGCCCTGGTGCAGATGGCGGCGAATTCCGAACTGGTTGTTTACCGGTCTTCCGGCGCTTCACTGTGGCAAATGGTGGGCGCCTTGTTCAAGGCTGGCTTGCCGCTCGTGCTGTTGAGTTACTTGTGCGGCGAATTGCTCGCGCCACCCAGCGAGCGCCTGGCGCAGAGCCTGCGGCTCAAGGCGCAGAATGCAGAGGTGACGCTGAAGGAATTTCGCTCCGGCGTGTGGGTGAAGGACGAGCGCAGTTTCGTGAACGCAAAGAACGTGCTGCCGGACACTTCGCTGCTGAATGTCAGCATTTACGAATTTGATGAAAATTACCATCTGCGAACCATTATGGCGGCAAAGCGTGCCGTCTTTGTGGAGGAGAGACGCTGGCAGTTGGAGGAGGTGACTCAGACCCGCTTCAGCAAAAATGGCGCGGCAGTAAACAGACTGCCCAGCCTGGAATGGCGCTCGGCGCTTAACCCTGACATTTTGAGCGTGTTGCTGGTGGTGCCGGAACAGATGTCGGCATGGAGCCTTTATCAATACACCCAGCATCTGCGCGACAACCGCCAGAAAACGGCGCGCTATGAAATTGCCATGTGGAACAAACTGCTATATCCGCTGGCGGTGCTGGTGATGATGTTGCTGGCCTTGCCGTTTGCCGCGCACCACCGGCGCGAGGGCGGCATCAGCACCAAGGTGTTCGCGGGCATCGTGCTGGGGTTGTCTTTCCATTTTGTCGGACGGCTGTTCGCCAGCCTGGGCGCGCTGAATGAGTGGCAACCCCTGCTGAGCGCCATGGCGATGCCTATGCTGTTTTTGCTGCTGGCGACAATGATGCTTTGGTGGACTGAAAGACGCTAGAACTGCTTCAAGCATTCCTAAATATTCATAATATACATAATAAATCAATAAGTAATACGCATTACCCTGCCTAATCCTTCCTAATCATTCCCTTGCAATCTACCAACAAATGTTGGTATTATCGTTGGTATCTTGTAATACCAACAACGCGCATACCAACAGCGGGGGACAAATGGCACTGACCGAGCTACAGGTAAAGAATGCGAAGGCAACCGACAAGCCTTTGAAGCTATCAGACGGCGGCGGCTTGTTCCTGCTGGTGCAGTCCAGCGATCTCAAGGATTCAAAGTATTGGCGGCTTGCCTATCG
>CXWL01008518.1_pt1 | contig 23666 bp, 20 predicted proteins | sample 590931 | NCBI WGS metagenome assembly CXWL01 (sample SAMEA3498368, study PRJEB10139) | groundwater metagenome | biome: water well; material: biofilm material | place: Germany | collected 2015-04-27
CATCCCGCCTGTCCAGATACGATTCCCGGGCCCAGGGGGCCCCAAACATGCGCATCTCCACCAAAGGCGACTACGGCGTCCGCGCCCTCATCGAGCTCTCTCACCACTATGGCGAGGGCACGCTGCAGAGCGCTGAGATCGCCTCCCGCCAGCGCATCCCCGAGCCCTACCTCGACCAGCTCCTCACCACTCTCCGCAAGGCGGGCTTCATCCGCAGTGTCCGCGGCCCTCAGGGTGGTCACGCCCTCGTCCGCGCCCCAGGCGACATCCGCCTCTCCGAGGTCATCCAGTCCCTCGAAGGATCCCTCTCCCCCGTCTCCCACCTCCACGACGAGGGCCACCAGTGCCGCTCCGCCCACGAGGTCTGGCACGAAGTAGAGAGCGCCACCAAAGAGATCCTCGACGGCGTCACCATCGGCGACCTCGCCGCCCGCGAGCGCGAGTTCGTCAAGTCAGGCGGTAGCTATGCCATCTAACACCCAGACGTCCGCACCCGCGCGGCCGCTCATCGCCGCCAATGTCCTTGAAGCCATTGGCAATACGCCGCTCGTCCGCCTCTCGCGCGTTGTGCCCGAAGGTTCTGCCGAGATCCTCGGCAAGATGGAATCCCTGAACCCCGGCGGCAGCGTCAAGGATCGCATCGCCCTTTCGATGATCGAGACCGCCGAGCGTGACGGCGTCATCAAGCCCGGCGACACCATCGTCGAGCCCACGTCCGGCAACACCGGCATCGGCCTCGCCATGGTCTGCGCCGTGAAGGGCTACAAGCTCATCCTCACGATGCCGGAAGACATGTCCGTCGAGCGCCGCCGTCTGCTCACCCGGTTCGGCGCGCAGCTCGTCCTCACCCCCGCTATCGAGGGCATGAGTGGCGCTGTCTTCGCCGCCCAGGAGCTGTGCGAGAAAACGAAGTCGCACTTCATGCCCCAGCAGTTCAACAATCCCGCCAATCCGGAAGCCCATCGCCGCACCACCGCACCCGAGATCATCGCCGCCACCGACGGCAAGATCGACGCCTTTGTCGCCGCCGTCGGCACCGGCGGCAGCATCACCGGCATCGGCGAGGTGCTGAAGGCGGAGATTCCCGGCATCGCAATTATCGCCGTCGAACCGGCGCGCTCGCCCGTCCTTCAGGGCGGAAAGCCCGGCATCACCGGCATCCAGGGCATCGGCGCTGGCTTCCTGCCGGGCGTCCTGAACAAGAACGTCTACAGCGAGGTCATCGGCGTCAAAGACGAGGACGCCCTCGCCATGATGGGCCGCCTGACGCGCGAGGAGGGCCTCCTCGTCGGCGTCAGCGCCGGCGCCAACGTCTGGGCCTCCCTGCAAGTCGCGAAGAAGCTCGGCCCCGGCAAGCGCGTCGTCACCATCCTCTGCGACACCGGCGAACGCTACCTGAGTGTGAACCTATGACATGTACGAATGCCGTAAGGACAGGTCTTTAGACCTGTCCGCAAAGTAGTCGGCAGAGACGGAACCCGGAGCTAGGACACAGCAGTCATGGACCACGGCCACCTACACCTAGATCGCAACACCGGACAGGTCGACGCCCTGTCGCACCTGCCCTACCCGCACTCCCCCCTTCCACCCACCAGCGGAGGTATCGATATGCCCGCCGTCTCCGTCTACATCCCTACGCCTTTCCGCAAACTCACCGGCAATCGTCAGAACATCGAGGCCGAGGGCGCCGACGTCGGCGAAGTGCTGGCTAACGTCGAGAAGCAGTTCCCCGGTTTCCGTCACCTCATCTTCGGCAGCGGCGACCAGGTCCCTGCCCACATCAACATCTACCTCAACAAGCAGGAGATCTCCTCGCTCGAAGGCATCCTCACGAAGGTGAACGACGGCGATGAAGTCGCCGTCATCCCCGCCCTCGCCGGCGGCAGTGGCGATGAGCCTTCGTCCAACGGCGCCGCGCCCCGCAAGCACATCGGCGCCCTCACCGCCGAGCAGGTGAACCGCTACTCCCGTCACATCATCATGCCGCAGGTCGGCCCCTCCGGTCAGCGCAAGATCATGGAGTCGAGCGTGCTCATTATCGGCGCCGGCGGCCTCGGTTCGCCCATCGCCGTCTACCTCGCCCTCGCCGGCATCGGCAAGATCGGCATCGTCGACTTCGACACCGTCGACCTCAGCAACCTCCAGCGCCAGATCCTCCACCAGAACGACGACCTCGGAAAGCATAAGGCCGACTCCGCAAAGGAGACCATCAACGCCTACAATCCCGACGTCGAAGTGGTGACGCACAAGATGCCGATCACCTCCGACAACGCGATGGACATCATCAGCGGCTACGACTACATCATCAACGGCGCCGACAACTTCGCCGCCCGCTACCTCGTGAACGACACCTGCTTCTTCCTCAAGAAGCCCCTCATCGACGGCTCGATCCTGCTCTTCGACGGCCAGGTCACTGTCTACCTGCCCGGCCAGGGCTGCTACCGCTGCCTCTACCCGGCCCCGCCTCCTCCCGGCATGGTGCCCAGCTGCTCCGAGGCCGGTGTGCTCGGCGCCCTCTGCGGCACCGTCGGCACCATCCAGGCGACGGAAGTCCTGAAGCTCATCCTCGGCGTGGGCGACTCGCTCCACGGCCGCCTGCTGCTGTACGACGCCCTCGCCATGGAGTTCCGACAGGTCCGCATCCGTAAGGATCCCAACTGTGTGCTCTGCGGCCCCAACCCCACCGTCACCGCCCTGATCGACTACGACGCCTGGTGCGGCGGTGCCTTCGGCGATCACAACGAGGAACAGCAGAAAGCCGTCGACGCGGCAAAGGCCCTAAAGGCATAGACATATGTAGGGGCGCAGCCTGCTCCGCCCGCAATCGCCGGCCGCGACGAACGCACCGAAGAGACACGACACGCAAGCGGTAAGGGGAACCCAATGCCAATCGAAGTAAAAGTCACATCCGTCCTCCAGAAGCTCACCGGCGCCAAAGTCGTCCAGGGCGATGGCGGCACCATCACCGAGCTCCTGTCCGATCTCGACGGCAAGTTCCCCGGCTTCAAGAACCAGATCATGCAGGACGGTAACCTCCACCGCTTCGTCAACATCTACCTGAACGACGAAGACATCCGTTACCTCGAACAGCTCAACACCCCCCTGAAGGAAGGCGACAGCATCTCCATCCTCCCCGCCCTCGCCGGAGGCTGTTGAACGTGCTCACCTGTCATTCTGAGCGAAGCGAAGAATCTACGTGCACCCACATCGATATGGTCGCCAGTCACCGATTCGCGGGACAGCGCCCCGCAACTGACGACCAACCGCCAACCACCCGAACTACAAACTACGAACCACAAACTAAGAACTAACCAATGCTCTACTCCAACCTCATCGATGCCATCGGCAATACGCCACTCGTCGAGATGCCCCACATGTCGCCGAAGCCCAGCGTCCGCCTCTTCGCCAAGCTCGAGGGCCAGAACCCCTCTGGCAGCGTCAAAGACCGCATCGCCAAGTTCATGATCGAAGAAGGCGAGCGCACCGGCGTCCTCACCAAGGACCGCATCGTCCTCGAGCCCACCTCCGGCAACACCGGCATCTCGCTCGCCATGATCTGCCGCATCAAGGGCTATCGCCTCAAGGTCGTCATCCCCGAAAGCGTCAGCTCCGAGCGCACCGAACTTCTCACCGCGTACGGCGCCGAAATCGTCTATAGCGACGGCGTTCGTGGAACCAATGGCTCCATCGAGGTCGCCAACCAGATCGCCGCCGAAGATCCCACCTACTGGATGCCCTACCAGTACGGCAACGAGATGAACCCCCGAGCCCACTACGAGACCACCGGCCCCGAGATCCTCCGCGACCTGCCCGACATCGACGTCTTCGTCGCCGGCATGGGTACCGGCGGCACCCTCACCGGCACCGGCCGCTATCTCAAGGAACACAAACCCGGCGTGAAGATTGTCGCCGCCGTCCCTCACCCCGGCGATCTCGTCCAGGGCCTCCGCAGCCTCGAAGAAGGCTTCATCCCACCCGTCCTCGACGAGAGCATCCTCGACGGCAAGATCGTCGTCGACTCCCACACTTCCTTCGCCTCCTCCAAGGAGCTGACGCAGAAGGAGGGCATCTTCGCCGGCATCTCCGCCGGCGCCGTCGTCAAGACCGCCCAGCGCGTCGCCGAGCGCCTCGACGTCGGCAACGTCGTCTGCCTCTTCGCCGACGGCGGCTGGAAGTACCTCAGCACCCAACTCTGGACGACCGACTACGAAGACCTCCCCAAAGACATCGAAGACAAGATCTGGTGGTAATCGAGTCCGCGCAATGTGCTTTGAGGGCGATCAGTATCAGGGTTCGCTGGCACGATCGGTATCCGCGTACTGGGCGATTCTTCGCGTGCATAGCGTGGACGAAACACCGCCGTTTGGCCGACACCACAGTGGTACGATCCTCGCATGGCGCAAGCAGATGCCACGGCGCGTCCACCGTGGGTTCCCACGAATGTCCTGGGCGTCACGGCTCGTTCTGCGACCGCGAAGACTCGTGGTGGCTGGGCGATCCTGGCCTCCGCTCTGGCCCTCGGCCTGGGTGGAGACCTTCTGCTCCGGGCCTGGCCCTGGGGACTGAATGCAACGATCTGGCTTGTCGGCCTGACCGTGGTTGCCCTGGCTCTACCGCGATTCAAGTCGCTCACACTCCCCCGTCCCCAAGGCACCGAGTGGCTCTGGGCAGCGCTCGCCTTTTCGCTCATGCTCGTGTGGCGATCGTCGCCGGTTCTTCAGACGCTCAACATCATTGCTGTCTTACTTTGTCTCGGGATGGTGGCGTTCCGCACGTCCGCTCACGCCCTCCGCGTGGCTGGCAGCACCGAGTACGTGGCGAATGTCGTAGTCTCGTCCGTTCAAGTGCTCGTCGGCATGGCCGTGCTCGTGGCGCGGCATCTGGATTGGCGCTCGCTCACCGCCCCTGAACGGTCGGCGCGCTTCGTTGCTCTGGGGCGCGGGCTCGCGATCGCCGCGCTGCCCGTCCTCGTCTTCGGCGCCCTGTTTGCGTCCGCCGACATCTTCTTCCGCGACCTGCTCCGTGCCCTGGTGTTTGTGAGCCCCGAGGAGGTGCTCTCGCATCTGCTGCTCTGGGCGTTGTTCGCGTGGCTGGCGGGGAGTTACCTCTGGGGCGCGCTCCTCGCCGAACGCGAACCTCTGCCAGAAACGCCGCGAATACCCTGGCTTCGGTTCGAGTTCATCGAGGCGGGCGTCGTCTTTGGGTTGATAGACGCCCTCTTCTTGCTATTCGTCGGCGTCCAGTTTCGCTATCTATTCGGTGGCACCGGCCGCGTGGAGTCCTCATCGTCGCTGACCTACGCCGAATACGCCCGGCGTGGGTTCTTCGAGCTAGTTGCGGTTGCGGCGCTCGTCGTCCCGTTCCTCCTGTTCACCCACTGGCTGCTAGCCCGTGGACACGCCCGGCTGCACCGCTTCTATGCCTGCCTCGCCGGCCTGCTCGTCGTGCTCGTGTTCGTAGTGATGGCATCGGCCCTGCAGCGCATGCGGCTCTACCAGGACACGTTCGGCCTGACCGAGCTCAGGCTGTACACCACAGCCTTTATGCTCTGGCTCTTCGCCGTGTTCGCGTGGCTCGCCTTCACGGTCCTCCGTGGACGGCGCGACCGCTTCGCGTTCGGTGTCTTCATGGCCGGGCTTGTGGTCGTCGTCGGCCTCAACGGTCTCAACCCGGACGGTTTCATTGTTGGGCGCAACGCCGCGATCGCCGGAAACGGCCGTCCCTTCGACAGCGCGTATGCCCTCGATCTGAGTCCCGACTCCGTACCCTCCCTCGTGGCGAATTTCGACAAGGTGCCATCGGCGGAGCGCTGCACCGTCGCAGGCGAGCTTCGGCGCCGTTACCTCGACGAAGATGACGATTGGCGAACGTGGACCTGGAGTCGATTCCGGGCGAGCAGCGCGGTCTCGTCCAGCGGTCAACTCGCCGCTGCCTGCGGCCCGGGAAGCAGCGAATGAAGATGGCGCTTGAGCGCCTACCCTAACAATATGTTTCACGTGAAACATTCTGCTAGGGCGGGCGATCAGATGCGTACGTCACACCCCGACGACGCAGGCCGCCGTCGTGCTGTGCTCCGACCCGAACGGCATCGATGACGACGCGAACGAGCCGAAGGATACGGCGGACACCGACAACATCGATGAGCAGTGCGGTCCACAGGACGAGGCGAGCGACTAGCGTCCAGTAGCGGCGGACTCACACTCGAGCACACGCGGTCGGGGGGAGGGATCACACCAGTGCTCCTTCCCCTGTGTCGCATACAGGGAGAGTCGGCAAGGGAAGTAGCCGCCGGAGCTTCAGCTCCGCCGAATCGCCGGATGGCACATAGCGCGTGCTCAGCCACCTGTCACGATTTCAAACGCGTGCACCCCAACCTCCGTCACAATCTGGATCTCTCCCGTCGCCAGCGTCCACCAGTTCGAGAACTCCGACCCGTCACAGACGATGTGCACCTTCTGCGGATCGCGCAGGTTCTCCACCCGGAACGCTGTCGCCTGCCCCGCCGCGCTCGCATCACCAACGTCGGTCACGACCCTCAGGATCCGCGTCCCTTCGTCGTACGCCGCCTCACTGATCCCCACCTTCGGGTAGTCCACCCCGACCACCGTCGGCTCCTCGAACTTCCGCAGATTCGGCTCGTTGAACAAACGCCACCACGCGCGGTCGCCACCCGCCTCGCCGACCATCAGCGTCGCATTCATCTGTCCACGTGGATGCGCCTCGTTCAGCCCGAAGCCCCAGGTGAACTCCGCGCCGTCCCACGTCGGCTCCAGTGCCGTCTCCGCCAGTTCGCCCAGCCGCTTGCGTGCAACATCGTCCCCGAACTCCGTCGAGAGCGCGTAGGCCAGCGCATTGAAGCGCCGGTCCGGCAACACCGGTATCGCCCGCGCCGGATCTCGCAGTCCCAGCGCGTTCGCCGCGAAGCCATAGAACCGCTGTGCCACCTCCCGCCGCTGCGGCGCCAGGTACAGCGCCGCTGGAAAGCCGCCCATCGGCCCCCCGCTCTGCACGTGGTCGATGATCGGATCGTAGTACAGCGCCACCCACTCCGGATCACCCGACGGCGTGAACGCCATGTAGTTCTTCTGCGCGTGCTCCCACCACACATCGAACACCTTGTGATGCTTGGTCCCGAACAGCCGGTCGTGCATCATCAGCCCCAGCCCTGCGCCCGACAAGCAGTAAGGCCAGATCTTCGTGTTCTCGCAGTGGGGCCCTTCCGGATGCGCCCGCCACTGGCTCGCCAGATACTCGGCGATCCCGCTGTAGCTCCAGGTGAAGGTGTGTTCGCCGTCGCGCACCATATCGAACGGCTGATTCCACTTATCGTCGCCCGATACATATCGGTGCAGGCCGAGAATCAGCAGGAAGAACCCCTTGTAGAACAGGTTCCCGTCCGCCCCGATCGGGTCCATCTGCAGACCCCACGGCTCGATCCCGTTCGCCGTCCACCCCGGGCTGTCGTAGTTGCCCCAATGCTCGGCGGGGATCAGGCCGCGGTACGACTCCGGATAGCTCGCGCGCTTCGGGTCGTGCCCAATCTGCGTCAGCCAGTCGATCGCCGAGTGATACGTCGTGTGCCGCATCACCAGTTGGTCGAGGATGCCCGCGTACACTTCGCGCCAGGCCGGCGTCTTGTCCGCCATCAGCGCCACCGCGTAGGTCGAGTCGAGCAGGTCGAACCGGCAGAAGTTCAGCATCGGCGGCGTGCTGCGGTCGTCCCACCACTCCAGCGGCCGCCCGCCCTTGTTCCAGTTGTCCGGCGTGTGCGCCTTCCGGTGCAAATACCGCAACCACCCCCGCGCCCGTTCCGACGTTCCGCCACGATGATCGACAGTCTCAGCCACTTGATATCCCTCCGGGTCGACCGCGCCTCCCGGCGCACGCTTATCCGTCGCCGTCTGCCAGTTCGTCTCTACACGCCTTTGATCATCGTGCAGGGAGTGTAGATCAGCCGGATCGGATTCCGGTAGAATGGCGGGATGGAATTGCTCGACCTTGTGGTGAACGACCCGGAAATCATGCACGGCCAAGCCACGATCCGTGGCACGCGCATCCCCGTGACCGTCATTCTCGACTCCATGGCCGGAGGCGCGTCGGAGTCCGAGATACTCGACGACTATCCGTCCCTCACTCCCGAGTCGATCAAGGCTGCCATCGCCTACGCCGCGCTCCTCGCTCGTGAAGAAGTCCTGCCCTTTCGCAGGTGAAATTCAAGATCGACGAATGCCTCTCCCCTCGCGCTGTCGAGATTTGTCGCGCTGCCGGTCATGACGCAACGACCACCGCCGAAGAGGGATTGAACGGTAAGAGCGATCCCGAGGTACTTGCCGTAGCAGCAGCGGAAGGCCGCACGGTCATCACCATAGATCGCGGTTTTGCCGAGTCCCGAATCTTGCCGCCTGGAACCCACGAGGGGATCATCGTCCTCCGGCCGCGCAGAGATGACAAAGAGTTGATTCTCGACATGCTCCGCTCTTTTCTCGATAGAGATGACTAGGGAACACACGCGGGCTGCGTGGTTGTCGTCGAGCCTGAGCGCGTGCGCATCCAGAGGCCGCGCGACTAGATCTCACGCCTGTCCCTCCATCGCCTCCGCGTTCTCGATCTCCTTCACCGCCGCCGATTCCAACACCGCTCGCGCCGCCGCGTCCGTCTCTTGCGCCGCCAGCGCTCGATACACCGCCGCGCCGCCGCGCTCGAGGTTCGCCAGCAACGCCTTCTGCTCCGCCACCGACTTCCCCACGAACAGTGCCGCCATTAGCTCCTGATCGCTCTGTTTCGCCTCCAAAACGATCTGCGTCTGCGTCACCAACGCCAGCAGCCGGCCCTCCGGATTCGTCACCCGCGTCTGCCACACCATCGTCCGCTTGCCCCGGTGCAGAGCCACGCACTCCCCTCGCACCGTCTCGCCCGTCCGCCCCGGCGCAAAGAAGTTCGTCTTCGATTCGATCGTCGTCGTCCCCGCCCCCTTCGGTAGATTCAGCGACGTCGCGGTTCCACCCAACGCGTCCGCGAACCCCATGATCGCCCCGCCGTGCAGGATCCCCGGTGTCGTACACAGATCTTCCCGCACCATCATCTCCGCCAGGATCCGTTCCGGCGCCGCCTCCACAAACCGGATCCCCAGCACCGACCCGAACAGCCCCTCGTGAAACGTCTGCAGCGATTCCGCTAGGGCCATCGTCAAAACTCCTTCTATATCTAAACACCTGATCGTCCCCGATCCCCGCCAATCCCCGCAAGTGCCGCCCAACCACAGCCCCAGGGAGCCATTGCCATGAGAATCGAGTTGTAGGGGCATGCTGCGGCATGCCCGACTGCGTCCATCTCCGTTGCGCTCGGTTTCGCTATCCCGTGGGACATCAGTGCCCCAGAGTATGTCATTCTGAGCGAAGCGAAGAATCTTGCCCCTGCCACCTCACTGCCTAGAGGTGGCGCTAGGCGTCGGAACCAAGCGGGCCTGGAGTCCTTCCGCGTAGACCCCACCACACACATTCACCAGGACGATCTACCATGCCCCAACGAACTCCCAACTACAAACCACGAACTACGAACTACGAACTACGAACTACGAACTACGAACTGGGACCGTGAACTGTGAACCCTGAACCGAAAACTCCCCTTTACCGCATCGAGATCGAATCCCAACTCCACCGCGACCGCGCCTGGCTCCTCGATACCTACACCCAACTCTCGCCCGAAGACCTCGTGCGCGGCGTCACGAAGAGCGAGCACGATCCCGCGACCATGTGGACGCCCAAGGATCACCTCGCCCACCTCGCCGGCATCGAGCACAACTTCGTCCGGATGATCCGCAGCCACCTCGGCGGCGCCGCCAACCCCGTCGGCTTTCGCAACAACGACGACGGCACCCCGCGCACCATGGAGCAGATCATGATCACCGTGCACGAGATGACCGAATCCTGGGTCATCCAGCACCGCGAGAGGACGCTGTCCGAAGTCGTCGCCGCCGGCCAGAAAGCCCGCGCCGCGACCCTCCACCTCCTCGCCGAACTCACCAACGAACAGCTCGCCGAGAAACTCCCGGGCGCCCCCTGGGCCGACGGCACCCTCGGCGGCGTCATCGCCACCAACGGGCATCACGGCCGCATGCACTGGCACTGGGTCAAAGAAGGCATGACCGCCCTCGGCATCACCCCGCCGCGCTAGCACAGAAGAAAGTAGCGGCGGAGCTTTAGCTCCGCACAATCTCCGAACACGACCGCGGTTCCGTTCTGACGCACAAACACAAGGCCACGTAGCGCCCGCCGTAAGCGGACGCGCTCCCCCATGCGACAGCGCCACCGCCGCGAAAGTAGCGGCGGAGCTTTAGCTGCGCCCGGTCTCCGATCGCCGAAGCGTTCCGTTCTGCCACTGGGCCGAGGTCTGACACCAGTACCGGCCGGAACTTCAGCTCTGCAGAGTGTCCGTTCGCCAGGATTCGTTCGGTGTGGGTCAAACGCGCCCTCGACCCCAACGCCGAAATGCGGAACGCAAGCCAAGCCACGTCGCAAGCAAGATCCCCAAGAGCATTCCAATCGTCACCGAGAACGTGAAGATTGTGAACAGCAGCGGTCCGTCCGTCATCTCCTCTGCCCAGGACTTCCTGGGCAGAGTCTCACGCAGTGGAAACTGCTCCGGCGAAGGTTTATCGGAGTCCGTCACAACGTACGTCATGTCATATTCGAATGGCCGAGCAACCAAGACATGGCGTTCGAGATCTGCGATGAACACGCATCGCATGATCGCGCCACCTCCGCCGACATTGGTGAAGTAGTCGAATGCTTCACCGGCTGGCACTTGTTCCGTCGCGACGTAGTCTTCACGTTTCCCGATTGGGTCATCACATTTGGGCGCGCCGGCCCACACAAGCACCGCTTCACTGCGCTCGTTCTTCACCGTGAACCGCACAAAGCCTTCGCAACCCTGGAGGAAGACGCATGTAGTTGCCAAGAGCACGGTCATCAAGAGACGGCGAGCTAGGGGGTTGTTACTCATATTGGTTCATTATCACGTTTGCTCCCCTTGAGGTGTGCTCTTCGTGGAGCGACCCACTGCAAGGCCTACGAAAACCGCACCCCACCCTCCCTACCCCTTCGACTTCCGTAACCGCTACCATAAGAACTGAACCGCGTTCACCCAACCACCAATCTCGAGCGAAGCGAGATACAGAGGCTTCCCCTGAAGCCGTCGGAACCAATCACCAGAAGCCGAAGGCCCCACCACATGACCCAGCGCTCCTCCTCCTACGGCGTCCGCAAGCGTTCCTCCGCCCCCAGCAGCCGCCTCGCCCGCTTCACCAACGTCGGCCGCATGCTCGCCATGGTCTTCGCCGGATACAAGATCATCTCCTTCCGCGAGAAGCGCAAAGGCAAGGAGTGGGGCGAACCCCGGCGCGAAAAGCACCACCGCCGCAGCGCCGAGCGCTTCTACGAGACCGCCGTGAAGAACCAGGGCCTTCTCATCAAGACCGGCCAGCTCCTCGGCAGCCGCCCCGACGTCCTCCCCGACGCCTACGTCGAAGTCCTCTCCCGCCTCCACGACGAAGTGCCGCCGGAGTCCTTCGAGAACGTCAAGGCGCTGATCGAGAAGGAACTCGGCCGCCCTCTGATGGAGATCTTCGCCGAGTTCGATCCCGAGCCCGTCGCCTCCGCCTCGCTCGCCCAGGTCCACCGCGCCGTCCTCCACGATGGCCGCGTCTGCGCCGTGAAGGTGCAGTACCCCGGCATCGATCACGTCGTCGACATCGATCTCGACAACATGACCTTCTTCATCCGTCTCCTCAACCGCCTCGACCGCTCGATGGACTATCGCTTCATCGCCGACGAGATGCGCCAGACGATCCCGCTCGAGCTCGACTTCATCAACGAAGGCCACAACGCCGAGCGCGTTGCCAAGGACTTCGCCTACGTCGATGACATCGTCGTCCCCGACATCTACTGGGACTACACCAGCCGCAAAGTCCTCACCATGGAGTACATCGACGGCGTCAAAATCACCGACGTCGCCGGCCTCGACCGCATCGGCGTCGATCAGTCGGACGTGGCGAAGATCCTCGTGCACGCCTTCGCCGAGATGATCGCCCGCCACGGCTTCTTCCACGCCGACCCGCACCCCGGCAACCTGATGGTGCTCCCCGGCCCGAAGCTCGTGCTGCTCGACTTTGGCCAGGCGAAGGATCTTGGCCCCGCTTTCCGCGACACGCTGATCCACTTCACCAAGGCCATGCTGGGCGATGACCAGGTGGCGATGGGCATTGCCATGCGCGACCTCGGCTTCCGCACCAAGAAGGACGACGCCGAAGGCTACGAACAGCTCGGCGATGCCTACATCGGCGGCGTCGCCCGCCAGATGCAGGAGACCGGCGCCGGCTGGGCGGAAGGCGAGATCTTTGAGGAGTCCTACGATAAGGCCACGGCCGTCCTCAAGAAGAACCCCCTCACCGCCGTCCCGCCCGAACTGCTGATGGTCGGCCGCGTCTTCGGCCTCATGAACGGCCTCAGCAAGACCCTCAACGCCAAGACCAACATGCTCGTCGCCTTCTCCCAGCTCGCCGACGAAATAGAATCCGAACGCCAGCTCGCCGCCGCCGCACCCACAAACGGCGCCAGCACCAACGGCGCCGCCAAAGACACCACCTCCCGCCGCCTGCTAGAGGCCTAGCCCCTGCGGACTAAGGACGCCTCGTAGGGGCGTGCTGCGGCACGCCCGCACTGCGTCCATCGTCGATGCGCGCACGGATCGGGCGATGAGCGAGACTGAGCTTCCGCTAGCCGACGGAGCCAGGAGCGCCACCCTCTCCCGCCCACTCACCGCTTCCATGGAGGCGTAGAGAAGGTGGGCGAGCGCGCCGCGACTTGGGCTATACTTGGCATATCATGAAAACTAGAGATCGGCTCCACACGCCTGCAGTCGAGGGTCAGCTCGCGAAAGAAGACCGCGGCCGTCGCGTTGTCGCCAAGGCGAAGGCTAACCAATCCTTCATGGCGGGCGTACGCGCATCGATCGAAGCACGCTTGCGCGGCGAAAAAGGAACTCCGTTCGAGGATTTGAAGCGGAAAGACGCGGGTGCCTGAGCGCCTCGCGATCATCATGGATCGCTCGGCCCGCTACTTCTTCGAACGAGTTGCCACCCACGACGAGCAGCGTCGAATCGGCGAGATCGTGACGGGGATCTGTGAGAATCCTTACGTCGACGACGAAGTCAAGTTCCCGTTCTCCTACCCGCCCGTGGACGCACTCCTCTTCGCCGATGGTGAGTACTGGGTGGTGTATCAGATCACAGGACCCGGCGAGATCACCGTTTTGAACATCGGCTTCGAAGAAGATCCGCCGCGACCCGAGAGCAGCGACATCTAGCCTCCTTCCTCCACGCAACTTCGTTCTCGCATAGGAAGCGGGTTCGAGGTTCGGGAGTCCCTCCTGACCTGACCTCATCTCTAGGGCTCGATTCGCATACCCTGCGCTCGGCAACCTTTCTTTTCGGACGAAATACGACGACCTCAAAGTCCCGATTCACAACATCTCTGTCCCGACCGATCTGTTGAGGTGATTCGAATGTTCATTACAAGACGCGTCCGCTTTTCAATTCTATGGCCAGTGACAGCAATTGCCCTAGCGGTAGGAGTCGCTTGCGGTGCAGGAAACGAAAGTTCTGAGTCTGCGTGTATGATCCCATCTCCAAACACGGGAGTTTCAGTGGACGAGTTCTGCACGACGAATATCCTCGGCGGCTGTGAGCTCTTCGTACCTGTCTTAGCCGGGTTCCGAAAGCCCCTTTTCGATGTAGAGAACCGGGGAGATGAACGGACCGTAAACGTGACTATAGGCCCGGAGAACTCAACGGGGAATCTACCGTCATTTTATTTGACCGTCAGACCGCGGGTAATGACTACATCACCTGATGGCGGCCCTGTCTTTGAAAATCAGGAGCAGGTTCTCATAGAAGGCAGGGAAGTTGCCTTCTATGGCAACCTCGGCGGCCGAGGCGCTTCATGGACAGACTCTTGTCTTGCGTACTCAGCCACGGCAATTCCAGGAGGGAAAGTACTCATAGATCCGAAACCACTGTTGACGGATTTCGTTCGAGCAGCACTACTTCTGTCTCAACCTTGATTGAAATCTAGTCCACGCGCGGTACCTACAACCCCCGCCGCTCCCGCCGCCTCATAGATCCGAATCTCCGGCGCCCCCACCGACAGCTTCCCCGCCGCCCGCACAAACGCCCCCGACTCCGGCGCCGCAAAATGCACCGCCACCGCCGCCCGATCCTCCCACTCCTCGAAGAAAAACAACCGCAGCGGATTCTCCGTATCCACATACACCGCGTGCGAAATACACCCCGGCTCCAGCCGCGACCGCCGCACATGCTCCAAACAAAGCGCCGTCAGCTCCCCCATCGTCTCCACCCGCCCCACAGCGTTCCCCGTAATGATGATCATCGCCGCTTCCCCTCCTCTGTTGTCTGCTGTTTGTTTCGTGAACCCACTTCCCACTTCCCGCTCCGCCCCGTAAACTAGCCCAACCAACGCAGATGGGAGCCCACTATGACCGATCGCGCCCTCGACGGCCTCCGCGTCGTCGATATCTCGCAGGGTATCGCCGGCCCTTACGCCACGAAACTGTTGGCCGATGCCGGCGCTCTCGTGACGAAGGTCGAGCCGCCGGCCGGCGACTACACCCGCCGCCTCGGCCCCTTCCCCGGCGACATTCCCGATCCCGACAAGTCCGGCCTCTACCACCACCTCAATACCAGCAAGCGCGGCATCACCCTCGACGTCTCCGTACCCTCCGGCCAGGTCCTCCTGCGCAAACTGCTCGCCAACGCCGATGTCTTCGTCGCCGGCGAGAAGGCCTCCACCCTGAAGGACTGGGGTCTCGCCTACGACGACCTCAAGACCGAGTTCCCCGAACTCATTGTCGCCCAGGTCTCACCCTTCGGCGCCACTGGCCCCTACGCCGACTACGACGGCGACAGTCTCACCGCGATGGCCCTCAGCACGATCATGTACAACACCGGCGATCCGAATCGTGAGCCGCTCGTCACCGGCGGCGAGCCCGGCGAGTATATCGCCGGCGTCCATCTCTGGATCGGCATCCTCGCTGCCCTCGAAAACCGCACGAAGAACGGTGGCGGCGACCACGTCGATGTCGGCATGGCCGATGCCGTTGCCTGTGCCGACGAGTACAACTCCGCCATGTACGGCTTCCAGGGCGCCATCCGCCGCCGCTACTACTCGCGACACATCTTCGGCTACCCCAACGACATCATGCCCTGCGCCGACGGCCACGTCGTCGTCATTCCCGGCGCCGCCGGCTTCCGCTCACCGCTCGCCCCCGATTCCGTCTCACCGATGGCTCTTCTCCTCGAGAACCTCGAGCTCGACGACATGCCGCTGTTTACGCAGATGGGCGAGCGCATGGTCCGCTGGCAGGAGTTCGAGGCCCTGATGGAGCCCTACCTCTCGACCCACGAGGCCGCAGAAATCGTCATGACCGCCCAGGCCCTCCGCCTCCCTTTCGCCTTCGTCCCCAACGTCGCCGACCTCATGACCGACGAACACCTCGCCGACCGCGCCTTCTTCGAGCACGTCAGCACCCCCGCCGGCGATCTCACCATCCCCGGCCAGCCCTTCAAGATGTCCGAAACCGCCCTCGCCGCGTCCGCTGCACCGGCGCGCGGTTCCGCGAACGAACAGGTCCTCGTGAACGAGCTCGGCTACGCGAAGGAAGACTTAACTATTCTCAGCGACAGAGGTGTCATATGAGCCCGCTGCCTCTCGACGGAATCCGCATCGTCGACTTCGCCCAGGTCTTCGCCGGCCCCGCCTGCACCCGCATCCTCTCCGACCTCGGCGCCGACGTCATCCGATTCGAATCGCCCGGCCGCATGGATGTCACCCGCAACCTCATCATCAGCGACAACGACGGCATGGATCATCACTGGCACCGCGCCTGCTACTTCATTATCCGCAACGCCGGCAAGCGCACGATGTGCGTCGATCTCGCCAAGGAAGAGGCGCGCGAAATCATCCGCAAGCTCGTCGCCCAGGCCGATGTCGTTGTCGAGAGCTTCACGCCGCGCGTGATGGCGAACTTTGGATTCGACTACGAAGGCTTGAAGGCGATCAAGCCCGACATCATCATGTGCTCGCTCTCCGGGTACGGACAGACCGGCCCGATGCGCGACAACAGCGCCTACGGCATGGGCCTCGAACCCGGTTCCGGCCTCTCCTCGATCACCGGCTACAAGGATGGCCCGCCGATGCGCTCCGGCCTCTCCTTCACCGACCCCTACTCCGGCTTCATCGGCGCCGGGGCGATCCTCACCGCTCTCCAGTACCGCCGCCGCACCGGCAAGGGCCAGTACATCGACCTCTCCGAGCAGGAAGCCGCCATCCCGATCATGGGCGCCGCTATCGCCGAGTATCAGATGAACAACCGGATGCCCGAACGCAACGGCGACCGCAGCACCTGGGCCGCCCCGCAGGGCTGCTACCGCTGCTCCGGCGACGACCGCTGGGCGGTCATCACCTGCGCCAACGACGCCGAGTTCGCCCGCCTCGCCGACGCCGTAGGTGATGCGGAGTGGAAAGACGATCCACGCTTCGCCACCGTCCTCGCCCGCCACGAAAACCACGACGCCCTCGACGAACTGATCACGCAGTGGACCTCACAGCGCGACCATTACGACGTCATGCACACGCTGCAAAAGGCCGGCGTGAAAGCCGCCGCCGTCCTCGATGGCAAAGAGATCCTCTTCGACCCGCACTACGCCGCCCGCCACCAGTTCGACATTCTCGAACAGCCGTTGCTGGGCAAGCGCCCGATCCCGCGCCACCTCGCCGCCAAGTTCACCCGCTTCGAAGCGAAAGCGCGCGGCCCCGCCCCCCTCCTCGGCCAGCACAACGCTGAGGTGCTAAAGGAGCTCGGCTACAGCGAAGAGCAGATCGCAAAGCTCCACGAAGACGGCGCCATCGCCGACATGCCCAAGCTCCCGGTCCCGGCCCAGTTCGTCTCCGCCGGCCTCAAGCTTCCCTACGACCGCTACGTCGAGCACGGCATCCTCCAAGCGATAGACCCCAATTACCGCGAGCAGTTGGGAATCGCTGACTAGACGCCAGTCGCGTGTTTAGCGGGAGATGCCTAAACGTTCTTGTGGCAGACCCAAATGTAATATGCCACATCGATGGCGACAAACACGGCAAGTAGGCCCGTGATGAGGGCTGCCTCGCCGTGTGCGAAGATCACCACAGACACGAAAATCGCGGGCATTCCCAGGTTCACTACATTCGCGGACATCGCTGCCAGTTTGGCGTCGGCCGGACTGCGCAACACCATGCTGCGAGGAAATATGCCCTTCCGCGCCGAGACTACCATCAGTGCGATGAGCACGATGAGCGAGAAGCTAGCTATCCACCACCAATCCAAGAGGTAACCTCCGAGAAAGCCCGGCCTTGTTGCATAAGTATCGGCAGAAACCCCCTTTATTCAGGGGCTTCCTAACCCAAGAGCACCGACTACAAACTACAAACTACAAACTACAAACTACAAACCACGAACTCCCCCCTCCCGCTAAACTCCCTCCATGCCCACCACGTCCGTCACCGTCCGCGTCCCCGCCACCAGCGCCAACCTCGGCTCCGGCTTCGACTCCCTCGGCCTCGCCCTCGACCTCACCCAGGACGTCACCGTCTCCCTCGGCCCCCAGCCTGACACCCACGACGGCCTCGCCCGCCTCGTCCTCGACGCCGCCCGCTCCGCCTATCGCCTCGCCCGCGTCGAAGTCCCCGAGCTTGCCGCCTCCGGTACCTCCACCATCCCCATCGGCCGCGGCCTCGGCGCCAGCGCTGCCGCCCGCGCCGCCGGCATCGTCGCCGCCAACGCCCTCATGGGCGGCCCCCTCTCAGACAGCCAGATGCTCACCCTCGGCGCCGGCCTCGAGGGTCACGCCGACAACATGTGCCCCGCCCTCTTCGGCAGCCTCCGCGTCGTCGTCCGCGACGGCGACCACTTCCTCCACGTCCCCGTCGACATCGCCCCCGGCCTCAAGGTTGTCCTCTTCATTCCCGATTTCGAGATGCCCACCAACGAGAGCCGCAAGCTCCTCCCCACGCAGTTCTCGAAGGAGGACGCCGTCCACAACATCGGCCGCGCCGCCCTCCTCGTCGCCGCCCTCGCCCGCGGAGAATGGTCCGCCCTCGACGTCGCCACCCAGGACAAGATCCACCAGCCCGCCCGCACCGCCATCTTCCCCGCCATGCCCGACCTCTTCGCAGCCGCCAAAGACGCCGGCGCCCTCTGCGCCTACCTCAGCGGCGGCGGCTCCACCATCGCCGCCTTCTGCATCGAAAACGAAGAGCGCATCGCCCGCGCCATGATGCAGCAAGCCATCGCCCGCGGCCACAGCGGCCGCACCCAAATCACCACCCCGAGCGATACCGGCGCCACCGTCGTCTCCGACTCCTAGACCCTGCACGAAGAAGACGGTCGAAAGTAGCGGCGGAGCTTTAGCTCCGCACGGTCTCCGCCCGAAAACCACAGCCCCGATGCGATAGCGCCTCGTCACCAACAGCTGTCATCCTGAACGCAGTGAAGGATCTTGCCCCAGCCATCTCACACCGCCATGCGACAGCGCCGCACAGTTAGCCAGCACCACTACCTTCGCGCTCTTCGTGCCCTTCGTGGATCACCCCCCTCCCCCGATGTACCATCAACCCACCACCCACCCCAAAACCGGAGCACTCCACATGACCGACATCCTCAACATCCACAACGACGGCCACGTCCGCACCATCCAACTCAACCGCCCCGAGAAAAAGAACGCGCTCTCCAACGACCTCGCATGGGGCATCATCGCCGCCGTCGAAGCCGCCGCCCGCGACGACTCCGTCTGGGTCGTCGCCATCACCGGCGCCGGCGATGCCTTCTGCTCCGGGCTCGACCTCGGCGGCAGCGAAGACGCCTCGCCGCTGTCCGAGCAGGACGCCTTCATCGACGACATCAGCTGGGTCGGCCGCTTCCCCCTCGTGCTACGCGAAGTCTGCGACAAGCCCATCGTCGGCGGCATCAACGGCGTCGCCGCCGGCGCCGGACTCTCCCTCGCGATGGCCTGCGATATCCGGCTCGGCGCCCAGTCTCTGCGCCTGATCGCCGGCTACCCCCGCATCGGCGGCTCCCCCGACGGCGGCCTGACCTGGACCCTCCCGCAGGCCATCGGCTACGAACAGGCGATGCGCTTCCTCCTCGAAAACCGCACCGTCGACGCCGAAGAAGCCCTCCGCCTCCGCTTCGTCGGCGAACTCACATCTGACGCCGACTTCCCCTCGCGCCTGGCCGAATACTGCGCCTTCCTCGCCGAGCGTTCCCCCATCGCCAGTCGCCTCACCAAGCGCGGCATCACCCGTGCCACCTCCATCGATCTCGAGACCCACGTCCGCTACGAACTCGCCAACATCCGCCGCGCCTTCGACACCCAGGACGCCCAGGAAGCCCGCAAAGCCTTCTTCGAAAAACGCCAACCCACCTTCCACGGCCGCTAGCCCTTCTTAGCCAATGATCGCCGCGAGGAAGCGCGAAAGTAGCGGCGGAGCTGAAGCTCCGCACGGTGTTCGCCCAAGACCAGGGCCTCATGCAATAGCGCCGACAAACCAACAAATGTCATCCTGAGCGAAGCGAAGGATCTTGTCCCGACCACCTCACTCCCCATGCGCCAGCGCCCCCGCCGACCGAAGACCGAAGACCGACGACCCGTACGCTACACTCGCCCCAACATGACCACCGACCGCCCCACAACCACCACCATCCTCTTCTCCGACCTCGTCGGCTCCACCGAGCTCCTCGACCGCGCCGGCGACGAAGACGCCCAGCGGCTCTTCAAGGCCCACTACCAGCTCCTTCGCGACGCCGTCAGCCAGCATGGTGGCGCCGAGGTGAAATCGCTCGGCGACGGCCTCATGGTCGCCTTCTCCTCCGCCGCCGACGCCGTCCGCTGCGCCATCGCCATGCAGCAGATGTCGCGCCGCCCCGTCAACGGCGAGCACCTTGCCATCCGCGTCGGCCTCAACGCCGGCGACGCCCTCCGCGACGAGGGCGACTACTTCGGCACCTCCGTCGTCGCCGCGCGGCGACTCTGCGACCGCGCCGGCCCCGGCCAGATCCTCTGCAGCGCCGTCGTCGAAGGACTCCTCGCCGGTCGCCAGGCCTTTTCCTTCCGCTCCGTCGGCATCCTCGAACTCAAGGGGCTCTCGACACCCGTCGCCGCCTGCGAAGTGTCGTACGAGACCGAACAGCCGGGCCTGATCCTCACCCGGACGCCGTTTGTCGGTCGCGACGCCGAAATGTCCAAGCTCAAGGCGAAGCTCGCGGAGGCGCGCACCGGTCACGGCGGCCTCGTCATGCTCGTCGGCGAACCTGGCATCGGTAAGTCGCGCATGATCGACGAGTTCACCGAGAGCGCGCGCAACGACGGCGCGGCCGTCCTCATCGGTGCCTGCTTCGAAGGGGAGTGGTCGCCGCCCTACGCGCCCTTTGTCGAAGCAATCGAGAACTACGTGAAGACCGCCGAGCCGGCGCAGCTCCGCGCCGACCTCGGCTACGGCGCTGCCCCCATCGCCCGCCTCGTCCCCGCCCTCCGCGAAGTCCTGCCCGATATCCCCGAACCCGCGGCCCTTCAGCCCGACGAAGAGCGCTTCCGCCTCCTCGACGCCGTGTCGCAGATGCTCGTCGCCATCTCGAACCGCCAGCCGGTCGTCCTCGTCCTCGACGACCTGCACTGGGCCGAGCGCGGCACGATCGCCATGCTGCGCCATGTCGCCCGCTTCGTCCCCAAGCACCAGACTCTCATCCTCGGCGCCTACCGCGACGTCGAGCTCGACCGCCAGCACCCACTCGCCGACGCCCTTTCGCAGCTCCGGCGCGAGGTCGAGTACGAGCGCATCGCCCTCAAGGGCCTCAGCGAGGAGCAGATCGGCAAGCTCCTCACCGCCATCACCGAGCACGAGGTGCCCGAGCAGTTCGTCCACGCCATCAGCGAAGAGACCGACGGCAACCCCTTCTTCATCCGCGAGGTGCTCATCCATCTCGCCGACGAAGGCAAGATCTTTCAGCAGGACGGTCGCTGGACCTCCAACGTTTCCGTCGAAGAGATGGGCATTCCCGAAGGCGTGCGCCAGGTCATCGGTCGCCGCTTGTCGCGCCTTCCTGACAGCGCGAACAAGCTGCTGACGACCGCCTCCGGCTTCAATGGCCCCTTTCGCCTCGACATCGCCGCCGCCGCCGCCGGCATCGACGAGGACGCCGCGCTCGACGCCATCGACGCGGCGCTCGAATCGCAGCTCGTCCGCGCCTCGTCCAACACCGAGATCTTCGAGTTCACCCACGCCCTCATCCGCCACGCCCTCTACGGCGAACTCAGCCCGCCCCGCCAGGTCCGCCTCCACCGCCAGATCGCCGAGGCGATGGAGCGCGTCTACGGCGACCGCGCTGCCGACCACGCTCCCGAACTCGCATACCAGTTCCACCGCAGCGCCGGCCTCCCCGGAACCGAACGCGGCGCGGACTACGCTCTTGCCGCGGCGGATGCCGCCGAGGCCGCAGCCGCTTGGGACGAGGCTTCCGGGTTCTTCGAGATGGTCGTCGAACTCCTGCCTGAGGGCGATGCGCGGCACGCTCGGGCTCTCGGCCGCCTATCGATCGCGCTCTCATTGGCGCTGCGTTTCGAGCAGGCGGTCGCCACCGCTACGAGCGCAGCGGATGCGCTGTTGGCACGGGAAGGCGCGGATCCGGCGGGAGAGTTCATAGCTGAGGCGGCATGGGCGCTGGTACGCGCAGGAGACACCGAAGGGGCCTGGAAGCTCGCCGAAAAGGGCGTTCAAATCAAAGGGGAACGACACGACAAGGCGTGGGCACGCCTCCGAACCCTCGATCTTATGCGCATCGACGCGGCTGACCCGTCGTTTGTCGGGATACCCGTGATGACATCCGAACGGCGCGAGATCGCTGCCATCGACTCGACGTCACTCGCCTTCGTGTCGCCGATCACGTCGCGAACGGAAGCAGCAGAGAGAGCACGGGTCGCTGACCGCGGGAGCGGCCTCATGGATCGTTTCGGCGGGGCGGCAATCACGCTGTTTCTGCTGGGCGACGCACGGCGGGGCAGAGAGTTATGGTCGGAGTTGGCGGAGGGTGCCGAGCGCTCGGGCAGGATCGTGATCGCCGCCGAGAGCTGCGCCCACGCCGCCCGTTCGTGCACGGCGCTCGGGTTATTCGAAGACGCAGACCGCTGGCTGGCACGCGGCCTCCCGCTCGCGGCTCGGGTCGGTCGCCGGTCGAACGCCGATCTGCAGCTATCGGCCGCGCGCTACGAGCAGGCCGTCATGACCGGAGACGGCTGGGAGCGATTGTTCGCTGAAACTGTCGAGATGGCTCTCGAGCCAGAGGCGCAGGATCGGTGGGCGTTTGCCGTAACACGCGCCGCCGTATCGCGGGGCCTGGCTTGGTTGGGGCAGGCGGAGCCTGCAGTCGCTCAGATCGCCGAACTGATTGCCCCACTCGATCTCGCCACGGCTTCGACGGCCAATTATGGCCTCATGATCTGCACCGCCGCCGAAGCACTCTGGCTACTCGACCGGCGCGACCACATCGAAACGATCGAGCGCAACCTGCGCGAAAAGGTGATCGAGCCCGAATTTGGCTATATCAACGTCAACGGCCGCCTCTCCCTCGCACGCCTCTGCGCCCTGCAGGGCCGCTACGACGAGGCCATCGAATGGTTCGCCAAAGCTCGCACAGTCCTCGACGAACAGGGCGCCCGCCCCCTCCGCGCCATTACGGACTACGACGAAGCCCTAATGTACGCCCGCCGCAACACCGCAACGGCGAGCGAAGCGTCGCCGCAGGAGACCGCCGCCCGCGCCCTCCTCCTCCTCGACGCCGCCCTGCACCAATTCGCCGAAATCGGCATGACCGGCTGGACGCAGAAGGCCGAAGAACTCCGCGCCACCCTAACCCCATAGCGCCGAAAACCTTGCGGTCATCCCACCATGTAGCTTGTCGGCCGCCGCTCGCCACGTAGGGGCGCCGCTCGCCGCGCCCCCTCCGGCCGCGAATACCGGCAGCGCCCGGAGAACCAAGAGTTCGTGCGAAGGAAGTAGCGGCGGAGCTTTAGCTCCGCTCGGTCTCGGTGTATGGCCGCTGCCACATGCGACAGCACACCCGACTCACGGCCTGTCATCCTGAGCCGCAGCGAAGAATCTTGCCCCACCCACGTCACGCCCTCATGCGACAGCGCCGCCCACGAAACAAACCCGTGATCCCATCTGTTCCATCTGTTGACAACTACAGGCTTATCGTGCAGGCCCCAGCCCCCGGATCCGCGCAACCGCCGGCGGCAACACCTCCAACACCCGCTCCACATCCCCCATCGTGTTCTCCACCCCCAGCGTCAGCCGCAACGACCCCCGCAGATACTCCTCCCCCACCCCCATCGCTGCCAGCACATGCGACGGCTCCAGCGACGCCGTCGTGCACGCCGACCCACTGCTCGCCGCGATCCCATCCAGGTCCAACTGCAGTAGCACCGCCTCCCCCTCCAGGTGCTTGAAGGCGAAGCTCGCACTGTTCGCCAGCCGCCGCGACCGATCCTTCGGCCCCGTCACGATCGT
>CXWL01098288.1_pt1 | contig 23657 bp, 20 predicted proteins | sample 590931 | NCBI WGS metagenome assembly CXWL01 (sample SAMEA3498368, study PRJEB10139) | groundwater metagenome | biome: water well; material: biofilm material | place: Germany | collected 2015-04-27
TGCACCCGTTCCGCAAATACTTCGAAGACCTGCGCATGGGCGACTCGCTGCTGACCCACCGGCGCACCGTGTCGGAAGCCGACATCGTCGCCTTCGGCGGCGTCTCGGGCGACTTCTTCTACATGCACTTCGACGAGATCGCGGCGAGGGATTCGCAGTTCGGCAAGCGCATTGCGCACGGCTACTTCGTGCTGTCGGCGGCCGCCGGGCTGTTCGTCTCGCCGGCGCCCGGCCCGGTGCTGGCCAACTATGGCCTGGACAACCTGCGCTTCATCACCCCGGTGGCGATCGGCGACACGATCCGCGCGCGCCTTACCTGCAAGCGCAAGGTCGACCGCAACCGCACCGATGAAAAGGGCGTCGGGCAGGGCGTGGTGGCGTGGGACGTGCAGGTCACCAACCAGCACGAGGAGCTGGTGGCCAGCTACGACATCCTGACGCTGGTGATGAAAAAGGCCTGATTCGCGCAGCCGTCGCTGAACGTCGTCGCTCTTGGCCAAGACGATATCGACAAGGTACCGGACGCGCCCCCGACAGCGCGATCGGCAAGGACTTCTTTCGCGATATCGCACCGTGCACCAATCCGCCCAGGTCTAAGCAGACGGTACGGGGGCGGCGCCGGATCATGCCTGGCCGGGCCGAAGTCGGTCCCAATGGCAACACACAGGCGATCGCTCAGCTGGAAATGCCTGCCGACTTGCGGCAGATGGTTCATACTGGATCGGTAAAGCATCCGGCAACAGGCATCGGTGCGGCGACACTTTCCAAAGCATTCAGCAGACCGGAGTGGCGTGACAACCATGTTTTTGACACGGGGCGGAAATAAAATATCCTCTTCCAATTGCAAAAAAAAATGATAAGCACCGTTTTCAATATTGGTACCCTCAAGTTTCGAATAACCGTGGTCGTTGTTTTCCTGGTGATGCTGGCGGCAGGGCTGGTTGCCTATGTTTCCCTGCAACTTGCTGAGCGCCAAATGCGGGCGGTCATGGGCGACCAACAGTTCGCGCTGCTTTCCAGCGCGGCAGCTTACATCGATGGAGACCTGGTCGCAAAGAAGTCATTGTTGATGACCTTGCGCGAGCAAATCGCGCATGAAAAGTATCGGTCGCCGGCGTCAATACAAGGATTTCTTGAAGCTCACTCCACCCTTCGCGATGAGTTTTTTAACGTAGTTGCGCTCGACGCAACTGGCAAACTCATCGCGAATCTTAATGACCGGCGCGTCATCGGCACGGTAAATTTCAGCCAGCGGGACTACTTCACGGACACGGTGAAAAGCCGCGAGGGGCTGATATCCCGGCCATTCAAGAGCGCCCTTTCCGGCAAGCCGGTAGTCGTGGTTACCGAACCGGTGTTTGATGCGGCAGGAAAGTTGATCTACATTTTAGGGGGGGCGATCGATTTGCAGCGCCCCCGATTTTTTGGCCAGCTCGAATCGCTGAAGTCCGGGAAAAGCGGGTACTTGTTCATGCTGACGACAGACGGCACGGTGATTCATCACCCCGACAAGGAACGCGTCTTGTTGAAAGTGACTGCGGAGGCGGGCGGCGCGGTGGCGTCCACGCTGGCTGCCATGAACGGTTTTGAGGGATGGGTTGAAGGAAAGACCAAACGTGGCGTCGCTGCATTGATTACTTACAAGCGGCTGAGAAAAACGGAATGGATCATTGGCGCGGTTTATCCTGTCAACGAAGCGTTCGCGCCGTTGATCGAAATGCGAAAAAACGCCTTAATCGCCTCGGCTGCGGTGGCGATTGCCGCTGGCCTGGTGGGGTGGCTCGCGATCATCCGGCTGCTCCGGCCGCTGGGAGCGCTGCGCAAGCACGTTGCCCGCATTTCGGACGGCAGCGCAAACATTGGAGTCTTCGATGTCAAGCGTAAGGATGAGTTTGGCGAATTGAGTCGCGCTTTCTTTCTTCTGTCCCAACAGAACCGCACCGCCGAAGATAATCTGGTCCGATTGGTCCGAACCGACCCGCTGACCGGCATTCACAATCGAAGAATGTTTGAAGAGGTGTTTCATGCAGCCATCGCGCGGGCGGACAGGAATCAACGATATCTTGCGCTCGCCTATCTCGATATCGACCGCTTCAAACATATCAACGATACCTACGGCCATGGCGTCGGCGATCAAGTGCTGGTGGAATTTGCCAGGCGCCTTCGGGTTGCCGTCAGGACCACCGATACGGTCGCGCGCCTGGCGGGAGACGAGTTTGTCGTGATTTTTGAGAACCTGACCGGCGATTCCGAGGCGGGCAGACTGGCGAACAAGATCTTGGCTAGCATCCGCCCGAATTTTATTGTCGGTGACCTGGCGCTGACGGTGACGACAAGTATCGGGATTGCCATCAATCCGAATGGCAGCGCGAACGTCGACCAATTCATGGAAGAGTCGGACCAGGCGCTTTACGAAGCAAAAAGTGCCGGGAGAAACCAGTATGCGGTGCATCGGGTCGTGGCGGGAGACGGCGCGCGGCCATTGCCCGTAGATGCATGAAGTCGGCGGCGGCTTCCTGCATGCGGGGCAGTTGCGCGGCTGCTGCTTCGCTCACTTCCCGCCTGGCGTCGTTGAGGGCCACGGCGTCGAGTTGATGATTTGCAGGCTTTGCTCAGCGGTGAATCCCTTCCTGCGCAGCGCGTCGAACAGGTTCTTCTTGAAGGTCGCGATCCGCTCGGCGGTTTCGGGCCGCTCGGCCACCTTCAGCTGGGCTTCCAGCTGCACTTCGGTCATCCGTCCGAGCGTGGGCAGCACCGCGCTGGTCGAGTCGGTCATCCGCTGCATGTCTTCGGGCGACGGTTTATGCGGCGCCTGGGATTGGGCAAATGCGAGGCTGGACAGGCCCAGCAAGGTAAACAGCATGATGGCATCGCGGCGCATACTTGCTCCAGTTCTCTCAATGTTCGGGTTGTCGAATCGCGCTATATGCTCAGCTTATACAAAACCCAGGTTGCGCGCGCCGGCATTGTAATTGCCCAGGCTCGGCAACATCGCCAGCAGCTCGCTGTCGGACACGCCCAGCCACTTGCCCAGCGTGGCCGCCAGCTGGTCCACCGAGGTGGTCGGCAGCAGGCGACCCTGGCCGACGTCGTCCGGTCCGCCGTTGGCCACCACCGGCGCGGCGCCGTAGAAGCGCTTGCCGTTGACCGCGCCGCCCAGCACGAAATGCATGCTGCCCCAGCCGTGGTCCGAGCCGTCGTTGTTGCCGCTCATCGTGCGGCCGAAGTCGGAAGCGGTGAACGCGGTGACCTTGTCGGCCAGGCCCAGTTCGGCGGTCGATTTCTGGAACGCGGCCAGCGCGGCGGCGACGCCCGACAGCAGGCCGGGATGCGCCGTCAGCATTGCGTCATGGTTGTCGAACCCGCCCATCGAGACAAAAAACACCTGGCGTTTGGCGCCCAGCGCGGGTGCCGCCGAAATCATGCGGGCGACCATCTTGAGCTGGTCGGCCAGGCTGTTCCCGGCCGGGAAGGCGGTCGCCAGCGCGGGCGCTGAAGCCAGCGCGCCGCTCAATACCGAATCGGCGTCGATCGCGCGCTTGGTCACGCGGCTGTATTCATTTTCCAGCAAGTGCGCGCGCGGCTGGCTGACCAGGGTGCGCAGCGCATCGGAACAGGCGGCCGAACCGAACAGCGGGCTTTTCAGGCCGGCCAGCGGCACCGAGCCGCCGGTCGACACCTGGTACTGCACCGCCGATTTCCCCGACATGAACACGGCGTTGCCGGACACATTCACGCAGGTGAAGGTCGCGTTGCCGTTGCCGCTCTCGAACAGGTCGCCCATGCGTCCGCCCCAGCCGGAAGTGGCGCCTTCCGGCGACGACGATTGCCATACCGACTGCTGGTCGTTGTGCGAGAACAGCTTGGGCGGCAGCTTCACCGACTTGTTGGCGTATTGCAGTTTGGTGGTCGGCTGCACCAGCGTGCCGACGTTGAGGATGACCCCCAGTTGTCCCGCATCGAACAGCGGCAGCAGCGGCGCCAGTTCCGGCGCCAGCGCGTACTGGTGGGCAAAGCCGGCCGTGTCGAGCGGCGCGCTGGCCGGGTTGAGCGCGGTGGCCGCCAGGCTGGCGCGGCTGTAGGCGAAGGACGGCCGCATCTGCTGGTACGCGGCATGGCTGGTGCTGTCGTACGGCACCAGCGTATTGGCGTAGTCGTTGCCGCCGTACAGGAACACGCACACCAGCGCCTTGTAGTCGCTGGCGGTGGCGGCCGAGGCCTCCGCCATCGCCGCCAGGTTCAGCGCCCACGGCGCGGCGATGCCCGCCACCGACAGGGCCGAGGCGCGCTTGAGGAAGGCGCGGCGCGAGGCGCCCGTGTCATTCTTGCTGTGCATGGCGGTGTCCTTATTTCTGGATGATGAATTCGGGCGCGGCCAGCACCAGCACCAGCGCCGCGTGGATCCGGTTCAGGCGCGCCGCGTCGGTGCCGGCAGCGAGGGTGTCGAGCCCGCCTTTCATCAGCGCCAGCGTGGCGCCCGACAACTGCCCGGCCGCCAGCACCAGGTTCAGCTCGTCGAGCAGCGCCTGGGCGTTGTCGGCCAGCGGCAGCAGGCTGGCGTAGTCGGCCTTGACGTCGCCGACCCCCTTGGCGACCGTCGCCTGCATGAAATTGACGTAGCCCACCACGCTCGATTCATTGGTGATCTGGAATTCCGGCGCCACCAGGCCGGCGCTGCCGATCGCGCTGTTGGGCGGCACGTAGCCGGGACGGAAAAAGTTGAACACGCTGGGCGAGCGCAAGGGGCTCTGCCCGAGCCGGGTGGCCGGGTCCGAGGTATTCCCGACGGTCCAGCTGTTGCTCGCCGAGTCCGCCTTGAACGCGCGCGCCCACGCCGCCAGCCGCAAGATCGGCTCGCGCTGCTTGCCGAAGGCGGGATCGGCCAGCGGCGCGGCGCCGCGCGCTTCCTGGTCCAGCAGGATCGCCTTGACCACCGCCTTCAGGTTGCCCTTGACGCCGGCGCCGTCGTTGTTGAATACGGTCGCCACCCGCGTCACATAGGCCGGGCTCGGATTGCTGCAGACCAGCCGCAGGATCAGCTGGCGGCCGATGAACGGCGCCACGTTGGGGTGGGCGTAAATGGCGTCGAGCGCCAGGCGCAGGCTGTCCTCGCCGCTGGTGCCGGGCGGGATGGTGGTGCCGAGGAAGGTCTTGCCGCCGCTTTCGTGGCGGCTGGCGATCATGGCCAGCGGGCGCCGCTTGAAGTCCGGCGTGTTGGTGTCGGCGCCGGCCAGGTCGTAGTTCCAGCCGGTAAACACGCGTGCCAGTCCGGCGATGTCGTCGAGCGCGTAGGTTTCCTGCGCCAGGCCGCCGGCCAGTTTCGGGCTGCCGTCCAGGTTCAGCTGCAGCAGGCCGATGGAAAACAGCTGCATCACTTCGCGCGCGTAATTCTCGTCCGGCATCGCGCCGGTGGCCGGGTTGAACTTGAGGTTGCCGCGGAAAGTCAGGTATTCGCCCATCGGCGCGCTGGTCGAGACTTGCTGCAGCAGGGTGCGGTAGTTGCCGAAGGCGTGGCTTTCGAGCAGGTCGAGGAAGGCGGCTGCGGAGAATGCTTTCCATCCGCCGTTGAAGCCCGATACCGACGCCACCACGATTTCCGACAGCGCCAGCGTGACGCGCTGGCGCAGGGTATCGGGCGAGGACAGCAGCTTGCGCCAGATGACCGGGTCGGCGCCGGCTTCGCCGTTCTTGTTGGCGATGGTGTCGAGGCCCTTCGACACCAGCCAGTCCCAGCGGGTGCCGGACGGCGCCATGGCGAACTGTTCGTCGAGCCATCCGGCGTAGCCGACCGCCTGCACCCGGGCGATCTGTTCGCGGGTGGCGCCCATCGAGGCCTGCGCCAGGAAGCGCGACGCTTCGACCGCGCCGGGTGTGCCGGGAGCGGGAGCCGGCGGGACGGGATTGGGCGCCGGCGCCGGGGAGGGCGAAGGGGCAGGAGCGGAACCGCCGCCGCACGCACTGAGCAGTGCGCCGCCGAGCAGCGCGGCCATGGCACCGTCGGCTGCGCCGGACTCGCGCTCCACGCCGGCTTCCGTTGTCGATCCGATATCTGTCATGCGCGCACCCGAAGTTGTGAAAATACTAGGCTAGGGGTGATGGTAGAACAGCGCGTTCAAGATTCCTATCGGCAATTTGTAAATATTTGTTCTGATGCATGGCGACTGCCGCAGCCACACCAATTACGTGATGTTCATGTCCGGCGCGGCATTCGTTCGCACTCTTCTTGGCAAATATAATCAATGTGAATGTTTCTGATTCAAAACGATTGACGCCTGTTTTTGACTGGGTGATGATGGATCATCGCTTTGAAAAACCGAAGGGGCAGCAAATGAGATACCTCGAATTTGGGGCTCTCGAATCGGAGGCGCTCGACGAGATTGTCACGCTCGAGCACGTCGATCCACCTAAGAGCACGATGTAGATAGTGCAGATTCAGAACTGGATTTTAGAGGACACACATAATGGCTCAGGTCGAAACCAAGGTGCTTACCGCACACGTACCGCTACCGTTGGCCGACAAGGTCGACCAACTTGCCGCCCGTCTCGAACGCTCGCGCGGCTGGGTTGTCAGGCAGGCGCTCAGCGCCTGGGTCGACCAGGAGGAGGAACGTAGCCGCCTGACGCGCGAGGCGATGGCCGACGTGGACGCAGGCCGGGTCATCGACCACCAAGCCGTGCAGGCCTGGGCCGATAGCCTCGGCACCGACAACCCGCTGCCGGCGCCGGCGGTGCCTTGATGCGGCTGGAATGGACCAGCAAGGCCCTATCCGACCTGGTGCGCCTGCATGAATTCCTCGAGGCCGCGAACAAGCCTGCGGCGGCGCGCATCGTGAAGTCGCTGGCGGCCGCGCCAGCTAGCCTGGTGGTCAATCCGCGAATCGGCGAAAAGCTGGAAGAGTTCGAACCGCGCGAGGTCCGCAGAATTCTCGTTGGCCACTATGAAATGCGCTATGAAATCGTGGAATCCACGATTCACGTCCTGCGCCTGTGGCATACGCGAGAGGAACGCCGAACATGACCGGAAAACATGCGCGCCGCGACCGGACCTCTTCAACTTGCCGGCGACGGCTTGTTGGAACGCTGAGACCTCGATAGGCTTATCATCGGACGCCTGTCCGGTCATCCAAAAACCGCGGCCTTCGGCCACGGAGTCGCCCGAAGCTGTCCCCATAAAAACGACTTCGGAACAGCCTCAAGCCGCCGGCGTCGAATGAGCCATGTCAGTTCGGCCCGCACTTCGCCGGCGCTGACCTCGCCCCGCCTTGTTACGGTTGCGGATCGTACGACGGCGCCGGCATCTCGTCCTGCTGCGGCACGTCGATCTTCAGTTCGAGCTGCTCGGTCATGTCGGTCTTCTTCTCGATCGACACCAGGTGCGGGAAGGCGATGATCAGCACCACCATCACCACCTGGATCAGCACGAACGGAATCGCGCCCCAGTAGATGTCGGAGGTCTTCACTTCCTTCGGCGCCACCGAGCGCAGGTAGAACAGCGCAAAGCCGAACGGCGGGTGCATGAAGGAGGTCTGCATGTTCACCCCGAGCAGCACGCCGAACCAGATCAGGTCGATCCCGAGCTTGTTGGCCACCGGGCCCACCAGCGGCACCAGGATGAAGGCAAGCTCGAAGAAGTCGAGGAAGAACGCCAGCACGAAGAACATGATGTTGACCACCACCAGGAAGCCGGTGGTGCCGCCCGGAAGGCTGGTGAGCAGGTGCTCGACCCACAGGTCGCCGTTCACGCCGCGGAACACCAGCGAGAACACGGTCGAGCCGATCAGGATGAAGATCACGAAGGCCGACAGGCGGGTGGTCGAATGCATGGCCTGGCGCAGCAGGCTCCAGGTCAGCCGGCGGTTGGCGATGGCCAGCAGCATCGCACCGGCCGCGCCCATGCCGCCGCCTTCGGTCGGCGTGGCCAGCCCGATGAAGATGGTGCCGAGCACCAGGAAAATCAGCGCCAGCGGCGGGATCAGCACGAACACGACTTTCTCGGCCATGCGCGACAGCAGCGCGATCTTGAAGAAGCGGTTGGCCAGCGCGAACAGGAAGGCGACGGCGATCGCCACCGCCGCCGAGAAGATGCCCAGCTCGTCGGCCGCCATCTGCGGATGGCGGGCGCCGTACCAGGCGGCGAAGCCGAAGCCGATCGCCACCGTCGCCACGGTCAGCGCCAGCAGCGAACGGGCGCCGCTGTCGCCGTTCGGCTCCTTCAGGTTGCGCGCTTCGGGCGGCAGCGCCGGCACATAGGCCGGCTTGACGAGCGATACCGCCAGCACGTAGCCGGCATACATTCCGGTCAGCAGCAGGCCGGGCACGAAGGCGGCGCGGTACATGTCGCCGACCGAACGGCCGAGCTGGTCGGCCATCACGATCAGCACCAGCGACGGCGGGATGATCTGCGCCAGCGTGCCGGAAGCGGCGATCACGCCCGAGGCGAGCCGCTTGTCGTAGCCGTAGCGCAGCATCACCGGCAGCGAAATGAGGCCCATCGAGATGACCGATGCGGCCACCACGCCGGTGGTGGCGGCCAGCAGGGCGCCGACGAAGATGACGGCGTAGGCGACGCCGCCGCGGATCGGCCCGAACAGCTGGCCGATGGTGTCGAGCAGGTCCTCGGCCATGCCCGAGCGTTCCAGGATCAGGCCCATGAAGGTGAAGAAGGGGATCGCCAACAGCGTGTCGTTGGCCATGATGCCGAAGATCCGGTTCGGCAGCGCCTGCAGCAGTTCCGGCTTGAGCAGGCCCAGTTCGATGCCGACGAAGCCGAAGAACAGGCCGTTGGCCGCCAGCGAGAACGCCACCGGGAAGCCCGACAGCAGGAAGATGACCAGCGCGCCGAACATGATGGGCGCCAGATTAGCGATGATGAATTGTTCCATGTGTCCCCGTAGTGCTTTTTATAGTTGTGGGCCGGCGCTGCTTACAGCTGGTTGGCGGCCTTGATCGCTTCGATCTCTTGTTCCGGCGTGGTGGCATGCCTGGCGAATTCATGGCCGTCGATGCGGCCCTGCAAAAATGCGATGCGCTTGATGATCTCGGAAATGCCCTGCAGGATCAGCAGGCCGAAACCGAGCGGCACCAGCAGCTTGGCCGGCCACACGATCAGCCCGCCGGCGCTGCTCGACATCTCGCCGCTGGCCATCGAGTAGCGCGCGAACGGAATGCCGTAGTACAGGATCAGCAGGCAGACCGGCATCAGGAACACCAGGTAGCCGATCAGGTCGATCCAGACCTGGGTGCGTTTCGAGAAACGCCCGGTGATCACGTCGATGCGCACGTGCTCGTCGCGCTTGAGGGTGTAGGCGCTGGCCAGCATGAACACGGCGGCGAACAGGTACCACTGGATCTCCAGCCAGCTGTTCGAGCTCATCTTGAAGATGTAGCGCACCAGCGCGTTGCCGGTGCAGATGATCACGGCAAGCAGCAGCGCCCAGCTCACGGCGCCTGCGATTTTTTCGTTGAGCTGGTCGATCAGGCGCGAAATTGACATGAACATGGGAGCTTCCTGTGGGTTATTGGTCCAGCTGGGCGCGCACGCGCGCGATGGCGGCGCGCACCTGGCGCGGCGCGGTGCCGCCGACATGGTCGCGCGCGGCGACCGAGCCTTCCAGCGTCAGCACCGCGAACACCTCCTCGCCGATCAGCGGCGAGAATTCGCGCAGGCGCTCGAGCGACATTTCCGACAGGTCGCACCTGGCGTCGTCGCAGGCGCGCACCGCGCGCGCCACCGCTTCATGGGCGTCGCGGAACGGCAGGCCCTTCTTGACCAGGTAGTCGGCCAGGTCGGTCGCAGTGGCGTAGCCCTGCAGCGCGGCCGAGCGCATCGCGTCCGGCTTGACCGTGATGCCGCCGGCCATGTCGGCGAAGATGCGCAGCGTGTCGACCACCGTGTCGACGGTGTCGAACAGCGGCTCCTTGTCTTCCTGGTTGTCCTTGTTGTAGGCCAGCGGCTGGCCCTTCATCAGGGTCAACAGGCCGGTCAGGTGGCCGTACACGCGGCCGGTCTTGCCGCGCGCCAGTTCCGGCACGTCGGGATTTTTCTTTTGCGGCATGATCGACGAGCCGGTGCAGAAGCGGTCGGCGATGTCGATGAAGCCGACCCGCGGGCTCATCCAGATCACCAGTTCCTCCGACATGCGCGACACGTGCATCATCACCAGTGCGCCGGCGGCGCAGAATTCGATCGCGAAGTCGCGGTCCGAAACGGCGTCGAGCGAGTTGTGGCAGACGTCGTCGAAGCCGAGCGTTCTGGCGACCCGTTCGCGGTCGATCGGGAAGGTGGTGCCGGCCAGCGCGGCGGCGCCCAGCGGCAGCCGGTTGACCCGCTTGCGCGTGTCGAGCATGCGCTCGACGTCTCGGCCGAACATCTCGACATACGCCAGCATGTGGTGGCCGAAGGTGATCGGCTGCGCCACCTGCATGTGGGTGAAGCCGGGCATGATGGTGTCGGCATGCTGCTCGGCCAGGTCGGTCAGGGCGCCGCGCAGCGAATTGAGCAGGGCCACGATGTCGTCGATCGCGCTGCGCACGTACAGGCGGATGTCGGTGGCGACCTGGTCGTTGCGCGAGCGGCCGGTGTGAAGGCGCTTGCCGGCGTCGCCGACCAGTTCGGTCAGGCGTTTCTCGATATTCAGGTGGACGTCTTCCAGGTCGAGCAGCCATTCGAAGCTGCCGGCCTCGATCTCGCCCTTGATCTGGGCCATGCCGCGCTCGATCTCGGCGCGGTCCGCGGCGCTGATGATGCCTTGCGCGGCCAGCATCTCGGCATGCGCGAGCGAGCCCTGGATGTCGACCATGGCGAGGCGTTTATCGAAGAACACCGAGGCGGTGTAGCGTTTGACCAGGTCCGAGACCGGTTCGGAAAAGCGCGCCGACCAGGCTTCGCCCTTGTTGGAGAATTGTGCAGTCATGATGGGAGCCCTATTGATTTACCTGATTATAAACAATCAAGGGGGGCGAACGTGACTTTCGCCCCGAAATGGCCGATTATTCGGCTGGTACCCGGACCAGCCATCCCACCAGGAGAAGTGCATGAAACGAATGTCATCGGCCGCACTGTTGCTGACGCTGGCGCTTGGCGCCTTCACCGGCGCCGGCGCGCAGGAAGCGAAACCGGCGGCGGCCGCCATGCCGGCCGACGTCGGCTCGGTCGACGCCATCGTCGCCGCGCTGTACGACGTGATCTCCGGCCCGGCGGCCAAGGCGCGCGACTGGAACCGGCTGCGCTCGCTGTTCGCGCCGCAGGGCAAGCTGGTGGCGGTCGGCCTGCGCCCGGACGGCAATTCGCCGGCCAGCGCGATGACGGTGGACGACTACATCGCCCGCGTCACCAGGCCGTTCGGCGAAGCGGGCTTCTACGAAACCGAACTGGCGCGCGGCAGCGACAGCTTCGGCCGGATCGTGCATGTGTTCAGCACCTACGAGTCGCGCCGCGCGCCGTCCGACGCCAAGCCGTTCCAGCGCGGCGTGAACAGCATCCAGCTGTACCACGACGGCCAGCGCTGGTGGATCGTCAACCTGCTGTGGCACGCCGAAGCCGACAAGAATACGCTGCCGGAACGCTTGCTCAGGAGCCGTTGAGGCCGAACGCGTCGTGCAACGCCATGTCGAACGAACGCCCCATTATCTTTTGCCGGAGGCGGAAATCGGCCGTCATGATTGCCGCAAACGGCGGTAGAATTATCTTTTTTACAGGATGTTTATTCCCATGTCCAGTTTCCAGATCAGCACCGACAGGGCGGAGCTCGACGTTCCCCTGATATACCGATTCCTCAGCGAGCAGTCGACCTGGGCGATCGGGATTTCGCGCGCGGTAGTCGACCGCGCGATTGAAAATTCCCTGTGCTTCGGCGGCTACGTCGACGGACGCCAGGTCGCCTTCGCCAGGGTGGTCACCGATTTCGCCACCTTCGGCAACCTGGTCGACATGTTCGTGATCCCCGAATACCGCGGGCGCGGCTATGCCGAGGAGCTGATGAAGGCGGTGATGAGCCACCCGAGCCTGAAGGGCCTGCGCCGCTTCACCTTGGCCACCGGCAATGCTCATGGCTTGTACGAAAAGTTCGGCTTCGCGTCGCCGCAGCGGCCTGACACCCTGCTCGAGCGCTACTTCCCGAACATCTACGTGTCCTGAGGCGTCAGGACCGGTGCATCAGGCAGGGCGGCAGGCGCGTCAGTTGCTCAGCAGCTTTCCGGCGCGGAAGGCTATCGCTCCGGCGATCTTGCCCACGCTCATGCCGCGCAGCAGGTGGCGGTGCGCGGTACGCGCGAAAAACACCCCAGGCACGGTCGGGCGCAGGGTGCTGACCTTGCCGCTGACCGGGTCGATCAGGTCGGCGATCGCCTCGCCCGCCTCGACCCGCTCGCCGAGGTGCTTGAGGAACACCAGCACCCCGGCGTGCGGGGCCAGGATCGGCTCGACCCCTTCGAGCGGGGTCGGCTGGCACAGCGGCGCCGGCAGCGGCTGTGCCGCCTGGTCGATCACGCCGCTGTGGGCGAGGAACTGCAGCAAGCCGCGCGCGTCTTTCCTGGCCAGCTCGTAGCTGACGTCCATTTCGCCGCGCAACTCGACCGTGGTCGACAGGCAGGCCGGCGGGATCGGATACTGCGGGCCGAAGTGCGCCGCCAGGTCCCACCACAGGCGGCTGCAGGCTTCGTCGAACGGCTGCTCGCCCGCTTCGAGCGCGAGCAGCACCGCGTGCGCGCCCATCAGCGCCGCCAGCGGCGCGACCGCGTCGGCCAGCGGGGTGCCGGTGTAGATGTGGATCACCGCCTCGTTATCGCAGTGCAGGTCGAGCACGATGTCGGCGTCGATCGCCATCCCGAGCAGGATTTTTTTCAGCGCCTCGGCATCGGTGCCGGGCTGCCAGTTGGCCACCGACGCGCGCGCATGCTCGCGCAGCAGCGCGACGTTGGCGCCGGCGTCGGCGCCCAGCTTGCCGTCGAGCGAAGCCTTCAGGTCTTCCGCCACGTGCTTGTAGGCGCGGTTGAAATTGGTGCCGGTCGACAGGTCGAAGCGGCCGAACGGGGCGCCGTGGATCGCCTGCGCCAGCCCGAGCGGATTGGCGGCCGGCACCAGGATGATCTCGCCGAGCAGCTTGCCCTGCGCCTCGAGCGCCTCGAGTTCGGTGCGCAGGAACTGCGCCACCAGCATGCCCGGCACCTCGTCGGCGTGCAGCGCGGCCTGGATGTAGACCTTCTTGCCGCGCCCGGGCGCGCCGAAATGGAAGCTGGCCAGGTGGTAGCTGGCGCCGCTTTCGGGNNCAGTGTGGCATACGGACCAGCTCGGCGACAAGCCTGTGCGCTCGCGCCAGGCCTTTGCGCCGTGGCAAACGGCGCTGCCGGGCGACAGGTATTCTGGACATGCCGAACACTGCGCCATAATTTTTTAACAACGTGTATTATTTCAATGCAGGCTATGACCCAATTTACACGGATGCACATTGCCGCAGCGCCTTCGCCGTCGAGCACGCGGCTCGACCGAAAAAGCGCCAGCTGCGGTGTCGTCGGGCGAGCCAACTGCTCGCCTTTTTTTTTAGAAGGAAGCATCATGATCAAGACCCTGTGCCGTGTCGCGCTGTTGTTGACGATGGCTGCCGGGGCAGTCGCGCAGGCCGCCGAAGCGGCCGCGCCGCAAGGTTCGCTGGTAATCGCAGGCGGAGCGCTGCGCTCCGATAACGCCGCCGTCTGGAGCCGCATCGTACGCCTGGCCGGCGGCGAGGGTGCGCGCATCGCGGTATTCGCCGCGGCCTCCGCCAACCCGGAGAAAGCCGCCAAATTCAACATGGACCTGCTCAACAAGTACGGCGCCGATTCGTTCTTCATTCCGGTCGCGGTCAAGCTGGCCGGCACCGACTACCTGGCCGCGGCCGACGACCCGGCGCTGGCCGAGGCGGTGCGCACTGCCGGCGGCGCGTATTTCGCCGGCGGCGACCAGGGCCGCATCACGCGCGCGCTGCGCCGTCCCGACGGCAGCAATTCGCTGGTGCTCGACGCGCTGTGGGCGATGTACCGCGGCGGCGGCGTGATCGCCGGCTCGAGCGCCGGCGCCGCCATCATGAGCAGCACCATGTTCGACGAGCCGAAGACCGTGCTTGCCACCCTCAAGCAAGGGGTGGCGGAGGGCCAGGAAATCGCGCCGGGACTCGGCTTCATCGGCGACGACGTGTTCGTCGACCAGCACCTGCTGGTGCGCGGCCGCTTCGCGCGCATGCTGCCGGCGATGCTCAAGAAAGGCTACAAGCTGGGGCTCGGCATCGACGAGAACACCGCCATGGTGGTGGGGCCGAACCGCGAGGTCGAGGTGATCGGCTACAAGGGCGCGCTGCTGATCGACCTGGCCGGCGCCAGCACCGAGCCGGGCGCCTTCAACCTTTCCAACGCCAAGGTCAGCTACCTCGACAACGGCGACCGCTTCAACATCGCCAGCGGGCTGTTCACGCCGTCGGCCGAGAAGCGCGACGGCAAGCTCGATCCGGCCAAGCCGTATTACCGCGAGCCGCTGTTCAATGCCGACATCCTCGGCAACACCACGGTGGTCGACCTGATGGGCAAGCTGATCGACAGCGACCAGCCGGAGGCGATCGGCCTCACGCTCGGCAGCCCGCGCAGCGTCCAGCCCGACCTCGGATTCGAATTCCGCTTCAGCCGCGCGCGCGACAGCGTCGGCTACATGTCGGCCGCATCGGAAGCCTACTCGGTCTACAACGTCAGGCTCGACATCCGGCCGATCCAGATCCGCCTGCCGCTGTACCAGTACAAGCAGGAGCGCCCGATCGTGGCGCAGCAGGGACGCGACTGAGATTCGCGTCGGCGGCCTCGCGCCGGGATTACAATGCTGCACGATNNGCCACCATCCGCGTCGATTATCTCCACACCGGCAACGCCCTGTCCGACCAGTACGCGCTCGAACGCGTGCTGGTCGAGCCGCTGCCATGGCCGGGCGACCTGGCGCGGAACCTCGACCACACCGACCGCGGGCAGAACCGGGTCGAAGTGGTGGACGCCAAGAACGGCGACCTGCTGTATTCGCGCGGCTTCTCCACCATCTTCGGCGAATGGCGCACCACCGCCGAAGCGAACAAGATCAGCCGCGGCTTCCAGGAATCGGTGCGTTTCCCGCAGCAGGACCGGCCGGTGCGGGTGCGCATCCTCAAGCGCGACGAACGCAACCAGTTTTCGGTGGTGTGGAGCGTCGACGTCGACGCCGCAGCGCCCGACGTGATCCGCAAGCAGGCGCCGGCGCCGGCGCGGCCGATCCCGATCCGGGTCAGCGGCCCGTCGCCCAAAAAAGTCGACCTGCTGATCCTCGGCGATGGCTACACCGGCGCCGACATGCAGAAATTCGAGGCCGATGCGCGCCGCCTGGCCGAGCACCTGTTCACGGTGTCGCCGTTCCGCGAGCGGGCCGCCGACTTCAACGTGTGGGGCATGGCGGTGCCGACCCAGGAGCCGGGCGTGTCGCGCCCCTCGACCGGGGTGCACCATGCGTCCGCGCTGGGCACCCGCTACGACATTTTCGGCAGCGAGCGCTATGTGCTCACGCTCGACAACCGCGCCCTGCGCGACATCGCCCAGCATGCGCCGTACGAGTTCATCGAAATCCTGGTCAACAACGACACCTACGGCGGGGGAGGCATCTTCGGCCAGTTCAGCACCGCGGCGGCCGGCAACGACTGGGCCAACTACTTGTTCGTGCACGAATTCGGCCACCACTTCGCCGGCCTGGCCGACGAGTATTACACCTCGCCGGTGGCCTACCAGTCGAGCGGCGCGCGGATCGAACCGTGGGAGCCGAACGTGACGGCGCTGCGCGACCCGTCCCGCCTCAAGTGGAAACAGCACGTCAAGGCCGGCACGCCGTTGCCGACCCCGTGGCCGAAGGCCGAGTACGAAGAGTTCTCGCGCGCCTACCAGGCCCGCCGGGCGGCGCTGCGGGCCGCGAACCGGCCCGAGTCGGAGATGAACGCGCTGTTCCGCGAGGACCTGGCGCACACCAACGCGCTGTTCTCGAAGGCGCGCCACCGGCACCACGCCGGCGCGTTCGAAGGCGCCAATTACGAGGCCAGCGGGTACTTCCGGTCGGAGCTGCAGTGCATTATGTTCGACCGAAGTGAAACTTTCTGTAACGTATGTCGGGACGGAATCAGTGCCATTATCGATCTCTACGCCCGGGAGGGAGGTCGAAAATAGGCGGTTTTAACCGCGAAGCGGGGCTGATGCGCTGTGTCAACCGAGCGGCGTGCTGGGCCGTTGAGGGAGGAACAACGGGTCAAGCGTGTGCGATAGCGTACCGACCATGTTGTCAATGACGTCATATTCTCTGTCTCGTTCCTAGACGAAAGTTTTGGACGAGAAATGAAAGAAGACGATCGGACTGTCGCCTGGAAAGGCCCGGCCCACAACGTCCGCAAATGCCCACTTCACTAAAACTAAAGGAATCACCATGAATAAAGTACTCGCTGCCCTGATCGCCGGTCTGTTCGCAACTTCGGTGTATGCACAAGCTCCTGCTCCAGTGGCCACCCCGGCTGTGACCAAAGCTGTAGTGAAGGCTGACAAGACTGTGGCGAAGGCCGAAGCCAATGAAGTGAAGGACGTTGCCAAAGCCGACGAAAAAGTAGCCAAGGCAGCCGCGAAAGCCGCAGAGAAAAAAGCCAAGGCACACGCCAAGGCTGAAAAAGCGAAAGCCGACGCGGCAGCCAAAGTGACCAAGGCCGATCCGGAAGACAAGATGAAAGCCGAAGCCAAGGCCGACACCAAAGTCGCCAAGGCCGACCTGAAGGCCGAAAAGACGGTAGCCAAGGCTGATGCCAAGGTTTCCAAAGTCGCCGCCGAAGCGCATTCCGACAAGACGATCGCTCACTCGAAGACCGTTGAAAAGAAAGCTGAAGCAGCTGCCGACGTGAAGAAGGCCGGCGCGAAGTAATTCGGCTGGCGGTACAAGAAAAAAGGACAGCGCGAGCTGTCCTTTTTTTGGTCTTGAGGGCCACGAAATGCGCGCTGACTGACGCCAGCGCGGCTGGATTACCCCGCGTCCGACTCGGTCGTGCGCATCGCCAGCGTCAGCGCCTTGACCTTCTGCACCAGCGCCTTGCCCTTGCGCGCGCGCTTGCCGAAGTGCGGCTCCAGCCCGGTCGCGAACAACTCCACCACGCGCGGCTTGGCGCCGGCCCAGGTGCCGATCACGTTCACGCCCTTCTGGGTGATCGGCTGCACCGCCAGCAGTTTCTCTTTCGGCTCGAGTTCCATCAGGATTACGCCGCGCCCGCCGTTGGTCAGCGTCTTCATTTCGTCCATGCCGAATACCAGCACGCGTCCCTTTTCGGACAGGCAGGCCACCGCGCCCGCTTTTTCGCCGATCACGCGCGGCGGCAGCGGGATGGCGCCCTCGTCGAGCGTGATGAACGACTTGCCGCCCTTCAGGCGGCTGACCATGTCGCCGGCCTTCGACATGAAGCCATAGCCGGCGGAAGACGCCAGCAGCAGCGAAGTCTGCGCATTGCCCGCGAAGTAGTGCAGGATGCGTGCCCCGCCGGACAGGTCCACCAGCGTGGTGATCGGCACGCCGTCGCCGCGCGCCCCGGGCAGCGCCGCCACCGGCACCGAATACACCTTGCCGTTGTCGCCGAAGCCGAGCAGGGTATCGACGGTGCGGCATTCGAACGCGCCGTACAACGCATCGCCGGCCTTGAAAGTGAACTGCGCGACATCGTGGCCGATGCCGGTACGTGCGCGCACCCAGCCTTTTTCCGAGACGATCACGGTGACCGGTTCATCGACCACCTTCTGCTCGGCCACCGCCTTCTGGGCTTCCTCGATCACGGTGCGGCGCACGTCGCCGAACTGCTTGGCGTCCGCCTCGATTTCGCGGATGATCACGCGCCTCATGGTCGACGGACTGTCGAGGATGTCCTGCAGCGTGGCTTTTTCCTTGCGCAGCTCGGCCAGCTCCTGCTGGATCTTGATGGTTTCCAGGCGCGCCAGCTGGCGCAGCCGGATCTCGAGGATGTCCTCGGCCTGGCGGTCGGACAGCCGGAACTCCGCGATCAGCGCGGCCTTCGGCTCGTCCGAATTGCGGATGATCTGGATCACCTTGTCGATATTAAGGAGGATCGCCTCGCGCCCCTCCAGGATGTGGATGCGGTCGTCGACCTTCGACATCCTGAATTCGGTCCGGCGCCGCACCGTGGTGAAGCGGAACTCGATCCACTCCCGGATGATGTCGGACAAGCCCTTCTGGCGCGGGCGGCCATCGCCGCCGATCATCACCAGGTTGATCGAATTGGACGACTCGAGCGAAGTATGCGCGAGCAGCATCAGCATGAACTCGGCCTGGTCCTGGTTTTTCGACTTCGGCTCGAACACCAGCCGCACCGGCGCCGCGCGGCCCGATTCGTCGCGGATCGTGTCGAGCGAACCGAGGATGGTCTGCTTGAGCGTGAGCTGCTCGGGCGAGAGCGCCTTCTTGCCCATCCTGATTTTCGGGTTGGTCAGCTCCTCGATCTCTTCCAGCACCTTCTGCGACGAGGTTCCCGGCGGCAGTTCGGTGACCACCGCCTGCCACTGGCCGCGCGCCAGCTCCTCGATCTTCCAGCGTGCCCGCACCTTCATGCTGCCGCGGCCGGTCGCATACATCTCGGCGATCTGCGCGGCCGGCGTGATGATCTGGCCGCCGCCCGGGAAGTCCGGGCCGGGGATCAGCGCCATCAGCTCGGCGTGGGTGATTTTCGGATTGCGGATCATCGCCACCGCGGCCTGCGCCACTTCGGTCAGGTTGTGCGACGGGATCTCGGTGGCCAGGCCGACCGCGATGCCGGAGGCGCCATTGAGCAGCACCATCGGCAGGCGCGCCGGCAGCGTCTTCGGCTCGGTGGTGGAGCCGTCGTAGTTAGGCTGGAAGTCGACCGTACCCTGGTCGATTTCGTCCATCAACAGGCGCGCGATCGGAGTCAGGCGCGCCTCGGTGTAGCGCATCGCCGCGGCGCCGTCGCCATCGCGCGAGCCGAAGTTACCCTGGCCGTCGATCAGCGGATAGCGCAGCGAGAAGTCCTGCGCCATGCGCACCAGCGCGTCGTAGACCGACTGGTCGCCGTGCGGGTGCAGCTTGCCGAGCACGTCGCCGACGACTGCCGCCGACTTGCGCGGCTTGGCGGTCGGGCCGAGGCCGAGCTCGTTCATCGCGTACAGGATGCGGCGCTGGACCGGCTTCTGGCCGTCGCACACGTCCGGCAGGGCGCGGCCCTTGACCACCGAGACGGCGTAGTCGAGATAGGCGCGCTCGGCGAAGGTCGACAGCGTCAGCGACTCATCGTCGCCCGGTGGCGGCGGTGGCGGNNGGCGGCGCCGGTGGCGCATCGAATAAGTTTGCTTGTGAGGACATAGTTATTTCAGTTCGGGGTCAGACCGGGGTCAGACCTAGGTCTGACCCCGGTTTTTTAGATGTCGGCTTCGGTTTCGTTGCCGTGCTCTTCGATCCAGGCGCGGCGGGCGGCGGCTTCGCCTTTGCCCATCAGCATGTTGAAGCGCGCGGAGGAGTCGCCGTGGCTGAAGTCGCCCAGCGTCACCGGCAGCAGGCGCCGGGTGTCCGGATTCATCGTGGTTTCCCACAGCTGCTCGGCGTTCATCTCGCCCAGGCCCTTGAAGCGCGAGATGCCCCAGGCGCCTTCCTTCACACCGTCCTTGCGCAGCTTGTCTTCGATCGCCACCAGTTCGCCCGCATCCAGCGCGTACAGTTTCTGGATCGGCTTCTTGCCGCGCGCCGGCGCATCGACCCGGAACAGCGGCGGGCGCGCGATGCAGATGTGGCCGTGCGCGAACAGCGCAGGGAAGTGCTTGAAGAACAGGGTCAGCAGCAGTACCTGGATGTGCGAGCCGTCCACGTCCGCGTCCGACAGGATGCAGATCTTGCCGTAGCGTAGGCCCGACAGGTCCGGCGTGTCGCCATGGCTGTGCGGGTCGACCCCGATCGCCACCGCGATGTCGTGGATCTCGTTGTTGGCGAACAAGCGGTCGCGGTCGGTCTCCCACGAGTTCAGCACCTTGCCGCGCAGCGGCAGGATGGCCTGGAATTCCTTGTCGCGCCCCATCTTGGCCGAGCCGCCCGCCGAGTCGCCCTCGACCAGGAAGATTTCGTTGCGGGCGATGTCGGACGATTCGCAATCGGTCAGCTTGCCGGGCAGCACGGCCACGCCGGACGACTTCTTCTTTTCGACCTTCTGCAGCGAGCGCAGGCGCGACTGGGCCTGCTTGATGACCAGGTCGGCCAGCTTCTTGCCGTATTCGACGTGGTGGTTGAGCCACACTTCGAGCGGCGGCTTGGTGAAGGTCGATACCAGCCGCACCGCGTCGCGCGAGTTCAGCCGTTCCTTGATCTGGCCCTGGAACTGCGGGTCGAGCACCTTGGCCGACAGCACGAACGAAACGCGCGCGAACACGTCTTCCGGCAGCAGCTTGACGCCCTTCGGCAGCAGCGAGTGCATCTCGACGAAGTTCTTCACCGCGCCGTACAGGCCGTCGCGCAGGCCGGACTCGTGGGTGCCGCCGTTCGAGGTCGGGATCAGGTTGACGTACGACTCGCGCACCACCGCGCCGTCCTCGGTCCAGGCCACCACCCAGGCCGCGCCTTCGCCTTCGGCAAAGCCTTCCGACTCGGCGCTGGCGTACTGGGCGCCCTCGAACACCGGGATCAGGGTCTCGCCGTTGGAGGTCTGCGCCAGCATTTCATTGAGGTAGCCGCGCAGGCCTTCCTCGTACTTCCAGGTCTGGACGTCGCCGGTCTTGCCGTTGGTGAGGGTGACCGTCACGCCCGGCAGCAGCACCGCTTTCGAGCGCAGCAGGCGCTGCAGCTCGACTTGCGAGATGGCCGGGGAGTCGAAATATTTCGGGTTCGGCCAGGCGGTCACGCGGGTGCCGGACTTCTTGCCGTCGCGCGGGGCAGGGCGCGATACCAGCGGCTCGACCACTTCGCCGTCGGCGAACGCCATCTGGTGCAGGCCGTTGCCGTTCTCTTCCTTGCGCCAGACGGTGATTTCCAGCCGCGACGACAGTGCGTTGGTGACCGATACGCCGACCCCGTGCAGGCCGCCCGAGAAGGCGTAGGCGCCGCCCGAACCCTTGTCGAATTTGCCGCCCGCGTGCAGCCGGGTGAACACGATTTCGACGGTCGGCACGTTTTCTTCCGGATGCAGGCCCACCGGAATTCCGCGCCCGTCGTCGTCCACCGTCACCGAACCGTCGGCGTTGAGCGTCACGCCGATGTTGTTGCAGTGCCCGCCAAGCGCCTCGTCGGAAGCGTTGTCGATCACTTCCTGGATGATGTGCAGCGGATTCTCGGTCCGGGTGTACATGCCCGGACGTTGTTTGACGGGCTCGAGCCCCTTGAGGACGCGAATCGATGATTCGCTATAGTCGGATGCAGGTTTTTTAGTGGCCATACTGGTTTTCAATTATGCGGATGCCTGCGCATTCTATCTTGTCGGACGGAAAACGAAGCGCTTTGGCGAGAATGATTCTGCTTGCCAGTGACCGCGTTTGTGGCTAGATTCATACGGTGGGCTGGCCTCCTGGCTGCGCCAGCGTCTTCTGATTGCAAGAAATGCATTCACAAAAATATCCATTCTCGGTGCGCCTGATCGGTTTTGCCGCATCCGAAGCAGCCGAGGTCTGCGCCGCGCTGGCGCAGGCGCCGCCCGCCGGGCCGTCGTATTTTTGCCTGCTGGACGACAGTTTGCAAGAGCCGGACCTGTATATCGTCAACGGCGACGACCTGCTGTCGCTGGCCACGCTGTCCGGCGCCAACCCCTCCGACATCGCCCCGGCCTTGCTGATCGGCCAGGCCGCTCCCGCCTTCGCTTTCCCGCAACTGGCGCGCCCGCTCGAGCCGGCGCGCATGCACCAATTGCTGGCCGGCCTGATCGGCAAGCGCGCGCAGGCGCTGGCGCTGCTGGCCGCGCGCGGCCTGCCGCCGGTCATCGAACGGCGCCGCCGCCCGCGCCTCGACATCGACCTGACCGACCCCGCGCTGCATGAGCGGCAGCGCAAGGAGGCGCCGTCCGGCGCGATCCTGATCGTCGACAAGGGCGGCGCCTTCCGCGACCATGTCGCCAAGGTGCTCGGCGCGCGCCGCTTGCCGGTCGAATGGACCGACAGCGCCGGCGCCGCGGTGCGCCTGTGCGACGAGACGCCAGTGTCGGTGTTGATGATCAATACCTCGACCCCGCAGGTCGATCCGTACCGGCTGTGCGCCGACGTCAAGGGCCTGGCGGCGGCGTGCCGCACCGCGGTGGTGTTCCTGGTCGGCCGCAGCTTCAACTACGACGCGCCGCGCGCCCGCGCGGTCGGCGTGCGCGGCCTGCTCGACAAGCCGGTGGCAGACCGCCACCTGTACGCCGCGATCAAGAAGCTGATGTCGCTGCCGTGAGCGTGTGTTTTGCTTACATCTTTGAATCGTGCGCCGCGTTGGCGGGGCTATAGTTTCAGCATGGCAGATACCGACAAGCCCGATATCCCGGCTGGCGAGGCTGGCGTCGACCAGNNCAGCGCAGCAACGACACCCCGCTGGCGCTTGCCGGGCGGGTGTTGTCCTCGCGCTGGCGCGCGTTGCGCGACCGCTTCAGCCGCGGCATCATGCGGCGCACCCTGCGCATCGGCGTCTCGGCGCGCATCTTCCATCCCGAACCCGGCTCCACCGGCCTGCGCTCGAAAAACCTGCAATACCTCGAAGAGTCGATCGCCCAGTGGGTCATGTCGCGCGACGTGCTGGTGTTCATGGTCCCGACCGTCAACACCAGCGGCCTGCTTCACCCCAGCAATATCACCTTGCGCCACTACGCGCGCCACCTCGACGGGCTGGTGCTGCAGGGCGGCGCCGACGTCTCGCCGCAGACCTATTCGGAAGCGGCCACCCGGCCCGAGTGGGGCGGCGACCGCGCGCGCGACCTGTACGAGCTCGAACTGCTGCACGAATTCGTCAACGCCGGCAAGCCGGTGCTGGGAATCTGCCGCGGCTGCCAGCTGATCAACGTGGCGTTCGGCGGCACGCTGTACCAGGACGTGGCCACCAACGTGCCGGAGGCGCTGGCCCACGTGCACACCGACTACGACGCGCACCGCCACTCGATCGTGTTTCCGCCCGGCTCCACGCTGGGCAAGCTGTTCCCGCGCGAGAAGCGGCCGGTGGTCAATTCGATCCACCACCAGGCGGTCAAGGACCTGGGGCGCGATATCGCGATCGAGGCGATCTCCGATCCGGACGGGATCATCGAGGCGATCCGCTACCAGCGCGCCGATTTCGTCATGGGCCTGCAGTGGCACCCCGAGTTCCATCGCGCCGGCGGCCAGGAGCTGCTCGACTGCACCCCGATCCTCGACGAGTTCCTGCGCGCCGCCCGCGAAACCAAGTTTTAGCGAGGGGCCAGACCCCGGTTGTTCCGTTGGGGGCCTGACCCTGGCAGAATACCGGGGTCAGACTTAGGTCTGACCCCAGTGGCAGAATACCGGGGTCAGACTTAGGTCTGACCCCAGGGCAAGACCCCGGGGTCTGCGGCTAGCCGCCCCGGAAACAGCGGATTGCCGCATCGACCATCCCTTCGCAGCTGCCTTGCAGCGCGTACTGCTGGCGCAGGTAGTTGGCGTCGCTGGCGCCGTTGGCGGCT
>CXWL01121444.1_pt1 | contig 23644 bp, 19 predicted proteins | sample 590931 | NCBI WGS metagenome assembly CXWL01 (sample SAMEA3498368, study PRJEB10139) | groundwater metagenome | biome: water well; material: biofilm material | place: Germany | collected 2015-04-27
ATTCAAACACCGCACGCGGGGTGATTTCGGAAGAAAACGGCTGGTCGATGCCGTTGGAATGCGAATGAATGGACATGCTGACTCCCTGATGAGTGCGACGATACGATAGTGCGTAAATCAAGATGCAAAACAAAATGTAAAACAACAAATGAGACGACGCCTGCAGCCCCGCATCGGCGTTTTCCGACATCTGCTATGCAGCGTAGTTTCTCATGAGTCGGAATATGCTGCAGAAACTTACAATGAAACCAAAAAAACTTGATTGACAGCGCACCGCGGTAACTAAGATACTGCCGCACCTGACGGAGAATTTACCGAATACTCATCAGGTCCATGAAGACAATTTTGGAGACCGTATGGCGTTGCAACAACTATCAGACGAACAGATCAGCAGCTGGACCCGCAGCCAAAAAGATGCCTGGTGGCAAAACAATATCTATCGCGGCGATATGGCACAGCTGACGCTACGCGCCACCATCACCGGCTTTCTGCTCGGCGGCGTGCTCTCCGCGACGGCGCTATACATCGCCGGCAAGACCGGCATCACGATTGGCGTTGGCCTGACTTCGGTGATTCTGGCCTTTGCGGCATTCAAACTCATGCACCGCGCCGGCATCGCTTCCGACTTCACCATGCTGGAGAATAACTGCACGCAGTCGATCGCCACCGCTTCCGGCTATATGGTCTCGCCCATCATGGCCAGCCTGTCGGCCTACATGCTGGTGACCGGCGTCATCATTCCCTGGTGGCAGATGATGATCTGGATGGCGGTCGGCTCGATTCTTGGTGTGCTGATTGCCTTTCCGCTCAAGCGACGCTTCATCAATGAAGATCAGTTACCGTTCCCCGAAGGCCGGGCCTGCGGTGTGGTGCTCGACTCGCTCTACAACGGCGATGCGGCCAGCGGCATGTTCAAGGCGCGCCTGCTGGGCGTGACTGCGGTGTTGACCGCGCTGTACCAGATGATCAGCAGTGACGGCTGGATGAAACTCATCCAGTTCAAGATTTTGCGCATGGACAAATGGACGGAGATGACGAAGGCCTGGCATCTGCATGAGCGCCTCGACACCTATTACTACAATGCCGCAGTCAAGTACGACCTGCTTATCCCCAAGATTCTGGGCGTGGATTTCCGCGCTTTAGGCTTACGCTTCACGCTCGATGCCGCCATGCTGGGCGTAGGCGGCCTGATGGGCATACGCGTCGCCTCCAGCATTATGCTGGGCACGGTGATTAACTTCGTCTGGCTGGCGCCGTGGATGATAGGGCGCGGCGATATCGCTGAACGCGTCTCTGCGGCCGGCAAAGTCATTCCGATTTCGCGCGTGGAGATCGTCAACCAGTGGTCGTTATGGTGGGCCGTTTCCATGATGGTGGTTGGCGCGCTGGTCAGCCTGGCTGCCAAGCCAGAAATTTTTACCGGCATGTTCAGCATGTTCGGCAAAAAAAATCAGGCGCAACAAGAGCCGCAACTACTGGGCGAGATTGAAGTGCCGCTGTGGATTTCCTACGTTGGCGTTCCCATCTTCAGCGTGCTCGGCGCCTGGACCACCCACGCTTTCTTCGGCGTGCCCTGGCTGCTGTCCTTCATTTCCCTGCCGCTGATTTTGGTGCTGACCGTGATTTGCGTCAATGCCATGGCGCTGACGTCCTGGACACCCACCAGCACGCTGGCCAAGATCACCCAATTTAGCATGGGCGCGATAGACAGCGCCAACCCGGCCAGCAACCTGATCCCGGCCGGCCTGACTGCCGAAGTGGCATCCAACGCCTCGACTTTGCTGTCTGACATCAAGGCCGGCTACATGCTGGGCGCCAAGCCACGGCAGCAAGCGATCGGCCATGTCGTGGGCATTCTGGCAGGTGCGCTGTCGGTAGTGCCGCTGTATTACCTGCTGTTTCTACCACCCGATGCGGATGGCATACGCTCCACCGCGACCATAGTCTCGGACCAGTTCGCCATGCCTTCCGCCATGCAATGGAAGGGCGTGGCGGAACTGATCTCCAAAGGCTTCAGCAGCTTGCCGGGCAGCGCCATCATCGCCATGGCGGTGGCCGCAGTGGCGGCGCTGAGCATAGAGCTGGCGCGCATCTTCACCAAAGGCCGCTTCCCGCTTTCTTCGGTCTCGATCGGCCTTGGCGTAGTATTGCCGGCAGAATCCTGCCTGGCGATGTGGCTGGGCGCGATGATCTTCTGGTGGATGGGGCGTCGCCATACTGAAAAAGGCAGCAAGGGACATGAGTTCTGGGTAGAAGGCTGCGAACCGATTTGCGCCGGGCTGATTTCAGGCGCGGCATTGATCGGCATCGGCAATGCCATCATCAATGTATTGATCTGAACAAGGACGACAGCATCGCCGTTGCCAGACCGGGCCCCGCAATAGGTATTGCGGGGCTTTTTTGTCCGTGCTGACGCAAACCGCGTCAGCGGGCATATAAAATCAATCCAAATCAAACAAAAATCTACAAAAATCCGTATTTTTCTTGCACTTCTTGACAGTTAACGTCCAGGGCTAAGATACTGCCGCACCTGATCGCTAAATCAGAGCAAGCAAGTGTTATCAATAAATAAAACTGGAGACAATATGGCGCTGCAACAATTAACCGACGAGCAGACCCGTAGCTGGACTCGCGCCCAAAAGGACGAGTGGTGGCTCAACAATGTATATCGCGGCGATATGGCGCAACTGACCGTGCGCTCGGCGATTACCGGCTTTCTGCTGGGCGGCATACTTGCCGCGACAGCCTTGTATATCGGCGCCAAGACCGGCATAGGCATAGGCGTAGGCCTGACCTCGGTGATCCTGGCGTTTGCCATGTTTAAGATGATGCATGGCGCCGGCATCGCTTCCGACTTCACCATTCTCGAAAACAACTGTACCCAGTCCATCGCCACGGCAGCCGGTTACATGATTTCGCCCATGATTGCCAGTCTGGCGGCCTTCATGCTGGTCAGCGGCACCATCATCACCTGGTGGCAGATGCTGATCTGGATGGTGGTGGTGGCGATACTCGGCGTGCTGATTGCGTTTCCGATGAAGCGGCGCTTCATCAATGACGAACAACTGCCCTTCCCTGAGGGCCGCGCCTGCGGCGTCGTGCTTGATGCGCTATACACCGGCGAAGCGGCGAGCGGCATGTACAAAGCTCGCCTGCTGGCGATGACTGCCGTATTTACCGGCATCTACCAGATGATCGTCAGCGACGGCTGGATGAAACTGATCCAGTTCAAGATTCTGCGCATGGATAAATGGGCAGGCATGACAGAAGCCTGGAACCTGCATGAACGCCTGGACACCTATTACTACTCGGCGCTGGTCAAATACGACTTGTGGATTCCTAAAATCCTGGGCGTCGATTTCCGTACACTGGGCCTGCGCTTTACCCTGGATGCGGCGATGCTGGGGGTTGGCGGGCTGATGGGAATACGCGTCGCCTCCAGCGTATTAATCGGTTCTCTGGTCAATTTTGTCCTGCTGGCACCATGGATGATACAAGCCGGTGACATCGCCCCGCGCATCGCGCCGAACGGCACGGTAGTCGCGCTGACGCGCGCCGAAATCGTCAACCAGTGGTCACTCTGGTGGGGCATTTCCATGATGGTCGTCGGTTCACTGGTCAGCCTGCTGGCCAAACCGGAAATCTTCACCAGTGCCTTCAAGTCCATGACCAGGAAAAAGACGCCTGCGGATAGGCAAAGCGCCGCTTCGGATGTCCTGAAAGATATCGAATTGCCGATGTGGGTCTCGTATGTAGGCGTGCCGGTTTTCAGCATCCTGGGCGCTACCGTGACGCATGAATTCTTTGGTGTGCCGTGGTTGCTGTGTTTCATTTCCTTGCCATTGATCTTCATCCTGACCGTCATCGGCGTCAATTCGATGGCGCTCACGTCCTGGGTACCGAGCGGCGCGCTGGCAAAAATCACGCAATTCTCTATTGGTGCGATTGACCGCTCCAATCCGGCCAACAATCTGATTCCTGCCGGTATGACAGCAGAAATCGCGATGAATGCCTCCAACCTGCTGTCCGACATCAAGCCGGGCTACATGCTGGGCGCCAAGCCGCGCCAACAGGCGATTGGCCACGTCATCGGCATTTTTGCCGGCGCGCTGGCATGCATACCGCTGTTCTACCTGCTGTTCCTGCCGGCCGACGCCAATGGCCTGCGCTCTACCGCCACCATCGTCACCGAGCAATTCGCCTTCCCGGCCGCGGTGCAATGGAAAGGCGTGGCAGAGCTGATCGCCAAAGGAGTCGGCAGCCTGCCCGCTTCTGCCGTCATCGCCATGATCGTGGCGGCGCTGTGTGCCATCGCCTTCGAGGGCGCACGCATCGTCACCAAGGGACGCTTCCCCATATCTGCGGTGTCGGTCGGCTTGGGCGTAGTGCTGCCTCCTGAATCCTGTATCGCGATGTGGATAGGCGCGATGGTGTTCTGGTGGATGGCTCGCCGCCATACGGAAAAAGGTAGCAGCGGCCATGATTTCTGGGTGGAAGGTTGCGAGCCTATCTGTGCCGGCCTGATCTCTGGCGCGGCGCTGATCGGTATCGGCAATGCGATCATCAATGTGCTGATCTAAGCTATTTAAACAGCCTGCATCCACGATAAAAGCCCGGCAGATACATTCTGCCGGGCTTTTTCATGTCCTGAACACGCCCTGATCGCGTCGGCTTAGTGTTAATTGCTGCCCGATAAAGCCATCGAAGGCAGCCAGCAGAGGGGCATATTTTTCGCCGTCTTGCTCCAGCTGCATCAGCGCATAGCAGCTCGCCTCCAGCGTAGAAAGCTGGTCCGGCCGGTGCGCTTTGCGTATCCGGTAGTGCGATTGCGGCATATCGCTCAATGACAGGCGCGGCAATGCCTGCAAGAGCGGGTTCTGGTACAGCATCTTGCGGCTCTTGCGCCAGGTGCCATCCAAGATGACCAGGCGCAGGTTCGCCAGTGATGCCAACAATTGCGGATCAAGTTTTTCCGGTCTTCTCAAAACCACATCCTGCGCTTCCACAAAATCCGGATACAGCAGCACGGGAGTTTTTCCACCCGCGCACAGGATGCCGCGCAACACCTCTTCGTCAAACGATTCGCCCGTATACATCTGGCTGCCTTTCAGACTGAGATGCAAGAGCCGCGCACTGCCCTTGGCCTGCCTGACCTCCAGCGGGTGCTGCAAAATCACTACCTCGACCAAAGGGGCGATAGTCACGCTCCAATGACAAATGCAGGTGTTGTGTGGACGCTCGCATCGCTGGCACATGGCGCGCTTAGGCTGAGCTTGAGCTTCAGTTTCAGTCAGTGGCGAGAGGGGTAGATTCATCAATGCGGGCTAATGCGTGGCAGTTCAAGGTCGCGGCAGACAGGATCGCCTGCAATCATTTTTTCAACAAGGCACTTAAGGCTGGCCCTAGCTCTGGATACATGAAACGATAAGGCATCGCCAAAACACGTGTCGGCACAACGCGTTGCCCGCCCAATAGCAACAGCGACATTTCGCCCATCACCGCACGCAAAAGCCAGGCGGGCGCAACGAATAATGCCGGCCGTTGCAACGCCGACGCCAAGGCCCGGGTAAATCCGGCATTGCTGACCGCCTCGGGGGCAGTCATGTTATACACGCCGCTGGCCTGCGCATTGTCCAGCAGCGCGACCACAATAGCGACATAGTCATCGATGTGGATCCAGCTCATCCATTGGCGTCCGTCGCCAAGCCGGGTGCCTAGCGCCAGCTTAAACGGCAATATCATTTTGGATAAAATGCCGCCACGCGCATCGAGTACCAAACCGGTACGCAGCAGGCATAATCGTGTGCCGCTATCTTTGGCCCCGGCGGCTGCCGCCTCCCACTGCCGGCACAGACGCGCCGGAAAATCATCGGCCAGTGCGGCGTTTTCATCCAGCGCAAGCTCACCCGCATCGCCATAAATGCCGATGGCGGAACCGCTCAGCATGACATCCGGCTTGTGCCTGGCGCACGCTATTTTAGCGGCCAATTTTTTGGTCAGGCCTATGCGGCTGTCCAGCAGTTTCTGTTTGCGCCTGTCTGTCCAGCGCGCATCGACAATCGGCTCTCCGGCAAGATTGATCACGGCGTCGTATGCCTGATCTGGCGTCCATTCATCCAACGAGGCGATTGACCTCACCTTGCTGCCACATTTTTCCTGTACCGATTCCGGGTGGCGGCTGAGCACGGTCAAATCATGCCCGGCTGCAGTCAGTGCGGCACATAAATGCCGTCCTATCAAGCCGGTACCGCCTGTCATCAATATGCGCATTCTCACTTCTCTCCGTTATGTTTTAATAGCGACTTATTAGCCATTTTTTTAGCGCTGGAACATTGCTTGAACAAATTGCCGCCATCTTGCCACAATCGCTAAGCATTTTCCCAAGATGGTCTGATCTTTCATTTAATCTTACGATGCCTGCACCTGCGATTCAAAAGTTAATCAACGCCTCTTTTTCCGGCGTACTGGAGCTGATCGGCTTTTATCATGAAGAGCCACGGCTAGAGATACGCGCGGCGCTTCATCTGCCTCCGGCATTGCGTGCGGCGTCAACCAAACAGGTAGAGCGCCTGCGCCTGTCCAGCAAGCCAAACGAGCCGCACGCCATCGTCACCGGGCTGCATGAACTGCACGAGCTTCCCGGTAAACCCTTGCGGCTGGACTTACAGACGCTCGATTTCAGCCACATCTGCGCCATGAGGGAAATCGGCATGCGACCAGCCATATTGAGCGCCAGCGCCGTTCTGGTATGCCAGGAGACAGAAGAATTAATCGTGCATCAGCGTGCCCCGGATGTCGCCACCCACGCCAATTGCATGCATATCTTTGGCGGTGCGTTCAATCCTGTCACCGACATTGCGGCAGGCCGGGCCAGCCTTAAACTTAGCTTGCAACGTGAATTACATGAAGAGACCGGTTTGCAATTGGGTTTGTCTGAGCCTGCGCTTTTTGCCCTGAGCAAGGAAAAAACCAGCGGCTTTCTTCAATTTTGCAGGCTGGGCGTCTGCGTCAGCGCAGCGGAAGCGGCCAGCTTAAGCTGCAACTGGGAAGGGCAAATCCACCGCATAGGCTTCGATATGCTGGCCAGGTCCCTGATGCATGAACGCTGGGTGGCGAGCGGCAAAGCGCACATCATGAGCTGGCTTGCCTTGGGCGCACCCCATGCGGCACCCGGCCAGACATTTGGTGGCGACTCGCCAAGGCAACTGTTCGACAAACTGATTGCGCCAGGCTAAAGGATGAGGTGAGGACTAACGAACCTCTTCCACGATGCGTAGCGTCTCATCGAATCGCCAGACCCTGCGAATTTCAATCACATCATATTTTGCCGCAATGTTTTGCGGAAATACCGCATACGGCGCGTTCAGCCGGACGATGCGGCTGACCGCCTCATCCAGATCTGCCCGTCCGCTGGAACGCACTATCGTTATGTCCTCTACGCTGCCGTCGCTGCGGATAGCGACGATAACCACAGGATCGCCGCGTGCCTTGTCCTTGGCTGTTTGCGAATAGTTGAAGTTGCCGTTGCGCTCGACTTTCTGGCGCCAGCTTTCTACGTACATGCGCAAAGGCACCTCGCGGTCAAAATTGCCGAGTATGCTGCGCCGGCGCGATTGTTGCACGGCATCCGCCTGGCGCTGCACCGGAGAGCTGCCGCTCAGCGCGTCCCATCCTCTGGACTGTTGTTCTCGTGCACGGTTAGCCAGATCGCTGCTGAAAATACCCTTGGGTAACACCAGACTCCCGCCAGCCGCTGTCGCATCGCCATTCCGGCTCACCGATGCCGCCGCTGGATTGGCCTTGCCCTCGGCCTGTGATGTAGCCTGTGCTTTCTGTTCTGCCGCTTTCTGTTCTGCCGCTCTCTGTTCTGCCGCTCTCTGTTCTGCTGCTCTCTGTTCTGCTGCTCTCTGTGCAGCCAGCTGTTCGGATTTCTGGCGAGCGGCCAGTTCCGCGGCTTTTTGTTGTTCGACCTTTTGTTGTTCGACCTTTTGTTGTTCGACCTTTTGTTGTTCGACCTTTTGTTGCGCGGCTAACTCTTCCGCCAGTCTTTGTCGGGTTGCCGTCAGCAATTTTTCCTGCGCGTCAGCGTGCTTACGCTGCTCAAGCGCCTCGATTGCCTTGCGCTGTTCCTCCTGTCTCCTCACTTCATCGAGGCGCAAGGCTTCAAGACGCGCGGCATCCTGCTGTTGCAGGCGCAGTGCCTGCTGCTCTGCGGCCTGTTTTTTCTGCAGCGCCAGGGCATCCGCCTGTCTTCTCGCGCTTTCTTCCAATTGCTGTTGTGCCAATAGCTGCGCTTGCCTGTGGTTCTCTTCGTCTATTTTTTTCGCCGCCAGTTGCTTTTCCAGTATCTGTGCCGCCGCAACCTGTTTTGCCAGCTCCCTGGCGATCTCCAGCTCAACAGGCTTGGCCAGTTCTGTTTCTGACAACGGGGTCTGATCTTGGGTTTCCGCCGGATGCAATTCTGATTTTTTCTTGCTATCGCTAGCCTCCCTCAGCTTCTGTTCAGGCTCTTCCGGGCTGAGCAAAGGCATGACAAAATTTTCGTCACGAATCTGATCCTGCGCGATCACTGGCGTAATCACCTCCGCAGGCACAGCGGAGGGACGCGCCAGCCTGGTCAGCGGAACTACCGGTGCGTTTTTTTGCTTGGCGCTTATTTTTTTCGGCGCGGGATGCGCCTCTCCCACGCCAAGGTTTGCCAGCACGCTGATCCCTGCATTGGCAAGCGGCAAGGGATCATGTTTCAGGTCCGGCGTGGGCGCTGCTGGAACGGGAATAACTTGAGGACGGGGCAAAGGTGCCGGCGCAGAAAGTTTTTGGCTATTGGCAATCTGTATAGAAATTGGCGCTAAGGTGGCGCGGCGCTCCTTCCAGGGCAGTTCCAGGCCCGGCAATCCAAGGCCGGGAATGCCGTATTGCAGAGACAACACCAGCGCATGCAAGAGCATGGATAGCAACACGCCTCCGATCAGGCGCTTATTGACCGGATCAGAAAAAATAGCGTCACTTGTTCCTGTGGTAAAACTCATGCGTCGGTAAGTAAATCGAAAGGATATTGTCTGCACGCATTATCGCATGCCACCAAGAAAGCATTTCTACCGGCAAGCGAAGCTTGTAGAATCTGTACGGAAGGTTCAATCACATGGCGGAGACTGAGTAATCATGGTGAATAAAACAAGTGAAAACAACGGGATCAAAGTGCTGGCCTTTGATGTCTTTGGTACCGTTGTCGATTGGCATGGCAGTATCGCGCGTGAAATTAATGCCATGCAATTAGGCGTGGACGGCGACCGCTTCGCCCTGGCCTGGCGCTCGGGCTATGTCCCTGCGATGCAAAAAGTGATGTCGGGGCAGCTAGGCTGGAGCACGCTTGACGAGTTGCACAGAATCATCCTTGATAAGCTACTTGCCGAATTCAAGATCAGACATCTCAAGGAAACGCAAAAGGACGACCTCAACCATATCTGGCACAGGCTCGATGCCTGGACCGACGCGGTACAGGGCTTGCTGCGCCTGAAGACGGCTTACACCATCTGCACCCTCTCCAACGGCAACCTGGGCTTGCTCACCCACTTATCAAAGCACGCCAGGCTGCCCTGGGACTGCATCCTGTCGGCAGAAATTTTCAAAAAATACAAACCTGCGCCAGAAACCTATCTTGGTGTTGCCAAGGTATTTGATGTTTATCCGGACCAGGTCATGCTGGTGGCGGCGCATCAAAGTGACCTCGATGGCGCGCATCGCTGCGGACTCAAAACCGCCTACATAGAACGACGCCTGGAATACGGTGCGGGGCAGAAAAAAGAGATCCTGCACAACCCTGATAACACCTATCATGCCAGGGACATCATGCACCTGGCCGACCTGCTGGGCTGCTAAACTGCCTCCCTGCCCAAAAAAGAGAATATCTATCATGCGACCAACTATCCTGCTGCTCAGCGCGGCTCTCCTGTGTACGGAAGCACAGGCAGAAGTTGTTGACCTCAAGCAAAATGGCTTTCTCATCCGGCATGAGCTCATGCTCAATACCAATCCGGAACAAAGCTATCAACTTATCGTCAATCAAATACACCGATGGTGGAATCCCAGCCATACCTATTCGGCTGACGCTGCCAACCTGAGCATAGAAGCCAAGGCAGGCGGCTGCTTTTGCGAGCGCTTGCCCAACGGCGGCGGTGTGCAACATATGTCGGTGGTGCATGCCAACCCTGGCAAGCTATTGCGCATGACAGGCGCGCTTGGCCCCATGCAGGGATCGGGCCTGGCCGGCAGCATGAGCTGGCAATTAACGCCCTTCAGCGGTCAGGGCATAGAAAAATTCCAGAGCAAACTGACGCTCAGCTACAGCGTAGGCGGATACCTGCACGGAGGTTTCGAGAAGATAGCGCCGGCAGTCAATGGCATGCTGGCCGAACAAATCGGGCGTCTGGAAAAACTGGCAAATAGCGGAAAAGTTGAATAAATCCTCAAGGTCATTATCGCGCTTAGCACATTAGCTAGTGCAGGATTTAAGCGTAGAATTGATTTTTAATTGAGGTACTTATCGAACTACTTACTGAGGCACTTACTGAGAGATTTACTGAGAAAAACTTCAGTCGCAACCCGGCTAAAATGTTTTGAAAAATGAATTTTGAGAAATGATTTCTTACCCACCTTTATTGAATGGAATAATCAAATGGCCAGCGCAGAATTCGGTACCGTCTTTTTTGACGAAATAACATTAACACGCTTTGATGGAAAACAATGGTCGAACACCAGCTTTGCACCCAGCGACCGCCTGCCTTTGCACCCGGCTTCACACGTCTTGCATTACGCAAGCACCTGTTTTGAAGGCATGAAAGCCTTTCGCGCCGCCGATGGTTCAGTCAGTGTTTTCCGTCTCGATGACCACATCAAGCGCATGCAGAACAGCGCCGCCTCGCTGTACTTGCCGATACCGGATGCAGTGCAGTTAAAGGCAATGATTCTGGATCTGCTCAAAAAATACAAAGCCCAGGTTCCGGCATTCCCCGGTTCTGCCTATATCCGCCCTACCCTGATCGGCACTGATGCCTCCATAGGCCGCGCCGCCGAACCGACCAGCACGGCATTGCTGTATGTACTGGTGTCACCGGTAGGTGATTATTTCTCAGCAGACGCCACCATGCGGGTCTTGCTTGATACCGAGAATCAGCGTTGCGCACCGCATTTCGGCAGCGTCAAATCCGGCGGAAACTACGCCAGCGCCTTAGGCCTGATCCAGAAAGCCAAGGAAAAATACAATACCGCACAGGTCATTTTTGCGCCGCATGGCGACGTGCAGGAAACTGGCGCGGCCAATTGCGTACTGATCAACGACACCGAACTGTTGACCAAGCCCTTGAACAGCGAATTCCTGCCAGGCATCACACGCGACTCCTTACTGAAAGTGGCGGGAAAATTAGGCTACAAGGTAACCGAGCGCAATATCAAGGCCAGCGAGCTGATCGATTGGATCAAAACCGGTGAAGTCGCGTTATCGGGTACGGCAGCAGTATTGGCGCCGGTCGGCGAGATCGTTTATCAGGATCAGACTCACATCGTCAATCAAGGCAAGGAACCGGTCAATACCAAGCGCCTGCGCAAGTACCTCAATGACATTCAACAGGGCATCGTTGAAGATACTTTTCACTGGATAACGACAATCTGATTTTCTATTTTTCCTGAAATCCCCCCGCCCCGCCATCCTGTTGGCGGGACGACTGAAAATATAGCCTTTCTTAAGCGCTGTTTGAACGCTGATTCTCCCGCATCATCGCCCACTTTTAATGCGCCGGAAGCCCGCCCTGCACAGTCCGGCAGCTCATCTTATCTTCCTTAATGAAATTTTCGCCTTCATTCAAATCCGCGTATCCGCCGGATTGATGAATCTCAACGTGGCCCGAATGCGTGCGCGCTATCTTGCAGAAAAAGAAAGCGTCGACTCTGGTGTGGCTGATGGAGAAAATTATGTCCGGTGTAACAAACCGTCCCGACTGGGCGGAAATTCAAAACCTGTTTCATGAATACATCGATGCCTATCAGGCAGGCAATGCCAGACCGGATTGCCGTGATGCCTTATTTTCCGCCATTTATCAGGCGGTCGAATATTTATCGATCTTGCGCTACCGGCAATACGCGGGGCGCGGCACCAGGCAAACAGAGCTGGCGCTGGATGGCGTGCAAAACCGGATCTGGAAAATTGATTGGGAAGAGTCGCCACCAGATGCGCATGCGCCGCTGCCCCCGGCACAGCGAGCCGATGGCCATCAGAAAAAAATACAGCGCGCACAGCATGCACAGCGTACTTTCACCAGCCTGCTTACCGAGGAATACCGCAACGAAGCTCCGCTGGGAAACTTTCTCTCTACCGTCGTCGGCAATGCCTTGCGCGACTGGTTTCGCGAGCAGAACCGCAATAGAAAGCTCGATCTGCAACTGCACGACGACCTGTTCAAAGAAATCTTCGAGATAGGCATCTCGGACGTTCCTGCCGCCTCTATGCATCTGGCATGGGGCGTCGGCTCGCATCCTGCCAGCATGGAAGAGCAGATTGAGGCACACGAGTTAAAGCGCGATATCGCAAGACTTTGCAAAAGAGACCAGCAGCTGCTTGAACTGTATTATTTTCAGGAAATGTCGTCTGCGGAAATTTCGGAAATGACGGGCGTCAACCAAAGCACAGTGCGTACGCAGATAAGCCGCGCAATTCAGTCAATGCGGGCAGTTCTGGCCGCACAGTGAATCGGCCGGTGCCGGGAGAAAACGCATGTCTATGTTCCTGGAATCCCTGTCTGAGCAGGCGCGCTATGCCGAGCTTATCCAGATGCTGCGGCCCGAGTATCCGTTTGTCCAGCTAGGCTATCACCTTGGCGCCACAGCCGACCCGACCTCGCGTACCCTGCGTGTGGTGCGCGAAGGAAGGCATCTGATTAAAAAGGAATACCTGGGGCAGCTGAACGGAAAAACCGAGAATGAAATCAGCCTGCTGATGGCTGCCGCATGGAAAGGCCTGCAACATACAGCCTCGTTTAAATCGGTGCATGCGATGACTTGCCATCTCAATATCGACGCCGATCTGCCAGCCACAGAGGGCATCGCTCCGACCATGGAGCTGCTGATGAAAAATTACGGGCTTGATCTGGAAGATTGGTTTTTCCTGTTCAGGAAAGCCAAGCTGTATTTTCTGGACTCACCTTATTTTTATCTATCCATCTGGCATTATGTCCTGAGCGCATACAAGGAACTGCATCAGGCCAATTTTGTCCAGGTTGATGTGAAAGCCGACAATATCTGCGTCGCCCTTCCGGCACAGACCGACGCGGGCTTTTTCGCGTCACCGCGTCGAGTCGCTTTCACTTTCGATTTGAAGCAGCTCACCCTGATCGACCTGGGCGAAGCTTTGCACCCGGACATCAATAAGCGCGTTCTATTGTTCCATCGCAGCGGGATGGTGCTTGGCCCTGGCAACCATTACATTTCGCGGCATTACAAAAAGCAGAAATCGCTGGTTACGATGAGCGACATGAAGCCGCTCAGAAATCTTGACTGGCGCATCGATTTTTACCCGCTCGCCTGCATGGCGGAGGAGTGGAACAGGATTAACCTGTTTCCGGCAGAGCCACCCGCCTACCTTCATACTGACGAAAAGAAAACCTATGCCGAAGCCATTGATGTATTGCACCAGCTTCCGCAGTGCCTAAGATCCAAGGATACCGACCCTTCAACTGAAGCTGGCGATCTTCCCCATGATGCCTTGATCAAAAAAATAGGCGCGCTTGTCAANNACGGATGCGTCAGGCCATTTGCGCCAGACAAAAGACGATAAGCTGATTTCGTTTGCGCGTAGCGTGCGCCAGCCTCCGGCACAAAAAACCCAGCTCGACAAAGCGCCGGACCGGCAAACGCCAACGATTCCGCACAGGAAAATTGCTTCCGGCGATGTATCAAAACAATTCTGCCGGCGCAGCAGGCACAGGAAAAGCCGCAGCATTGCCGCCAGTGAACCGGATGCCGTCTACTGGTATAGGAAAACCCTGAACCAGGACTGCCTGCGGTGCCCCGATATCGACCTGCTTTGCTAGTGATTGATATTGAGTAAGTAAGTGAAAGTGAGTGAGACAAAATCATGGCGCGCGCGTCTATCTCCATATAGTCCACTTAGGCAACCAAGTACATGGAACCAGGAGAGCGATAGTGTCTGATGCGCACACCATCACGGGCTTGGCAGGCGACAAGTCAGGCAGGCAAACTACCGTACCCAGATACAAACTTAAAATTTGGGTGTGGGAGCTGCTGCTCACCTTCTGTGTATTAACTTTACTGGCAACAGTGGCGAAGCCGCTGGCAGACGGCGACCGGCCGCTAGGCCTGGGCCTGCGTTATGCCGCCAGCCCAGATATCCCACTAGCCCACGCGCTATCAGTTGCCGCAGACAAGAACGATGTCTTGTTCTGGCCGCCCCCGTTACATTTTGTGCCGCTGAATTCTTCCCAGGTTCAGCGCGACAAAGCATTGCGGGCGCAATGGCTGAACCGGCATGCGGGCAGCATTCTGGCCCTGTTGGGCGCATGCGGCTGGATTGCCTTAAGCCTGGGGCGCAAGTTCAAGCCTAGCAACAACTTCAGCAATTTCAACAAGCTCAGCAGCATGCGCGCAAGGCAGGCGCTGATCGCGGCGCTTTGGTGCCTGACGGCACATCTGCTGGATACGTTCGGCACGCGCTGGCCGGTGCTAGGGCAAACCCAAATCACACTCTTTTTACTTGGGCCCGTGGATATCTGGCTATGCGCAGCCGGGGCATTTTTTTTACTGGCGATCATTGCCCTGATGGACAACAGGCCGGCAAGCTACCTGCATCATCGGCATTATCAACATACCGCGGCCTCTCCCTGGATCTATCCCGGCTTCGTGTTTTTCTGCGGCCTGGGCTGGTTATGGTTGCTCGATTGGGCCGCGCGCGGCCATCTGGACAAGCAGTTCATAGGCATCTATCAACTGGATTTTCTGTGGCTGGCGTTCACTCTCCTGAGCCTGGTCGCTGCGCATCAGTCGCAGCTGCTGGCAGGAATCAGTCGCCTCGCGTCCTGGCTAGACCGGGTCGGCGCTCACCAACTCCATCTGCCCAACGGTCTGATGCTGACGTGCCTGCTGCTATGGATAACCTTAATCGTGACGGCTGGACAATTCAGCGCAGGCGATGGCGTCCAGGCTAAAAACTATCAGCGTCATGCCGCCCTGCTGGCCGAGTTAATGCGGGTTCCTGTCTGGCTGGCATTGGGATGGATGGTATACCGCTGGGTGGAAACCGGGCAGCGCGTCAGTCAGGGGATGTGCGCGGCGGCGGCACTGCTGGCGACACTGATGCTAGGGCTGAAATTTGATCACGATGGTGGAGCCATGCTGGCACAAACCATCGCCGTCATCTGGATTTTTTGCGCAGTCATGCAGCATGCGTGGTCGCGCCGCCTGAAGCGGCACTACAGCTTGCTGGCAAGCTGGCTGATTGCCATAGGCGCTGCCGGGCTAGGTAGCGCCGGCGCGCTCAAACTGGCTTTCATGCATGCGCCAGAAAGCCGGATCGCCGCGCTGGCGCGCGATTACCAGGGACCACTGGATTTTCTCAGCATGATCTACTGGATGCTCGATGCCGTCCCCAGGTCCGGCTTTGGNNTATGGCTATGGGAACTGATGCGGAGCAGATACTCCACGCATACCGGAGGGCTCAATTTCAATCTCTTGCGCCAGTGGATGGTCAGCGGCTTTGCCGTCACCAGCGGCGTACAGATCGTCATCAGCGTCGCCGGCACGCTGGGACAAATGCCTTTGACGGGGCTTGCCATTCCCATGCTGTCGCTTGGTGGCGCGGGATTGGCCAGCGCTGCCATCTTTGCCGGGCTGTCAGTCAACCGCGTTGATTTCCATCATCATGAGGCGCACCGGGCGGGCGGCGATAGAAGTCACATCGGGAAAGCCCCTTCACCCGGATGAATTCCCCATGGATAAGCTCAAGCCCACTCCCCCTCGCCTGCAGCAAGCGTTCAGCTACGGGCACAGGCTAGGCGCAACGATAGCCATCGCCGGTCTGATCAGCATTCTCCTGATTGGCGTGATATTGATAGTCAGCAGCCAGGCGACGATCAGCAAGCGCACCCACCACTACCAGCGTGACGGTGGCCAGCTCATGCGCGCCACAGACCCGTGGCGACCGCTACCGGGCTGTCTGTTCCTACAGTCGCCGTACGGCAAGGTGCTGTGGCCACTGGATGAAAAAAATCGCTATAACACAGCAATGAACAGGTTCTGTGGCGCGCCATCGCCGCTGCTTCCGGAGCATGCGATATCACCCGCGTTCAGCGCCCTGCTCAGCGTCGCCCATCGTCAGTGGCGTGCGCCGCTACAAGCGAGCGGAACCTGGCCGATGAATACGGTACAGCACGATGGCATGACAATCCCGCAGGGAGCACACTTGGAATTGACGCTGGACGCCAGGCGCCAGGGCAGCGCGCAGGCGATGGCGGAATGCATGACGGGCAACCCATCCGGCTGCGTGACGGCAGGCTTGCGCGACAATCTCTGGGCGCAAAATAGCGAGGGCGCGGCGGCACGCATGATAGGGGTAGCGCTCATCGATGTCAGAAGCGGCGCAATCGAAGCCCTGGCCTCGTCGCATTCCGCTTGCTACCAGGCAGAACATGCAGGGAAAGCCCTGGAGGCACATTGCCCCCGGCCAGCACTGGCGCGTGAGCAGCCCTTGCCGGGCAAGCTGGATCATCATGCGCTTAGCGCTGCCAAACCCGGCTCGCTGGTAAAACCTATCATGGTCGTCGCCTTTATGCGCGATCCCCTGCTAGGCCCCAGGCTGAAACAAAGGGGCAGCCCAAAGCGTAACGCCCTGCTCAATGACATCAAGAATTCTGACTCGCCGCGCTTTCTCGATCGCGTCTATTGCCGCGATCTCGATTTCGCCAGATGCGGCCGTTTACAAGGGGTTGCCGCGACCGCAGGCGATCTGGGCTGGAACAGCGTGGCGCGGGATCTGTTTGCCTTGGCGCCGCAGCACCCGGACCAGGCGCTCAGCCACCAGCTGACGCCACACTTCATGCAGGCGATAGACCGGCATGGGCAATGGAGTGACCTGCCCTTGCTGTATGACGAAAGGCAGGCCAGGCAATGTGCGATCCAGAATCGTTGGGGCAAATGCCAGGGCGAAATCGCCAATAGCGCATCGGAATTAATCGGCCAAGGCAATGCCACCGCCTCACCTTTGACGATTGCCGAAATGTTCACCGGCATCGCCAGTGCGGCCAATGGCAAACGCGCGCGGCCGCCAGCCCATTTGCTGGAGTCGGTCCGGGGTCTGCTGGATGGCAAAGCGGTGTCCCTGTTGCCCGACCTCAGGCCTGTGGCACTCAGTGTCAGCAAAGCGGAAGCGAGCCTGGTGCTGGAGGGGATGGCACTCAGCCATCACGGCGGCACCGCCAGCACAGGCTGCCTGAAAGCCTACGGCAACACCGCCGGGGCCAGCGCGGCATGCCGCCGTCTGACAGGGGTGGCGGGAAAAACCGGCACGCCCGGATTTCCCGATGAAATCTACACCTGGCAAAAACGCGCCCAGGTATGCCGCGACATTCAACAGCAACTGGAACAACGCACTTTATCCGGCGGACAGGCTAGCCAACTGCGCCATTTACATCAGGAGCGGGCGCGCTGCGTGCAAAGCCCCGTCAAGTGGTATGCCGCAGTACTGCGCGACAACCCCTCCGGCGCCAGCGGGCCGTGGACCAAAGTGCTGGTCGTACTTGCCGAACGCAATTACCGCAAGGATGGCTGGATCGATTCCAAAGACGATGTCGGCAGCCCCAATGTTGCCGCCGAACTCGGATTCCGCCTGATCAAAGAATGGGAAAACGCACCATGAACAGCACGCACATCTATGTCAGCCTCAATGCCAGGAACTGGCCGCTGATGCACCAGCAGGTCAAGGCTGCCGTCAACGATTATTGGCACCAGCACGCCGGGCACTGGCAGCCGGAAAAAATTTCCCTGCATGTGGCAACCAAGCTCTTGCCTGACTCGGTTCACGCCGCACAACGGGCAAACCACCTGCCTCTTCTGGTCAGCTGGCTAAGGCAACAGGGGCATGCCATCACGGTACTGGGTGATCAGGATTTGCTCGAGCATCGTCTCTATTTCAACCCGCTCGCCGCGTCCGCCGGCCGGGCACAGGCCAGGAAATAAATGCTCTGCCAATTGAGACAGCGCAGCGCCGCTACACGTCTAGCAGACTGAAGCCAGGCATATTGCTGGCGTTAACTTCTCAGGGAGAGAAACATGAAACGACTACTCGGCAATGCCTTGCGCAATGTAAAGGAGTTCTTTACCGAACCCGTGACGCAATTTCATTTTGACACGCTGCAGCAAGACACGCTTACCGCAGCCCCCCTCTTCGATCAGGTGGCGCTGGTACCAACTGCGCTGCAAAGCCAGCCAAGCAATCAGGCCGCCGTGCTCAATGCGCTGGCGCGCGCCGCAGAGAATTACTTCCTGTCCAACATGGCGCCGCTGCTGCGCAATGTTCCTGGGCTGCGCTGGCAAATCAAGCAGATACAGATACGCGAAACTGCCGAGAATATGGCTCTGCTAAAAGAAATCAACCAGCTATCGCCGGCGATACTCAACACCGTCACCAAGGCTATCTTGTGCAAGCTGCCCTGCGCCGATGCGATGGACATCTCGCAATACTACGGCCTGAGCATCGTGCCGGAAAACAATCTGGTCGGCCGCTCGATCGTCACCTGGGCCAGCATAGGGCAGGATAAAACCGCGATGCAATTCTACTTTGATGATGAAATTATCGAGTACAAGAGCGTCCCTCCGGAACAAGGCCAGAAGGCCGACAGTGCCGCTGTGCCGCTCACCGAGTTTCCCTTTGAGGTCGCGCCGGATTTCCATTTAAAACTGCTGGATGACGGCGGCGTGCGCGAAATCAGCATAAAAAAATTCCCCGCCGTGGCGGGCAGCGGCCCGTTGGCCGATATACCGGTAAGCGGGCAATATGTTTCGGCGCAGCACCTGGTGCTGCACTGGGATGCGGTGCTGCAATGCGTCTACCTGACAGATCGCTCCAAGCATGGCACCTTCATGAAAAACGGTAACAGGCTGGCCGTTGGCGAACGCCGCAATCTGCTCGGCGCAGGCAATTTCAGCCTGACCAATCAAGTCAATGCGCCGCGCTTTGAATACTGGCATGGCACGGAGCCAAACGAGGGAACGGCGCTGCTGCCACCGGATGTTTGTGACGCCCTGCGCAGCCTTGCCAAAAGCAATGCCGGCCATGCAAATCATAGTGCAGCATCGGCCAGCCCGCCGCTGGCCGCCTATGTAAAATCCTTGCGCGCCAGAGCCCCTGATCCAGCGCCGCCCGGTACCGCCACCTGGCTAGACAGCGTCGCCCGCGCCCAGCACACACAATTGGGCGCCAGCAACCAGACCCGGCCGCTCGCCTGGCTGCAGGTGCGCAATGCACAGAAGAAAGTGGAAACCGTCGCCATTACCAAGCTGCCCTTTTGCATAGGGCGTGAATTTGAGGGCGATGGCTTTGCCGTCGATGAAGCGTATAGCAAGGTGTCACGCGTGCATCTGCGCGTGCTGGAGCAGCGCGGCTCAGCCTTCGGCGTGAACAATGACAGCCTGCAAAGACCGGGCCAGAGCAATCTGACCTTCGGCGAAAAAGGCGCAGAGAGCCACAAGTTTGTCTGGACCACGCACTCGAATAACAGCAACAGCGGATGGCGCGTGCTGGGAGCCAATCGCATCGATGCAGAATCGCTGGAAGTGCGCCTGCTTGCGCCCGACAGCATGTCCATGCATTAGGCAAGCTATAGCAAGAAAGGCGCAGATTTGCGTAAGGCTTACGCAAGCCCCATGCGCCTTGCGGCACACTTCTGCCCTGCAAGGCTCATGAACATTGCGTGTCGCTTTTGCCGTCCTTGAAATTTTCAGGGTAATTTCACTCAGTTCCGGCGCGTGCGCCGGATTATCCTAGAAACGGCAGTTGGACGGACATAACAATTTCGATTACTTATGTCAACTTTGAAGCGGTCAACTGCCGTTTCTAGGATTATGCCGATTTGCGCATCAAAATCACCTTAAAATGCCAAGACTGCGCCACCTCATTTTTATAAGCTAGCGACATGAAAAAAATATCCATCATTGATTCTCATACCGGCGGTGAGCCTACGCGCCTGATCGTTGACGGCGGGCCGGACCTGGGGAACGGGCCGCTGGCGCAACGCTTGCACTTGTTCAGGGAAAAATTCGACCACATCCGCAGCGCGGTAGTCTGCGAGCCGCGCGGCTCGGAGGTGATTGTCGGGGCGCTCGCCTGTACACCGCATGAGGCGTCCTGCACTGCCGGCGTGATTTTCTTTAACAACGTCGGCTACCTTGGCATGTGCGGTCACGGCATGATAGGTTTTATCACCACCCTGGCACATCAGGGAAAAATTAGCGCCGGGCGTCATCGCATAGAGACGCCGGTAGGCATCGTCGAGACCGAACTGCACGCCGACCAGAGCGTCACCGTGCATAACATTCCCGCCTACCGGCACGCCAAGGACGTGAGCGTAGAGGTGGCCGGGCTTGGCCGCATCAGCGGCGACGTGGCCTGGGGCGGCAACTGGTTTTTCCTGATTGCCGATCATGGCCAGAACCTGCACCTGTCCAATGTCGAGGCACTGACCGATTTCAGCTGGCGCGTACGGCAGGCGCTGGAAGCCCAGGGAGTGACCGGCAAAGATGGCGCACAGATAGACCACATAGAATTATTCGGCCCGCCGCAAGGATCTGAAAATCATAGCCGGAACTTTGTGCTCTGCCCGGGCAAGGCGTATGACCGTTCGCCTTGCGGTACCGGCACCAGCGCCAAGCTGGCCTGCCTTGCCGCCGATGGCAAGCTGGCGGAAGGCGACAGCTGGCGGCAGGAAAGCATCATCGGCAGCGTATTTGAGGGCAGCTACCGCCGCAACCCCGGCAGCGCGCACGCCTCCATTCTGCCCAGCATCAAGGGCACGGCCTTCGTCAACGCCGAAGCGACCCTGCTGCTTGACGAACGCGACCCTTTTGTCTGGGGCATACGCTAGTGCCTGACGTCATCATCGTCGGCGCAGGCATCGTCGGCTGCGCCTGTGCGGCTACGCTCGCCAGGCAGGGCTTGCGTGTCACGCTGATAGAAGCGGGCGTCACCGGTGGCGGCGCCACTGCTGCCGGCATGGGACATCTGGTCGTGATGGACGATAATCCGGCCGAACTGGCGCTCAGTAGCTACTCGCTTGAATTATGGCGTGAGCTGATCGCGGCAAACCCGGCGCCGCATGAATACCAGCGCTGCGGTACGCTCTGGGTGGCCTGCGACGAGGAAGAAATGGCCGCCGCACAAGACAAGCAGAGGCTGATGAGCGCGCACGGCATTGCCTGCCGCATGCTCGATGCCGCCGCTCTGCAAACCGCCGAGCCCGCATTGCGGCCGGGGCTGGCTGGCGGCTTGCTGGTGCCGGACGACGGCCTGGTCTATCCGCCCAAAAGCGCGCAGATTTTATTGGATCAGGCATTGCAAGACGGCGCGACTTTGCTGCGCGGCGAAGTGAGCGCCCTGATCGCGGGCGGGGTACGGCTTGCCGATGGCAGCGAACTGTCTGCCACCGAGGTGGTGATTGCCAACGGGCTGGGCGCGCTGCAACTGATGCCGGAAATACCGCTGCGATACAAGAAGGGCCACGTGCTGATCACAGAGCGCTATCCCGATTTTGCACGACATCAACTGGTCGAGCTGGGCTACATCAAGAGCGCACACGCGGCTGAGGGCGAGTCAGTCGCCTTCAACCTGCAGCCCCGCCCCACCGGCCAGATCATGCTGGGATCATCACGTCAGTTTGATGTCACCGATAACGCGGTGGAACCTTTGATCCTGGCCAGGATGCTGCAGCAGGCGGTCAGCTTTGTCCCGGCGCTGGCCGCGCTGAAAGCCTTGCGCAGCTGGACCGGGTTCAGGGCTGCCAGCCCGGATGGCCTGCCCCTCATCGGGCCCCACCCCTGGCGCGCCAACGTATGGCTGGCCAGCGGGCACGAAGGCCTGGGCATCACGACCTCGCTCGCCACCGCTGAACTATTGAAGGACCAGCTTATGCAGCAAAGCAGCAAAATTTCAGCCGCGCCCTACCTGCCTTCGCGCCTGGCATTCCGGCGACAGGAGGCCGCATGAGCGCATCAGTTTCCATCACGATTAATGATCAGGTGTTCATCGTAAATGCCGACATCAGCGTTGCCGCCGCACTTGCCCTCAGTGGTAGCGCTGTGACCAGAAGCTCGGTCACCGGCCAGTTGCGCGCACCGGTCTGCGGCATGGGCATCTGCATGGAATGCCGGGTCAACATCAACGGACAGGCGCATCAGCTTGCCTGCCAGACCCCGTGCCTTGACGGCATGCGCATCATGACAGGCACCGGCGCTAACACCAGCGTGATGGCCCAGGCATGATGCGCAGCGACATACTCATCGTCGGCGCCGGTCCGGCGGGTTTGGCGGCGGCCGACAGCGCCTCGGCATCCGGGGCGCAGGTCACCGTCATCGATGACAACTTCAGTTCCGGCGGGCAGATCTGGCGCGGCGGAGCGGCCTCCCAGCCAGACCCGCGCGCCAGGGACTTGTGGCAAAAGCTCAGCGCCAGGCGCAATGTGCAGTTGCATTTTCAAACACGCGTGGTGCATGCGCATTCACCTCATCAGCTGTTGGCCGAAAGTGCAGGCAGATCGAGCTTATTTGAAACAAAAAAATTAATTCTGGCAAGCGGTGCCAGAGAATTGCTGCTGCCTTTCCCAGGCTGGACCTTGCCAGGCGTCACTGGCGCCGGCGGCCTGCAGGCCCTGGCAAAAAATGGTTTCCCGGTACAGGGCAAGCGTGTGGTTGTCGCCGGTTCCGGCCCCCTGCTATTGGCCGTGGCGGCCAGCCTGCTGGAGCGCGGCGCCATCGTGACGCATATCCTGGAGCAGGCGAGCTTGCCCCGGCTGGCACGCTTTGCGCTGGCTCTGCTGGCGACCCCGGCGAAAGTCCGGCAGGCATGGCAATTACACGGAGCGCTCAAGCGAGTCAGGTATGTTGCCAACAGCTATGTCAGCGCAGCGCACGGTGACGGGCAACTCGCGGCGATACGCGCACAGATCAATGGACGCGAACACCTCATCGAGTGCGACTACCTGGCTTGCGGCTTTGGCTTATTGCCCAATACCGAACTGGCATCGTCGCTAGGCTGCGCGCTGGACCAGACGGAAAATGACGCCAGGGTGCAGGTCGATCAATGGCAGACCAGCAGTCTGGCGCAAGTGTATTGCGCCGGCGAATCGACAGGCATAGGCGGTGTCGACCTGGCGCTGGCGGAAGGCGCAATCGCCGGCTGGGCGGCAACAGGGCGCATGGATATGGCGGCAAGCTATTTCGCTCAACGCAGGCGCTGGCAAGGCTTTGCGCAAAGCCTGCGCAAGGCTTTTATCCTGCGCAAAGAATTGCGTCACTTGTGTGAAGCGGACACCCTGGTCTGCCGCTGTGAGGACGTCAGCTATGCGCAGCTGCAAGCGCATGACAACTGGCGCAG